>Ga0307928_10000320_pt1 | contig 36104 bp, 60 predicted proteins | sample AceLakmetagen232_FD_201815 | JGI IMG/M metagenome (GOLD analysis project Ga0307928, IMG submission 201815) | Saline water microbial communities from Ace Lake, Antarctica - #232 | ecosystem: Environmental > Aquatic > Non-marine Saline and Alkaline > Saline | place: Antarctica: Ace Lake... | reverse complement strand
GACGCCACAGCGGGCAGGCAGGCGCTGGCGGCCGTTGCTCCATCCGTAGCGACAAACGTAGCGTCAAAAGCGTCGCCCGTAGCGGCCCCGGCTGAGTTGGTAAGTTTCACTGAGATTAACAGGTCGCCCTGGGCAGCCTCTTGGGTAATGGCCCGCCGGCACTCGCCGTGTTTCTCTAAAGACGTGCCAACCAATCGCGACGTGCCCCCGTCGTCAGTTTCCGGCCAGCACTCCATGAGATCGCTCTTGGCGAGATCGTGGTTTATTGTCTGGTGTTCGTTAAGGTTTAAGACAGTATACGTCGTGTCCGTGTCGTTTATGATGCAATCGCTGTCGCCGCTGCCGCTGTTCCAAAACGTCGCGTCTACCTTTTGCAGCTTGCACGTATAGAACCCGCCGGCGGTGTCAGACGCCGTGACCATCGCTATGCGGGTGGTGTTGCCTCCGCTGCCGCCGACGCTTATCGTCGTGCCGTTCCGCTGGCGGGAAACCTTGGCGTTCTCCCCACGAACGGTCAGGTTGCTTAGCCGATTAACCTGGTCGATAATCTTGTTTATGTCGTCGGCCCGTGGCTTACGCCAACGTCGTATTTTTTGCAGCGGATTAAAACTCACCCTCGCAGCCCTATTCCCGAAGCGTCTTCGTTAAGGTCCATACCGTCAAAGAGGTCCATGAAAACAGCGGTTCCGTACATATAATGGGCCACCCCGTGTTGTGTGTTCCACCCGCCGGGTGACCACTGGAATACGAATTCGTATTCATACACTCCCGCCCGTACGAGCGTCGCCCTTACCCCAGACAATTTCCACTTTTCAATATCATTTTCCGATGTAACATCTGTTTTATAATATGGCTGGTTTAGGGCCTTCAGAGCGGTATACCCCTCCAAGAACCTATCAGAATTTACATGATTAACATTATCAAGCAACCTGCTTATATAGTGGGTCGATCCATAACATCGGACGAAAAGGGTAGGGCTAACGTGCGACTGGGAAAAAAGCGGCTTGTTGTCGATGGTATGCGTCACGCTCAAAGCCAACCATTCGTCGACGAAGTTGACATCGGAACCGTCGGTAAGACGGTGATATTTATCCGAGTCCACTTCCGTCAACTGCACGTCCATCGTGTCGGTCCAGCTCCCCGCTTGGTCCGCCAGCCTCTGTATATTCTCCATGCCATCAGTAGAGAAGATCGCTGTGATGCGGCAGTTGGTATTGTCGTGCGTCCTTGTGGTGATATCGGTGCAAATCATATCGGGGCGACCATACCAGTAGTCACCTATCCTCGGCAAGTCCGCGACCTGGTTGTCCCAATCGTCCCACGTACAATCGTAGATCGCGGTAAGCGTTGTGCCGTCCATCGTGACGTGCATCTCGCGACTGTCTTTATATTCGGTTACGGCCATTTATTGCCCCCCCACCGCGACTTTTTCCGGGATGCCGTTATTAACAATAGTTTGTATGCCGTTCGATATTTCTTGCAATAGCCTATACGAATCACGCCCGGCAACCTGGATAGGGGCCTTGCCTCCTTGGGATTGCCGCTTGCGTTCTCGCTTCGATTCTCTAGATTGGCGGTCGATGTTTTCTGTCATCCAGCTAAACCCCGGAAGAGTTTTTCCGGTTATTGGATTGGCCATGAAAAGCCGAGCAATTTCTTTGCGGAGCTCAGCAGAAAATTCGGACGACAAAGCAACAGCTAACTCCTTGCCGATATATTTACCCCACACTACGGCCAGTGCGGCCAAACCCGCCAGAGCGTAAGCGGTCACTTGTGTTACTAAGACCCACGCCGCTGACAAGTCGGTTGTAAGTAGTTTAATGAAGCCATCCACCTTAGTATAAACCGTGTCTATTTTAGTCTTCAAGATTTCCGCCCAACCATAGAGCGTCTCGTGGTTGGAGTCTATCCACGCCCCCCACTCCTCAAACTTGGCGATAATTCCAGGAAGGTAGTTATCCATTAGCGGCAAAAGCACCTTGTCTGCCAACTCTCTGCCGGCGTCTTTGAGATTCTTCCACGCAAGCGTAGCCTTAAAGCCTACAGTGCTGGCTATTTTGTCGAAAGCAATTTGGGTTCTGCCAGCATAGTCTAATGTTAGCATGGTGAGGTCTTTCTGGAACCCGGCCACGTCTTGCATAGCCGCCGCCATGCCACGAAAGGCTCGAATGTTGGGGAATAGAATGGCTATCTGGTCGGCGCTCAGCTTGTTAAGGTCTGCCACCGCCCCTACCAATCCCTTTGTCTTGAGCGTATTAGAATCTAAAACTACGCCATGTTTTTCTGCCTCTTTTTTTGCTTCTTTAGTAGGCTTGATAAAGGAGTTGATGGCTCCTGTTATGGCGGTAAATGCCTGGTCTGGTTTTACGCCGCCACGGGTGATAGTAGACACGGCAGCCAGTAGTTGCTCTAATGATAGACCCGCAGCGTGTGCGGTAGCAGTAACAGAGCCCAGCTTGGCAGCTAGCTGATCGAATGTTAGTCGGCCTCTAAACACCGAAGTGAACAATTTATCTGACACCTCTACCACTCTAGATGTGTCCATTTGATAAGCGTTGAGAACATCTAACAGGGCTGATACTGCTGTTTTTGTATCTGTCATGCCTGCGGTAGCCATCTTGCTCGCAGCGGCTAGAACCTTGGGGGCCTCGGAGGCGTCGATACCGGCAGAAAGCAAATCATACAAACCGGCTGTCAGGCTGGCCGTACTATCACCGAACTGTTTCGATATATTGCGGATTTCGGTACGGTAGCTGGCCATAAGGTGCATAGACTCTGCCCCCAACATCGTACTCACTTGGGCCAGTTGTTTTTCAAAGTCAATAGCCGTCTTAGTAGCGTATATCATGGCGGCCGATGCAGCCATCAGGCCGTACCGTATCCACCGCTTCATAAAAGACGTAACACTACGAATAGCCCCACCTAGTTTCATCACAATTACACTAGCGGTTCGGTTGACCCCGCGACGTATCATAGCAAACGAGGCCGTAAAGGCTTTACGCATCAGCCTAGCACTGTGCTTGGCGGGAGCCACTACCTTACGGGTGGAGGCGTTGACCTTCTCGGTCGTCTTTTTCATCGAGACGACAATGGCGTCGCCGGCCTTGGCATAACTGGTGGAAACCAGGCCCGAAGTTATCGCCATTTCCTTAGCCGTCACGGCCTTGGCCTTTTTGAGGCTTTTTCGAAGTTTGTCCATCTTGCCAGCGATGGTCACATAGGCTTGTCCGAGTTGTCCGGCCACTACTTGTTACCCCCAAACATCTTACGGGCGATTTGTCGTTGCAACTTAGGCGACACGCAGGCGGGAGCCTCAGGGCTGCCCGCACCTTTCTTGTCGTCCTCGTTGCTGCCGTTTTCCAGCTTGTTTATTACCGATATGTCGCTCAATAAATTATTGAACTGTGTCATCGTAAGGTCGCGCACGCCTGCGATTGTGTAGCCGTAAAACCTACAAAGCAAAGAAACCGCCAACGAGAAACTTATAGGGTTTCCGCTGGCGGCACTACGTTTTTTGAGTCGTTGTCCGGTGAAATGACGGCCATGACGCTCTCAATATCTTCCAGGCCAAAGAGACAAGACACGTCCTCTTTGGTCGCCTCTGGGTTGTATTTGCTCATAGACAACCATAACAAATGCACCACCCCCGCCAGCGTGCCGGACTCGGCGTCGATTTCGTCGCGGGTCGGTGCGGCCATTGCGGCCGTGGCCACCTCTAGAGGCACGCTCTCTTTGCCGTACACCTCAACGGCCATTTGCAGGCCGGCCTTGTGGGTGTCGGTGATATTCTTTTTGGCCCACTCTGTAAAGTCGGCCCATTCGCCAACCCGCAACTCTCCCACCTTGTAATCTTTGCCGCCCAGCGTGATAATCCGAGCAGCACCAACCGCTTCGCTAATTCCATCCATCGTAAACCCTTTCTTTTATGTGGTGGCGTCAGACATCTTTATGGCCCCGGAGCCGCTAAAGGTATATGATACGCCCACCACGTCGTCTTTGTCTTCTGACCAACTAACTCCGGTCAGAATGCCTGTACCCAACAGAACCCCGTCAGTCGCCGTGTGTGTATACCACAACTGGAGGCTAACGCCGTTGCCGTCCGAATCAACAAAACCCAAATCAGAGTTGGTGAACTGTAAATCAGAGCCGTCATCGCCAGCCAGACATTCAACCGTTGCCGTCCAATCTTTGAACCCGGCCAGCCTTGTCTTCCACAGATTCGCTTCGACGGCGGGGTTGCCCATGACGGTTTTTTCCGCCACGTCGCACGTAGCGTCCAGACCCCAGGACCGTACACGCTGTACTACGTCGCTAATTGCCGACCAGACGACTTTGCCGCCTCTGCCGTGTAACATAGCCATATTAGATTACCCCCTTGTTAAGACAACGCCCCGTTGCCGACCATCGTAAAAGTAGTTTTTGCAACGTCGTCTTTGTCCAGGGCAAAGCCTATGCCTGTGCAGATACAAGACCCAGATATATTTGTTCCGGCGTCTAGCAGCTCGAATGTAACGTGGCCCGTGTTGCCCAGCCCCGTCAGGCTGGCGTCCGACGTAGTGAACACTTCAACAGATCCGCTCCAGTCCTTGAAGCCCGCAAGACGCTGCTTCCAGTAGTTGGCGTCTGACATGTGCGTTGTCTCCGCCGTGTCGGCGGTGGCGTCAACGCTCCAGCTCGTTATGTTCGTGATATCGCTCACGTCGGCCCACGTAAGAGAGCCCTTACTGCCATGAAACATTGCCATCGGTTATCCCCCTAAAATTAGCTTGTTTTGTTATCTCGCCAAACCGTGTAATCAATCGTGGCCTGCCAAGAATGATCCTCGGCTATTAGCGGCCCCGTTTCGTCTGTTCGTAGACATACAACTGCAATATCGCTATCGTATGTCAGGGTGGCGTCGTCAAACGCCCCCGTAGTTAGTCGGTGTATTGCCATTACGTCGGAGAGGTTGTCGCCGTAGATGCTAAGCTGCACGCGGGCCTGCATCATCTTCCCGCCCATATATCGGTTGGGTACGTCGCTGATGCGGTCGAAAACCATATACGGCGGGGCCTGGTTCTGCTTGTGCCGGACCGCGTACATGCCGCCCGTGTTGGTAGCTCGTAGCGTGGCACAGGTTGCCGAGTTGTAGAAGGTCATTATCGACTTGAACAGCTCGTCCATTATTTAATCATCCCCAGTATTTTGTCGACGTCGGCCTGGCCGAACGAGTCTAGGGCGGGCCGCAGGTACGGGTGGGCCTTCATGTTTTTTGTGCCGATTTCCTGGAAATATGCGTAGGTGTGGGCCGGAGCCTTAGCGTCGGGGACGGCCTTGGGCACTTCGCCTATTATGCCAATTTTGGCTTCGAGCGGGCCTACCTCGCGGGCAATACTCCGCCGCAGGTTAGTAGTCAACCACGGCGCGTTCTTTTTGGCTCGCCGCTGCACAACCAGAGACGCCTTCGTTAGGAATTTATGGAACTTCTCACCCGCCATTTTCTCAATCTCGCCGACGTTCCACTTTCCAACCTCGCCGCCCATTATCTCATCTCCAACAATCGAACGCGTAGGTGATGGCCGATTTGGATTTCGTCATCGACACGCACCACCTCAAACGTTCGGGTGCCGTAGACTACTCGGTCGGTGGCCGCAATAGTGGTATCCGGGTCGCAGTACAAAATATAGTCAGACTCTACGGCCAACCGTCCGAGCTTGTCGTTTTCTGTTTCACCTACAGTTTTCTTTAGTTGCAGCATAGCCTGCACGTTACTAGACACCGCCGCCCACACCTTGACCTCCTCGCCATACGTCCCTTGCGTAACGGTAGGGCGGTTGACGGTAACGGTGATATTGTAGAGGTGTGCTAGGCTCAAGCGTATTCCACCTTCTTCCACATGGCCAACTCGTCCGCATAGGCACTCGCTGCGTTCTTAGCCTCCGAAAGTGTATAACTGTAGTCGCCTATCTTCTCCGACTTGAGCGCCGTGTTGATGCGGCGGCTGTTGTACGTATCGGCAACGACCTGTATGCAGACTTGTTCAAGGTCATCAGGTATGGCCGCGTACCCGGCGGTGTAGTCGACATAAACGTTATTCCAACCATCGGCCCACCCGGCGGCCCGGTACAATTCGCCAGCCTCCAGGTCGACGCTGTAGTCGGTGATTCGTGTATCGGGCACCTCCAGGCCCAGCGTGCCCGACAAGGCGTCCTGCCCGGGTATGGGTAACAGTTCGGTGGATGCGTGGCCACCGAAGCCGCTGACGATGCTGCTGGACCACCCCGCCGTTAGGCCCACCTGGGCCGACAGTAAAGTGATTGTGGTATATGTCGCCATCGCCAGGTTGGTGATTCCCGCACTCGCACCCCCCAGTATGGTCAATCGTAGTTGGGCAGTGGCTGGCGGGTCGCCTGTGCGTATAACCGAAGCCGTTGCGGCGAAGGCGTCCCCGGCGGAGCACTTAACGTACATGCCGCAGACTTCCCCAACGGCCACCCGCTCCACGCTGATGACCGGCCAGTTGTCCAGTTCGAGCAGTTGCGTGCCGTCGCCCGCGTGTCTCGCCATCGTGTACGCGCGCGAGGAAAACTTGCGGCCACATATCCGCTCGATGTTAAGGCTGGCCGCGTCGATAAGCCGCTCGATTAGAACGTCGTATGTGGCGGCGGTTATGCCGAGGTATTCCTTGACATTAGCGACCGACGTAAGCTGTAAAACGTATGCCATTATAGATTCCCGTGAACGTGGATTCGTTCAATGTCCGTGTACCATGTCCCCGCCACCAACTCTACTTTGCCCTGAATACGCCAGTTGCCCACCGACTGAAACACGTCACTCTCGACGGAGTATTGAATCTTTCCGTCTGACCCATCGGTGGTAAACGCGGCCGTCTTGACGTGGTCGGTCCCGTCTGGCTCTTGTAGTGTAATCTGTTTTAACGTGGCCAAGGACACGTCCACGACGGCCGCGTCCTCATCTTTGATGGTGATTTCCACTACGGTCCCGGCGTCAGATATATGAACTTCGTTTGTCGCCAAAGTGTTCTCCTAACCTGTAGATGTCCAGCTAACCGACTGGCGGACGTATGCCGAGGCTACGGTTACCGCCTGGCGGATATAGCCAACGATGGCGAGCCTATCAACTTTTGACTCACTCCTTACAGCAACGCCGCGATATATTCCGGTAACGTGTTGTTTGTCGTCAGTTGTTATTGAAGATGTTGCAGGAGGCACCATAAACAGGGCCTGCGATATCGCAGACTTGCGTTTGTCAAGCGTGTCTATGGACATTACTGCCATTTTCCTTGCGTGAAGTCGCTGTCTGCGTCTACGCTTATCAGCGACCTAAACATGCGGGATGTTCCTGCGTTATCGTAGCACGTAATATCTGACGCCGTGGTTATTTTCTTATTACGAAACAGCCGATATAGATAGTTGAGCATGTTGGCGATGGTCGTTGCGTCGCTGGGCGGCACGGCCCCCATTTCTGTAATGGTATCGGTTTGCAAAACGTCCTTGCACTCGACGTTTATCTCGGCGGCGGTCGGTATGGCTCCAACGTCTGCCACGATGTCGGAGCAGTCCGCTACAATATCGGAGGCATACCCTGACAGGGCGATAGTTAAGTCGGATATGTCCGCTACAATATCTGAGCAGTCGGCCACAATATCCGACGCGTAGCCATCAAGGTCTGCGGTTAAATCTGATATGACAGTAACAATGTCAGAAGCGTAGCCTGTCAGGTCTGCCGTCAGGTCTGAAATTGCCGTGATGATATCGCTCTGTATTTCAGCCACGGAAGGGTAAACCACGGTCCCGCCGATAAGCGTATCGTATACGTCGGACGGGATGACCGTACATCGCACCTCCGCCCCCACGGCGTCCGAGGGCGAAACGTATACCAATAGCCGCCCGGTAGTGTTCGTGTCGGTCGTGTCGAGGGGTATATCGTACCATCCGCCCTCATCGTACGATCCGCCTGCAGCGTTGTTCGTTTGGGCGATGTTGCCGCCGTTCTTGCTCAGACGTATGTCGGCCTGGGCCAGCGTCAAATCTGATTCTATATCAGAGGCGTCGCCGGTAGCCAAGAACGGCCCCAGCTTAACCGTCGCCACTGTAGATTTTCGTAAGAACATAGAACCCCCTATTATTTACCTATCGTCTCCGCCAGCTTACCCGCCACGTAGTTGGCAAAGTGGTCGGCGGTGTATTTTCGCATGACTAGCAGGCGGGCGTTATCCGCCATGAACTGAAACGACTCCGGCTCCCACAGGAACTCTCGAGCCTTGGTCTTGAAGTTGTCTTGGGTGATGTGTATACAGTGTGTTCCGTCCTCGAACCCCAGCCCAGTATATTCGGCGTGGGGCTGTACGAACGTGACGCACCCGGACAGAGGCATCTCAAAGTATTTCGGGACCGGGTAATAATCCATGCACGCAAGAACGCCCGCGTGCTTGGCCAGGTACGGGCCGTAGTCTGGACCCTTGGCCAGCTTGTCATTATTGAGTACGTGCCCGACGTTCGATACCCAGCTACGCTCAAACGCCCACTTGCGGAAATCGTAACACGGCGGAGCCTTCTTATTGCTATACCACCCGCTGCCCAGTATGCACGGCAGACGTTGTGAGAGCGGCCGGTCGCCGTCCATAAATAGCCGGTAGTCGGGGGCAATCGGGAACCACCACAGCATGTCACCCGCGGCCTTACCCAGGTGCGGGGCGAGGAACCGATGGAACCCCTCGTGGTATGGGCAGATGATATATTGTACGCCCCGGTCGAGTGCCCGCTGGCAGCGAGCGGCGGCCCCCAGTTTACGAACCGCCTGGCCGTCCCGATACTGGCCGGAGAAGTCGTCCTGGTGCGGGTCGTTGAAGTACTCGATTTTGACCGCCGGGTGGTCGGCAATGCCGTCGATTTCTATGTGGTGGCTGGAGTGCAGGTCGAAAAAGAGGATCGCGTCGGCCTGGATGTCTTTAGCACTACAGTCGTCGTGGACGTATTGGGCGTCCGGGAACTTGCGTTTCAACGCCCGGTACATGCCCAGATAGCACCACGAGTAGGATGTCTCTTGTAATTTGTGGTCGTCCTTATTGACAACGATAGCTAGATTCATACCCCGATTCCTTCCGTTTTCCGTGTGATTGGCCCCCACCCCTCATATTTGCTCAGAAATGACGATATGCCACAGGACGCTCCAGGATCGCTCAGGTTGAACGTTGTGATTTCAAGGTGTCGCGACAAAATTAAATGCCGATCGTTGAACCTTGACCCTGTACCCGTCGATTTTGTGGGGTGTTTTGGGGTTGTGGTGGGCTGAACCGCCCGACAGGCCCCCCGAAAATATATTTTATTTTCTATTTGACATCGCGTAGAATTGGTGTATACTTATAGTAGAATGAGAAACGAAAAACAACAAATCGGAAAGGGCAACAAAATGACAACGAGAAATCAAACCAATAGAACCGCCAAATACTTCTCATACGTCGGCAGCTATGATGGTTTTGTTAAGCTGATCAAAAATTGGGTTCCTGTGCGAGAATTGAACCGTATCGACAAATCGGATTGGCAGCGATGGTCGGGACCGCCCAGCACGGCCATGAAGAATAGCCACAAAAAATACAAGACGATGGATGCCGCCTGGATGTACCCGGAAAGGGTCATACACCCCAAGCCGTAACCCCCCCCGGCCGGGCCTCACAGCTCGGCCATTTTTTTTGTCGCCAAGTCGATCTGCCGGTGGAGCGACACCCCCGCATTGCCCAGCATGAACCCCCGGTCATGGATATAGTCTGCCCCCTCCAACGTGCCCGCGATGCGGTGGGGCATGTACTGGATAGCCGGCGAGCGGGCGAAGTTGCCCGTCATTATCGGCCGCGTCTCCACCCCGGCGGCGGCCAGTGCTTTGCAAATGTTCCCCCGATCCGGGGCGTCGTCATCGAGGGTTATACCCAGTCCGAACCAACTGCCCCCTGCGGACTGCTGTTGCAGTCTCGCCCACGGTGGAAGTTTTTGGGCCATGTACTCGGCGTTGCTCCGTCGCCACGCTACCCACTCCGGCAACTTCTCTAGTTGCACCAGGCCCAGGGCGGCGGCTATCTCTGTCGGTCGGACGTTGTAGCCCGGCAGGACGAAATGGTAAGCGTCCCAGAAGTCGTCGGTCGGCCCGGCGTAGTGTTTATTGTCCGGCAGGTCCCGCGTCCACCCGTGGGCACGCAACGCCAGCAACGTATGGTATAGCCGCTCGTCATCGGTGAATACCGCCCCACCTTCGATGGTGCTTATGTGGTGCGAGAAGAAGAAACTCGTTGTGGCCATGAGGCCAAAACACTCTACTGGCACGCCCTCAAAGGTTGCCCCCATCCCTTCGCAGTTGTCGACCAACATCGCTCCGCTAGTGGATGGATAGGCGGCCACGCCGCCAAGCAGGTTGACGGCCAGAGTTGCAGCCTGGACACATTCGACATAGTCAGGCAGGTTGTATGTTCGGCGGTCAACATCGACCAGAACCAGCCGGAACCCGTGTTGTGATATCGGGGCGTAGGTCGTTGACCATGCCACAGCAGGCACGACAACTTCGGCCCCCTCAGCGATAACGCCCGTGTACCGACACGCCGCCATCATAATCAGGTTAGCGGACGAACCACTGTTGGTCATCACCGCATATTTGCGGTGGGCGTACTCGGCAAGGGCCGTCTCGAATTCGGCAACCCGTGGCCCCATCGTGTACTGTCCCGAATCGACCACGGCTTCTATGGCGTCGCGCTCGTCCGGGCCGAGGGTGTCATAGCAGAGCGGGTATTTAGTCACAGCAGCACCGATTGTAGTGCTCTACGGTTTGGGCTATACCGTCGGTAAGCGTCGTCGTGGCCGTCCATCCCAAGCGGTCCAACTTCGATGTGTCTACTGTTTTGCTGGCGATGCCTTCTGGTTTTGTTGTGTCATGTATAGTCTGGCAAGGGGAATTTTTTATAGGAATAAACATTTCTTCTTGAATCACTGTATAGTATTTGTCGACCGTGTATTCCTTGCCCGTACCGACGTTTACCGTATCGGGTAGGTCGTCGTAATTCTCAATGGCCCACAGCAGGAAGTCTACAAAGTCGCCGACGTACATGAATTCCCGGCGGACGCTGCCCGTACCCCATATCGTCAATGGCTCGCCGGTCTGGCCGCAGTCGTAAACCTTCCTAATCGCGGCGGGAATCAGGTGGCCCCGCTCAGCGTCGAAGTGGTCGAATGGGCCATACATATTGCAGGGTACAACCGTCTTTAATCCGAGGCTCTTGGCCAGCCGCCAGACGGCTATCTTCGCGTGGGCGTAAGCGGCGTTCGTCGGTTCCGGCTCGCCCGTCCCCAACGATTCCTCTTTGAACGGTTGCGGGGCGTCGGCTGGATACATACAGGACGAGCCGATATTGATGACCTTGCATGCTGGACGGCAGCGATACACGGACTGAAGCAAGTTAGAGCCCATTAGCAAGTTGTGAGCATATAACTGCTGGCCATTGTCTATATTGTACTGTATGCCCCCCACGTCGCCGGCAGCGTGAATCACCATGTCGGGCATAAGGTTGTCAATATATTCATCGACCCCTTCGGCCCAAAGCAAGTAAAGCTCAACACTCGACGGGGCCGATACCGAAAGGCCCTTGTCCTGCAACGCTGCAAGTAAGAAGTTCCGGCCCACCATCCCGCTTCCGCCAGTCAAAAGAATCCTTAACATCCCGCAGCGTCCTTTCCTGTTCCGCCAATTCCAAATCGCCCGCCACCATCATACCAACAAGCCCCGCAATGTCAACCGTTGGCTCCCACCCCAACAACATCCTAGCCTTGCTCGCATCCCCGCACAACGACGGCACATCTAATGGCCGTGAATATCGCTCGTCAAACTTAACGTGCTTACGCCAGTCGAGGTTGACAGCATCGAACGCCCAGCCCAAGAATTGCTCTACACTGTGCTGTTCCCCGGTGGCGATAACGTAATCGTCCGGCTCGTCCTGTTGCAGCATCAACCACATCGCCCGCACGTAGTCACCCGCAAACCCCCAATCACGCATCGGCGTTAAGTCGCCCAAGACAAGCTTGTCTTGCAGGCCCAGGGCGATCCTTGCGGCCGCACGTGTGATCTTGCGGGTGACGAACGTTTCCCCCCGGCGGGGTGATTCGTGGTTGAATAATATCCCGTTGCAAGCGAATAGGCCGTATGCCTTGCGGTAATTTATAGATTGGTAATAACCGTACACCTTTGAGCAGGCGTAAGGGCTGCACGGCTCGAACGGCGTCGATTCCGATTGCGGCGGTGGAGCCGACCCGAACATCTCGCTCGACGACGCCTGGTAATACCGGCAGGGCCAGTCGGCCATTCGCAACGCCTCTAGCATATTGAGCGTCCCGATGGCGTTGGTGTCCACTGTATAGCACGGGTGGTCGAAGCTAACCCCTACGTGGCTCTGGGCCGCCAGGTGGTATATCTCGTCGGGCCGTACCGTTTGCACTAACGACAGTATCGCCAGGCCGTCCGTCATGTCGCCGTAGTGAAGGTGGAGCCGGTCGAAGATGTGGTCGATACGCACGGTCCCTGCCGTGGTGCTGTGCCGGCGTATGACGCCGTGGACCTCATAGCCCTTGATCAATAGCAACTCGGCCAGGTACGATCCGTCTTGCCCCGTGATTCCCGTTATTAGAGCCTTCATGCGTCGACAAACCCCGACGGTCGTTCCATGTGTGTCGAGTTGATGGCTATGTCGTCGAACTCCGAAATGTCGATCTTCTGGCCGATGTCGAATAGGTCGGCAAGTTGCTCTGTCGTATAGCCATACTCCCGCCCGGCCGCGTTAGCATACACATCCTGCACACGATTACACGGCAACATGAAAGCCCGTGGCGTATCGTAGCATAAAACGTGCGGCAATATCCGAGCCATCTTTGGCCGCAGGCCGGATAACATCGCTTCCAGTTCGTTGGGGTTGGCTGGCCCTTTCGGCAAGCACCTCAGCAGGTCGTGGAGTTCTGCGGTACGGTATATCGACGAGCTCACCTCTAGCGGGTAATCGTATTCACGCGGGGCCAGGCCCCATTCGTAATATAATACTGACTTAGCCCCCTTAGCTTTTTTCCATTCCGCTGGCTCGCCGTGTGAGAACTGCCGCAGGTAGTGCCAGTTAAGCCCCCGCCCGAACCGTAAAGCAAACCCGATAGCGTCGGGCTGTTGTTTGAGCGTCTCCCGAACGTCCTTCCAGCTCCAGGGCCGCACAAAAATAATATCATCAACCCACAGTGCCGAGTGCTCGCTGTCGTGCCCTAGCCAGAGCCCGAAGTTGGCCGCAAACGCCGTCTCTTGTTGCCATCGCACACCCGGCCAGCGTTTCGCTAGTATGTCATATTGTCGTTTATATTGGTCGGTGTCGGCCCGGTACAATACCGTGATGGTGGCAGCGTCGGCGTATTCACAATAACGACAGTATGACTCAAGGGCCGCGTGCATCTGCATAGCCCGGTTGCGGCTAAAGAATAGAATGCTCGCAATCACTTCCACACCTCCGCCAATCCCCCGAAGTCCTCGCACCCTCCGTCCTGCCCGGCGAACACTACGCCGGCAGACTTGGCTGCGTCGATTATCTCGGCCTGCGTCTTGCGGTACTTGTCCACCTCGGCCTCACAAAACTTGTGGCTGTGCCATGACACGTTGAGCCATGCGATCTTATCCATTAGCCCCCGGGCCATCAGGTGCGAAAGGACAACGTATTCCCCGCCCTCGATGTTGAGCTTGAGGGCTACCTTACCCGGTACGGTATCGGTGAGCCATTGGGCGATATCGACCGACAACACCTCCATCGGGTGTTCGTAGTCTACCCCTCCCGTGCGTTTGTCCGGCAGCATCGTTGAGCCATCGGGCACAACGCCACGCCCAACGTAGAGCGACGTGGTGCCGTTGTGTGTACCCGCCATCGCGTTTATGTACCGCACATTGTCTATGCGGTCCATGAAACACTTGTGAACCAGCCCGGCGAAGCAGGCAGGGTGCGGCTCCCACGCGTATATTTTGTACTCAGCCGCGTCGGGCATTTGAGTACAAAACGTTTCGATGGTGCGGCCGGTGTAGGCCCCCAGGTCAATAAATACTTTATCCATTCGCTCTGCCCTTTCCGTTGGCCGAGAATTCTATTAAAACTGCCTTACTCCACTTTGTCATAAGGGTAAACTTGAAACCGGCACGGGTGAATATATCAATTATCGCCCGTGGGGCCGTCCAGTCGGTAGCCCCGTACGGGTCGGGCTCGCCTCCGTAGCTTGTGCGGTCGTGGATTATCAGAATGCCGGACGGCGATAAAACACGCATGGCCTCAGAGGCTAGCTTGTCGGGATATATTGAGTGGTCCACGCTGTTTGTAAATACGATATCAACGGAGTTGTCGGGGTATTGTATATCGTGGAAGTCGCCGTGGACTACGTATTTATTATCCGGCCCCGGGGCTAGGTCGATGCCTACGGCAAAATAGCCCAAGTCTATCCATGCCTCCACCTCTGGGCCGCAACGAGCACCTAGGCATAAGACAGAGCGGCCTGGTCGTCGGTTGTCGGGATAAATGGCATATTCTATCGCTGTTATACCTAAGAACTCACACAACCCACTTCTATATATCGTATTATAGGCTGGCAAGAATTCTTTTCGGTTGAACAGGTTTTTGGTCAACTTTGACTGCTGCACCTCGACATATTCCTCGTAGGAAGCAAAACTCCTACGGAGCAGGTCGCCGTCTTGCTCCCACACCGCGTCACTATTTGCCATCGATCATGCCCTCGAAGATATCCACTAAACCCTTCGCCGTCTGGGCGGGGTCGAAGTGTCTCTCTGCGTACTCGCGGCATGATTGACGCAATACGTCGGGTGAGTCCTTTTGGATACCCTTCCAGCACCTATCTATCTCAGCGGCATACTCCTCTGGGCTGCGTGGGTCCGCGAAGTAAGGACTGTGCCCAGGCCCGCCAGCTACAAGCGGCGTGCCACACGCCAGAGACTCCCGCACGATGCGGGTGGCGATACGGTGCGGCGTTATCACAATATCGGCGGCGCGGTACACCTGCTCCATACTCTCAACGGGCGTACATATATGGCCTATCAATCCCAACCGTTGCAAAGTGCCGCCCAGGAAACTCGTGCTCCGCTGATGTTGCGGCGGGTAGCCAAATATGTGGATGGCCGCCTTGGGGTTGACGTGCTGCTTGTAATAGCACGCGGCGTGCATAACGTTGTATGGCGTGGTGTCCTCTCGCCATAGGTCAGCGATGACGATATTGGGAGAGCCGTTCTTGTCGCCCCAATCGAACCTATCGCCGTCGGGGCAGTACCGGCCCAGATCGACCGGGGCCGGTACGTACTGCAATATTGACTTGTCAATGAGCATCGACCAGTGAAAGAGGTACTCTTTCCAGAAGGTCACGTATGCGGCTTCCCTGTGGTTCATGGCCGTATTGGCCACGATCTCGTAAATGTTAGTCTTGCCAAGGTGGCCCAACATGAACGAGTTTTCTGGCCGGCCGTGCAAACACATCACCGTCGGTTTTTCGAGGATGTTATAACGTGGCGGGATAGCCGTATGCCTGACGTGGATGTCGGCGTCTCGGCCCCACGCCCAATCCCGATTGACGATGGTGCTTTTGTCAATCAGGCCCGGCACGTAAAAGAGCGGGGGCTGTTCGGTGGTGACGACTAGACCGGCGTCTATTCCCATCGCCTGCTCGGCGAGGATAATGTCCCTGGTCGTTCCGTATTGGCCGGACCGCGTAGGTGCGAACCTGCAGAAATGTGCTACCCTCATCGCTTCCCTTTCCCGATATTCCGTGAATTGTCTTATTCTATGACATGGACAGTTTCCGTCGGGGCCACACCAGTCTCTATATTGATACTTTCTTTGGGGCTCCCGCCAAAAGTGCAATCGCGTATATTTATTGTCGGGGTAGCGAGCAGCGATTTGGCTACGTCTGCTATTGCCACTGCCAAGCTCGTAATGGCTTTCATGCGTTCTTCGGTTTGCACAGCTACGTTGACAGTTTCCATGATCTTTTCCATCGTTTGATTCCTTCCCTTTCCGGTTGTTAGCTGAGGTCTAAGAAATATACTAATCGTTTACGGAACGGTGGGTGTTGTTTGTCCCTGCAAACTACCCGCTCGATTGGTTCGATACCGTGTACCCATGCCCGAATCGTCTGCTCCGTCACTCCGCAATGACAGTTTGTACACCCTCGTGGGTTTAGGCAGGGCCACTCAAGCGGGAAGCTCATGATAGCGAAACGCGCTACCCTCCGCAGTTCGGCGAACGCCTCTAGCTGTCTGTTGTACAGATGTTCCCATACCTGAAATGCCACGGCGAGGTCATATTGCTTATCGTCTATCGGCCACGGTGTTACCCGCACGTCATGCTTGTAGGTGAGCGGCACGCCGTATTCCTTGAAGTCGATCACGTCGCCGGTTTTGGCGAGCGGTAGTTTGTTGGGGCCGACCTCTAGTACCGTCTCAAACGGGCCGTGCTTGTCTATAATGTCTAGTGCTGCTTGGTAATATTGCCAGCGGTTGTGCTGGCCATAATATGTGTCACCAGCCAACCCGCCGTATTCCGCTTCCGTTACATATTCCATATCCTATTTCGTTTCCCTCCCCCGTTCCATCTTGTCAGCACGCGGACATGGTATGTCCTTAGTGACGGGCCTAGCCCGCCCGCCCAGTACGAGCAGGCGGGCAAAAGCCTCGTCTATTTCCACCACGTCACCGGGATTGTGTCCCAGGTGGTGGGTTAGGAGTTTGACACGAATCATCGTCATTACGTCAAGTTGTCGTACGACGTAGCCGCCCCGTTGCTGTAACGGATCGGGTGCAGGATGGCATTCATGGTCATAATGCAGTCGCTGCCGTCGTCGTCTTCCGACGTGACGATGGCGTAAAACGTGTTACGAGCGTCGCTGCCGTCGGCAGTGTCGGCGTTGGCGATGTCCACCGCGTCGAATTCAAACAAAAACGTGTCCGAATCCTCATCGGTTGTGCAATGACCACCGTCGGATATGTCGAACATACCATCGGAAATGGTTTGCACGGCACCCCACGAATCGCTACCGTCGCCGACTTTCTGGCGGAAGTAGATCGTGTCGATCCTGGTCGCCTCGGAATGCTGCTCATCACATGCCCAGAACGCGATGTGCTTGTTGATACCAGCACCCTTAGTCCAGGGAACGTTCAGCAAAACAGCGATATGGTCGCAATTCTCCATTGAGATAAACGCACTCTCGTCACTGTACGCCGCGTCGGAATCGAAATCGTACCGCCCAGGATAGAGAGGAACGATATCATGAGTCTGAATGAAAGGAAAGGCTCCATTAGCCATAAGGTGTTACCCCCTCTCTTTAAGTTTTGGTCGTCAAGCCAACGAACGGGCTCAACGTCGCGGAACCATGTTTCGGAGTCAACGCACTCTTCCACCAAGGAGCCCCATCGTAACGCAGTACGGCACGGAAGGCCGTTTCGTCGGTTGCGAATCCGAGGTGAATCGAACTCTCAAGCGACGGAGCGCCACTGGCGGACTTGCCGCCGATGAGGTACTGGGAGAAATCGCACAACAGGATGTCGCCGAACGTGCCAGGGGCCTGGCAGTGCTCCGTGAATATCACGGGGCGGCCCATCAGCGTGGTGAACGGCGATTGTGAAGCACCGGTGGCACTAGGCAGCATGACGGGTTGGCCAGACAGGTCCGAACCGTCGTTGCCGGTGCAGGTCAGGCACGCCGTATAGAGATACGGGATCATGCCCGGATTCATCAGCCACACCGAATTGCCCTGACTGGCAGGATGCAAGCGGCTCCACATGGTTACGATGTCCAGATAGGACAGATAACCCGTGGCGGGCTGGCGAGTGATGCCAAGCGTACACGGAGCGGCGATGACGCCGAGCGGTTCGTTGACGCCGGAGCCGTTGATGAAGTCGTTATCTTCATGCCAGGCAAGGGCCTTCCCGAACAGAGTATTAAGCAGAGGCTCAATACTGATCGGAGAATCTTCAAGTAATTCCGTTTTGTTACTCACCCCCCGAAGAGGTGGGCATGGTCATTTCTGCCATGCTCTGCATATCGCTATGCAGACCGGACTATATCATCATCCTGTTTTGGTTAGTGTTTTCTTTGCTAAACGTTTTTGCCATTGCGTTCGGTGCCCGTTAGTTTTGCTATGACAGCTTGGGCACAACGCAATAAGGTTTTGTGGGTCATGGTTTAGTTTGTTGTAGTCGATGTGGTGTACGGGCAACGACACATTAAGATCGCTTTGCTTTACGCCGCAAATTTGGCAAGCGTTTCCGTCTCGTTGGCGTATCTGCGTCTTTAACGCCCCATTAAACTCTAAAGAATAAGGCTCGTTACTAAGCCCGCCACGCCAGTTGCCGTTGAAGGCCCCCTGGCGAGTAACACATGCAAGACTGCAAAACTTATGATTTGATGATGGTGCGGTCCAAAATGTTTTTCCGCAAGCTGCACACGCACGAAACTCGCCTTTGCGTTTTGTAGAGTTAAAGCACGATTGGCAATAATTCTTATCTGCTACCGGCGTTGTCCAAAATCTTACTCCGCAAATAGGGCAATTTCTAAACATGCCTGTTTTGCGAGCAATACCGTTTTTGATCTTACATCTGTTGGAACAATACTTTTGATCAGATGTTTTTTTGACCTCAAAGGTTGTGTCGCAATCTTCGCCAGCACAAATTCGAGTTTCTCGGTGAAGTGCCATTTTGCATTTTAGGGTGTGAGATATTCGGCCTTGCCTTATAGCGGCTGGCCCCCTAAAATAAGTTTCACCGCAATGTTCACAAACAAACAATTTACCATGTCTTCGTTTAGCTTTTTGCTTGCATTCCGGCTTGCCGCATGACTTTATGAGGTCGGCCCGGCAAGGCTGAACCCAGTATTGGTCACCACAAAAAGAACACGATCTCTGAATGCTATTCTTTTTAGTCATAACCTTATCATACACCAAACAAGCCATAAATGCAACCAAAACTTAGGATGTTCCGCGTGTAGTCTCTGAGATTCCCCTAACTCTTTAGCACATAGGCGGTTAGGGTTATCTGCTGATTGTCCGCACCGGACCGATTTTCACTGCCTTGCGGCGAGTACGGCCGGATACTCGGAGTTTCCAGCATATAGCGGAATTTGCAACGTGGCCTTTAGGCCGCGTGGGACAAAAGTCTATCCGATACGTAAGTCAGGGCCGTGGTCTTATGCAAGGTCAAAGTCACCTTGTCAAAGTACGGCTTGGCCGCGGTCTTCGTCCCGGCTTCTGCCGGTCGGTAGATACGCAACGCACCAAACAGGTTATTGCCCGGCGTCGCGTGGTTGTAGTCGTTCAGAGCCGGGAAACCGATGCTGTTGGTAGCCATCGGTACGTACATCGCACGCTGCCTGATGATGGTGTTCTCGATCTGGGTCTGCAACAACCCAGCCCGGAAACCTTCGGGAACCAGATGGCCACCCTGGACGTTATCGCCCTCAGACATATGGCCGGCGGTCTTAGCGCCCAGGTTCTTGATAGCGTGCTTGTCGTAATCTTGCAGCAGGACCGACCCGTTGGGTTGGGTGGCGTCTTTCCAGACCTCCTGAGCGAAGTGTGCGAAGCTCTTAAACTTCCAGTTAGGATTATCCTCGGCCCGTTCGTGGACCGAAACGACAGGCCTTGCGCCATCGTTGGCGGTTTTGGTCATGGTCGCCACCACTGCTTCAAAGCCCTTTTTGAGCTCTGCAGCAAAAACGCCCTCGATAGTTGGCTTAACGGCAGACTTTTCAGCCTGGACTACCTCCAGAATGCCCTCGTCGATATAGGCCTGGAGCGTGTCTTTCTCACAGTCCAACGAAAGCAACGCGCCTTCGTCGTACATGTCTTTGCCGTTCTGCCAACCTTCGGAGCTGATAACTTTGATGGTTATCATAATACCCCCTTAGTTGTAGGTTACTATTTATTGCATCGTCTAACCCGGCCTCGCTAATAGCTCACCGACATCCCCATCGCCCGTCCTCTTTGCAGAGCAGCGGCGACTAATGCCAAGCGTCTATCCCCGCAAGCGGCGATTACACTTTGCCTTGAACGCGAAATTCGTATTGTTCTTGGATTTGCTCTTGTATTTCTTCTGACGATAGCGGGAAGTGTTGATCTACCTTGATAGGCTTCTGGCTGCGAATCGTGACAACCCGGATCGGCTTGTGTGCCACGGGCGACTGATGGCCCTTGACTGTCGCACGGTCTATACCTGCCAACGTCAATTCCTTTGGCTCCGCAGCAAACGCGGGCGGCTCCTTGCCAAAGTCGTCCCGGTAATGGCGGGCGAGGTGCTGATATACACCCTTGCGGTCGGTGTCGGGGATGCGTACCATGAAGTTCTGTAATCGGCTCATGGCCGTTACCAGTGCGTCGTATACGAGCGGGTTGCCGTTGCCTCTGCGGTGATGCAGGAACTTATAGCCCGCCCTCTTGCCTGGATCGTCGTTGTCCATCCACGCCGCCATCGCTTTGAGGTCGTCCAGGCTGGCCCCGTTCTTCTCGAACGTAACATCCCATCCGGTGTCGATACCGTCGGTGGGCGTTGACTCGTAGGGCAGGGCCTTCTTAATAATCGTTGGCGTATTGGCGGGGCGGAATATGCCCATGTCTTGCTGTATCGTGGCGGGGATTTCAAGCAGACCCTTCGATACGGAGTCAATGGTGGCTTCCGGGTTGCTGGGGACGTTGACGATGCTGTATTCCAGCATGATCGTCTTGTCGTGAATCCACCGCACGCCCTTTAGTTTGGCGTTCTTTTTGATATCGTCCGGTGTCGGTATATGGCCTTCGACAGGAATGAACCCGATAGATACGGTGTTCAATATCTCTTGCTGCATAAGGGAGAACACGTCCTCGGCCTTGCTCGTGCCGGTGGCGATGACTCCCTTGGCTATCAGTTCCCCCGTTTTCTTGTCGGCTTTAATCCACTGACACTTACCGATAGCCGGTTCATCGTACCTGTGGCCCCACAATATAACAGGGTTTTTTTTGTACTGGGCCAAGCTGATGCCGGTGGGGTCGATGACCTCGTTGTCGCGGTCGCGCGCGGACGTAGATATTTTCGATATAAACTCCCGTGCGCCGTCCTCCACCTTTAGATTAACCGACGCCTTGCCACAATACTCTTTTCGTACAAACCCCTCTAGTTCTTCAGGGGCCTTTAGCGTCTGCATTGCGAGCGCGACGCTTTCGACGGTCCAAACCTTCATTATAGTTTCCCCCATAATTTTAGAAGGGTGTGCTACCGGGCCGGGGTTGACCCCCGGCCGGATACGGTAGCGTGATATGATTACAAAAGGCCCCGGCCGGACTCGAACCGACATACTACCGACCTGCGGTGCTCTACCGTGGACGTTCTTAACTGGCCCATGTTGCCAGTCGCCGTCCTTTAAGCTACAGGACCATAACAGACGTGTTTATAAAATTGCGGCGGGCCGGTCGCTACTCCGACACTGTGGACGATAGGCGTGTTTTGTGATGACGCCTCGTTTTATAGCTGCCCTGGCTGCTTACCATACTCATCTGACAGCCTTGCCCGCACCGTATCGCTACACCGAGCAAGCTCTCGTTCCACTGATTAGCGTGTTCGCTCCCACGCCGCCGCCGCTCTTCGCGAACTTATTTTACTCCACTACGGGCAGCCAGTCACACCGACAGTTCGGGTGTACCGGAATAATGCCATGCGATTTGCTGATGGGCGTGACCTTTTTGTGTAACGGCAGGCATATTGGACATTCAGGGGTGTCGTGGTTGTAAAAGAATTCTACGTCCACCACTTCCGATTCGTTGTACGCCTCCAACTCGCCCTCAGCGTAGGCGGCGGCCGATTCCGTGCGGGCTATCGTTTTGGTGCGGTATCGCTCCTTGCGGTTGTATTCCGACTTCACCATGTCGTCGATGCGCCCCGCACTTCGCCCACCCTCCTTCTCCAGCTTGAGCCGATACTTTTCTAACGCCTCCCCTTGCCGCACATTAAGGCCGATACCGTGTTTTTTTAGGTCGCGGGCGACGGCGTACGGATGCCGCCCCTCATGTATGCCCCGTTCGACAAAGCCCCTTACCGCGTCCTTGGTTTCGTTCGCTATTAGTTGGATGCGGTTGCCAACGTATTCCGTAGCCCACCGCTCGGCCTGGGGCGACGCAACGTTGAACGCCGTTCGCAGGTTGAGTTTTACCGTACCGGCGTCGGCACCCATCTTTAGCGACTGACGAACCGCCCGCCCGATGTTCTCGACGCCGGAGTCCACAACGGCACCCCAGGGTATAACGTTCTCCACTACGCCCAGTTGCCCCACGGTGATCTCGTTGATGAACGGCACGACGATGGCACGCATGGCACGGAACCAGCCGTTGACCATCCCCTCCATCGCGTCCTCGGCGGCGTCACGCTCTACCGACTTGGTGCGGCAGTCGCCGTGTTCATGTTGGCAGTCGTTATGGTTCATGCGGCGTCCTCTGGTGGCAATGGGAGATGCCGCCAATACAAAACCTGAACCCAACCCTTATCGCCAAACCACCAGCCATGCTGTGTTTGTCCGGGCTGGTATTCCGCTACCGTATTTATTATATTGCCCTTAAAGGTTTTATTTGTTACCAAATAAGGACCAAACTCATCCGGCTTCTCGTCCGGCCACTTGTGCCAGCGGGGGGCAGGGCTAGGCTTGTCCGCAGGCCGCCCCTTAAACGTTAGGTCATAATCGTGTTGGCAGATGGGGCACCGAAAAACGCCGTCTTTGATAAAGTCGCCCTTTACTTCTATATCTTCCGTCTCTGTAGGCTTTGGGTCTGCGCGTTGTTCGTTCTTGTGTTTTTCGAGGTCTTGGCGTAATTGTCGGATCAGATATTCGAGCTTCAGCGTTTTTTTGTGTACATAATCTATCGTACACTCTACCCACTCGTCGTTGTGGCAAATCAACATAATCTTCCCTTTCCGTTACGCCCCCGTGTCGCTACCGTCCACTTCCTCAACCGCCTCCACCGCATCGCTGCCGTCCCCGCCCTGGCCCACGGCCACCCCCCCCAGGGCCGTAGGTACCGGGGCAGGCTCGGCCACCACTTGGGATAGCGGCTTGAGAGTTCCAGGCAAGAGAGCCTCATCGCCGGCAGCGACAGGCTCCATCCCGTCCATTTCCCGCACTTCGTTAATCGACCAAACGCCACGCTCCAAACGTGCCGATTGTTTCTTTAGCACATAATCCATATTCTCAGGCACACAATCGTCGTGCCAGACGAATAGCTTCTCGTCGTACAGCGGCATGATGTCTTGATTGATAATGTCCGCCTCGGCGCGGCACTCCGGAGCGACGGTGTCTCGCATATACGAGTAGTTGCCCGCGTCGGCGTTGGCTCGATTCACGTCCTCAACGCCCAACAGCGAGAGCGGAACGCCCAATATGCCCGCGACCTTCTCCTTAGTCATCTTCATGCCGATAGCGTAGTTGATATCCTTCGGATTCCACGCCGCCGGTAGCAGTGACAATCCGTGCTGCAATAGCCCCAGCTTGCCCGACTTCTTGTGCCCGCCGTGGACCCTCATAATCTCTTTGCGTAGCCGCTTGATTTGTTCTGGACCAACAGGATGGTCAATGCTGAACACCGCCGGCATGATAGCCCCGTTGTCCAGCATGGCCCGCTCGAACTCGTCGAAGTCCTCGTTGAGGCTGGCCGACGTGAACGCCGCGTGGAGCGGCCCCATACCGTAGTACATCGAATGTGGGTTGGGATATTTGAAGTGAGCAATCTGTTCCGGCGGGTAATTTGCGAACGGCTTAGATGCCCCGTACTGGTACGATTCAATATACTTTGTCTCGCTGGGCACGATCCGCACCCACTGCGAAGCAAGCGGCCACAGCTCCATCGGTACGCCCTGGGGGCTTAACGCGATGAGCCAATAAGCGTTACCCGTCGCCTGTTTGAACATGACGGTCGTTTGGAACAGCTCGAACCCGTTAAGCGAGCGATTGGCCTGCATGACCATTTCGTGCCACGGGTGTTCTAGCACCTCCTCAACGTCAACCGCCTTGTTGAGTGCGTACTGTAGCTTCGCCTCGCCCATAAACGCGGCCTTGCGGGCCTTCGATACCGGGCGGACGGGTACGCACTTACGAACCTTGGTTGTGGCGTTACGCGGTACGCCACGATACAACCGTAATGGCACCTGGGCTACGGCCGTAGCGTTCTTCTGGATACACGCATAGGCCCAGCCGGTATATTCAGCCATCAGCCGTTTGTAGTCTTCGGGCGTCTCTAACGCCCTGCCCCCGAACTGGAAGTGAGGCATGGAAGCGGTGACTAACGACTGGACCTCTGGCAATAGCGGCTCCGTCTCCGTGGAGACTTTACGCTTTCGCCACCATTGCGGGCTAACAATCGGGATGTTCATAGATTAGAATCTCGAATATCGGGCGTTGAGAACTTTTGCGTCTACTATTTCCTCTAGCTTCGATATCCTTTCCGTGAGTGCCGCCATTTGTTTCTTTAGTGATTTCATGTCGGCTGTTGTCGCGGGTGATTGGGCTCGCTCCGCCGCAGACATATCGCTTAACGGCACCTTCTCAGTCTTTGTCTTCTTCGTCGTCCGTTCCTTACTCATGCCGCATCCTTCTCCCGCCAAGCCTGCACGATACAAATAACATCTTCCGTTACGCAGTAAACATGAGGCGTTTGCTTAATTCGATAACAGTTTTGCGACCATGCCCCCAATTCACCACCGCCACTCATTTCCCACTCAGCCTCCAAAACATTCCCATCTTTCGTAAGCACCTCAAACATGCCTTCACAATCTGGGTGTCCGCCTACCCACGCCTTTGAATAACTCAAACCTCGGCCTCCCATAGCCCCTCCGGGCACTCTTCCGTCGCCAGCGGCCGTTTCAAAATCAGGTAACAGCCGCACGATTTACACTTCATCTTCCCCTCGTACTCGCAGCTGGCACAAATGGCCCGCCGCCTCTTGCGTATGGCTGGGGGCACAAGAATGATCCCATGTTCGAGTATCTTCCCCGCAGCCTTCGCCGCCGACTCGATCTGCTCGACGAGCGAGGCGTTGGCTTTCTTGCCGTTCTTACCCCCGCAGCACATCAACCAGCCCATTACGCCCCCTTCACCTGCTCCCAAACGCCATCCGCCAGCGGCTCGAAATCGTCGTCGTCCGGGTCGCCGGTACTCACCGCCATCAGCTTCTCCCGCTCGGCCTGTTGGGCCAGACGCAACTTCTCCACCTCGGCGTATTCGTGCTTGAGCCTCCGCCATCGGAGGTATTCCAGGTAGTCGGCCTTGGTAGGGAACAGCTTTTGGAGTATGGCCTTAGCGTTCATTGTCTACCCGGCCTTGTCAAATACGCCACCGTCACGGCCACTACACAAATCGCAATCGTTATCGCTAGTCCCATATCGCCGCCTCTCTCAAGTCATCATCCGTTATCTCTGCCGGTTCCGCCAACTCGTCGTCCATCCCTATATCCTGTGTGCGTATCGCGTACTCGCCCGGCTCCACCAGCTCCGCACGCGGGTCAAGCGCCACCACCGTAGCCGAGGCTTTCAGGTACACGTCAACCCACATCATGCCGTACCGCAGGGCGTCAAGGGCGTGGTCGGCCTCCTTGATGGGCTGTTCCTTTTGCACCTTGTCTTTCCATCGGTACGCAGAGAACTCACGAATAAGATGCTTGCACGCCGGGGCCACCGTCATCAGCGGCTTGCCCTCGCCGGACACCCGCAGGTAGCTACCCACCGTTTGCAGGCCGGTGTCTACGCGGTTGTTCGCCGCCTGCGTCGGCAGGTCGGCTATGTTCATAGCCTCGATAAGCTCTGGGGCTGACGGGTCAACAAGGAACATATCGGCCTTGTAGCGGGCCATGAGTGCCTTGCCGTGCGACAGTATGCCGTCTCGGCCCAGTTTGGCCCCGTACACCTCGTCGATGATCCGCACGTACCCGGCACTGTTGATGCCGATGGCCACCAGGGCGGTTGGGTTGACAAAGCCGTAATCGACGCCGACGACCACCATTTCCGGGGTGAAGGCGTCGTCTGTTACGAACACTGCCGGGTTCCACTGGTCGTACACAAGGCCCTCAAACGCTACCCACTTACCCTCAACGTATCGCTCCTTCGATTGGCCGGTGAACTCGTCGAGGCTCGCCTGGTAATCGTGTGGAAGGAACACATTCTCGGCGCTCGTGGTGCTGATTACTTCCCGCTTAGGGTTCTGCTCCTCGAAGAACCGGCGATACAAAAAGTGTGTCGGCGAGCCAGGATTGCAGGCCCCGAACACCTGCCGGCATGGGTCGGCGTGGTTACGCAGGCGGCCCAGCAGCATCAGGTAGTCCTCTTCGTCGATCTCGACGGCTTCGTCGATCCCCACAGCCCCAAGGTTGAGTGAGCCTACCTTGGCGGGGTCGTCCAGGCCGAAGTAGTATATACTACCGCCGCCTACAAGGTCTATCAGGTGTTCTTGCTTGTGGTGGGTATATGTGCCCACGGGTAGCACGGGTGGGCTATGGCCGTCGGGAAACAGCAGCGTCCGCAATGTGCTTTGTCGCATACTGGCAAAGGTTTTGCGGCATAGCCCCACAAGATTACCGATATGCTGGGCATGGATAATGGTTTTGTAGCACAGTGCCCGCGTCTTGCCGGCTCCGAATGCCCCACTATACAGAACCTCCCTCTTCTTGCTCGCCAGAAATTGCCCTTGCTTGGGCGTCCATAAGACGTTTATGCTCATCGTCGCTCATCGTGGTAAATTGTATCGACACCGGACCGCCACCCTCGCCGCTCATTTGTACCGCCTGGGCCACCTTGCCCTCGTCACGCTCGATGACCTCTTTCGTTTGTGGCCACTTACCGTCCACAACGTCCTTCGCCATGCGTAGGGCCGCCCGCTGTGATAGGGTAAGTGTTTTCTTATTCGCCTCCCGCTTGAGCTGGGTGGCTGTCATCTCCATATATTTACAGAAGTGCCTATATAGCTGGGTCTTAGCCTTCGGTGGCCCCTTGGGGTTGCCCGACTGGCCGGGCTTGAAAGGGATTAGCCCCCTCGTCCTACTCTGTTTGTCAGTGTCGCTAGCCACACTAAGAAACCTCGTCCCTCATCCGAGATCGGTCCTCGCCGAGTTCGGAATACCTGTGGTCCAGTCCTATACATGGCCCGCCACTATAGTATTTTACTTTTGCCTCGCTCACTGCCTCAACCGTTTCCACTCTATACCAACACCGCAAGTCTTCATCGTACACGCCAACCTCTTTGGCCGCATCGTGTTTGCTCAGCTCTTCGATTAGTTCGCCGACAGTCACTAAGCCACCTCCCGCGTCAACGATTGGCCACAGGTGGGACATTTCGGCCCCGTATCGATGCTTGGCTCGGCCCCTACCCCCCCTTTGGCATTGTCCAGCCCGTTGACCAGCCCCTCTATCTCGCCCAGATCGAACCCCGACAACTCCAGGTCAAGCTCCCCCGTGTCAAGCGTCCCAAAAAGGTCCCCCAACTTGGGCCAGTCCCATTCCGTCAGTTCCTGTGTCTTATTGTCAGCGATGACGTATAGCTCGGCGTCCTTGCCCGACAGGGGTAAGCGGATCACCGGCACGGTCTTTAGCCCAGCCTTCTCGGCAGCCTTCAACCGTGCGTGGCCAGCCAGCACCCTCCCGCTCTGGTCCACCAATACGGGGTTGGTCCACCCGAAGTGCTCGATGCTCTTTACCAGCTTGTCTATCGCCTCCGGTGGGTGATTGCGTGGGTTGCCGGCAAACGGCTTGAGGTCGGCGATGGGGGTGTCAGCGATGGCTAGGCCAGCCACTACTCGCCCCCGCCCATATCGTTGGCCGAGCGTGCGATAACGCCCATCATGTACTCACTGGCCCACTGTTCGGCCAGGTCGGGCGTCGCCCCCACCTTAAGGAAGTTGTTATACAGGCACATCACGGCCTCGGCTAGCTGCCGGGAGCCAGTCTCCATCTCGTCGGTATCGTGTTGGCGTTTTGCTTCGTTCGAGTCCATTAGCTATCCTGATATTTCTTCGCCAGCCGAGAGTTCAACAAACAGAACGCCGCACATAGCGATCCCAGAGCAGCCACGCTCCACCACTGCCGAAAAACGATAGCGACGCACGCGACAGCAATGTAGGCGTAGCCCATAATTAAGTATCCCGCCGACATAAAACCCATTAGTTTTTCCACTCTTCCCCTTCGTCGTCGTCGTCCTCGTCCTCGTCGTCACAATCCTCTTTATATGTCGCCCAGTCTACGAAACCCAGGTTTTCCATTGCTTCGTCGGCGTCCCGAATATCCTCTTCGTCCTCTGCCTCCCTAGCCGCCTGCTTGGCGTCGCACTGCTCGATGACCCACAGGCCCAGGACCATCATGTCGTCGCAGGCGGTATCGTAGGCGAATGTCTCTTCTGGTTGTGCGATCATAGACAGAAACCTCCACAATTAGCGGTATGTGGTGAGGGTTAAGAACATTTAACCCCGTGACTAACCAACACCTCAGACCGATCCCGTCCTCGTAGGTCGGAAAAGTTTACCCCAGACCCCTTCCCTAGCCTGGCGAGTTGTCTAATCGAAATGGCGGTCGAGCGTAGGGCGTTAGACTCCCCCGTGGGCAGATAATCCCACCTATCACACCCCTTCTCGTCCATCCCCCACGCCTCAATCGCGTCGCGTGTCATTGGTGTGGCCATGTCTTTCCTTGTAAAAAATGAGGGCGGCGGTTGACGGCCTGCCCGGTATAGTAGGTGATTTTTTTGCAGGGCAACCGCCTCGCCCCTCTACTATAACCGCAAAATATACCCCCAAAAAAGACATGGCGGACATAAGTGTCTATGTTATAAGTCGTTGCGAAACACAACGGGGGGTATGCTACCGCCCCTAAATAAGTGTGGCCGCAATATATTGAGCCTTGTTAATAATACGCTGACGTTCTTCTGTGTTATCCCCATTTTGTCCCCCGCGTCCTCTTGCGTGAACCCGTGGACGTGGACGAGCATATACGCCTGGATTTGCCGTTGCGTCGGCTGCCTCACCTTCGCCCCGCACTTGTCGCATCGATACTCACCGCCGCAGGAACACTTCACAACGCCCCCTCCGCCTTAAGATAATCCCCCATTGTGTCCACAAAATACGAATCGTCTGGCACGCCATACCCCCCGTGACGGCCGCACCTGTCACACGTTAGCTTGAACCACACGTATCCCCCCGAATGCTCTTCGGCCACCTTATAGTTGTCGCCGCAAGGACACCTCATGCCGCACCCTCCCGCACTTCCCGCAGCCACCGGCAAACGGCAGCAAACGTCAGCTGGTCGTCCATAAACGGATTATCTCGCCAGTCGCCCGGCAGGTCGGCGGCAAACACCTCCGCCAACACATCATACTGCGACCGCCCCAAACACACGCCCCCACCCAATAGGTATATCTTCCATCCCCTTTTCCGGCAGGCGATAATCAACTGCCTCACCCTGATGCGGGTATATGCCGTATTGGTGCCGTATAGGTCGGCGGCTAGTCCACCAATCGACGCCCGGCCCGATAGAATCGGCGGCAGGCTCAGTACCAAGTCGATTGCTAGGCTCATTTTGCCACCTCGCTCAGTATGGTATGTATCCTGCCCAGGAAGTCCGCAGGCAACGACGGCCCCCACGCCAGCACCTCATTCTTAATCTTCGCCAACGCCACCCGGCGCCGGTCCAGCGACTCCTGCGTCGCGTCTAGCCGCCTGTGTAGGTTGCGATTGCTGGCCGCCAATGCCTTGTCTATTTTCGTCGTCATGTCAGTCTCCTATACCCCAAACGCCACAGCCACCGAGCGAGTTCCCGGCTGTCGTTCACAATCGACGGCTCAGCCTTGTGCCACTGTAGGGCGTGCATGGGTTCGTGGATTGCCAGGTACAGGAAATCACGGTCGCATACGCTATAGTCTAGCACGATTTCCCTGTCGGGCGACTTCGTTGGGTTGTCACACGCCGCACGGTAGTCGAGCGGGACAACGCTGAACCGTGCGGGGACGACAGCCCCGTCGTTGCGGAGGATTTTGAACGTGTGTGTTTTGATTGGTTTCACCGTTTAATCTCGCCCTCGTTGACCACTGTCCCCAAACACTGAATGATAACTATTTTCGTGTCTGAAGCAGGCTCTAGTTTTGACATTACGGCCCCCCAATCGGGGCAAACCATATAATAATCCAAACCCTCAGTCGGTAAAGTTGGCCCAGTCGGCTGTGCCGTCTCGCTACCGTTCTCTGCTACCCGAAAAACCTTTAAGCTCATAACATAACTCCTTATGTGGGTTTTTATGTGTTTTATAGCTACTTCTTGAACTGGAGGAATGGGGCGGGGTTGACATACGTCTGATACGCGCCGGGCGACACCTCCACCTGTACCGTATGCCCCGGCATCCGTTTAATCCAGTCATGCATCGTGCGGCGACCTACGTTGCATTGTGCCGCCGCCTCTGCCACCTTTACGAATCCTTCGGGAATTTCCACTGTAAAGTCCTCCGCTAGTTCGTCGTCAACAAAACACTTAAATGTATGTATCAGCCTTGCCCTAGTCCTGTATTTAATCATCAAGGCGTCCTTGTGTTATACTGCAACCGCCGCCGCTGCCTGTAATGGCAGGTTGGCTATATGTTCAATCTTATCGAGATCACCCTCTGGTGTCAAGACAAATTCCAGGAAACCATAATTTACCATGCCGCTGCACCTCCTGGCCCCGTACTTGCTCCCGTGGGTCTGGAGTGCCGGCGTGGTCAGGGCCTCAATACGTCGCGGGCCGTAAAATGTGGTGCTGGAATCGTAGTAGTGGACGTGTGACCGGATGATCACGTCGCCCTTCGGCTGCAACCCAGCGTCGGCCCAGATAAGGTTCCACAGCATATCCCGCTTGGCCGCCGTGCTCCTGCCGTGTGGAATGCTCGACCCGCCCACAAAATGCTTGCAGTCAAATGTGACCTCATGTTTGCCCACGACCAACTTGGGCCATTCGTGATCGCCCACCTTGACCACAGAACCAGACTCCCGCACCTTCGACGCCACAAGGTTCTCGTAGTCCTCTTTGTCGCCGACGTGGTAGGGCGTGCCCCGTACGACAAACACCTGGGGAGCCTCCCAGATATTGATGCACGCGGCGGCCATATCGCACTGTCGGAGCCGGTCCGCGTGAATCTGCTCCAGCCCCCCGCTACGCTCGCCCCGCCCGTCGATACAGTCACCGTTCACCACCACAGCGTCCACTGGGCCGGTGCCCCACGCTTCATCCGCGTACCACTCCCAGCATTCCTTCTGTGACTCCTCCCATTTACGCCACGATGCGTTTTCGTGCTCACCAGCCCCCTTGACCCCGCACCACTGCCAGTCCGGGGGCGTCAGTCCCGCACGATGCCCGCAGTGCATGTCTGCAATAACGATTAGCCGCTTCGCCTTAGTCGCTTTCCTTTTTGCCACAACTGTCTCCTTGTTGTTAAGCCTGCACGCCGGCAGGCAGTGTCGGTGTCACCGTCCGGGGGGCGAGACGAAGGCCGTGTTGTAATTCAAACCACTGCAACGTATCTCGCCATTCCGCGTCACTGCGGCCTACGTAACGATACAGCTCTAGGACGGGTATTTCGTTTTCTAGTGCGTGTCGCCATTCCTGCCACACGCCGTCCGAAATCGCCCGGTCCGGTTCGCACCCCAACACGAACACATCCGCCAGCACAATAATCTCTTTGCAGTGGTCTACGATCTGCTGCCCAGTCACACGGGGCTTGCCGTCGTCGTCGGTCAGGTGGTACGCGGCAGACACTACGTCCTCATTGATAGAGTCGTGGGGGCAAAAGACCGTCCAGCCCGACACCCGCCGCAGCCTTTCGCACAGCTCCCGGCCCGCCACAAGGTTGTCTCGCATTTCGCCTTGGGTCGCGTTCTCCCCGCTCTTGCCCCGCACTGGACCGGCGTAGTATGCTGTGATTTGTTTAGTCTTTTCCATTGGTTCGCTCCTGTTCATTATGCCGCGGCTACATTCCGGGCAGGTCCACTGTGTACAGCCAATTATAGCTTTTGATTATCTGGTCTACCGCTTCTCGCACCCCCGATTTTAGCGTATCTAGGTCGCCAGACTTCGCCTCTACCGTGTTGTGCCATCGCGTCTCGCTATCAAGGGCCAGGTCCGCAATGTCGCCGTCATCCACATACGGCTCACGAATCAGCTTGACGCAATAGCCGCCTTTTTGTTTTACAGCCGTAAACTCGTCCGGGAAACGCAGGTCAGTAATAATCATGGCACAAGTCCGGTCTCCCACGTCGCGACGCAACAGATAATCGCACCACGTGGACGCGTAGACATTATTTCTCACCGCCTTTGTCCCGAAGTCAATCCAGATTTCGCGGGGCGTCTTGCCTATGGCCGGCAACAGTTCTTCGCGGTCTTGGGGGTAATCCTCATACCATTGGGGGCGTTTCATTCCCGCCCACCCGTACAAGTCGCAACAGATTTCCTTGATTTGGTCGGCAAACCCACACACCAAAACGCGGTTCTCGGAATACCCGTATCGCCTAACCAGGTGTCGCTTCACCTCTTTGGCGGCCGTGTCCTTGCCCACACGCTTTCTGTGCCCGAATGCGATAATTAGAGGGTTCCCTTGTGGTTCATTGTTTTTCATTTGTAACCCTTTCCTCTTTGCCACGCCTCTCGTTTGTACATTTCCGCGTAACACCGCCCGCAGACCCGAACGACCACACCCGTCCAGGGGTGTCGTTGCTCGATGGTGCCGGGTTCGTGGCACGTTCGGGCCGGGTGGAGCGGCAATCGGTGGGCGTCACACATTATTTTTCGGCCACCTCCTGGTACGGTTCCAGCTCGTACTCTCGCATACGTAACTCCACCAGAGGGCTAAACTTAATAGGCCCATCTTTGCCTAACAGTCGAGTGTCTGTCCGTGATTCTGCAGAATTTATCCGCACCCAATAGCTCCACTCGTCGGCCTTATTCTTACCAAAGCCGGGGCCGAAACGAAGGGGCCTGCCTATGATTTGCCCAGTATAACCACCTGTCCGCGTTTGAACCATTTCGCCGGCATGGTATAGCGGTGGCGGGATGCTATTGTCCTCGCAACCAGTTATAAACAGGATCGCCACGAAAAGGAGCCACAGTCCGACATACTCCTTGATGTATCGGCTTGTATTCATTTTGCCCCCGCCTTCTCGCTCGTCACGCCGTTATCCCTCGCCACGATGCCCAGCCCCATCACGGCCAGGGCCGCCAGCACGCCTTCGAGGCTGGCCACCGTGGATGGGTCGGTGTCCAAAAACGCCGCCACTTGTGCCACCAGCAGGCCGACGCCCGTCACGACTCCTAAGATTGTCGTTCGCCAACTCTTCATTACTTGCTCTCCTGTATAGTGTTGTGTATTGCCAAAACTCGCACCAGATACCCGTGTTTTTCTTCGTCGGTTAAATCACCAGCTTTCTGAATTAGAACGACCAGCCCCGCCAACAACTCGGCCAGTACCAAGCTAGCCTCAATCATTAGTTTTACGTCACTCACTTGGTTCTCCCTTCATTGTGTCCATCTGCGTCATCGCCACCCGGAACCTCGCGATTGCCTCCGTCGCCGGCAAGTCCTGCTCAATCACCGCAAGCCATTCGACTAGGGCAGCGTATGCCGCTGCGTCGTACAGCTTCACGTCTTGCCACTCGCCATCCCCAATCTTGCCAGCGTGCCTCAAGGCCAGCAGCGTGCCTCCTGTGGCGATATAGCTTTCGCACGCCACCGCCCACGTCTTCTTCGGCGTCGGCTGCTGACACCCGGCCAGCATCACCGCCACCAACATCATCACCAGTACCCATCGTTTCTGTCTCATTGTCTCTCCGTTTCTGCCGGGTCGCCCGGCGTTTGGTTCGCCGCCAGGGTCAACTGGGTTGTTGACACGGCGTGGCTGAATTGCTTCTGCCAATCCATTAACGTAAACACCTTGCTGGCCAACTCTACCGATGCCCTCAATAGGTGCTCCAACTCCTCGTTGCGTGCCTCCGCAAGCCGCAACTGCTCCCGTAGGTATAGCTCTTTGTCATATCGTTTTGTCACCGGGTCCATCATGTCATCTCCTCCCCAGGAAGATTTAACACCCGCAAATCTGCCTCTATACGCTGTCGCAAAGCATCAATAGACTGTGAATCAGCAAGCCTTTGGTGCGTCTTAATGGTAACTGTTGTTTTTGGCCCGGTGTAATAATTGGGCCTGGTTTCTATGAAAGTGTACTCATATTCCATCACGTCATCTCCTTCCCTGCCAGGGCGGCATGGGCTACCTTCGCACATCGCCTGTGCCCGTCGGCAACTCCGATGCCGTACTGGCCATAACCGCTGTTTTCGTAACTGCAATACTTACTCATATCTATAGAACGTAGGCTGGCCTCCAACTCCGCCACGCGAGACTTGAGCTTGGCGTTCTCTGCCTTGAGCTCTCTCACCTCATCGTCGCGGGCATGGTAGCCTATCATGTGTACGGCTGTTAGGTCGTCCATCACTCACCTCCCACTGGCTTGTTCGGGCCAGACGTTGTTCCGGGAGTGTCGTGCCCGTGCGGCTTGTTGAGGTCGGCGAGGCTTTGGTCCAGAGCGTCAACCTGCCGCTTTAGGGCAGCAATATGTTCGGCGTGTATATCTAGCCCTTCCTCTGCTACTCCCATCCTTCCCTCTAGCGTTACTGTTAGAGTCGGCTCATCAGGCGTCACAGGCTCAACGGGCGGGGCGGGGACGACTGGTTCGATGTACTCCAACACGTTCGGCTCCCAACATGCACCAAGGGCCGTGTCGCTATACCTGAATGCTGTCCCCTCAACCGTACAACCAGCAGTTGGCTTCTGCCCATCCAGTGACTTGGGCAACACCAGATGTCCATCACCATGACACCGCGAAATCTCGCCACCAATAAACCGGCAATCCTTGGCACTCTGGAACAGTAACACCGCCCCGTACTTACTCACCTGTACGTTGTTAATCTTCACGTCACGGAAAATACAATCCGTTGCCTCGTGGTGGGGGGCAAAGCCTGTCGTTGTACTCTCGCCACCAATGGCGATGGCGTGACTGCCCTGAAAATTGTAGATGCGTCCGGGACCAAACCTATTCCGACGGCTGTCACGTTTGGTCATAATCGCCCCGATGACGCTTTTCCCTCGACCATCACAGTCAAAATCTGTAACCTCGCTGTCGTCGCAGCCAGTAAAATCTATAGCACTGCCATTTGACCCCCACTCGAAGAATGTGCACCGCTTGAGTAGCAAACGCATCACGTTCCAATCAATCGTCTTTCCGTCTGCGTCCACAGCAATAGTGTTGCCCGGCCCTTTCGCACAATCATCGCCAGCAGGGCCGAGTATGCAATCAAACAATTCCACATCGGATTGGGCCAGAAACGCGGCATAGGTCTTATCCGACGGTGCCGCAAAGTTCATCCCGGTAAGCCGCACGAACCCGCTCTGTCCTTGGCCACTAAGAACCAAGGCACTCCTGCCAACTGAATGAATCAGTACATCCCCATCCGCCTCCCAGTTATGCCACCCATCAGGAGTGCCGCCTTGCCGGGAACCATACCGCAACTGCTCAAGGTACAACCCTTCCCTAACGTGTATGTTGCTATCCGGCAGAGCCCTTCCAGGGACGACACCCACACTCGCCCACGCCTCAAGCCAGCTTGTGCCCCTGTTGTTATCATTCCCCTCTTTTGACACATAATACTCATTCATGCTTACTCTCCTGTTCTGTTTGTTCGATATACCGGCCCAGCCACTTATGCATCTGTTTCACTTTGTGCGGGGGCAAACACACTTACAAGTTCTTGGTTTATTCATCACTCGTCCGCGCTTTCCAACGCCGCCCGGCCTGCGGGGGTAATAGAATACGAATCCACACTGCCCGCTGACCACGGCGTGTGTTTGTTTAACCAACCCGCCAGCACACACACACTCAAATCATCATCACAGTCACCCTGCTCAAACGGCCTCTTCACCGCCCACTGCAAATACTTACGCTGCCCAGGGGTCATGGCTGGCCCTCCACGTCGTACAGCCGTCCGTCGAGGTGGTGGACTGGAA
>Ga0307928_10000319_pt1 | contig 36136 bp, 50 predicted proteins | sample AceLakmetagen232_FD_201815 | JGI IMG/M metagenome (GOLD analysis project Ga0307928, IMG submission 201815) | Saline water microbial communities from Ace Lake, Antarctica - #232 | ecosystem: Environmental > Aquatic > Non-marine Saline and Alkaline > Saline | place: Antarctica: Ace Lake... | reverse complement strand
TGACGAACCAGAGAATAAACTGCCCCTCTGCCTTGAGTGCCATGACATTATCCATAATGAGTTGGGGGATCTGGTACAGGTGGGGGACAAGTGGGCGATTAAAATAAGATAACCCCGAAAGGGAAAGGAGTAAGCAATGAAGATAATTAACCTTCAGAGCGAGAATGTAAAACGGTTAAAAGCCGTAGAGATAACCCCCCAGGGCAACATCGTAGTAATTGGAGGGGAGAATGCCCAGGGCAAGACTTCGGTATTGGATTCTATATTTATGGCATTGGGCGGCAAGAGCAGTATCCCCAAAGAACCAATTCACCGTGGTGAAGATAGTGCAATGATCCGGCTGGAGTTGGATGATCTGATAGTTACTCGCTCATTCACTCCCACCAGTACCTATCTCAAGGTTGAGAATAAGGAAGGAGCAAGTTTCAAATCACCCCAATCTATGCTTGATAAATTGGTCGGGAAGCTATCCTTTGATCCAATGGACTTTCTTCGCATGAAACCCAAGGAACAACATCAAACTCTGAAGGATATAGTTGGCCTTGACTTCACCGAGCTGGATACTCAACGCCAGACGATATACGACCAGAGGCGTGACCTCAACCGTGACATTGATAAGATGAAGGGGACTATAGCACTGAAAGACTTCCCTCCCGATACTCCCGATGAACCGATTGATGTTGACCATTTAATGCACCAAGCTCAGGAGGCAAGACTGCTTAATGCCAATAACGAGTCACAGAGAAGACAATTGGTAGTGGTTAAGGATGGGTGGGTTGAAATCGCTGGCAAGATAGACAAGAAAAATGCAGAATTAAAAGCTATCAAAGCGGATTTACTTGTCCTCAGAGATGAACTTGAAGTAATTCGTGTCAATGGGGAAGTATTAGATAAAGAAGTTAAAGAATTAAAAGATGTTGACCTTGAACCTATTGACACCAAGATCCGCAACTCTAATGAGATCAATATAGCAGTTCGCAATAAGCAGGAGAAAGCATTATTCAAAGAAGAGCTAAAAGAACAAACCAAGCAGGCAAAGGCACTTACTGACCAGATATCTGAAATAGACCAGCAGAAAGAGACTGCATTGAAAGAGGCTGAGTTCCCTGTCCCCGGTCTATCTTTTGACGAGAGTGGAGTAACTTACAATGGTATTCCTTTCGATCAGGCGAGCGGGATGGAGCAGACAAAAATCTCCCTTGGGATGGGAATAGCATTGAACCCAGAGTTAAGGGTATTACTGGTTAGGGAGGCATCAGTTATTACTCCGAAATCTCTGGAAGCAATAGCAGAGTTTGCCAAAGAAAAGGATGTGCAACTTTGGTTGGAAGACTGCAGAGCTACAGATGAACAAGCGTCAGTGATCATTGAAGATGGTATGATAAAAGCAAAAGGAGGCATTAAATGATTAATGAAGAAAGAATATGGAGTGAACTCAAGAAGTTGGGAGAGGTTAATCTCGAACATCACAACAGGATACTTGAGCTGGAAAAAGGCAATGACTATATTGATGAGAACTTGAACGAAGTGTTTGACGACTTCTCCGATTCAATCGTGGCCAATATGGAACGGATAGAGATTGTAGAGGAGTTTGTTTCTGAGCATGAGTCTGAGATAACAATACTCCGAGACTCTCTTATCGAGGCAAACAAGGAACTGTTCCGTAGGCTAAATGCAATTAGTGTGTTATATCGGAAGGTACGCTTGAACTCTAACCGTTCCCATCACTCAATCAACCGCATAGAGAACATGCAGGAGGAGATCAATGAACTTAAAGTTGGGAAAAATGTCAATAAGTCTGGGAAGAAGAGATCCTCTACGAAAAAAGGTTATGAACCTGGAGTATCGCCAGCAAGCCTTCGACCTGCAACTACAGATGTTATTCAACCTATTGAGAAAGATTGAGGAGGCGATACAGAAAGACAAGAAGAAGACGAGAATCATAACCAGGGGAGGATAGGATGAAGTATATAATACTAATTCTATGCTTAGTAGCCCTAGTTATCTCAATACTATTTATTACTGGCTGTTCAAGGTGTTCATTCAATGCAGGAATAGGATATAGATCAGTTCCCCCCACCCTACCCAAGCCAATTATCCATCAGCTTCAAGCGATCCAGTCATTAGGATTTAGCCCAGTATATATTGATTTAATAATGAAGTTCTTAGAGAGTGGTGGATTGGAAGTACTATTCCACAAGGAGAACCGGACAGACTTGGGTATATGGGTTGATTTCTTAGTTGACTGAATGCTATAGTGAACACGTGTTCCAAGGAGTGGTATAATGAATGAAACTTGTGAAGATTGCATTCACTTCATAGAGAAAGAATCGGAGATGACCGATGAGCAGATCGTTGAATTACTTGATGATGATGACGCCGAAGGAGTATGCAACTATTACGGATATCCAGTATCTCACCGAAGTAATTGTTGGCATTTCGCTTCGCCCCCGGATGCAGAATAATATCAGCCAACGTTCTGACCACAGTTGGTACATATCTGGCTATCGTTATCCAACCTATCAAGAGGAGAAGTATGATGAGTAAATCTCAGGACAAGAAAGGAGATATTCCAGCATATCCAGTCAGTTTTATCCAGACAGGTGTTACTCTCCGTCAATATTATTCAGGGCAAGCACTATTAGGATTGTTATCTGCCGAAGCACATCCAAGTTCAATAGGTTGCTGGGATAGTCATAAGGAGAGAGCAAAACAAGCAGTTCTCGCTGCAGATGCGTTAATCAAGGAGGTATGTTAGATGAAGAAGTATTTTAAGGGACTACAACCTGATCCTGAGGACACAAGGGATTACCCAGTATCAGCATATTTAGCATGGGACCTGGAGCTTGCCGGACTCCCCAGGACTTATACCGTACCGAACATTACACCAGTACGTGACCAGGGCAGGCTAGGATCTTGTGCTGCCTTTGCTTCAGTAGTGGGATTGAAGGAACAGCAAGAGTTTACGGAAAGGCTATCTCACAAGGTTAAGACTTCGGTAAAGCTATCCCCATTGTTTGTCTACCAGCTTGCCAAGCTCACGGATGGACTGGCCGGGGAGGGAACATATCTTCGCTCCGTCCTGAAGGTTATGGCTGAAACTGGGGTATGCTTGGAACAATGCCTCCCTTATCGGCCCCGTATAGGCTTAACTCCGTGTTCAGACTGGAAGGAGCAGGCAGAAATATCCAAAATCAAGACATATGCGAAGGTAGATCCTTTCCTGGATGAGATAAAACAAGCGATATACCAGTACGGTGGAATGGTTATGGGAGTATATACAACCTATCAGTGGAGTAGAGTCAATAGTACCGGGGTAATAACATTCAAAGGGAAGCAATCGAGGAAGGGTGGCCATGCGATATATGCTTGTGGATGGGATGACGACAAGAAGCTAATGAAGTTCAAGAATAGCTGGGGGCCGGGGTGGGGAGAAAAAGGATTTGGCTATTTAACATATGAATATCTTATAAGCGAATATCTTAGTGGCTGGACAGCTGTAGATATTTAGGCAAAGAATAACCCCCCAGGGGAGAGTCCCTTGGGGGGCATTGTTTATTAGATATAGTAACCAACCTCACTATCCAATCCAAGCAATTCTCTGATACTATTCTTATCCCTGAGCGATTGCCTTTTACTCTTCCCCGTAATGGATGACAGCTTCGATATAGGTAGGTGTAGCAAGCGTAATAGAATATCAATAGCAACTTCGCTTCGTTCCTTCTGCCTATCGTCCCGGCGTGACTGCTCTATTGCTCCAGCATTATCAATGTTAAATGAGGTAATCTCTCCATAAAGTCTTTTGGGTTTAGTCCATTTTCGCTCTTCACTCCGAGCTTTAGCTATCCCCTGATAGATAGTAGATCCATTGGCATATTCGATCAATGCTATCTGGGTCATGTCATTGGCAAAGTTTGACCGTGGATACCTCCTCTCGATTAACCCCTGTATTCTCTCTCTGGCCTTCTCTATATCTGTCATTTGGTTTTCTCCCTTTCAGTCCACCAGATTTCAAATTCTTCGTTAGTACGTTGGCAATGATGTAGATGCCAATACCGCATACCTTCTTTTTCCCCAATTATGGACAGGATAAGTTCTCTCATTGGACGTATTATATCATCTTTTGCAATGTGGTATCCATTTAAGTCACGTTCAAGTACATAATGATAAAAAGCTTTCATTTCATCAAATCTTTTAGGTTTCCCCGGCAAGTCTTCGGGCCATTTCCAGCAGTTCAACTCACACCCCCACCTTGCAAGCTTTTCAATCTCTCTTTTATTCATGGCTATTCTCCTATTGCTTGGTTGATGGCATATTCTAGTCGAGTGATTTCATGCTTCCATACTTCACTTGACTCTTGGATTAAATTGTCCATAACATTCTGACACTCTTCAAGAATGGTAGGGGCAGCAGCAATAAGTTTCGCATTTGCTACTTGCTCTTGATCTTCCTTATCGAAGTAAGGGGTTACTGAGATGGTGTAACCTGTTTTCTCTGCATAAATCTGTCCGTCTTTATAAATCCATGTTCCCGGTGTATGTTTCATTTATTCCTCCTGGTTCTAATTACGGTTATTACATATCCAATGGCAAAAGGTATCACCAGGGCAAATATTAATATATTAACAAACAGGTCGTTCATTTCGCTATATCCTTTTTGAACAGTGTTCAATTAATAAATAGCCAATACCGGGCGAAGGATACCTTTTCTCCGAACTGGTCATGCTCTGTTATGGGTTTCTTCGCCATTGCTCCTCCTATATATTCCCTTCATTAATGTTGATTTGATTCCTGATATTCTCCACTAATATATCTACATCATCATCGTCCAGGGGTTCAACCGGAGTGTTTATCCAGTTTTTCCAGTCATCAATGATTGGTTGCAACTGCTTTCTCCATCTTTCAAAGTCCATTTCATCCCTCCTTTGTTATTCTCCCCAGAGTAGACCCTCTAAGAACGCCCTGGCTTCTGGCTCTGTTCTGTATGCTGATAACTCGTAACCCTCTTCATTGATAATAAACCAGGGGAGTATATCCTCCGGATTATGTACGATCTGATATTTCATATTATCCCTCCCGATATGTTTCGTTGTCTGGGGTTGGTTTCATCTCGTCATATAACCAGTCGATATACTCCGCTCTATCATCCTGGCTGAGTATGTATGCTTCGGATAGTCGACTCACTCCCGCCTGATCTTCCGTGTCCCTGATTTCTTTTATGGTTATAATCATAACGCTCCTTTCCTGGCTCTATGCCAGGGTTATGTTCTGGTCATCTACTCTTATCCCACCATAAACGTCATCCATAGAGTAAGATTGCTCTATATCAGCAATAATATCTATACAGTCATACTCTGATTCTTTTACCGGGATTGTCATATTGCGGTAAGTCTGTTTATAGAATAGCGAACCTGCTCCCTGGAATGAACTGAAAAACCCGAATTGCGTTCCTTTCGGGATCGTTACCGTCTTTGCTGTCATCATCTGCTTTTTAATGTCCAGCAATGTCTCAATATCCGTTTTGAAGATAAAGCAGAATAAGCTCCCCCCGTATGCTCCATTATTGAACTCATACTCATAGTCGGCCCGTTTAACTCCGCTCTTTACCCTGTCAAATACTTCAGCGGGGTAGAAACCGTGTTCTTTAACCGGGGTAAAGCTATTGCAACAATCATAATTAGAATATACTTTAATCAGGCAGGTCAAATCTCCGGTGTTTCGCAATAGCTCTTTAATGTTAGTATCAAGAATAATATGCTCCCGGATCATATCGTAAACTTCCTGTTCATCTTCGAGCTTGGCCCGGTCAATATCAAACTCTTTATATATTTCCTCGATAAAGTTGTCTTCCATCTCTCCTATATAGTCAATGTTCCACTCCCACACTTCATCTTCCAGGTCATTTAATGGGGTCTTACTCTCCAGCATCTTAATAATTTGATCCTTGCTCAACTGGTCATTGTAATCATAATAGAATTGCAACGGGTATTTCTCACAATATTTAATAATTTCGCTCTCTACTTTCTTTGTTATATTCATTTGCTCCGCTCCTTTTTGTTAGCTGGGGTTATAATAAGGTTGAAGTCATAACTTGCTGTCCGTTTTTCTCGCAAATAACTACTGAAACCTGATAACTTTTCTTTGCTTTGAATACCCTGGCCGCCTCAAGCTGTGCCTTGTAGCTTGATTCTGCCATTACTTCAATATTATGCCCCTTATAAAACGCTTTGTATCCGTTCATCTTCTCCGCTCCTTTTGTTATCGTGCATTTACTATCTTTATGGCTTCCCCGCAATAGTGGCAGAAATCCTCCGTCCCTATTGCCTCATCATAAATAACTAGCTCCTCACTACACCACGGGCATTTTTCAACTACCGCTCCCATTCCCGCACTTGCTTTTATTGTTCTAATTGCTGTTACCATGTCATTGCTCCTTTGTTGCTGGTTTACCGTGGGTTGATCTTCTCCGCTCCTTTTCTCTTTGGTTTATTTGAATACGGTTAATATGTAACGCCCCGCCCTTGCCTCCCATTCTCCAGCCTCCCTCCACCAATTACAATATTTAAACATTGTCCGGGGTTGCATTGATAGGATGGTAATTCTTAATAAATATTTCTTTATTCTATAGTTATATCTTTTTATTCTTCTTCTTTTCTTCATGGTTTTATTCTCCTGGTTAAGTCCCGGGGGTGGGGTTATACTTTTAATTGTATAGCGTATTCTCTTTCTTGTTCCATCCAGCTGTTTACTCCTCGGTTTAGCTTGTCCTGAATTGTTACGGGGAGTTTATGCCAATATCTGAAGGGTTTACCGTATAGGCACCGCAAAAGGAAAGCCCCGATCCTGGCCCGGTTATTTGTCCGGGGCGATAGTGATTCCATCTCTCGTTGTAGTTGTAGACATGCCCCGGCCCCGTAAGATCCGTTTTCGATCCACTCCAAGTCCCGGCGGGGTGTAGCGTCTTCCAGTGAGATAATAAAATCCTTTATGCTGTCAAAATAGCAGTTTGTCTCACTGTTAAACCTTTCTAATTCCATGGTTTGATATTCTTTGTTGTTCATTGTAATTATTCTCCTTTGAATATAACGCCAAAAGTTTTTTTATCAAAATATGTAGAACTGTCCATCCCCATCTTAACGGGCCGTTTCCGGTATAGCTCCCATACTGGAATATCTCTGGTGGTTTCGCTGTAGTTGCTCCCGCTTTCGTCCCAGTGGCTTGGTAAAGTCCCACCGTCCCGCACTCCGTAATTCTTCATGGTATCCCCAAAAAATCGCATAGTGTCACGGGTAAAGAAATAACTTTCTATCCCGCTCCTCTCTACTTCATATTTTAGCTCTGATGGTGTCATCGTTTCGCTCCTTCCCCTTTCCGGGGTTTGTTGGTGTTGTTATTTATATAAGTCAATAAACTGATTATTTGGTCAATTTTGTTTTAAGTGCTTGCTCCAGCTTGATATATGCGGTTAGTAGGTCTAATTGATTACTGGCCCATGCTCCGTTGATATATCGCTGAAGCTGGCCGGGGTTGTTGATTAAATAGCGGGTGTGGATGTATCCAAGTCGTATTTTTCTCATGGTTATATACTCCTCTCTAATATCATTACCCAGGGAGAATGACTGTATAGCTTCCATCCTGCCCGGATCATCTTCTCGGCCTTCTCCCAGCATCCGTCCACGGTCAAGTCAACATAGCGGAATCTTTTCATATTCTATAGCTCCTGTTATTATGATTGTTGATAATTGATAAGACAATTCTGCAATCTTTTTATGCTGGCCCAGGTCATACGGGGGAGGGGGTGGGTGTCGAACTCGTCCGGATCTTCTACATCCTCAATATAACCGAACTCCTCCCGGCACACCTGCCCGCTGGTGGTAAGATACGCCCCGATTAACCCGATATTGGCATAACTGCAAGCAACTTGTAAGACTCCGCCCCGGTTGTCTGCCTCTTCGATCCATTGCCGCCTCTCTTCTCGCTGGTTTCTTCGGCGTATATCCATTACACGCTCTGTCAATGCTAGGTCATAAACTGCCTGCTCCTGCTCTGTCATTGTCTGGCCCTCCGTGGTTGTGGTTAAATAGTTATTCCCGGCCCCGGAGTCGAACCGGGGACACACCATGCCGGGGGGTTGGGGTTATCTCTTGATATAAGCGTTGAATCCTATAGTCACGGGTTTCCCGTCAATCTCCACATCCGTGACCTTATTCCCGTGGCTGCTGGCCACCACCATAGTCTTACCACTGGCGGAGGGTTTCGGGGTTGACATTGGCTCTCTTATAACTAATTCTCCATTTTCAATACTTACTTTCATTATACTATTGCTCCTTTGTTGTGGGGATTGCTCCCCTGGTTATGATATGCAACCTATCATTATTACATCAGAATATTGAACATTACCAGCATGAGAATTAACTTCTGCTAGTCTTAATAATATATCCTTTCGTTCTACTTTGGTGTCACCATGATATTTAGCGGAGCACAAATAACCAGCTATATCCTGCAATCCTGATTTATAGCGGTCAATGGTAAGATCCGCAACTGCTTTATCCATCTTTAATTCTTTAATCCAATTCATATTCCCTCCCTGGTTTAATTGTTTATCCTGTCACCTATATAAGTAGAATAACCAATATTACCGTCAATTTAGTATTAAATATCTATCAGTCAATAGGTTATACGGTCAGGCAGGGTATAGGGTATTGACTTTATAGGGGGGATAGGGTAGATTAATAATAACTATCAACCCGAAAGGATAATATACCATGCCAGATACCACGATTAAAGAGCCTCAGAAGCCCGCCACGCCCTCCAAACTATCAAATAAGGGTATTACGAAGGGCAAAAAGAAAACACCACCAGCACGGAAGCGGGCCACCAGGACGCCAACAATTAAAGATTTTCCTGAACTACCAGCCAGTGAAAAGAAGCTATTCCAGGATTATTTACTTACTTCTATAGCATACCAGGAGAAAGGCGGGCGGAGGAGGTTCGTATCAGTCCGACGGAAGATATACGGATGGTTGAGATTGAAGGGGTGGAAGCATACCGACGCATTAAGAAAGGCGGGATTTACTATATTTACTTCGGAGGATTATATCCTCCACAAGTCTAAAGCGGGCCAGGCACTTAAAACATACTGGGATGTTAAACAAGTAAATCTTGACTATATACTTGATCGCCTGATAAAGCTGGTAGAGTCCGGGAAGAATGAGAACAGCAAGGTCAGATCATTAAAGCTACTATCAGAACTCAAGGGATACTACACAACACGCTCTGTTGTAGACATTAACGAACATATGCAAGTCAACTTCAGCGTATCAGGCCCGGTACTCTGTCCGGTATGCGGAGCCAACACACTATCGCAGCCTGGACAGCTACCTGGACAGCTACCAGGGCAACTACCAGGGCAACTACCAGGGCAGATCCCAGCACCGGCCCAGGTCATCATTGAGGGTGGGTATGCTACAGATCCGGTGTGATAGTGTCAGGCATCATGGTAACCAGCATGGTAAATATGATATAAACATATGCAATACAGCAAGATACATACATATACTGTACTAGACAGACTAAACATTATCACAACCAGTGTCAGATCCAAGCACGAGTATAGGCAGGGGGTACAAGCACCCTTTTGCCAGGGCACTCCCCCCTATATATAATTAAAGCACACAAACTTCCCCTATAACTCTCACCTCTACTCTCACCCCTAAAACTCTGCCATTTATAAGCCATACGCCAGCTCCTACAACTCTCACTACCCCTACTCTCGCCTTTCACCGCTATACGCCATATGCCAGCCCCTATACCCATGGTACGCCTTTCTATAGGGTACTATCCAGCATTTGGCATCTTATATAGTAATCTGAAATATTATTTTGGGTAGAACTTTTACACGTACACTCATTTGGGTAAAGTAAATGTTTTTTTTAACAAAACAAGTATTTGTGCTTAGAAATGCAAAAAGTAGTAGATTTTGCGGTAGTATGGAGGGAGGGAAAATAATTACACGGATCTAGTAATAGGTAAACCAGAGGACGTAAAAGAGCTAAATAAGTGGGATATACAGTAGGAGAGTAAGTTTAATAGGGCGGTGGCGGAATAGGTAACGCCTATGTTGGTAGGACACTACTGGACCCCCCCGTTGAATCGGGTAATGCCGGGCGCAAAGTAGGCTTATAGACTGTGGAGCAAGATGCTTGGTAACTATATTCCCAAGTACTGGGAAACAAACAAAATAGATGTTAAGCGCACAATAGCGAGAATGTCACGTAATGGAGGGATAAGGTGATGGAGTATATCAGGATAGAAAGTGAATATTACAGTTCTTACGATAAAGAGCAAACCAAGAACCGGGCTATCAACAATGCGATATTAGCATGTCAACGTACAGGCAAGATTTATTATGTTTTGAAAACAGTAGCCACCATAACCCCGAAAGGCGTAACGGTAGACGATCACGAAAAGGAGGATGAGTGATGGAGTTAATCCACGGGGACTGTCTGGTTGAGATGGATAGTATCGTAACAGGGTCAGTCGATATGGTGATGGCTGACCCTCCGTATGGGATAAGCAGAGATAGCGGAATCAGCAACTCAAAGTTAGATAAGTATTATTCAACAACAATTAGCAATATAAGGAGGCAAAAGATGAGTGAGAAGAAAAAGTGGAATGATTATGTCATTGATGCAGAAGGAGACCCCAACCCCGATGGTAGTGGTGAAGTGGATATAGTGGAGCAAGGGTTTGCGTGTCCTGATTGTGGCAGCTTGTTGCCAGCACTTAGTGACCAGGGGATAGCTGGATGTTCAAGCTGTCTTGCTTTATGGCAGAGAGACGGATCAGAGATAGTGGGCCTAGACAGAGAAGACTTCGAGGATGGATTATATGAATGAGTTAGTTGTTATGGGCATAGATCCAGGCTACCGTACCGGCTACTGTATATATAACGGAGATAAGATACTTAAAATCACTACTACCAGCAAGGACCGTATGTATGATGTATTAAAGGAGATCAAGGAAGAGGGGAAAGTGAGTGTAGTTGGGATAGAAGTAAGCACTAGTACTCATATATATAAGAGAAAGGATACGAGTGAAGCTGCTATGTTACGTATAGCGAGTAATGTTGGAGCTAATAAGGCAGAGGCATTGAGGCTGGTAGGCATAGCAATGGGGTTAGGGTTTGAAGTACTGCAGATGGAACCAAAGAACACGAAGATAAACCCGTTAATTTTCAAGAAGATTACAGGATACAATAAGAGGTGCAGTTCTCATGCCAGGGACAGTTGGGGCATCGCACGGAGAGTTTATACCGAAGTATACTTTAGCAAACGATTGAAGGAGTCGAAGTGATGACTGACAAAGAATCAGAGAAATTACAAAGAACACTCAAGGAGGTTAAACGCCTGCGAGAAGCCTTATCTGCTCTATCAACCATCGCCGAGGCCAACATTGAACTGTCAGAGGAAAAGCTGGAGGTCGAATGAACCGAAAACAAATAAAAGAACATAGCCAAGATGCTCTCCTCGATGTCGATCTGCTACTTGATGGACTGATAAAGAAAGGGTATACTCCATACGTCAACTCAATCATTGTAGCCGGTGGGTTGAGAGACACGATAAACCAGATCAGGGAGGGGTTTGACGAAGGGTATCACACGGAGAAACTTACTCCTTCGCAGAGAGCTGTGTTCGTATGGTGCTATATTGAAGTATTAACTGGTTTTATTGAGTATTGTCTACAAGCTAATGATTTACCGGAAATAATCGTGGTGAAAGAATGACTATCCTCAAAATAGATAAAGAGAAGAACACAAAGAGCTTTATCCCTAATGAGATGCAGAGGAGGATAATATATAGTAATAGCAAGCATACTCTTGCTGCTGGAGGAACTGGGGCAGGGAAAACTGTTGCAGCCGTATATAAGGTTCTCTTAATGAGTCGCATGTTTTCCAATAACTTGATATTGGTTGGACGACAGAACTTCCCTGCACTCAGGGATACGACAATGGAGACTTTCAAGCAATTCTTGTCAGAGCTGGGCTGGTCATATGAATATAAGGTAGCACAGCAGAACTTTGTATTCGGAAACAAATCAACATTAATGTTTCGATATTTGGACGGCTTCCAGCCAAGACAGGGATTAGAGCTTGGTGGGATATTCATAGATCAGATAGAAGAGGTTAAGGCTGAAGTATTTGATGTCCTCTTGACAAGGCTACGTAGACAGTGTGAGCCAGTAGATATAGAGAAAGAGCCACAGTTTCGTGACCTTATATCTGGATTTGCTAAGGGTTGGTTGAGGAGTACGATAGCCACTGCGAATATGACTAGTACCGATCACTGGATATTCAAGAAGTGGAAACTTAACGAGAACCGAAGGCTTATATCCCACCCACAGTATAACCCTCGGTTCTATTTAGTAGAGGGAGCTAGTGATGTAAATAAGGAGAACCTCCCTCCAGACTATTTTCAGTCATTGGATGATATGAGTCCTGATATGGTGTCCAGATACCGTTACGGTGTCTGGGGAGGTTCATCTGGATTCTTGTACGCTGATCTATGGAATGATAATCTTCATATGATAGAGTCAAACACTCCATTCCCAGATGACGCAGAGTTCTATCGTTTCTACGACCATGGAGGTATGGCTGATGCTGGATGTTGTCTTTTTGCGTATATGTCACCAAGTCCACATAATGGAGAACTAGAATGTGTAATCTTTGACCTTTATTGGGGGGAAAAACAGACCATCAGTCAGCATGCAATTAATATCTTGAAGGTCTGGCAGAACCTCGACTTTAGACTTACATTAGCTGATCCCCAGGTTAAACATCGTACACAGCAGTCATCTAATAAAGAAGAGAACATTAGCTTATTGGATGTGTATAGGGATAATGGACTGTACCTTACCCCAGCATTCAGACCAGTATATGCCGGGATAGATAAGGTGCGTGTGTGGATGAATATCAATAAGAAACACACTCACCGATTCTTGAAGGGGGCAGACGGGAAACCTCTGATGGGCGCACCACATATGTATGTCCACAAGCATCTGTGGAGACTAATAGAGCAGATAAAAGCAGGACATTATAGTGAGAAGAAACCAGGGACATTGGCTCAGACCGTAGATGATGCACGTACAGCACTTAGGTTTGGGTTGGCAAGCCCAGTCAGTTATCGTGGTTCAGAGGTTGTCGAGAAAAAAATATTTAATGATCCTCTTGAAGAAGCAATTGATAAAGAGTTTGAAGAGGTAGAATCAGGGGTAAGTGGAGAAGCTATGGACTCCTACTTTCTTGAGACTGATTAATTGTGTTCTAACCCCTTGACAAACATAGCTATATATGGGAGTTTATATAGTATGAATACCGATATGTATATTGGTGTAGTTTTTGGCGGACTGTTTTTAGCGATGGTATTTGTCCTGGTTTTTTCACAACGTAGCTGGATTAAGACACAAAGAGAAGCACTGCTACACTCACATGCCAGGATAGAACAACTACAAGATAGGCTCATGGCAAAAAGTTTTGACCAGTATAAAATGTATTCCCAAGAACCAGCTCCAACACCACTATTCGAGATGGAAGAAGAGTTCGATGACTCTGCCGTTGGAAAAGTCATAGGCGAGGAGAAATTAGTATAATGCTTGAAGTTAAACCTATTACTCCAGAATCACTTAACCAACCGAATAAAGATAAAGAACTTGTTGGTGCATTAGAAGAAATCTTCGACACTCGTATAAATGCTATGCGAGAACATTACCGGAGGTGGCAACTAAATCTTGCTTTTGAACGTGGCCGTCAATGGAGTACGTGGGATAGGTTGCGAGGCAAGATAGTAGATCTTCGTCCCAGCAAATCAACTCAAGCCCGTATAGTATTCAACCTCATCGGCCCATTTGTACGTAGTACCATCAGTATGCTTTCCCAGTCTAACCCCACGATGGATGTCATGCCAGCATCATATTCGGCTAAGGATGAACGAGCTGCTAGGTCTGCACAGGTCCATTTAGACCGTATAGATATAGTCAATCAGAAAGCAATAAATGACGTTCAGCTTCGTAAGAGTATTGTTGATTTTGGGACAGCATTCAAGTTAATCTATTGGGATAGTGTACCAAACATGGAAGACCTCAACCCTAGCCCCCCTGGCAGCCTAGAAGAGCTGGAGCAGATGGGCAAGCCCCCAGAGAAGATCCCTCTTATCAATGAAACTGAAGATCAGTTGGCAGAGCGATTAAAAAGAGGAGAAGTGGGAGAGGTAGTGTGTACCCCATTTGAAATACTCCTTGATTATCCACTGGTAAAACAAGACTCTGATATTAGAGACTTTATCCGGTATCGCTTAGTTTCTATGGATTATATTAAGAACTCATGGAAACGTGGAAAATTTGTAACCAATGAGAATGTTTCTAATTATCAGATCCTTGGTGAACTACTCAATAGTGATAATGACCTTTTCTCGGTAAACAAGCCTGAAAACCAAGCAGTCTTCAAAGAGTATTTTGAAGCACCGTCAAAGAAACACCCTCGTGGTAGACATATACAGTGGGCAAATGGAGTACTACTGCATGATGGCATATTAAGCCACCCCAAGGGCAAGCTAGGGCTGTTAGCATACCACTGGGAGATTGACCCTACCGATTTTTATGGAGAGTCATATGTTAAACCACTCATAGAACCACAGGTAATAGTTAATCGTATATTCAGTAAACTGACGAATTGGCTGGAAAAGAGTGTTCGGTTCCGTATAGCAGTCCCAAAGAACTCGCAGTTCTCTAAGAATAAGTTTGCCTCATCTCAGGATGGCTCTATATTTGAATACAACAATATTGGTGGCACTGGGGCAATAAATATTCCAATAGCTGGCATTCCCCCTGGTCTATTTGAGTTCCTTAACCAGACAATAGAAAACTTCAAGGATTTAGCATCAAGGCACGAAGTAAGCAAGGGCATGGTCCCAGGTAGAGTAGAGTCTGGAAAAGCCATTAGGTCACTACAGGAAGCTGATAGCCAATATCTTGTAGTCTCAATGATAGTATGGGAGGAAAGAGAAAGAGAAGCTGCACTATTCAAACTTGATCTTATGCGAGAATATTACACTACTGAAAGAACAGCTCGTATAATGGGGGAAGGCCGGAAGATGGAGTTATTCTCATTATCTGGGGTTGACCTTGCAGCCGGTATAGATATCAATGTTGTGCGTGGGTCTGCCATGCCGAAGTCTAAAGTTTCTCAGCAATCGTTTATCATTGAATTGTTCCAGATGGGTTTGCTTGGAGATCCTAACGACCCAGCTACTACAAAGAAAGTTTTACGCTACATGGATATTGGTGGGATAAATGCGGTATATGGTTCAGTAGAGATAGGAGCAAATCTTCAGCAAATGGAAATATTGGGGATGAAGGATGGGGAGTATAGTAAGGTACAGTCATTTCACGATCATTATACTCATAGCCAAGAATGCTTAAAAGAACTCAATATGCCTGGGTTTAAAGATGAGCCACAAGAGTTCCAGCAGATGCTCGTTCGCCATTGGCAGGAACATATCCAGTTTATAACATCAATGATGCAAGGCATTATGCCTGGGTCAATAGAACAGCAAAAGCCACCTCCCATGCCGGGAGCTGGTGGACAGATAGGCTTACCAGAAGGGGTTAATCCTCAAGCTCAGACACTGACTGGATAAGGAATTAAAATGATAAAGATAGTTAAGCATTTAGGTGGGGCAGTGACAATAGACGGAGTACCGTTTGACAATGCAATCACCAAAATAACTGGCAATAAGATAGACATTATTGCTGAAAAAGTTGTCCAACCAAGCGGAAGAGTAGTACAAACCGCAATTACAAGCAACACCTATGCTTTGTTCACCGAAAAATAGTGGAACACGTGTTCAACCAACCCGAAAGGAGAGTGAGATGAATACAGAGAGCCTGGAAACGCTTGCCAAAAAAATCGCCATGGAAGATAAGCCAAAGAAAGAGCCGCATCCGTTAGCTGGAGTTGAGTTATTCACAGTATCTGACGAGAGGGTAGTATCAGAGAGTAATGCCAGGTACATCTATATATTATTGGACGAGAAGGATAAGGCATTGATTACAATGCTTCAGCTTCCTCATCTTCGTGAAGAACTAATTAAGGGCAATACAATAGACCCTGATGCCGTGGCTCGGCTTGTAGATTGGAATGTAGTTGAAGCTCATAGTCCTATAAACAGGATCAGGAGATTATGCTCATTTGGCGCTATTGTCACTAGGCCTGATATTGGATGGGTTCCTAATCCAAAGGTCGTTTCCCAAATCAGCCAAAGAGCGCAATGATTGAATGGATAAAAGAACTAGAGTCAAAACTTGACAACCCAAATAATTCGGGTTATAGTAAGTTAAGGAAGCTGAAAGAAGAAAAGTTCCAGGGGAACATAAGGATCAACTTTACTTCTGGAAAGATATCTAGTTGTAATATCTACGATACAGTTAAGATGTAGTTAAAAACTAAGTTAAGTAACTCAGCCGAAAGGCCCGTTTACAAGTTAGTTATTGTAGGCGGGCTTTTTTTATGGACAAGCAGTCGATGTGACTGCATCCATTTTTATAGCAACTGGGGAAAGGGTAATACCACCCCAAGAAGTAACATGGAGGCATGTCGAATGACAACAGCCCTAGAACAGATGATGGCTAGCCCAGAGGCACAGAGCCAATTGGGCACAAGTATGGGGATAAATAGTGAAGGTGGAACATCGCAAGCACCCAGTTCAGCAACAGCTGACGAGGGCAAGCCGGCGGTAACGCCAACCATAGCTTCTGCTACTGGACTAACGGCAGATGAATTGGAACTTATTTCCCCAAAGAATACCGGGCCGGAACCCAAAGAGAAGTCAGCTACGATTCCTGGCTCACCATTTGTCACATCGGAGGCAGCAGTAGAAGCCTGGAAGAATCTGCAGAGAGAGAATGCCAAGTTGCGGGATCGGATAGATAAAGATACTCCACAACTGATTAGTGCAGGTGTTAAGGCAGAACTCGAACGGATATTAGCAGAAGCTCCCGCAGTTCCAGTGGAGAGTGAAGAAGAGAAGACTCTGAGGACTGATGATCCAGAAGCATATGAAGTGTTTCAGCTTAAAAAGCAAGTGTCTCACCAGAATAATGCGATGCAACAACTGTTGGGTGAGATAAACGGCATTAAGCAACTGGATCAGGTAAGAGGTATTCAGACTACCTTTGCTAAAGTAGCAAAGGAAAAGAATGTACCACTTAAAGCTCTCATGGCCTATGGAAGCCTCACTCATTATGCAAATACTCCACCAGAAGAATTAGCCGAAATAGTAAGAGATGAATTGGGATTGGGTAACACCCCAACAACCCGTTCTCCAAAACTGGCTGATCCTACGGCGGGGTTAAGATCACCTGTAACTGGTGGTGCAAGTGCTGTATCTGCTGAAACTTTCAATGTTGATGACTTGGGTGCATTTGGGACAAAGAAGTGGAAAGCAACTGAAAAGAAACTAGCCCAAATATTCCTCCAGCGAATGAAAGGAGGAGTTGGGTAAATTAGGAGACTTATACTATGGAAACTATGTCAACATTTGCAGATTTCCTGAAGATATTCTATATTGCGAATATCAGGAAACTGTTGAACACCAGTTCGTATTTCTATTTCCGCATGGAAAAGAATTCGGACGATATCGTAGGAAAGAATGCCACAGTCGCACTGCAGAGAGGTTTGCTCCCGACTGGTTCTCGTGACGAGAATGACACGGCTGGACTTCCAGCACCGGGAACTCTCCCGAAAGAACAAGCTATTATTCCGCTTGCGTTTCATTATGTACGCATCCAGTTTAGTGGCATAATCGAAGCAGCTTCGGCTAAAGACATTGGTGCTTTTATCAGTGTTGTAACTAGCCAGAGTAAAGCGGCCCAGGACAGTTTGAAGCTGGCCCTGAACATCCAGTGCGTCAAGGCCCATGAGGGTCTTATTTCGACTGCAGCTGGTGCTGAAACTGCGGGAACATATACTGCTGCTGCCCCTGGTGCGCTCACTGTAGACACTTCACAGTGGATGTATCCTGGTATGCGGATTGGTGTATTAGATGAGTCCAATTCGTGGGCTGAGCTGTCTACTGGTGGCTTGATTATCGAGTCTATTCTTAGTAGCACTACAATCAGCTTTTCCGGTATTCTGGCTACAGACATTGCTTCTTCTGATAAGATTTACATTTATGGCAATAAGAATAAGCAGATGTACGGCCTTGATAATATCTTTAACACTACCGGTACTGACACTTATCTTGGTGTTGATCGTGGCGTGGTTGCAGAGTGGAAGGCTAATCTTCTTGGGAATGGCACTGTTGACCGTGATCTTACTCTTAACCTGATGCAGCAGGCTGTTGATGAACCGGCTGCCAAGGCGATGGGAGAGGTTACAGCTATCCATTGTCGTAATGCTACTAGACGGGCGTATGTCGATCATCTCATCGCTGACAGGCGTTACAACTATCCTGACACCCTCAAGCTGGATGGTGGATTTACTGGCCTTGAGTATAGTGGTGGAGATAAACCTATACCGGTTGTTGCTGAACGGCACATGACTCCAGGGACTATGTATTTCCTTGATGAGTCTACTTTCACTCTGTATCGCATGGGTGATGGTGCTAACTGGGTTCCTGGTCCGATTAATGGGATTTTCCATAGCATGGTTACTGCGGCTACTTCCAGTGATTCGGTTATGGCTGCTCTCCGTTCTTATGAAAACTTGGCCTGCACCAACCCCAGGAAGTCAACAATGCTTTATGATTTGAACGAGAAATAATAACCAGTAATAGTTTGTCCTTGGGGTATGCCATAGGGGTATGCCCCAAGGGCAGACACCAACCTGAGTATCCCGATCCAAATGAGTCGGGGGTAAACTATTAGGAGAAAGATCATGATTAGAGCAGATAGAATTATTGGACTTCGGGACTATGTCAAGAACGTAGTCTTGGAGATAACTAACAAACCCGTCAAAGAAGTCAAACCCGCCGCCAAATCCAAAGCCAAGAAAGTAGCAAGCATTTTGATTGTGGCTGGACTTGCAAGTTTCATGCTGTGTGGCAATTCCTTTGCCCTCCTCCGCCCCCGTAATATGGATCAGGTGACTACCGATACCTGGACTTTCCAGAATGTTGACGTTGAAACTGCATTAGCTGTTACTGGAACCCTCACTGGTGATATTACTGGAGACGTAACTGGTGATGTGACTGGTGCGGTAGATGGTATAGTAGGTGGAAATACTCCTGCTGCTGGTTCATTTACCACGTTAGCGGCTACCAGTCAGGTTGTTACCAGTGTCTTGAAAGGTATTGACATTGACACGACTAGTGCCGGTGCTGATGCTAATTATTTCGCCGCTGATTTTGATGTTGCTCAGGGTGCGGTTGCGAGTGGTGCATATTTGAGCCGAGGCAATTTGCTCGGTACATCATCCAGTGTGACCTCAATTGGTAACATTGATGCCGTTTATGCTAGTTACTCACTGTCTTCAATGACGATGGCTACTGATACGGAAGCTAATCAGTTATACGGTGGTATTTTTATGTCTAATGTCTCTGGTGCGCATACCCTGACCCTTCATGATGGAGTAATGGGTGCCCAGTTGACCGTGGATGTTGATGCTGGTGTAACTGATATAACCGGTGGACAAGTCAGTGCCGCTTTTATCTGGCCTAATGTAAAGAAGTCGATCACCTCTGCTGTTTATGGTGCATATATCAAGTGTACCAGTTATTGCGACTTTGGGCAGTCTATCCAGGTGGAAAGTAATCACCTGACTGCGGCATCTAGGATTCAGGCTACCGATTCTGCGGTGTTGCCGATTGGGTTACAGTTCAGTACCGATGTTGGTACAATAACCAAGGACATCGAACTCCAGAACGGAGAAACCATCGACAATAACACTGATGGTGTAATTAATGCCGTTGGAAACTTCCAGGTATTTGGTGCCGCGTTTTATGCTGGCGATTCTGCCAGTACGGATGCGAATACATATGTACTGGATGCTACCCCTAACATGGTAGTGACTACTCCGGCTGAAGGTCAGATCATCACCTGGACATCTGATACCGCTGGAGATGGTGCTTCAACTCTATCGGTTGATGGAGTGTCTGATACACTTCAAGATCGGGCCGGTAACGCTACTGCCGCTGGTGACGTAATAGTTGGGCCGATGCAGGCTCAGTTTGACGGAACCAACTGGCGTCTGATTGGAATTTAACCCTAACGCAGACACTCCCCCTGAGAAATCGGGGGGAGTGTCTGCATATTTTTTGCTTATGACTATAAGACGGAAAAATATAGATTATTCTGATTCAATATAGAGGTAGCTCCGCAAATGAATCCTAATATAACAATAGAAACAGATAGGCTCAGGAAGTGGGTTGGAACCTTGCTGCCAGTGGTCATCCTAATCGTCACCATCACTATAGCTTGGGCTAATCTTGGTTCTGACATCTCTGCGGTAAGGATAGCATTAGGTCAACATGTAAAAGCTGTTTGCATAAGACAGAATGAGCAAGATGAAGATATAGTAGACCTCAAGCGAGATGGTACTGGCTTATCACATTCTAACGAGAAAAGAATTATCAAGATTGAAGAATCTGTCAAATATACCGAAGCAACTGTAAAGAGAATTGAAGCATTGGTAAGAGAACTTACTAATCGCCCCAAATAACCCGAAAGGAATATAATCATGGAAGCAGCAGCCCCGGCGATACCAGCAGTATTTATGGCAAAGTTAAAGAAGTTTGATCGTAACCTTGGCCTTGAATGGATGGGTCGTACCCCAGAAAATGGACATTGGTGTGTAGTAGACGAATCAAAGATAGTACGGAGATTCAAAGTGGAAAACATGGGGTTAATTGAGCATAGCTATTATAAGGTTATATATGACCGACTATTCCACCTTAAACCTGGACAGCCACTAAACGGGAGAGTAATGGAAGAGATGTGGCGTAGGGACAAGGAAAGATGGGGTAGAGAAGATTGGTTAAAGAAACACTTCGACAAAAAGATGGATGAAGAAGAAGAAAACAAAGACAAGAAGTGGGACGAGTTTAATGCCGCAACTGCTTCAGAGCTTAAAACAATTAAAAACTTTAGTGTAGTTATGCCAGGAAGGAAAGAAAACTAATGAGTATAACTCTAACTCAATTACTTGCTGATACAAGGATTCAACTCAGTGATGCTCAGTGTTCTGAAAGTGCGTTTTGGGATGATGACGACTTGACTCTTTATATCAATAATTCGTTATTGACACTCTGGTCATTACTCCCTGACGATGCCCTGAGAAACTATAATGATCTTGATGAGACTGACCTTGTCAGTGGGACTAGTGCGTATCCTTTGCCAACGGATTACTATATAGAATCAACTGTAATGGTTTCTGATGTACAGGCTCGTAAAGTACGCTATGCAGAGTATGCAGTCTGGGAGAACAACACCTATGCACAGCCATTGAAGTCTCAGCCAGCCTATACTACCAAAGGTGCAAACATTGTTTTATTCCCATCTCCAGCTGATAACGAAACAGATGGCCTCAGATTCTTCTACCTGAAGGTTCCCCCTACTCTTTCTGCCGGGACTGATACAGTGTTAGTCGATGCAAGTTATAGTCCTATTATAGTTGGACTCGCAGCTTCTAATGCCATCTCAATAAAGGAAAGCGTAGCAGAGGGGAAGGCAATACTACAAACAACCATGGAAAACCTAAAGATCCTACTTGGCAAAGACCAAAAGGAAGAAACAGGATGAATTTAATAGAGATGGTAGATCTTATTGGGATAACTATTGACGACATAGGATTCGTCAAGGTTCCACTTCGTCTGATTCTGCATCAGGTCAACAGTGTACAGTCCATGATTGCTAGTCAAATATCTGACCAGGAAGAGGATTTGTTCTCGGCATCGACTACCCAAACCCCATCATCGTCTGGAGTGACCCTCCCAACTGACTTTGTGCGAGTTAGAGATGTTAGTATAAATGGTATGCCAGTAGAGATTATATTGCCGAACCAGAGGCATATATTTGATGGAAACACACTAAGTAACTGGATTAGTGGTAAAGGATCTTATTGGGCTTATCTCCGTGGTAACAAGATATATTATGCTTCGGGCATGAGCGATAGTGTAAGTTTTATATATACTCGTAGATTGCCTAAACTTCATCGTGGAAAACCACAGGCTGCGACATCAACTACTGTAACACTTGCATCAGAAGCACTCATTGGTACGGTAGAGCCTAAGGATGACTATTATAACAATGCAACGATAATGGGAGTAAGTGGACCAGGAGCGGGGGAAGAACACGTGTTCACTGATTATGTAGGTTCTACAAAGGTAGGAACTACAGACGAATGGGATGAGACTTTAACTACTGCATCAGTATATGAGATAAAATGTGAACTGCCCGAAGACCCTGATTTCCAAGTTCTTCTTTGTGATATAGTTAGTGATAAAATGGGGAAAAACAAGGGAAGCAAACAAACATGGGAAGAGCTACAGATGAGACTCGGACAATTATCTAGTCGTAACAGCCAGAACCCAATGATGATCATATGATGGAAGTCATTGATAAAACATTTGAGTTACCGCAGACAAAGCAAGAGGTGGCTATTTCTGCCAGCAATGCTCGGCTAAACATTGCAACTCAGGAAAGTGCAAAAACAACTAGTTTAGAGAGCATAGATACAAGTAACGAAAACATAAAATACCCTGTTTCTGAGGTTCAACCATCAGAGGATATTGCATATAATAGAGTGGAGACTAGTCTTTTCAACAAAAGTAATATAATTGACGAAGAAAAGGAGGCTGGATCAATACCAGAAGAGGAAGAGGATAACTCCAAGACTCTTCCTCAATTCCAATTTCGTAAATTATCCACTATTCCTGATGGTCTAATGAACATGCCTTCTCATGCTGGCGAAATCGAGATGATGGCACAGGGGCAGGGTATAAAGGGGTTAGCCCCACAGAAAGGCTGGGTTAAGGCATGGAAGTTTCTTAGCACATTTACTGCATTGCCTGGAAGCATATATTTAGTTAAAGGAAATGCAGTCAACTATGATAATATAACTTCATGCAAGATAATTGCTTCAGATGCGAGTAGCATTCAGCAGTATAGCAACAATTCTTGGACTGAGATACGCTCACGACCAGGACGACCATTCTTTTGGAATAACCAGTTATATGTGGTTAATATTGGCGACCCAACTGCATTGCCCCCAGCTTCTCCGATAGAAATATATGACTTTGCTAGTTCTTCATGGAGAGAGTACGGAGACAATCTTGTTCAGTGGCAATATATCGTGGATTGCTGTGTAATTGGGAATAAGATATATGTTGCATCCACGGAGTACATTTATGAGGGTAGCGGAGGATCATGGAGTGCTTATAGCTCTCCATTTGCTGCTGCAATAACTGGGCTTACAACTGATGGGGTATATCCTTATGTTGTTACTGCTGACGGATCGGGAGCAGTAAAGGTATACAAGAATGATACTCTTATCTCTAGTATTCAATCTAGTGGTTCTTCTGGCGAATCAATCGACTATGTAAGTAATAGTGATAAACTATATGTCGGAGTAATTGATGCTGTAACGAGTAAGACAACGAAAGTATATGAAGTTAGTACTACTGGTTCTAAGTCAACTTTTTTGGAAGGAAGTTTTGATGCTACCAATACCCCAGCTTCAGCAGCAAGCAATGAAAAGTATGGCTATTTGAGCGTGGGGAAAGAGCTATACCGTATTGATGATGGTGCTACCCAGATATATGAAGCAGATAACGAAATAGGTTTTATTGATCGTTTTGATGAACAGATAAGTATGGGAGGACAATTAGAAGCATTCCATACAGAGTTTGAAGGATCAGCAAATGTTATTGGTGCTACCCAGAGTGGAGACACTAAGTTTGGGTTAGGAGGTGGAGCATAAGCATCAGGAACGTAAAAATCACGAACTGGACTGGCGGCGAAAACCAATGGGACAATCCACTCTCGGTTCCTGTCGAGCAATCTCTGCGTGTACGCAACCAAAAGTATAAGACTTCTGGAGTATTGGAACCACGGCAAGGCTGTGAAAGATATAGTATTAATGTAGGGAATGAGGTACTTGGGGTTAGAGAGTTTAAGTACCACGGTAAAACATATTATATTATTATAGATAAGTCTGGAGAGATAAATCTATTTAATCCTTCTGTCCCATCAGTCACATCATTAGAAACAGGATTAAGTACTTTAGGTGGTTATTGGAACTATTCGACCCTAAATGACTGCCCACTACTGATGAGTAATGGTGTTGATCGACCACAGTTATTTGATGGAGAATCTATAAGAGAAGTTGGTGTAATGGATTTTCCTATATTTGCAAGTAACGCATTATCCAATACTGGTACTGCTGAAGTAAGCTATTCCGTGAAGGTAAGTTTCTACGATTCTAAGACTAACTATGAAACTGATTTAGGAAATGCTACTAATGTAGTTCTGTCTACCAGAGATAACCCAGCGTTACTACTCAACCTTTCCTCGCAAATAACCACCCCTAATGCACGATTTGACTATTACCGTATTTATCGTACTCGTGGAAGTGGAGAAGTATTCTTCTATGAGAAGCAAGTGCTTATAGCTACCACCAGCGTAGCCCTTACTGCCCGTGATGACGAGTTAGAGGGGTTAGCACCAGAAGATAACTCACCTATGCCAAGCATGCCGTATATGGCTAGTAGTATGGGAGTTATATGGTGTGCAGGTAATGTGAATTATACTGAAGGGACGGTAACAGTTGTTAATGGAGACACAATAATAACTGGAGTTGGAACTGGATGGACAAATGCTATTATTGGCAAATACTTAGTAGTTACTGGCGATGAATCTCATAAATATATTATCTATGATGTAGACGTTAGTAATCAGATTATACGCATTAAGCCATTGTACCTTGGAACCGGAGGAAGCGGAAAAACTTATAAGATCATTTCTGAGAAGTGGAGGGCATACCATTGCGCCAAAAGTGTAATGGGATTACCACTGGTAGAGACATGGAGATCGAAAGACTTTATTGAAGCTAAGTATGACGATAACTCTGGAATTTCAGGATTGGGCGACATGGAGAGTTCCCTTGCAATATTCACTGATTGTAGCATATATATTGTTAGTCCAACTAAAGATGGTTTCTTTGGTGTACAGAAATCGCCATCTCCTACCGGCACATGCTCCCACAGGTCCATAGCCAAGGATGGAAAAGGGAACTTATTCTTTTTGTCTAAGCATGAGATTGGGGTATGGGTATTTGGTGCAGAAGGGGCAGTAAATATAGGCAAACAAATACTACCATCTCTCCAGGCACTTGAATCTACTAATCTTCAGTATGCCCATGCTAAATATATTGATGAGAAGTATTATCTTTGGGTAGATGATATTTGTTACGTGTATGATACCGAAATGAAAGCATGGAGCGAAGAGGAAGGAATACAAGCAACGGCATGTGATCAGCTCGGAGAATTAAGACTATTTGGTGATGATGATGGATACCTCTACAAAGGCGATACAGGAACAAATGATGGGGCTAACTTGCTTATTGCAGCGGAACGTAAACTCACGGATACAGGAATAATAAGTGGTGGCAATTCAACCATAACAGACGATGCTCAAACATGGACAGCAGATGAATGCAAGGGGTTATGGGTAAATATCATTAGCGGAACAGGCTATGGGCAGAGAAGGAAAATAGACAGTAATACTCAATATACACTTACTGTTACTGAAACATGGACTACTAATCCAGACTCCACGAGCGTGTATTCCATAGGAGCAATTAGGTTCCTGAGGAGGTTTGGCTGGTTCACTTTAGGAGATCCATTGCGTACCTGGAAACTAGCAATCCACATGGAGCCACAGTCCTCTGGAACAATGTCGCTGAAAGCATATAAGCAATATACAACAACAACAGAAGAGTTCACCGAAAGTATAGATTTGACAAAGAGCATAGATAGTGTTAAATTGACTATCAAAGGTGCAACTATGGCATTTGACATTGTTAGTGATAATGTCGATATAGAGTTTAAAATATATGCTTTAATCATGACTATGGCCCAGATAGCCAACCAAACATTAGAAGGTTCTCAGCAGCAGCCACAGGAGGCACAGCAAAATGACACTACAAGATAATAATTCATCATGGGGGGGCAAGTGGGGCAGAAGCCGAATGCCAATGCAATCTGGCGGTGGAAGTGTTGCGGGAGAACCAGTTGATTCTCCATTAGAACGATTAAAAGCGTTCTATAAGATGCAATATGAGTCTGGTGGTCAAATTGGTGGACTTGCAAGTTCTGAACCACCGGCATATCAGGTTAAGCAGGCACAGCAAGCAGCCATAAACATGAAGAAGAATCCTTTATACCAGGCAAAACGTATGTCGTGGGACACTAACCAAGCAATGGCTATAGCGAAAGAACGAGAAGCCATACGTGGCGCAGCTATGACAATTGGCGATAAGGATTTGATGTCAATGTCGAAGACTAACCCAGAGTTGGCTCGTAAGATAAAACAAGACAAGTCAGTTGTAAGAATGGAGAAAATGAGACAAGAGAGTATGGCTCGCATGGCTCAATTGTCAGGGCAAATGGCATCCCAGAAAGAAGCATCTAGGGTTAATCTCCAGAATCAAATAATGGCTGGAAGAGCAAGAATAGAAGCCATGAAAGTTGAAGCAGAAAAAGCCAAAGAAAAAGATGAAACAAAATATATCCACCAATGGTGATAAATGGCAACTTCAGAATTACAAGCTATTGCCGTAGATATGACTAGTGGCCCACAGAGGATGGTTAGGCCTGTTTTGGCTGGAGACTTTATCCCAAACAATAATCAGTCTGGCATGCAGTTTCAGATGTTCATGAGAACTACTGGAGATTGGTGGTGTAATATCAATGGCCACAAAACATGGTTAAAAATATTTGAGGTATAATTATGACAACACCTATATATTACGATCCAAACGTACATTTTTGGCAAGATGGTATTAATGAAGGTATATATCCTGGTAATGATGACTATGTTTATGGCCTCCCTTACGGCGATAATTCCCAATATGGAGCTTTCCCCCTTGGTCCTGATGGATATTCTGCTTTCGGCCACCAATCAAGTGATGTCCCTGACTGGTATTATCCTGGTTATGGGAGAGTTCCACCCCCTGAAGGGTATTCTTATGAGGGCAGTGATCCTGATGGTGACGGTTGGAATTATGGTGTTTACAATGATGTTTTTGGTGAAAAGAATGCCAGAGAACACTCAGCCATGAGAGAGCATAACATAAATATGCGTAACAAAAAATATGCTCTAGAGCACACCAAGCGAAACTTTGGAGATGGGGTGTGGAGAACACAGGCTGAATGGGATGCTTTGCCATCTTCTAATTTAGGCACTGCCCAAGAAATCGCAGATAATCTACAAAACACCCAGAATCGGCTTGATGCCTGGCATCGCTGGTTTCGTGATCGTGGAAAGAAACCCCCAATTAACCTCCCCCCAGGTATGCCCGATTCTCGGACAGATCCAGACCAAAATCTTTATGAAGATTATGATTATGGCACTTCTAGAAGTCATAGAAACAACCAATTATTTGGCGGTGGAGGCACTTCCTTTGCATCTCAATCATCTTCAGTTCCAATAAGCCCCGATCTTCCATCACCGAGCGTTTCTTCCCAATTTGCCTACAATAGATCAAATAACTCATCCTCCTCTAATTGGCGTGACTTGTCAGGGGTATCAAGAAATAGAGCAAGGATGGCTACACAGAGAGCGGAAAGTCTTGCCCGGCGAAGCTGATTAATAGATGAGTTTGCTTATTTAAGAAATTACGCTGGCAAACAGTTCGCTGGCTATCAATACTAACAAAGGAGGAAAGTAAAATGGAAGATAGATACCAAAGCACCGGAGACTCTGATTCGTATCTGAACTATATGAATAGTAATGGCAGTTCGGATAACGGCTACGGTGAGTTAGCTGATGCTCCACCTGACGATTACCAGTATGAAACTCCAGAAGATGTGTATAATTTTGGTCGTATGCGGATTCGTCAGCAAATGTCTTCTTTGAGAGCTATAGGAGCTGCTCCTGTAGCAAAGAATGCTGATTATATCTCTGCATTAGGAGGTCAACTCAAAGGTTGGAGGCATTATAACGCTGCCAAGGACCAAGCTCAGTCTCAGTATCAGCAGCGGATGACCCTTTACCGGAGAAACCTACGAGACCTTGAAGAGCGGTATAAGTATCAGTTCCCTATTACTGATATTGTATAGGGAGGTTTCTGATGGCTACGCTTGAAGACCTTCTTGTTCAATCAAATCAGAGTTCACCGATACAACCACTTCGTAGTACTACTCTGTCCGAAACCTATGGTCAAGACTCTACTTCTAATCCAGAAGACGGTACATATGAATGGGATACCCCTGACGCTATTTATGATTTCGGGAAGATGAGGTTAGGACAGCAGCAGAATGAATTACGTGCTGCTGGCCCTAGTCCTGTTATGGATGCTGTATGGAAGAAAGACATAAGGTCAAGTGGTGGATCTGGTGGTCAGGTTTTTAGGGACTATTCTGACGAAACATTTGCCTACCAGCAACGATTAGTCGAAGCTCGCAAACGTCTTGCAAAACAGCAGCAAGATCAGCAAAATAGATTACTGCAGGAACGTGAAAGTTCTTTGGCTTCAAGAATCCAGTACCAGTATCCTATTACCGATATAGTATAAATATCATGGCAAAGAAACCAACAAAGAAAGATGCAATAGCTAAGGTCCCTCTTGGCGAAGTATCATTGCGAGATTCAAATTGGACGGGCGGAGTTGGACAAGCTAGTTCTAAAGGGATCGGTCATGCTGCTTATGGCAATCTAGCTGATATACTTACCAAGTGGGAAGAAGAAGCCAGCACACCATCATCTACGGCCCCCACTCCAAATACTGATGAGCCTACCGCTACTGCATCAGAGATTACTACCACTGGATCAGTAGCTACCGCAGATATACCAGTAGTGGCAACAGAGATAGCAGTATTAGAAGCTGACCTTGGCTACGCTCCAGATGATGTAGACATACCATGTGCAGCTGCACGAACAGCAATACTTAACGCAACACGTTCACTGGCAGAATATAATTTTAGGAGAGCAGAAGACGCTTTAGGGGTTGCTTCTATTTATGGTGCATCTACTGGACAGATAGCTAAATACATTGAGCTACTCACTAAGTTAGGAAAGGATATCGAGGCTGGTATAGTTGCCGGGGAACACGAATATCTACAGGGGAAAATTGCTGAAGCACAGGTTAAAGCTAATATTGTTAGTGGTAAACTCAGCCCACGTGCGTCTTTAATGAGTAGTATTATCTCTGACCGAATGAAAGCATTCGTTAGCAACTCTGAGCATATACAGGAGAAATATGTACGTAACGCTAATGTAACCACTCAAGTATCAATGTCTAACGCAGATAATGCGGCAAAGATAAGGGCTAGTTATAATAGTTTTCTTGCTTCTATCTATGGTTCACAAACCAGTGAGAATCGGGGATTGGCAAGTATCTTGTCTTCAGCATTATCACAAATGGGAGAACCTGGCATAAGCTGGGTATATATAGACTAATGCCAGATTTTATGGAACAATTCGGATTAGATCGGCTATATAACCAGCAGTCATCCTCTTCTTCGGAATACAACGCTTCCCCCAGTCAAACTCCTGAACCCAATCCACTTGATCCATTTAATGCAGGTATAGACGCTACTATAGGATCAATGGGTCTTGAACCTTCTGCTCGTGGAGAGATGAACCAGCGACTTCAAGCTCTAATCCAAGCCAAGGCACAAAAAGACTATGTTGCTAAACAGCAGTTACTTGGAGCAACAGGTTCTGCGGATGCTCCAGCAAAAACCAATGCAACCCCTCCAAAGACGAATAATAAAACTAAGCCAACGGGATCTGGGAATAGTCTCCCTGGAGAGCTTACAGCTGAAGAATTGTTGATGAGGACAAGAGAGCCAAAGTCAGATGAGTATTGGGCTAATTATTATAATAATATTAGTACTCTATCAACGGAAGGATTTGGTCCTGGTTCAATAAGCGAGGGTACGGCCCCAGTACAGATGTGGGCATCCGACAAATCTGAAGAGGATATAAGAGAAACTCTCAAAACTAAATTTGGGGATGCAGTAACATTATCTTCTATGGTAGTTGGGCCAGACGGAAAGCCTATTCTCAATGTAGAAGTAGCTGATGGGGCAACTTTTCTTAATGCAAAAGAAGAAACTTTAGATAGCGGAGAAGCTATCCTTCCCAAGTCAAATGTTCTTTTTAAGATAAAAACTGACCCTGAAGCATTAGCCCAGATGTCCAGTGCATTCCCCGAATATGAATTTGCACGTCAGAAGACAGACAAAGAACAAGCGTTTCTCGAAAAGAATCTACAACTTCAGAAACAAACAAAGAAGTTGGAGCAAGGCAGAGTTGATAGACTTGAGTTAGCCCAGAAAGCATTAGATGTATCTCCCAACGTTGCGATGAGAATGGAAGATCAGGGATGGGGAAAGGCAGCGATGAATAAGGTAAGTACCCTTACTAAAGAAATAACTGAGTTAGAGACAGGATTAACCGCAAACGAGAAAGCATCGGAAGGGTTAGTTACTGATAGCCCTGCATCTGGATATGTGATATTCAAAGGGAAAAAGGTTCCAGCGTCATATATTGAAAACATACTCCAGAACATGATGAAAGATGATTCAGACAACGAAAAAATCCTTAAACGGAAAAAGGCAGAGAAGAAGGCTCTTACCAATGCCAGTAGCAATGTAGGGATAACCCAGGAATGGCAGGAAACTCTTTCCAGAGAAAAAGATGATCTTGCGAAAATACATTCTACCCTTAGAGACATCAAAGCTGAAGAATTGAGCATGGTAAATAATCACTATATGCTCCCAGAGAAGACCCGAAGAGAGATGGCAGTTCCGTACAATAATTCGATCAATGAAGTTGGACAGATTATAGAGAATGATTCTCAGCTTGAAACTTATAAAGCAACTGTAGCTGATCTAAAAAAACAAATGGGGATAGCGAAAGACGATAGTGACATTTCAGTATTCTTAAGGGGGATGGGATATGCAGAAGGATCTAATCCAATGGATCGAGATTCGATACAAGCTGCTCTCTATGCAACACTCTGGCAAGGAAAGAGCATTACCACAGAACTATTAAATGGTACAGTGTCATATCTTCGTTCTGACAAAAGAGCAGATCTTAAGGCGTTAAGGAAGATGATAAACTCAGGAGTAGGAATGAATCCTACCCAGTCAGAGGAAGATGAAGAAGGAAACGTGGTTATAACCCCATCTCTATTTGAAGCCAAGCTAAATGGCATGGTTTCAGAAATGCCAGAAAAGGATAGAGAATTTGCGAAGAAAAACATACTATTCGCCATTTCACCTCAAGCAGCACCAATAGTAGCAGCTTGGAAATTCAATGAGATGTCTCCTGAAGACAAAACCTCCGCAATAGAGAAGGCAATGCAAGCTGGGAAGAAGTCTTTAGCAATGAAGCAAATTCTTAATACTACTGCCCTGGGCAAGTTTTATGGATGGAATACTACAAGCAATTCTATCCTTGACGACTTAAAAAACAAGATTACCAGTACCTATAGATAATGAATGAAAGCCTGCGAAACAATCCTTTTGAGGCATTTGACTGGCTTAGTGAAGAACCAGAAGCACCAGTTAAAGCTAAAGAATATGTCACTCAATCTCAATCTGTAGATGAGGCATACGAAGCATTCGATTGGCTTACCGAAGAAGAATCCCCTGTAGCATCACCAGCACTTAACCAGTCTCAATCTACAGACGAAGCATACGAAGCCTTTGATTGGCTGGACACTAGCTCTCCTCCCCCAGTACAGGAACAACCCACTCCCCCTGAGTATGCCGTTAAACCGCCTGAGATGCCCGCAGACGAGACTTTAGCTGTTGATGGTGTACCGAGTCCACGAAATCCTTTCGATGCTCCATTTGCACTTGCTCTTGATACCGGGGAAACTCCAGCACCCACTACTTCTGGCCCTGGAATAACATCCACAGAGCCATTCGTGCCTCCACAAAGTACTATGCCACCTGAGATGGATGAAGCGTTGAGGGCGCAATACGGGAAGAGGGAAGAGGGGTTACCATTGCCTGGGATTGGGGCGTTACTTGCCCCTGTTGAGACTTTAGGGGTTGAAGGTGTACCGATTGATGGTATTCCCTCCCAGCCCATGACAGTAGAGCAGGGGGGTCCGTTTGGTGGCATGATGCCCGGCGGGGGCATTGGAGATCCAGTGCCTATCGAACAACCCGGATTACCATTACCGGGGATTGGAGATACAGCGGAGATGGCTTGGGAGATAGCGAACCAAGCATTTGAAAAAACTTTGGGGATAAGCCCTAAACAAGAACTAAAGGCGGTAACAGATTATGGCAAATGGCTATATGATACACCGAAGAGGGTTAAAGAATACGTTACGACCCCTGGTGTACAACGTGACGCTCCTGATAGGAGCAGAATGGGTCTGATAAATGATGAACTTCAGGCCGCGGGTGATTGGATTGGGACTTTTGGGCAACAACTGCGTGAAGAACCCGACAAACCGTGGAGAGTGTTTAATCTAGACTCTAAAGAGGGTAAGAAACTGGTTGAAGTAGATAGAATCCTCTCGGAGTCACTTACTATCCCCATGCTCGGCACACCCCTTGAGGCGGCAGAATCAATCGGGATTGCATATATGTATATGGGTGGGAAACCAGCCATCAAAACCCTGAAGAATATAAGTTTTAAGAGTCCGAAGCAAACCTTTCAGGATATCAAGTGGGCAATGGACTTCAAGGGTGTGTGGCAAAATGCTAGAAATCTTGGGCCGGACATACGTCATGGTGCGTTTAAAGACGCAATGTTCATACATAATAACTTCCCTAATAAACTTTCTGCCGACAGAGTTAAGTATATTCAGAATCGAGGGAGAGGTCGACCGGGGCCACCCCTTACCGCTCAAGATCAACGGATGATAGAACTATTTAAAAAGTATCCTGAGAGCGCAAATTATTGGACAAAGAACGGATTTAAACGCCCCTCTGTTATTCAATCCATCCTCCACCAGAAACTTGCTCTACCAGTTGACCCCAAAAAAGAAAGTTTTGAGACTACAGCCCGACAACAGACCACGTTTGTCGATCCAGATGCAAATAAAACTCCTAAGAAAATTACTGTCGCACATCGTATTCCTTCCCCCAGTGAGGGGCAGTTAAAGGATAGGATAGACAGGATTGGAGACCAGATAGTCAAGCTGGGTGGATTTGATGCTCCCCAAACTCCACAACTTACCCAACTTACAGGGCAATTATCACAGGCCCAAACTGAACTCGCCAAAGTAGTCAATACCTCTGAGCTAGAAGCTAATCCTACAGTAGAGAGTGTTAGTGAGAAGATGATGCGTAATGAAACTCTAAATCTGAATGAACAGCAGGTCCGGGCTAATAATGCCGAGAAGGTCGAGGAGTTACTCCAAGCACAAGCAATAGCCCCAGGAATCCCCATAAAGCCCCCTAATGCGCCCGCTACGGAGTTAAGTGGCTCAACCCCACCCATCCCCCCCACCGACCAAGTGGTTGTGGGTGGAGATATGGGGGTTGGGGCTAAAGCAGTTACCGATGGAACACGTGTTCAACCAACAGAATTAGACCTTGGGAAACAAATAGCTGCCCTCGTTAAAGACCCTCGTAACATAACCAAAGAAGAGTGGAAGAGTCCTGAACTGAATAAGCTATATAACGAGTTAGACCCCGAAGTATGGGAAGGGGCAAAGACTACGGCATTAGCAATCAAGGAAGAGTCTGGGGATATCCCTTCGAGGTTTAATGTCCCACCAGATGGAGTAAGTGCTACCCAAGATATCCCCACCGACCCTTTCACAAAGTTTGGATTCAAGGATCATGTCAAAGCAGTTGATGTAAAAGAGAACAAGAAGGAACTCACGAAGATATTAGAAGGTATTGGAGAAAAGTTCAATAGTACAGGTCCACCAAGCTCTGCTGCAATTGCTAGAAAAATTAATAAGTTTCGTAAGTCTCTTCCAGAAGAGAAGTACCCTGCCTCGTCAGACCTGGCAAGAGATACAGAAGTCCTACCACATGAGATTGTAGGGATAGCCAAAGACATGCTCAAGACCCAGGCGAGTCAGGCTGGAGTAGCAATGGACCTGAGAAAAACTGGCCCAGACTTAACAAGGGTAAACGTAAGGGTTGCATTAAAAGACATTATCGCCAATAAAGATAAGGCTACGAAACCATATACCGAGGACGTACTTAACCTTATTCGTGGCAAGATATACGAATCAAGAGGACTGGCTGAAGAGGTAGACTTCGGAGAAGTAAAACAAAAGGAGAAAGCACCGTATATCCCGTTTGTACCACAGCCAGGGATAGACCCAAAATCATTGAGTCCTGCTCTAGATATTGCTATGGAGAATCCGATGATTGGAAAAGGTGGATTGCGTACTGTTGGAAGTAAAGGAGAATACGATACTTTGCCAAGTGCCATAGACTTAGGAGATTTTGGTCCCAAAGTCTATGGAGGAACAACGAAACCGGATCAGTTGGCAATGATGCTTGTGCATGCTAAACTTTTGGATGACGGAGATACAAGCAAGATGGGGGAATTACTCAAGAGAGAATATGCAGCAGTAAAGGCACAAAGGGCATACAATAAAGAACGAGAAGATTATGGGTTTGAATATGACGAATGGATACAAAACCGAAGCTACGACATAACTGGGGATAAGCTAAAAGTTGGGGATGAATTTAAGATATTCGGAGCGGACAACAAAGTCATAAAAGAAAGCGAACAAGCGGTACAGATAAAGGATGAAAACGGACGTACAACTTGGTTACCGTTTGAAGGGGAAGAAGGGAAAATCAGGATAGACAAGGGATCGTTGATATCCCCAGAAAAGCCAGTGGCTAAGCCCGCAGTATCTAAAGCTCCACCTGGAGAACTGGATCTGGGAGTAGAAAAAGAAGATATAACAAAAGTCATTGACCAGAAAGCCGATGAATTAGTAGATGCTGCTAGTAAAGCTGGGATAGAATTGAATCTTACCGAAGCAAGAAAACAAGCTGCAACTATTATTGGGAGACAACAAGCATCTCGTCAAACCAAAGAAACAGGTCCAGTCTCTAAACAAGGCAGTTTGAATATGGGAACGGATGATTTGCCGTTGTTTGGTAAACCCCCTACCCAAGTACCGCCTGTTGAGGGGGGAGTTACTAAGCCTGTTGAAATGTATCACGCTACTGAAACCTCTGGGCCTTTGCAGATTTCTGATAGGAATCTTCAACATAACAAATATGGGAAAGGACTTAGTGTTACACCACACCAAGATCTTGCTGGAAGATATGCGGAGGGACAAGAAGCGGGATCAGTACGAAAAGTAAATGTAGATACTGGTAAGGTATTCCAATTAGACCCCAAGCCACCCACTATATTAGATTTAGGGCAAGAGGCTGTTCCCACTGGTGGATTTGATAAAGATGGCAAGACTCAATTCGCCTGGAAAAAACGGACATTAGCAAGTGAAGACCACCCTGATCGAGTAAGTTATAGTGATTTCCTACGCACAGAGAAGGACCAATTCGGAGACAACCCACTGTTGCCCCAAATTACTAAACTTGGATTATCGAAAAAAGACCTCCAGGGATTAGACTACTCAAATAATCGTGCATTATGGGACTCTATGGTTAAACACTTTGAGAAGCAGGGGGAAAAAATACCAGCCGAAAAAGCAAGGCAAGTGATAGAAGCATTGGGATACGATTCCATATACCACAACCAGGGGAAGGATGAGTATTACAATGTATTCAAATTAGATAAGGTAAAACCCCTCACCCCCCAAACCACCACAAAGCCCACAGACATCACGGAGGGGTCACGGAGGTTGGATCAAGCCCCCACCACCCCCCTTGCTCAAGAAGCCCTGAACAGCCTTAATCCTACTGGTACGGTATTTGCAAAATAATCTCCACAGGAGCGTATGGAAGCTGAATTAG
>Ga0307928_10000316_pt1 | contig 36242 bp, 39 predicted proteins | sample AceLakmetagen232_FD_201815 | JGI IMG/M metagenome (GOLD analysis project Ga0307928, IMG submission 201815) | Saline water microbial communities from Ace Lake, Antarctica - #232 | ecosystem: Environmental > Aquatic > Non-marine Saline and Alkaline > Saline | place: Antarctica: Ace Lake... | reverse complement strand
AATAAATATTAGAGCCATCATAAGTTAAAACTAAAAATTTCCATTCATTTGTTAAATAATCTACATTGTAATGGAGCGAATGATACGCCCTGTCATCTCCATAATAACCTCCAATCCATCCCTCACTTATTGATTCATTTCCCCTCATTAAAAAAACCGGGGAATCTCCTCCAAAATTTAAAATCATATAGTCATCTGCAGAACTATCTGATTCAGGGAATGAGACTGGAAATACCCATGCTGAAATAGTAAAACTATTAGTATTGTTCATTATCCCATTTAACCAACCCACATTAACATAATCTTCATCACCATCTAAATTCAAAACATTATTATCATAATCAACATCTCCAACTATTGTCCCATCATTCTCCCCAACACTATCCGTCGCATCCCCCTCAAACTTCCACCAACTAACCAACCCCGTCATCGGCATCTCATAAAAATAATCCCTGTCCAATTCCAAAACATCAGCGTCGACAGAACTAATCTTCCCCGACGGCATATCAACCTTCGAAGTCACACTCCCCTCTTTTTCCTTCCCACTCGCAGAAACAAAAATCGCAGCAACGGCAACAGACTCAGGCTCGCCATAATCCGACAAATCAAAAGTATAGGTTTTCGTCTGCCCAGAATCAGGAGCAACCACATTAGAACTAACCGATTCCCCACCAATCATAAAAATAATCTTAATCCGATTCATAACACCGTCGTCAACATCCCGCTTAACCTGAACAATCGCAACATCAGCGTCGGCATCATAAACAGTATACCCTCCAGCGGTAGAAATCGTAACTCTCCCATCCAACTCATCAAAAGCAATATTTTCATTTATCATCGGGACAATAGCAACCCAAACAATCGCAATCGCAGCAACAGTAATCAAAATAGTCAACACCGTCGCAACAATCGCCGATATACCTCTCTTATCCATTTTAAACAACCCCATACTTCTTCAAAACTTCCGAAGGATTTTTAGCATAATCATTCACCACCCTCTGCATTTCATCATAACCAAGAACCTTATTCTGAAACAAAGCATAAATCAACTTCGTCCTAATCCCAAACTCCCGATTCAACTCCTCCCTATTAATCCCCATCTTCTCAGAAATCTTATCAAAAATCTTACTATCCTTCTTAAAATAAAACTTATCATCTGCAGGACTCCATGTAAATGGCGTATTCGTCAAAGCAGTCCCATCAGCCTCAACCTTGATAACCTCAACAATTTCTCTCAATCGTCTCGTTTCCTGTCCATTCACAATCGCATGAGTCATAATCGCCATAACATCCAAACCATTAACTAACATCGGACTAAGACTAATAGGCGGAGTCTCAAGACGACGAATAATCGAATCAACGGAATCACCATGCATCGTAGATATCGAAGCGTGACCCGAAGCCATACCCTGAAACAAAACAGAAGCCTCCTTGCCTCGCACCTCACCAACAATCACATAATCCGGATTCTGCCTAAAAGAACTCCTCAACAAAGTAAACATATCAACCTCTCCAACACCCGCACTAGAAACACCACCCCGAACAACCGACGGCAACCAATTCTCCCTAGGCAAATTCAACTCACGAGTATCCTCAATCGAAACAACACGATTCTCCTGCGGAATAAAAAACGCCAAAGCATTAAGCAAAGTCGTCTTACCAGAAGCCGTCCCACCAACAATCATAAGATTAGATTGATATTGTAAAAGAAGCCAAAAATAAGCGAGCATCTCAGGACTCATCGTATGAAAACCGAGTAACTGCGTCGGCGTCCAAGGACTCTTAGTAAATTTACGAATTGTAAAAGTCGGCCCCTTCGAAGTAATATCCTGGGTATATGTAGCATTAACCCTTGACCCATCTGGCAAAGAACCATCCAAAATCGGATTCGCATACGAAATATAACGCCCCGTCTTCTGCGCCAACTTCTCCACAAAACTCGACAACTCATCCATCTTAGTAAATTTCACATTCGTCTTAATATTCCTAAAAACACGATGAACAATATAGATCGGCTCACCCATTCCATTACATTCAACATCCTCAATAAAATAATCCTGCATCATCGCCTCAATCTGATTCAACCCAATAAAATTCCTATACAGATAATAAAACATCTTATTATAAGAATCCTCCTCGACAGCAAGTCCCAACTCTGAAACAATCAAACGCGCGGTCTTGTCAATATAATCCAATAACCCTTCCTTCCCATTTTCAGTCCCGGTCATATTAACATCAACAACTTCCCTCATCGCCTGTTCAATCTTAACCAAATTAGCCTTATCCTCATCAGAAATAATCGGCTCTTCAACATCATAAACAACTTCCCCTGCCTTCGCATCATAATAAACATGAATAGAAACGTACGGCGCAATAACCATATACCTCACATCTATCTTAGTCTTATCCTCAAACCTAGGAAGCGCAGGCACTTGCGGATTAAGATTTATTTTTATATCACCCATTCCAAATACACACAATCAGGTTATATAAAACTATTTCTTAAAAGACTAAGCCTCGCTCAAATCGATGATAATATTCCCCACAGCATTCTTCCCACTATTCTCAATCGTAAATTTATACGGCGTCGGCGCAGGATCCATCTGCTTTGTCCCGAAATTATCACCTTCATATCTAAGATCCATACTATAATTCATTTTCAATTCAATCTCCCAAGGATTTCCTACCCTTGTAGTAACACTAAGCCTCCCCAACGGAACTTCCATATCAACCTCACTATAAGCAAAACTAGAATCAATCAACCACGAAATACTTTCCTTTTCCATATCAACAATCAACGAACCCTTCCGAATCTCCAAATCAACAACACGCCTATTCCCCGCCGCCCGCTGAACCTCATAAATCTTATCATCAATATTCCCAAGCGCCTCAATAGACTGCTCAATAACAATCTCATCCTTCTTCGCATTTATCTTCGGCAAAGCAACCGCCATCACCAAACCAATAACCGCCAAACCAATCAGCGTATAAATAACAGTCTCAACCCAAATCTGCCCACGCTTACTAAAACAATTTAATCGCCTCATAAAAATAAAACATAAATTATCTTTATATAGTTTCCGAAGAAACTAGACACGTGAAATACACGAAGTGTATTACTCTATATACTTTCCCAAAAAATATAGAAGGGCTCCGAAGAGCCCGAATTAAAAATAAAAATAAAACGATTAATTTAACATTCAGTTAAAACCTTAGTTGCCGAAATATCACAAGTCTCTTGCGTATTACCAACCTTTACAACAGGCGCAATCTGAACTTTATCAATAAGTAGCTTATCTGGACCAGACATGCCTACCATCTCAATCACAAAGACCTTCTCCTCATTAGAGCCAGGAAGCATTGCTATGGTCATAGTCGCAGTAGGAAATACTGTAGTAGTATCATTCATCAAATTATATACTGTAGTAGTTCCTGCAGCAGAAACTAAAACCTGAATATCATTCAAGACAAAAGCCTTAGCACCATGCTTAACCTGTATTGAAATATTATCTCCAGTAGCATCAACACACGTATATCCTGCATCAAGTAATTGAATCTGACTAACAGCATCCAAACAAATAGTCCCAGACTCCAACTGATTAGAAATCATAGGAATGATAGCAGCCCAAATAATTGTAACAGCAGCGACAGTAATCAAGATTATTAAAACCGTAGCAACAATCGCACTTATACCTTTTTTTCGAGAAGCTCGAGAAAAACATGAAAGTTTTCCCAAACTTACTTTTTTATTATTCTTCATTATATCATACCTCCTTTCAAATAGGATAAATCCTAATACATAATACATGAAACTATACATTATAAACATTACTAAAAACAACCACGACAAATCCCTCTACAAATTAAAAATCCCAACATCGCACATAACACAACCAAACAAGCCCCGGCGCAACGCACCTACCATCGCGGACACTGTCCGCTACCCTCGGACATCAAAGATGTCCTACCATCGCGACAAAGTCGCTACCATCGGAGTGCAAAACACTCCTCGTCATAACATCACCCCAACATCATTGCAAGTAAAAGCTTTATTCGAACTCTTTCCCCTAACACTCCCAAGTATCGCAGGATAAACAATCGTCTCGTCAGGCTCGCTACCATCATCCATCACCAATGTAATAGCTTCCCTAACCGCACTCCCCGCATTAACAGCGACATCAAACTTACTTATCTCAGAATCGCCACCCTTAAACATCTTCACATCCAAATACCAAATATCAACATTCCCTCTATTAAAAATCTCCAACTCATTCCCTACCTTCTCAACTCTAAAATCAATAGACGCACACAACTCATCAACTGGCTTCCCAAACTTTTCAATCTGTTCACTAATAAAACCACGCGCCCACAAAAAAATCATAGCCGCCAAAACCAAAACTAACATTATCATCAGAACACTCGCAATCACCGGCGAAAGCCCACGCTTTTTACTCCCCCTCTTCATATTATTATCTGTCTCCATATTATATAAATGTAATTACTGACACAAGACTTCCTGCGAAGCATAAGACTTACAACGAATCTCCCCGCCCTCCAACATAAACGGCTGAACCTCCACCAAAGTCACAGTATCCAACATATCATCAATTTGAGTATCCCCATCTATATCCTGCAAAGATTCATTAAACCAATAAGTCTCAATATGCTCTCCCCCTGGAAGAATCGATGCACCCACATCATCAAAAAGATAAAACCCAAAATCCGCCCCAACCCTATCGTGAACCCTCAACTCATAACCATCCACAGTAAACAACCCCTTATTCTTCAAAGTCACAATTATACGACCACCGACCCCTTCCGCATTCGGCTTAAAACACTCATAACTTCTTATAATAACATTAACCCCATCAGAACAACTTTCCACATCATCCTCGCTAACATAAAACCTCAACCACCCATAGACAATCACCGACAACGAAATTGTAATAGAAATCAACAAAACATACCCTACGACATTACTCAACGCCCTTTTTCTCCCCTTAGCTAACGGCGACAAAACTCTCATCTCCAACCCCCTTCTGCATTATAAAAATAACCTGCCTATGCCGAGAAACCGGAAACTCAAAAGTATTCCCCTCAACTTCAACGGATAAATCATCACCAACATTAAGTAAATTTACAGCTCCCGCACCATCCACAAAATCACCAACAATATCATCAATTCCTTGGCAATAATCCCCTATACAAATAGTACTTATCGCTCCCGCCGCCGAACCACTAACAGTATCACCCTCGACAAAAGCATCCTCGCTCCCATAATTCCTCAACTCCATACTTTCATTATTCCCATAAAGAAACAAAAAATTAGCATCAGGGTTCTTATCCCTAATATCCTCCGCCAACAAATTCACAAAAGTATCCAGACTCCCTCCCTCGATGTTGCTATAAATCTCATAATCCAAAACAGCTCCTGCCTCCCTCTTCACCTCATAACTAAAATCATAAAAATTCCCGGGCTCTCTATTCACATTCGCCCGATTCGCAGTAATTCCCAAACTAATAACAACCGCAGAAATTATCACCGCAGCCAATAAAAAAAACTGAGCTCGTCTATTCATCACCATACCAAATAAACAATTACTAACTTTATAAAATTACCCAAACCCTCAAACACATTTAATTTTAGTCAGGCGATTTCGCAGCGTAAAAAATTTCGCCGTGTGCAAACGCACATAAGAAATTCTTTTACCAAGAAATCGCCGAATAAAATTAAATGTAGGCCGACAAGTAGCTCAAATCGGAAACACAGAGGTAACTAATTATCCTCAGTTCTGCGACCCTTTAAGCACCTAAATCTTAACTTAGGGCTGCTTCATTCCTGACCTGACCCAATTCATAAAGACAAGATCAAAAAGGACAAAACCTCAACGTCAAATTAACGACATATGAAACTTCATCTCACGTCTCGCCTTGCAGTTCGCCATAAAGCCCATTTGCGAATAGCGAGGGGCTAACTCGCTGACCTACCTACAATAAAACGACTCAGAAAAGCTTTATAAGACTTACGTTCTAAGAATTAGTAATCAAGTTGTACACATCACTAGCAATTAGAAGAGCACCAAGATTATAACAAGCTACTGCCCCTATTTTAATGGTAGCGACCTCTGCCTTAACAAGGCTCCTTGCATCGCTAGGATTTTTAAGCAACCCCCAAATATCTCTTAAAAATTTTCTACCTTCAGAATAAAAATTATGAAACGGCCACGGATCTACTTCAAAAAAATCCTTAGGAAGCCATCCATCCCCCCCAGATTCGTTCACTGTCCCCTCCAGAGAACCATCTTTTTCCATATTAAGATTAAGTTATTATCATTTATAAAACCTTGGAACACAAAGCTTTAAAATATTGTATTTCCCAAAATGTCTATGCCCACATCGCATAGTGGTTATTGCACCGGGTTGCTAACTCGGGCCCTCCGGGGCGCGCAGGTTCGACTCCTGCTGTGGGCGTTCTGAGTCGAACCGGTTCGACCGAGTAATTCGCTTCGAGCAAAACTAATTTTCATATCTTTTTGCGAGATGCAAATTGCGAGACTGCTGTGGGCGTATTATCGACCATCAACATTGTTAACAACCTCAAATGTAATTCCTAAAAAGTTATAAGAAAGCTTTATAACATCCAAAATACTAACATACCTACTCAACTTCGGTTGAGTCTTTTTGACTTCGGTCAAAATGTTGGAAGGTTAATTAGCTTCGGTTATTTAGCCTTCCTTTATTTTTTACTATCTAAATACTTATAAACAATTTGATATAATCTATCCTATGGAAAAAGATATCGGCAAAATTCCGAAAGGGGAATATCAGGGAACTGTAACAGAAATAGTTATAGGTTTAAGAGAATACAACGGAAAGACTGGAGTCGACATTCGAGAGTTCACCCAAAGCGAGCAGTACACAGGACCTACAAAAAAAGGATTAAGAATTCCCTCAAACAAATTCGAAGAATTCAAATCAATGATTAATTCTATAGACCCCACAGACCTTAAAAGTTCCACACCTACACAACCACAAACAGAACCCACAGCAATCGACAGCGACGAAGCAGGAATCGACGAACAAGGATTAATGTAGCTCGATTGTGAGATGACGCTATCTTTATATATTCTAAACAATTATTCATTATATGGGTGATGCAGACAAATTCTTCAATGCAAAAACGTACGCAGTAGTCGGAGCCTCAAGAGACGACAAAAAAGTTGGACACGCAATTTTCAAAAATCTATTACATTCAGACAAAAAAGTATTCCCAGTAAATCCAAAAGCTCACGAAATCTTAGGACACAAATCCTACGAAGACATTTTAGAAATCCCATACCAAATCGACTGCGTCGTAATCGCCGTCCCCGCAAAATTCGTCCCACTAATCCTAAGACAATCCCAAAAGCGAAAAGTAAAATCCGCAATAATATTATCCGCAGGTTTTTCTGAAATCGGCGAAACCGAACTCGAACAACGAATAATACAAATCGCACAAAAAGCAAACATCACCCTCCTCGGCCCAAACTCATACGGAATAATCGACCCATTCCAAAAACTCAACACAACATATTTTGAAGGAATCCCAAAGACCTGCAAGATAGCTTTCATCTCACAATCAGGCGCAATCGCCTCGGCAATCCTCGACAAAGGACAACAGTTATCTGGCTTCGTATCAATTGGCAACGCCGCCCAACTCGACTTCTCAGACTTCATCGAATACTACTCAAAAGACAAAGAAACAAAAATCATCACAATATATTTAGAGTCACTAAAAAAAGGTCGAGGCAAACATTTCATTGATGCTTGTCAAAAATGCAAGAAGCCAATCGTAGTTTTAAAATCCGGGAAATCTAAAGCCGGACAAAAAGCAGCACAGTCCCACACAGCCGCCCTTGCTTCAGAAGCTGGTGTCTACGAAGGAATTTTAAGACAAGCGAGCTGCATCCAAGTAGATTCGATAAAACAATTATTCGACGTCGCAAAAATACTAGAAAAATATCCCAAACTAGGAAATAAAGCCGCGATCATAACAAACGCCGGTGGCTTAGGTGTTCTAACAACCGACGCATGTGAAACAAACAACATAAAAATCCCTTCCTTACAAAAATCAACAATCGAAAGACTAAATAAAATTCTACAACCAAACTGGAGCCACAATAATCCAGTCGATTTAATCGGCAATGCCCCAGCAGAAGACTACGAAAAAACATTACAAATAATCGAACGAGAAAACTTCGACTTCTCAATAATCCTATTAACCCCTCAGCGAATGACTGAATCTTTAGCAACGGCAAAAGCCCTAACAAAAGCAAGGAAGCCCATAGTCGCCTGTTTCTTAGGCAAAGAACAAATCAAAAAGGCAAAACAATTCATGAACCAATCTGGAATAATAAATTTCAACGATCCAAAAGAAATGTGCGACACTCTAGGAAAACTACTCTAACTCAACCCGGGCATCAACAATCTTGCTATCCTTCTCCCCAACAATCACAGGATTCAAATCCAATTCCTTAACATCAATCTTATCCCCAAAATACGCAACCTTCTCAATCAGTGTAACAAATTTCTCCATATCATATTTCTTTCCCCTCGCCCTAAAAACCTCAACACCTTCCAAATCTTTAATCATCTCAATAATGTCCCGACGAGAAACAGGCAAAGCCCTAAACGAAACATCCCTCTTTACCTCAGCAAATACTCCCCCAAATCCAACAACCAACAACTTCCCAAAAACCTCATCGCTCTTCAACCCAACAATCATCTCAATCCCATCAAAAGTCTCCTGCACAACAATCTTATCCTTCGGAAAATCCCTATGCATCTTCCTCAACTTCTTTTCCGCATCCTCAAGATTATCACACCGAACGACCGCCCCCATCTCACTCTTATGCCCGACGACATCAACCTTCAAATAACACGGAAAACCAAACTCACTCAAATCCGCATACTTCGTCACGACCTTCCACCGCACCATCGGCAAATCCGCAACAACATCAAAACTTCCAATCACACTCTCCATACTACAAAGTACTAACAAAACTTTAAATATCTTCCCCAACTAAACAATCCATGAGGTTGAACATAATTATCGGCGGCAAAGCTGGGCAAGGAATAAATAAAGTATCTCAAATCGTATCAAACGTCCTATCAAAATTCGGCTACTTCACATTCAATTACCGAGACTACCAATCCCTAATCCGAGGCGGCCACAACTTCAACACACTCTCAATCTCCGACAAACCAATAGAATCCCACGAAGCAAATATCGACATATTAGTAGCCCTTGACGAACGAACGCTAAAAACCCACAAACAATCACTCAAAAAAAATGGCATCACAATCTCAGGAGATCAATTCAAAGGAGAAGGAAGAAGCCTCAACATCGCCCTCGCTGGCGTCCTGACAAAAATCCTCGGCATCCCATTAGAAAAACTAAACCAAGAAATCAAATCTCAATTCAAAGAATCAACCGAAGCAATAAAATCAGCAAAAAAAGGATTCGACTCCCAAACAACAACCTCTAATCTAAAAAAACTCCCAAACAAAATATCAATATTATCCGGAAGCCAAGCAATAGCAACAGGCGCGAGAAACTCAAACCTAGATTTATACATCGCCTATCCAATGACACCAGCGACGAACGCAATGCATGAACTAGCAAAGAACCAAGTAGAAGATAAACTAATGGTCTTCCAAGCAGAAAACGAAATCGCAGCAGCAAACATGGCACTCGGCGCATCTTTCGCCGGAGCAAAAACAATGACAGGAACATCAGGCGGCGGATTCGACCTAATGGGAGAAGCATTATCTCTACAGGGAATCTCAGAAATCCCCTTAACAGTTTATCTCGCATCACGACCCGGACCAGGGACAGGAGTTCCAACTTACACCGCACAATCAGATTTAGACATCGCACTAAGAGCAGGCCACGGAGAATTCCCACGAATAGTAATCGCGCCAGGCAACCCAACCGAGACAATCGAAAAAACATCCGAAGCATTATACTTAGCAGAAAAATTTCGAACACTATCAATAATCCTCGGAGACAAACATTTAGCAGAATCCGAATTCTCCTCGACAGAACAACCAGCCAAAACTCCAAAATTCAAAATCACAAGACCAACCCCCGGAGATTCCCTAGTAAAAAACTCATCATACGAAACAGACAAGTCTGGAAATACCACAGAATCCTACACATTAACAGAAGACAATAATAATAAAAGAATCGAAAAATATAAGCAGTCAAAAGAATTCATAGAAAAGAATTTTGAGATGATAAAAATCCATGGTAATAAAAAATCACAAAACCTAATTATAGGATGGGGCTCAACATCCGGCGCAATCAAAGACGCAATCAAAAACCTCGACGCCAAATTCCTACAAGTCTTATACTGCAAACCACTATCCTCACAAATAAAAAAAGAAATTCAAAAAGCAAACAAAATAATCTTAGTAGAATGTAATGTGACCGGACAACTCGGAAGAGTAATTAGAGAAAAAACTGGAATCAAAATTGAAAATAGATTATTAAAATACAACGGCCGACCATTCCACTCCGACGAACTAAATAAATTAATCAAAGATATATTATGAAAGACAACCTATCAACAAAAGAAGAAAACACATGGTGCCCTGGCTGCCCAAATCATATGATACTAGCCGCAGTAAAACAAACTCTATCTCACCTAATAGAAAGAAAACAATTCAAACAAGAAGAAGTAGCAATAACAACAGACATCGGATGCCACGCAAAAATCTTCGACTACCTAAATCTATCGGGAATCTATTGCCTTCACGGACGAGCGATACCAACAGCAATTGGGATGAAACTAGGAAACCCAAATCTGAAAGTCTTAACATTCGCCGGCGACGGTGCAGTCTACGCCGAAGGAATCTCCCATTTCATCCACGCATTCAAATACAACGCCGACATGACCCTAATCCTCCACGACAACCAATCATTCTCGCTAACAACCGGACAACCAACTCCAACATCCCAACAAGGATACAAAAGCAAAGCGTCACCACTTGGAACCTTCGACAAACCAATGAACCCAATAAAATTAGCACTCGCAGCAAACGCAACATTCATCGCAAGAACAAATGCCCGAGATATTCCACATATGATTGAAACATTCACAAAAGCAATCAACCACAAAGGATTCTCATTCGTCGAAGTAATCCAAGACTGCCTAATCTTCAACCTCGACGCAAACAACAAAGACAAACTAATGTACAAAATAAAAGACAACATAGATAAAAAACTGGCAGAAAAATTAGCAGACCAATTCGACTACAATTCCAAAAACGGAAAAATCCCATTAGGAATAATCTACCAATCAAACGAAAGATGTTTAGCAGAAAAATGGCCACAGTTAAAAAAACTCCTGAACAAAAAATCTGGCTGGAACAATAAATAAAATTACTTTACCTTACAAACAATATTTATCTTCTTGCCATCATAGGCACCAATTCCCAAAGTAATATTTGCCCCAATAATCTTATGCTTCGGAAATAACTTCTTCAAATTATAAACTCCAGAATCACAAGCCAAAACAATCTGCACATTCCCATGAAGCTGAGATTTATTCAACTGATTATAATCACACGGCGTCCCTATTAAATCCATATCAACAATATTAAACCCATCCTTAACCAACTTCTTCTTAAGCTGAAGCATAACTTTCTCACCCCCAGTCCCACACATTCTAGCACAAGCATTACAAGAAATAATTCCAATCTCATCAGATTTCTTCAACTCTTTTTTTAACTCAGCATAAGGCCGCGCCTCTGTAACTATCATAAACTAAACAACTCTTTAGCATTAATAAAGATTTGCTCAGCAACCTCATCCCCACCAATACTCTTAATCCTAGCAATCTCCTTAACAGTAACCCCAACATTCGCAGATTCATTCCTCTCTCCAGCAACCGGAGACAAATAAGGCGCATCAGTCTCAGTCAACAACTGCTCAAGCGGAACCACATCAACAAGCACCTTAAAATTATCCCATCTCTTAATCACCGGCGGCACACTAAACGACCAACCATTCTCAACGCACCGCTTAACCAAAACCTTCGCCCCACAAAAACAATGCATAACAACATTCTTCATCTCAAGCTCCTCCAAAATCTCAATAGCCTCCAACTCAGCCGCCCGAGAATGAACCACAACCGGCTTATCCAACTTCTTAGCCAAACCCAACATCTTCCTAAACAACTTCTTCTGCTCATCAGCATTAGCCTTCCTATCATCATTATCAAAATCCAAACCAATCTCCCCAATCGCAACACAAACATCCGTATGCTCCTCAATCCAAGCCAACTCCCCATCAACATCATCATAATCCCCAACAGGATACATCCCAAAACTACACTTCACAATATCATACTTCTCAGCCAAGGCCAACGTCAATCTATTCCGCCCAGGATCCGTCCCACTATTAATAACAAACTCGCCGCCAGCCTCCTTAAACCTCTCAATAACTTCATCCAAATCCTTCTCAAAACGAGCATGCTCCAAATGCGCATGAACATCAACTAATTTCATAACAAGCAAACAAACTATACAATTAAAAAACTATCTACCAAATAAACCTTTAAACCAATTAATTATCTTTCTAAAAAAAGGAACCTTCTCCGGTTCATCACTATCTCCATTTCCTACCTCTTCAAGACAAGCTCCCTCACTACATCCATTTGGACATTCATAAGCAATGTTGAATATCAGAGGGCTATCAAAATCATCAGGAAGAGGAGAAGGACAACGACCTTCTAATAAAATATTTTCATTCGTTATCATGTCGTTCGTTATTAACCCTTCCGCGACCATATTGTCCACGAGCGTTTGCACTACAGGGCTACCAGAATCAAGAAGAGAAGTTATCTTTGATAAACACCCATCAGAAACAGTTAATGTTCCGGTCGATGTCACTACTGTCTTCCCCGCAGAAAAATAATCTAAACCATCAGAATCTTCACAAGTTGTTTGTGCAACTACAAGACTAACTAAGAACAAACCCAAAACCAAACTCAACATCAACTTTCTCATAAAATAGAATACATAATATCACTTAAAAAACTATCTCTTAACTTCCCTTCCATCAATCACCAAAGTCGAAGGCCTACCATCAAGCTCACCAACCCCGATCACAATCTCAGCCGCATCCAAAATCTTAGAATCAATATCACTAATCTTCACAGCGAAAGGCTCACCAGCAAAATTCACCGAAGTCGTAATAAACGGAACCCCACTCTTCTCAACCAACTTCATAAACTCACAATCAGGAATCCTAATTCCCAATACATCATTAGCAGAAACATCTTTCATAAAATCCGCATCTTTCTTCTTCAAAAACAGAGTATATGGCCCCGGCAAATACTTCTCAATCAATTCATCGTCGACCTCACAATGCTCTTTAATCCAATCCACCGAAGGCGCAATAATACTCATCGGCTTATCTTTATCCCGATATTTCAACTCCTTAATCTTCTTAACAGACTCACCATTAGTCGCATCACACCCCAACCCATAAATCGTATCAGTCGGATAAATAAAAACCGCACCATGCTTGATATCTTCAGCGAAATCCATAAAACTTAATAACAGCTTCCCCTTAAAAAGCTTATGATAGAGTACTTTACCCTAATCCTAGCAATCCCATTAGGCTTCCTTCTAGCAAAAATAACCAAAGACGAAAAACAAATATATTCAAAAGCCCCTTACTTCCCAGTTCTTCTTTGGATACTCACAATCCTAGCAGCAATATTTTTCACACTAAATAAACAAATCGCCCTAACTCTAACATTCATCTTCATCACGACTTTCATCTGGAACAGAATCTAATATCTCCCCAACACTCCCCCATCATTCCCACCGAGGTACTACCAAAATTTTCGTTTAGCGCTGTAGCGGCTTTTCGGATGAAGCGAACGCGCCGAAAAGTAAACGAAAAAACAAAACTCCCAAAACAATAGCTAAACCCTAACCTTATCTAAAATTTCCCCAACAATCTCCCCCGGACTCTTATCTGTAGTATCAATCACCAAATCAAATTTATCCTCGCACGGGAAATCAATATCATAACACTGCTTATACCGAATCTTCTCAGTCTCAACCCTCTTCTTCAAATAATCCAAACACTCATCCAAATCCTTATACTTCTCCTCACTTCTATTAGCATTAAAAATTCTCCTAGCAGCCTCCACCATATCAACCTTCAAAAAAACCCTAAAAGAATCCGGAATAAAATAAAACCCCAACCTAGAATCCATAACAAACCCCTCTCCAGAATTCAAAGCCCTCTGCCGCCTATCCAACTCGAAATCAATCTCCTTATCAGTCTTCGCATCCTCAGTAAATTCCTGCAAACTCTTCCCCAACTCAACCGCCATATCTCTCATCATCTTCCCAACAGAATAACTCTCCAAATTCAACCTCTCACTAAGCATCTTAGATATCGTCGTCTTCCCTGAACCCACAATCCCCGAAACCGTTATCTTCATAAAATTCCCAATATCCGAAACTTTAAAACCCTTCTTACACAATTTTTATCATGACGTTTTACCTAATCGGAACAGGCATGGACAAAAACTCAATCGGAGCGGACGCCCTAGCAATCCTAAAAACCTGCGACAAAGTATACCTAGAAAACTACACCGTAAACTTCCCATACCCAATCGAAGAATTAGAGAAATCATACGGCATTAAAATAGAAGAACTAGCAAGAACGACAGTAGAAGATGAATCAATATTAGAAGAAGCAAAAAATTCCAAAGTAGTGCTCTTAGTTTACGGAGATTCATTGTCAGCGACAACACATACGCAACTTATGCTGGAAGCAAAAAAGCAAAAAATTGAATACCAAGTTTTCCATAACGCATCAATAATAATAACAGTCGCAGAAACAGGTTTACAATTATACAAATTTGGCAAAACGGCCTCGATACCGAACTGGAAAGAACACACGAACAAACCAACATCATTCATGAACTACATCAAAGAAAATCAATCCATCAAAGCCCACACGCTAATCTTAACAGACATCGGACTAAAAATAAAAGACACAATAAACCAGTTACAGGAATCCTCAAAACAAACAAAAATAGATATCCCAGAAAAAATCGTCGCCTGTTCAAACATCGGAACAGATAACCAAAAAATATTTTATGATACACCAGACAATCTCCAAAACAAAAACATACAAATGCCATTCTGCCTAATAATCCCAAGTGAACTTAACCACATGGAACAAGAAGCTATCGAGACAATTATTATTTGAAACGTAGCTCGCCTACCAAATGAAACAATCCAATACCAACCAGCCTAAAAGAAAAACTGAATCTCCATTAAAATTAATAGCAGACGAATTCAAACAGACATTTGAAAGCGACCCACGCGAGACAAGCAAAAAAAGAACCCTCGCGTATTTCTCAAAATAATCCTCAGACGCTCAAAAATACATTCAAACAGACAAAGAATACAATTGGATGCTCAGAGCTTCACAAATGGGAAGCATGTAATAACAAATCTTAAATAACTCCTCCAATAACACATATCATGGCAGACATCAAAGAAATCGAAAAAGAAATCCTTGCCTTCTGGAAAAAGGACAACACATTTGAAAAATCATTAAAGAAAACAGAAAAAGGAAAACCTTACATCTTCTACGACGGCCCACCTTTCGCAACCGGACTACCACATTACGGACACCTCATGGCCTCAATCCTAAAGGACGTCTTCCCAAGATACTTCACAATGCAAGGCCGATATGTAAAACGAAACTGGGGCTGGGACTGCCACGGACTACCTGTAGAAAATATTGCAGAAAACGATTTAGGAATAAACTCCAAAGATGAAATCGAAGAAATGGGCGTCAAGAAATTCAACAACTACTGCCGAAGCAAAATAATGACCTACGCAAACGATTGGGAAAAATACATCGATAGAATCGGACGATGGGTTGACTTCAAGGGCGGCTACAAAACAATGGACACAAACTACATCGAATCAGTCTGGTGGGCATTCAAACAACTCTACGACAAAGGCTATCTATACGAAGGAGAAAAAATCCTAATGTACTGCCCAAGATGCTCAACTCCTTTAGCAAAATCCGAAATCTCAATGGACAATTCTTACAAAGTTGTAAAAGATATAACAGTAACGGTAAAATTCAAAATGGAAGATGAAGACGCATACGCCCTAGCCTGGACAACAACCCCATGGACATTACCTTCAAACCTAGCACTAACCGTAAACCCAAAACTAACTTACGCCTACGTAAAAGACAAAGACGACGGCAACACATACATCCTCGCAAAAGACCTAGTAAAAAAATTCTACAAATCAAAAGATGAATACACAATCACGAAAGAAGTAAAAGGCAAAGAACTCGAAGGGAAAAAATACGAACCACTTTTCCCATATTTCAAAAACAACCCAAACTCATTCCAATTCTTACTAGCAGATTTTGTAACAGCCGAAGACGGAACCGGAATCGTCCACACAGCCCCAGCATTCGGTGAAGATGATAATACAGTCGGCCGGAAATACAAAATACCAATGGTACAACCAGTAGATGAAAACGGAAAATTCACCGACGAAGTAAAAGACTACAAAGGACAACTCGTCCACGACACAAACAAACAAATCGTAATCGACCTAAAAAAATCCGGTCAAGCAATCATGTCAAGAAAGATGGAACACGAATATCCCTTCTGCTACAGATGCGATACCAAATTAATATATAGAGCAATGCCCGCATGGTTCGTCAACATCCAAAAAATAAAACAAAAACTCCTAAAGCTAAATATGAAAATAAACTGGTTCCCAGAATACCTAAAAGAAGGTCAAATGCAACACAACATCTCAACAGCACCAGACTGGAACATCACACGAAACAGATACTGGGCAACAGCAATCCCAATCTGGAAATCCGAATCAAGTAAAATAAAAGTCCTCGGCTCAATCGAAGAAATAAACAAACTCTCAGGCAAAAAAATAACAGACCTCCACAAAGACACATTAGATAAAATAAAATTCAAAATAGACGGAGAAGAATACACAAGAATCCCTGAAGTCCTAGACTGCTGGTTCGAATCAGGCTCAATGCCATTCGCACAATTCCATTACCCATTCGAAAACAAAGAACTCTTCGAAAAAAGCTTCCCCTCTCAATTCGTCGTCGAATACATCGGACAAACACGAGCATGGTTCTACTACATGATGTCATTATCCGCAATCCTCTTCGACAAAATCCCTTTCGAGAACGTCCTAACAACTGGGACAATCCTAGCAGAAGACGGACAAAAAATGTCAAAATCGAAAAAGAACTACCCCGACCCTTTAGAAGTCGTAGACAAATTCGGAGCAGACACACTAAGATTCTACATCCTGTCATCCCCATTCGCACTAGCAGACAACGGAAACTTCTCAGAAAAAGGACTACTAGAAACCTACAAAAAAGTAACAATCCTACTATACAACGTATCGAACTTCTACAAAGACTACCAACAGAAAGGCGACGAAGACTACAAGAAATCAAACAATATAATGGACAAATGGATCATCTCTCTAACAGAAGAACTTAACGTAACAGTCCAAAAAAATCTAGAAGAATACAACACCATAAAAGCATGCGCCGCAGTCAAAAAATACATCGAAGATCTATCAACATGTTATATCCGAAACTCTCGAGACCGATTCAACAACAACGACAAAACAGCGAGGATAACTCTAAGATACGTCCTTGAAAAAATAACAAAGATATTAGCCCCACTAATCCCATTCGCAACAGAAAAAATTTACCAAGATATGAATGGCCGAGATACGAGCGAAGCTCGACAATCTCAAGGGAAGTTGAAGCCTCAAGAAACTGTTAGTGTCTTAGGCAAAGATAAATCAGTCCACCTAGAAGACTACCCAAAAGCGAACACAAAACTAATAGACAAAAAACTAGAACAACAAATACAAACGACAAGAGACATTGTATCAATTGCATTAAGGGAAAGAGACAAAACCCACATCGGAATCAAGTGGCCACTAGCAAAAGCAGAAATAAAATCACCAATAAAACCGAGCAAAGAACTCAACGAAGTAATCAAAGAAGAACTCAATATCAAAAAGCTCATCTATAAAGAAGCAGACGAAATAGAAATCACCCTAGACACAACCCAAACACCAGAACTAGAAGCCGAAGGTTTCGCAAGAGAAATATCAAGAAAAATTCAATCAGCAAGAAAAAAAGCAGACCTGGTCAAAACAGATGAAATCGAACTTGAAATATCCTCAGAATTCAACAACAAATTAGAATCTCAACTCGATTTCATAAAAGAAAGGGTCGGCACAAAAAATTTGTCACTCGACAAATCCAAGAAAAAGTTTAGTCACTCTGAAGAGGGAAAAATAAAGAACCTATCCTTCCATATTCAATTCAACAAAATCTAATCACCGTCGATAAAACCGATTTTTCACCCCTCAAATCCGAGACAATCTGAAGAAACATTTATATAGTACTTCTCATTAAAACAACTATGATAGTTAAAGAGGAATTTTTGAGCAGGCTAAGAAAAATCTTTGACCTAAATCTCTACGAAGTAAAGGTCTGGACCGCTCTTTTGTCACGAGGTACATCCACAGCCGGCGAACTGTCATCCATATCCGACGTACCACGTTCCCGAACATACGACATCTTAGAATCTCTAGAAAAGAAAGGATTCATAGTAATGAAACTAGGAAAACCAATCAAGTTCGTTGCACTAAAACCAGAAGAGGTAATCGAACGAGTAAAAAAGAACCTTATAGTCACAGCAAATGAAAAATCAAAAAGATTGGAAAAATTAAAAGGAGATGACGTTCTTACAGAATTAACCAGTATATTTTCTGACGGAATCAAATACGTTGAGCCAACTGATCTATCAGGTGCATTAAAAGGCCGACAGAATATCTATAACCACCTAGACATGCTAGTACGAGAAGCACAAAAAACAATCACTCTTGTAACAACCGCAGACGGATTAAGCAGAAAACTAGAGGTTCTATTACCATCATTAGAAAAAGCAAAGAAGCGAGGAGTTACAATTAGAATCGCTGCACCAATAACAGAAGAAAATAAACAAGTAGCCAAAGATTTTTCAAAGGTAGCAGAAGTTAAAGACGTCGAAGGTCTCAAGGCAAGATTCCTAGTAATCGACAGCGAACAATTAATGTTTATGCTTCTAAACGACGAAGAGGTCCACCCAACATATGACGTCGGAGTTTGGTTAAACACAGAATTCTTCGCACAAGCATTAGAAAGTCTTTTCGAAATAGCTTGGAATAAGTTTAAAGCTATAAAGTAATTCTACATCTCTTCCAAAACTTCAATTCCCAATAAATCCAAAGCCTTTTTCAAAGTAACCCTAAAAGCATCAACCAACTTCAACCTAAACCCTTCTTCATCACTTCCCAAAACCGGACACGAATGATAAAACTCATTAAACATCTGCGACAACTCAAAAGCATAATTCGCAATCAAATTCGGAGCAAGATTTTCATAAGCCTTCCCAACAACATCCCCAAACGAATCAATCTTCTTCAATAACTTAATCTCAGCATCCTTCAAATCCAAAATCTTCACAGTCTTCTTACTCTTCACCTTTCTAACAATCGACGAAGCCCGAGCATAACTATACAACAAATAAGGACCAGTATCCCCCTCAAAACTCAAAAATTTATCAACATCAAAAATCATATTATTCTCCCTGTTATTCTTCAAGTCCCCATAAAAAATCGCAGCCAAAGCAATCTTCTTCGCCCGAACCTCAAGCTCCTTCTTCGCCAACTTCTCCCTCGCCAACAAATTTTTCTTAGCCTTATCAATAACCTCCTCCAAAATATCAACCATATAAACAGTCTTACCTTTCCTCGTCGAAAACTTCTTCCCGTCGCTATCCATATACAAACCATGCGCAACATGAACACACTCATCACTCCAATCATAACCCATCTTCTCCAAAACCTTAAACACCTGCTTAAAATGCAACCTCTGCTCCTGCCCAACCTCATAAATCATCTGATTAAATTTATACTTCGCCTTCCGATCTTTAGCCGCCGCCAAATCCCGAGTAGCATAAAGCGAAGTCCCATCACTCTTCTGAATCAACGCAACACCCAATCCCTCATCTTTCAAATCTACAATCAAAGCCCCCTCATCTTTCTTAACCAATTTCTTCTTTTTCAATTCCTCGACGATAACATCCATCTTATCATTATACTCACTCTCCCCACTAACAACATCAAAAGAAACCCCAAGCAAATCATAAATCTCATCAAACTCCTTCAACGACAATTTCCTAAACTTCTCCCACAACTTCAAATTTTCACCATCCCCTGATTCCAATTTCTTAAATTCCGCCCTAGCATCATCATCTAGAATCTCATCCGTACTAACCCGAACATATAACTCTTGCAAATGACCAACCGCATCTTTCTTCAATTTCTTCTCATCACCCCATTTCTTATACGCCAAAATAATCTTCCCAAACTGCGTCCCCCAATCACCAAGATAATTAATCTTCACAACCTTAAACCCATTCACCTCCGCAATCTTCCCAATAGAATTCCCAATAATTGTCGACCTCAAATGCCCAATACCAAAAGGCTTAGCAATATTAGGCGAAGACATATCAATACAAACAGTCTTTCCCTTCCCTAAAACATTCTCGCCAAAACCCTTCTTCATCACCTTATCCAAAACACCCTTAGCCAAAATTCCCTTATCAATAAAAAAATTCACATAAGCTCCATTGAAATCAACACCCGAAATCTCCTTCGGCAACTCCTTCCTAAACTTCTCCGCCAAATCTTCAGCAATCTTCATAGGATTACTTTTCATTTTCTTAGCCAATCTAAAACACGGAAACGCAAAATCTCCCATATCATCTTTCGGAGGAACCTCGACTAAGTTCTCAACCTCAGAAACATCTAACTTTAATTTCTTAGACAACAAATCAACAACGACATCTTTCATAATACTACCTAGAAAAAGTAATTTATTAACTTATCCAATTAGAAAACCGCCCACTTCTTCTTAGCCTTCTGCTCCCTATCCAAAACCGAACCCTTCTTATTAATTCTCGGCCGACCACTCTCTTTATCCTTCCTCAAAGTAATATCCAACGATTCAAGTAACGAACTAATTCCTTCCTCAAAATTCCTAATCTCCGAAGCCTCCCCCCGAACTGCAGACTCCCCACTAAAATTAATAATACTATCAGCCAAATACGAAACCAACAACAAATCATGATCCACAACAAAAGCCGTCTTCTCCTTCTCTGTCATAACATCCTTAATAGATTTAGCAACCGAAATCCTTTCTTCAACATCCAAATAAGCAGAAGGCTCATCAATCAAATAAACATCCGCATCCTTCGCCAAACACCGAGCAACCGAAAACCTCTGCAACTCCCCACCAGACAACTCACAAATCTTCTTCGACTCCAAAACCCCAATATTAAACATCGACTTCATCTTCTTGTTAATCTTCTCCTTAAAACAAATATCATGAACCGAAATATCATCATCAGTAAACAAATATTGTGCCTTATAAGAAATATCTAAATCTAAATCAAGCTTCCCTGCCGAAGTCTCCAACTCCCCAGCCAATGCCCGAACAAAAGTCGTCTTACCAGTTCCATTCTTCCCCAAAACTCCAATCACATGATTCTGATGAATCTCTCCAGCATCAACCTTCAACTCAAACCCAGAATCAAACTTCAAATCAAAAGCCGGCCAATCCCCAATCTTATTCCCCGACATCGCAGGGTTCTTACTAAAATTAAAATTCAAAGCCTTATCCCTAATCCGAATATTCTCCTCTTTCAAGAAACCATGCAAATAAGCATTCACCCCTTCTTTCGAAGTCTTCACCCCCGACACAGTACCAAAAGCACCCTGCCCCCCAAAAAAGATATTCAAATAATCGGTAAGATAATCAAGTATCAACAAATCATGCTCAACAACAATCAAAGTCTTATCCTTGGAAATCTCCTTCAAGAAATCCGAAACCCTCAACCTCTCCCCAATATCCAAAAACGCCAAAGGCTCATCAAAGAAATAAATATCAGCATCACCAAGCGAAGCCGCCAAAATCGCAATCCTCTGCAACTCACCACCAGACAACTTATTCATCTTATTTCCAAGAACATTAGAAACACCAAGTCGCTCAGCCAACTTCTCGATATCAGCTTTCTTCCCTCTTTTCAGAAGCAAATCCATAACGCCAATATCAATCGCCAACTTCGACAAATTCTGCGGCTTATACGAAACAGTCTTACTCTTCAAATCATCAAAATACTTCTGCAACTCAGTCCCCTTAAATCTCTCAACATCAATCTTCTCAACCCCTGCCAAAATATCAACAGCAGTAGATTTCCCAATACCATTTCTCCCAAGCAATCCCAAAACCTTTCCAGACTTCGGAGTAGGCAATCCATAAAGCGCAAACCCATTCTCACCATAACGATGAACCAAATCCTCCTCACTCACCGAAGGCAAATTAATAATATCAATCGCACCAAAAGGACATCGCTTCACACAAATCGCACAACCAACACAAGTATTCTCATCTATATGCGCTTTAGAATCAATCACCACACAGCTATCCGCTTCCTTCTTCTCAACCGGACAATACTTCTTACACTCATGCCCACAAATCGTCGGCTTACATTTCTCCTTATGAATAATCGCTAACTTCATAAAATAAATAATAAAAATCAGGTTTTAAACTTAACACTTCTCCCCACATTCAGGACAAAATTTCTGCCCAGCCTCAATCGGCCAACCACACTCACACTTCCGAATCTTCTCAACCTTCTCTTCTTCAACAACTTCATAATCACTCCGCCCAGAAAGAACTTTTCCCATTATCTTCTTTATCTTATCCTTCTCTTCCCCTTCCTCCTGAAACTTAGTCAAATCAAATCCATCCATACGAAATACTATTTAGAAGCTTTTATAAAATTAACTTCACTCCAGAATACATGTCAGAAAAATGCGAACTTTGCAAAGAAGAAATCGAAACAACCTTCCTGGATAAACTAGATGGAACACTAATCAAGACAGGTGAGGGCGAAACCTCTAAAAAACATTATGTCTGTTCCTCTTGCCAAAAAGAACACAAAGGTAAGTTAAAAGAAAAATTCTAACTAATGCCTCCGTAGCTCAGTTGATAGAGCGCAACACTCGTAATGTTGAGGTCACGGGTTTGACTCCCGTCGGAGGCTTACCGACTTCTCACCACACCAATCCTAGAACAATACTTAGAAATTGGACACTTCGAACACCACGGCGAAATCGGCTGACAAATCTCTTTCCCAAACTGAACAAACATCCCATTAAACTCATTCCAATATTTCTTAGGCAAAACTTTCTCCAAAGCCTTCTCGGTTTGCTCCGGAGTTTTCGTCTTCACCCAACCAAGACGATTGGGTATACGATGACAATGAGTATCTATCGGCAAAACATCCTGACCAAAAGCAAAAGCCAAAACAATATTCGCAGTCTTCGGACCAACACCCTTTATAGAAAGTAATTCTTCCTTCGTAGAAGGAACCTTAGAATCAAACTCATCAATTAAAACCCTAGAAACATGCTTCAAAGACTGCGCCTTCTTATGATAATGTCCTGAAGAAAAAATCAATTTCTCCAAACGTGGAGTCAATAATTTAACAATCTGCTCAGGACTATCCGCGACAGCAAATAACTTATCTGAAACAATTTTAGTATTCTTATCCTGTGTCCGCAAAGAAAGTAAACAAGAAATCAAAATCTTAAACGCATCAGGCTTTGTCCTCATCCGATTCAAAGTAGTCTTACCTTTCTTATAAAAATCTTTCTCAAGAATCTTCATAATTATTTCTATATTCTTAACCATAGATAAATGTGGGAGACAGGATTTGAACCTGCGTAGGCATAAGCCACAGCCTCTTAAGGGCTGCCCGTTTGACCGGACTCCGGCACTCCCACATATAGCGGGGACGGGATTTGAACCACGTGACCTGCAGGTTATGGGCCTGCCGAGCTGACCAGACTGCTCCACCCCGCTATACAGAAATCTATCTCAAAAGCATTATAAAGCTTTCTCTTCTATAAACTATACATGGTCATAAAATATATCACAATAATTATTTTTATAATATTTTGTCTATTATTTTTAATGCCCTTATTAGTCTTCCCGGGATTTCTTAGAGGAGAAAAATTTAAAGTAACAAACAAAACAAAAAAGATATCAAAAAAACTAAGGGGAAAGAATAAAGAAAAAACCCTTAGAAATGTTTTCAATTATGTGAAAAAAATGTATTCCACAGAAAGATACAATCTTTTCATAAAATTAGGAAGTCATTTTCATAGAGACATTAATAAATTAGTTGACAAGAAACAATTTCTTCCTTGTCATATGCAAAGCTTTGTTTTAGTAAGTTTATTGATGAGTACTGGTCAATTTAAAAAAGAAGATCTCAAGAAAAAAATCATAATGCGACCTAGCATTATGATTCATGAATATTATTTGATTAAAATTAAAGATAAAAAATTTAAGGTAGATCCATTCCTGAATATCTTACAAAAAATAAAATGACACTACTCTTAGGAATCGACGACGCAGGACGAGGACCAGTTTTAGGCCCAATGATTTTAGCAGGAGTTCTAATTGAATCAGATGAAGAACAAATAATAAAAAACTGGGGAGCAAAAGATTCAAAGCTTCTAACTCCAAAAATACGGGGAGAAATAAAAGAAAAAATCGAAGCACAATTTAAACATCATATAGAAACCTCAAGCCCCAAAGAAATCGACAAATCGACAAATCTAAATTATCTAGAAGCAATCAAGACCGCTAAAATAATTAATAAATTAACAAAAAACCTAAATGAAAAAGTTTTAGTCATAGTAGACTGCCCATCAACAAATATCGAATCCTGGTCAAACGATGTCCAGCAATTAATCGAAAACCCCGAAATTGTCTCACTATCTTGCGAGCACAAAGCTGACTTCAATCATCCTGTGGTTTCAGCAGCCTCAATCATAGCAAAAGAAAGGAGAGAAGATGAAATGTATAAGTTAAGATTAGAACTAAAAAAAGATTTCGGCTCAGGATACCCTGCCGATCCAAAGACAAAAGAGTTCATCGCAGAAAACTTCGACAAAGAAGAATACAAATCACTAATAAGATTCTCATGGAACACAGTAAAGAAATTAATCAAAGCAAAAGAATCCAAGCAGCAAAAACTATTCTAATTACATTCCCTGCCCGTGAGACTTACTAATCTTCTTCATCAAAAACTCCCTAATATCTTCCGCATGTTTAACACTAACCGCCGGAATAGATCCCTCTGCTCCAGCACCACCACGACGACTATACGAAAGTCCAGCAGTCTGAATCGCAACCGAAGAAAAACCAAGCATCCTCGCTAAAATCCCTCGATGAATATCAACATTCTGCACCCTCCCATAAGGAACATTCGAATACTTCTTCCAAATTATCCCCCTCTCTATTTTCAAATTAGTAGGAGTAAACTCATAAAACCATCTATTGTAAGCCAAATTCGCATAAACTTCAGAAAGAAAAATTATCAAAAAAACATAAACAACAAATCCTATTACAACAATCCCCCCAATACTTTCAGCCCCAAACACCAAAGCTCCAATAATCCCAACAATAGGCAGCACGGCCCAAGAGAAAAAAATCATAAAAATAAAAGCTCCAACATACCCTCTAAATCTAAACAACCATTTAGCTCCCGAATGTAATTTGTCCATAATACCATTAACAATAATCAATTTATAAATCTTCTCACCCGCATAAATTCTTAAAAACCCCCCTTCCCTATTTCAATCATGACTTACATTAAAAAGATGGTGATGCACGGATTCAAATCCTTCGCAAGAAAAACGGAAATACCTCTAGAAAACGCAATGAACGTAATCGTCGGACCAAACGGCTCCGGAAAATCAAACATCACCGATGCACTCTGCTTCGTCCTCGGAAGACTATCAATAAAATCAATCCGTGCCGCAAAAGCCGCGAACTTATTATTCTCAGGGAACAAAACTTACAAAGGATCCGCAGAAGCATCGGTAGAACTAGTCTTCGATAACTCCGACAAGACATTCGGCGTAGACTCAAAAGAAGTCACTATTAAAAGAACAGTCCGAAAAACAGGCCAATCAATCTACAGAATCAACGGACAAACAAAAACACGACAAGACATTCTAGAACTAATGGCACAAGCCGGCATCGACCCAAACGGATTCAACATCGTACTCCAAGGAGAAATCCAGTCCCTAGTAAAAGCAACATCCGAAGAACGAAGAAAAATAATAGAAGAGGTCGCTGGAATATCAATATATGAAACGCGAAAACACAAATCCCTAAGAGAACTAGAAAAAACCGAAGAGAAACTAAAAGAAGTCTCCGCAGTTCTAAAAGAAAGAACATCATACCTAAAAAACCTAGACAAAGAAAGACAAGAAGCAATCTCCTACCAAAAACTTGAAACAACAATTAAACGATGTAAAAAAACACTGTTGTCCAAAACAAAAGCTACCAAAGAAAAAGAAATTGAAATAATAGAAAAAGAAATAATAGAATATAATTCCCAAATTGAAAAATTGAAAAAACAAATCTTAGAAAAAAATATTGGTGTAGATACATTACAAGAAAAAATCCTAATAGTCAATAAACAAATCCAATCATCAACAAGCAACGAACAAGAAGTATTACATCGAGAAATTTCAGACCTCAAAGCAGACCTCGCAGGACTAGATGTACGTCGTGAAAACTTTGACAACAGAATGATTCAGGGAAAAGAAAAAATTGAACACCTGAAAGAAAAAATTGAAAATCTAAACCAAGAAATATCTAAAATTCAAAACGCATCACCAGAAATAAAAAAACAGCAAGAACAACAGAAAATTCTTCAAGAGAAATTCGACATCCTAGAAAAACAAAGAAGACAATTCTATATATTAAAATCCGAACTATCAACACTCGAAAATGAAAAAACACAAAAAGAAAAATTCCTAATTGAATCGGCGAAAGAAACCCAACTAATCGAACAAACAATTACATCATTATTTCAAGAAATCAAATACACAAAATCAGTTGAAGAAAACGCGAAACTAAAAACAGAAACTAAATCAAAAATTGAAACGACCGCTGACCAAATATCATCCACAGAAAAAGAGATATTAGAAAGAGAGAAAAGAAACGCTATTCTAGAGATGGACGTCAAACGTGAAGATAAATTAAAAGACGACATAACACAACTAAAGTCCTGTCCAGTCTGCAAGCAAGATGTCAGCGACGACCATAAACACAAGATATCCTCTTCCGCAAATGAAAAAATCGAATCTGCAAAATCTGAAATAGAAAAAAATAGCAAATTAAAACAAGAAGAATCTGCAAAAAGAAACCATCTAAAGGAAAGATTAACAGCGCTAAGAACTAAGCTAAACGAACTTAATATCGACGAAGTCAAGTTAGAAAACTCCGAAGAAAGAAAAGAACAAATCAAAAAAATAATAGAAAGCCAAACAGAAGCCAAAAAAGAATTAACATCAATAAATGAAAAATTCCATTCTATAAAAACAAAATATGAAAAATTGAAAAATGTAGAAGAGAACTATGACGAAACAAGACTAACACTTCAAGAACTTTCATTCGCGGATATGGACGTAGATACAGAAGTACAAGTAAAACGAAGAGAAGTAAATAGACTTTCAAACGAGCTAAAGGCCACAGCAAGAGATATTGAAGAATCAGAAATTGAATTAAGAAAAATCGAGGTACAAATTACAGAGAAAGATAAACAAGCCGTTAAAAAAGAAATTGAAGAACAAAAGCTATATGAGAAAGCCCAAAAATTCTTCGACCAAAGAAATGAATTACAAGACCAACAAAAAGTTCTCGAAACAGATATCATCGGAATGCAACACACAGCAAGAAACTTCGAAGACAAAATAAACCATAACAAAATTCAAAACGCACAATTAGACGCACAAATAGATTCTATAAAATCAGAAATGATTGAATTCGGAAACGTAGAACTTCTAGCAATGCCAACCGACCAAATTAAAGAACGACTTCAAAAATCACAATTCCGAATGTCAAGACTTGGAAACGTAAACCTAAGGGCCTTAGAAGTATTCGACCAAGTTGGAGAACAAGTAAAACTAATTGAAAACAAGGTAATAGTAATAAGAAATGAGAAAGAACAAATAGAAAAGATCATAGGAGAAATTGACAAGAAGAAAAAGAAATCATTCCTCGTAACCCTCCAAGCAGTAAACGAATACTTCACGCGAAACTTCTCGCAACTATCCCGTAAAGGCAAAGTATTTCTAGAATTAGAAAACAAAAAAGAACCATTCGAAGGTGGACTAAACATCTTAGTAAAAGTTTCACGAGGAAGATACTTCGACATCACATCACTCTCAGGCGGAGAAAAAACGCTGGTAGCCTTGTCACTAATCTTCGCAATCCAAGAATACAAACCCTACTGCTTCTATGTCTTCGACGAAATCGACGCAGCCCTAGACAAACACAACTCAGAACTCCTCGCAGCCCTAATCAAAAAATACATGACAACCGGCCAGTACATAATTGTAACCCACAACGACACACTAATCTCCGAAGCCACAAACCTCTACGGAGTAAGCATGCAAGAAAATATGTCTAAGATAATTAGCTTAAAGGTTTAATTTCTTATTTAAATGCATCAAAAATTGAATAAAATAGATATCCATATCCCGCCAACTTCCCAATATCTAAAACTCCTGTGGCTACATAAGAAACGAGCTTAGATATTATCGCAGAGTCTCTAGACTTAAGACATTCATATTTATAACCCTCTTCCCTGCTCCAAACTCCTCTTTCTCTTCCTTCTAATTCTCTTAATTCTTTAGCATCTTCTTCATAACTTGTCGAAAGAACATGGCTTGCTCCTCCAGGAACTAGAATAATCTCTGCAAGCGCCTTCAATACGCCTTTTCTCGTAATCCTGTCTTCAATTGTTTGTCTTACCATCATTATCCCGACACCTCAATAAAAAAATCAACCCCCACATTGGGGGCAATTATAAAAATAAAATAATAAAAATTAGTTTAATTAGTAATAGCTAGTTTCAACTTCTTCGATTGGCCTTTCCTTCTTTGTAAGAAGAACAACCAATACAGCAAGAAGAACAACAAAGATTATCACAAGGATAACTGTCAAAGCAACAACAGAAGCAGAGGCAGAATCGTCCGCATCAAGAACTTCAGAATCGTCATCAGCAGGGTCAACCCCGTCAACAGCGATCAAGTTACCAACAATTGTCTTAGAGTCATCATTGTATACTGCAATTTCCATTTCATAAACACCAGTCTCGGCGTCCGCAGGAATTTCCAAGTATACCGTTTTCTGAGTAGCATCGTCCTCATGATTGTCGTGATCATAATCTTCGCTTGAATCTAAATCGCCAACATATCCTCGAGCAGAAACGCCCAAAGCAGGGATAGAAACAACAACAAAATTATCTTCGGCAAAATCGTAACCATTGTTTTCAATAACAACAGAAACAGGGAAAACGTCTCCAGCAGAAACCTTAGATGGATAGTCAACAGACAAAACATCAAGCTCGTAAGACTCTCTTTGCATACTTACTCTATAATCCTCATCATAATCATCAGTATCATGGTCAGCATCATAAATCTCAACACTAAGAGTCATTTCGTCTAACTCTCCGTCAAAATCAGATGGCAACTTTAAAGACAAAAGCTTAGTATACCGCTTACCGTCAACAGTGTTAAACCTGTTACTAACAGCATCAACATCATCTCGACCATCGTACATACCAACTTCAATCCTCACGTCATCAGCATCTTCGCCAGCAGTGAATGTCACCTTAATAGGAACCACGTCACCTGCGAAACTTGCAAGATTATCATTAAGACCAATTTCCTCTCCATTAAGTTCTACATAAACATTATTAGCTAAACCCGCAGAAGCGAATCCAACAAACATCAAAGCTAGAACTGCAACGAAAGGAATCAAAAGTATATTTCTTTTCATATTTTTCATTTTGAATTTAGTTAAATTTTCAACACAGGAAACCTATATAAAGCTTGTGTTTGTTGTAATTCCAGAGAGACGAAAAACCTTAAAAAGTATACTACGGTATACATTTTGTCTAAAAGGACAGTAATAAAAATATGGCAAGAAAAAAAGCTCCAAACGAAAAGATAACGACGATAAAACTCTTAGAGGAAACAAAACTCCGTATCGAAAAACTTAGAGAACACAAGCGAGAATCATATGACGACATCCTACGAAAAATCTTATATGTTCTAAATACAGCACGAGAATCACCAGAAAAAGCAAAGCGTATACTTGAACGAATTTCTGACCTTAGACAAAGAATGCTTGAAGAAGAAAAGCAACAAAAAGAAGATTTAGAACGAGAAAACCAATTAAAATAATCACCCCAACGCTTTCAAAACATCTTCACTAACTTTCTCTATACTTTGCTCACCATCAATCTTTACAGAGGTATACTTCTCCAAAATCGGCTCAGTATCATTATGATAAATCTCCAATCTCTTCCTCAAAGACTCCTCATTATCATCAACTCTCTGAATCAAATCTCCACCACACTTATCACACTTAGTCTCATCAGTCGGCTTAGGCAAAGTATTAACATTCCAAATAGCACCACACCCACCGCAATTCCTCCGACCACCAATCCTCCGAACAGACTCATCATCCGAAATCACAATCTCAATAACCTTATCAACATCCATAATCTTATCCAACTCATCAGCCTGCGCAACATTCCGCGGAAACCCATCAAGAATAAATCCATTCTCACAATCGTCCTTCAAAACCCTCTCCTTCAAAATCCGAACAATCAATTCATCAGGAACCAACCTTCCATCATCCGTATAAGATTTAATCTCAGTCTTCAAATCACCTTCAACAGCTCTCAATAAATCCCCAGTAGAAATATGACAAACATCCAACTTCTCAGCAACAACCTTAGCCTGAGTCCCTTTCCCACATCCCTGAGGTCCAACAAAAATCAATTTCATAACATACTATCTAAAAAATCTATTTTAAACCTTTCCTAAAAACACCCAATCAAAAGTCCGTTCAAGTCCGTCAGCGTCCGTTTAAGTCCGTTCGTAAGAAACACACTAAGCCAAGTCACCTAGCACTCATCCCTTCCCAAATCTCCATCGCAACCTTACTATCCCAAACCGCACCCGGACTTTCACAAATCAAAACAACATCTTTATCTAAACCTTCAAAAAACTACAACACCTTTTCCAATTACAAACACTTATATAAAACTTATATGTATAAAATATATGAAATACAAAAAACAAATTATTATTTTAATACTCTACCTATCAATGGGATTTTTCCTTCCCTATATTATAAATTCCATATATGGAGGTCAGGCAGTTAACCTCAGTTTATTTGGACTAATATTATGGCCACTAGTTTATTTCCTTGTAGTAGGATTCACTGGAGAAATATTAATACTATCAATACTTTTATTTTACATTATCTTATTTATAATTATAACTCTAATAATTCATAAAAAATTAAAAAATAAGTAATTACATCCCTTCCCAAACCTTCTTCGCAACAACAGAATCCCCAACCGCATCAGGCGACTCACAGATAATTACAACATCTTTATCCAACTCTTTCAAAAATTTCAAAACCTTTTTCCACTCACTCGGCGGCGTAACCAAATGTTTCTTCTCACCTTTATCTCCATACTCAATCCCAGAAAAATGAACATGCCATTTCTTCATCTTAAACACTTTCTCAATCTCACTAAACGAATAAGAACCATACCTAGCCAAAATATGAGCAATATCAATACAAACTCCACAACCCGTCTCTTCAACCAAACCACCAACCTCATCAATCGATCCAAAAACATTCACCTTCCCCATAACCTCCGGACAAAGTTCAATGTCCCATTTATTCTTTTTCACAACCTCCTGCATCTCCTTAATCCCATGACGAATTTTCACAGCCGCTTCACCACTTTCCATCCCAGAATAAAACCCAGAATGAAACACAACTCTCTTCGCCCCAAGCCAATGCCCAACCTCACAACATTTCAAAATCCGTTTCTTCGACGCCTCAATTTTCCCATTCTCCTTAGAATTCAAATTAACCCAATACTGAGCATGTATCGAAAGTTGTATACCCAACTTCTTCGCAGCTTTCCCAATCGCAATCGCATCTTCCTCCTTCTTAATATAAACCCCATAAGTAAACAAAACCTCCGCAGCCCTAAACCCAAGCTCATGATACATCTCTAAATTAGAAACAGCGTCCTTAACCGGACCAATCCCCGTCGGACCAAACCTAATCTTGCTCATAACATCCCTAAACAATCAAACCTTATAAAATTACCCAATCGCGACGACGAGAGCCCGCAGGCGACGAAGGGGTTCCGCGAACCCCGACTAAATATGAGAACCTCAGTTCTCCAAATAACCCACAAGCGAAGCGACCTAATACCTATCACCTAATACCTAAATCTCAGGTATATCCAAAACCTCTAAATTCAACTGCCCAAGATTCTGAACCAAATAAGTATGCATCTTCTTAATTAATAAATCCTGCAAACCCTCTTTCAACAAACCACTACACTCCCCAATATCACTCCCTGGAATCATCACAACTCCTTCTGGCAACATACAAGTCATCTTATGTCCCTCTAACTTTATCGAATCTTGCCTATCCAACTCACCCTGCAATAACTGCACTCCAACCTCACATTCACCATCATCAATCCCCCGAATCGTATACTCAAAAATCATATCATCTCCTCCAATAAATTTCACCTTACCACACTCCTCCAACTTACCATTAAAACAATCCCAATTCTCACAAGTCGCATAACTAAAAAACACAGCCCAAACCACCCAAACCAAAACCGCCAAAACAATCAAAGCAACAAACCATTTCCAACTAAAATATCGCTTCTTCTCATCACCTACCATAATAACCATACACGAAAGCGGTATATAAATATTATCAAAAAAATAAAAAGCCCTAATCGGGACAATAAAAATCGGTCTTATCGACCTTATAATTTAAAGTGAAACTAATTTCATATCAGTATCCGAAATCTTTCCGAATGTCTTAGCTGCAACAGCCTTTGACTTCAATTTCTCAGCAGCCTGAACAACCGTCCCAGCAGCGTTAGAAACCATAAGCACAAAAGCATCTTTCGCATCAACAGAACCGAGCCTCATAACTGAAACGTTCTTAACGATTTCCAAATCATCATTAACAACCAAAACGTTCTTTCCCTTAATCTCAGAAGCAAGCTCCCTCAACTTAGAAATATCGTCGTCAGTCAATTCTCTTCGCTCAATATCCTCAACGGGTGCCTCAACTTTCTCAACACGACTAGGTGCTCTTCCCTTAAAAGAACCTCCAATCTGTCGAAGGAAAACTTTCGCCGGAACTTTCTTACGAAGTGCCTGTAACAATTCCTTCTGAGCAAGTTCTTCAACTTCTTTTCCGTCAGGTGCTTGAGCAATGTAAACAACATTCGCATTATCGCAAACATTTTGTGCGATTAACTTCCCGCCACGATCACCGTCAACGAACAAAGTCAATTCTTTTGTCTCCCCAAGTGTAGTAATTGTCTTAGGAAACCTAGTTCCCTGCATACCAATAACATTCTTAATTCCAAACTTCAACATATTCACAACATCTGCTCGACCTTCACAAACGATAAGTTCTTTCTCGTCATCTATATTTGGACCTGCCGCTAAACCTTCCTCGCCGTACTCAACAGCCTTAGAAATTCTAGCCGATTCCCGAAGTTCAGTTCCCATCTCAGTAGAATCCACTCCTTCATTAGAAATCCCAGCAAGCAAAGCTTTCGCTCGCTCCATAATATAATCACGCTTTCCGCCACGAACATCAGAGATATCTCTAATAGTTATCTTCGCGTCCGTCGGACCAATCTTATCAATTGTTTCCAAACTCGCAGCAATAATCGTAGTTTCAGTTTTATCCAAAGCAGACGGAATCATGATCTCTCCAGTTGTCTTCCCACCCTCAGTGGTCAAATCAACTTCAATCCTACCAATCTTTCCTTCTTTCTGAAGTTCCCTAAGTTCCATGTCAGAACCAAGCAAACCCTCAGTCTGTCCGAACAAAGCCCCAATTACATCAGGTTTCTGAAACGGACCATCCGCTGTAAAATCTGCAACAATCGAATATTTTATCGACGTTGGACTTATTTTAGCCATTCTTCAGTCCCCCGAACGAATGGATAATGATACATTTTAATGTTTCTTTTGCCATATTTTATTTTCTCCATTTAGTTAATTAGAAATAACCTCTCATGCTCTTATGAGCTTCTCGTAAATGTGAATGTGATAATCGTAATACTGATACCCTCAGGCCATCTCTAACAAAAAACAAAACATATTTTCCTTTTTAAAGCTTTGTAATAAACAAACTTTCCTAAAAAATTTCAACGAACATTCTCTTTAAATTCTTTTAGGTACTCCCAAAAACATCAAACCTCATGCAAATATTTATAAAGATTTTAGGTCAGACAATATTAAATAAAAGGTGACATATGGAAACCGAAAAAGACGAAAACCTCGAAGAAGAAGAATTCGACGACGAGGAAGAACTTGAAGACGAAGAAAATCCATAAACAAAAATGCCAGAAGACGAAAACCTAAACACGGAATACGCCGACATTACCGAAGACATCGACCTTGAAGAAGGAATCGATTAAACTTTTTTTTATTTTTTATTTTTTATCTCGCCAGAGATAGTTGCTGGGTTAAAACGAATCCAAACAATAAAATTGATTTATAGAAGTTTAAGACTAGGCGCAGGATTGCGAAGTGTGCAAGCGCACATGAGCGTTGCGCCTTTTGCAAAAGGGGTATGCCGCGCCGGCGCTTGCAACGATGTATTAAACACTAGAAATTAATTTTGCTTCCCTAAACATCCCAAGAGCAGTATAAGTCTTAATCAGCTTCTCCTTAATCTCATCTTTCTCAACATCCTCTAATCTCATCTTAATCAACTTCTCATAAAACTTAACCGCCGAAGCCTTCTTCCCCTTCCGCTCCAACTCACTCGCAGAAACCGAATAAACATTCTTCCGAGCCAACCTAATCGCCATCTTCTGCTCATCATTCCCATCTCTTGAAGCCCGCAAAAACATATCATCAGCGTCGTCAACTTTCCCAATCTTCGAATAGAACTCAGCCGCAGTAATATAACTATCAATCTTATCCTTAAACATCACCTCAACCCCCGCCTTATTCGCCATAGCCCGCGCTGCCCTCTCAAACATCTTCCGCTCCTCATAAAGCTTCGCAAGCTCGCCCCAAAGAAACCTCTTAATCTCAAAACTAAAACCAGCCACCTTCAAAGCCGATTCCAAATAACTAATCTTGTTCAAAGCCGTATTCATCTCAGCCAACTTCTCCTTAAACTCTTCAATAGTACTCTCTCTAACTTGAACTGCCATAATATAAAAACCCCTCAAAGCTTTATAAGAATTATTATACTCTCGTCATATTAGATAAAAATAGTTAACCAACGGGGATCCAAAAGAATCCCCGAAGGAATTTATTATAAAAATAAAAAGAGGTCAATTAGACCTTAAAGTTTTTTAGCAACAACAGATTTACAAACACCTGCAGCAACTGTAACACCAGCGTCTCGGATAGCGAATCTCGCCATGTTTGGATTCTTATCTGCAGATTCCAAAACTAGATTTCCGATCGGTTTGATCTTAACAATAGCAACATCCCCATTCTTAATAAAGTCCGGGTTTTCTTCGGTAACTTGTCCTGACGCAGGGTCCAACTTAGCCTTAATTTCCACGAATTGACATGGAACTTGAGCTGTGTGAACATGGAAAACTGGAGTATATCCTTTAGCAATAACTGTTGGATGATTGATAACCGCAATTTGCGCTTCAAACTCTTCAACAATAACCGCTGGATTAGCAGCATCACAGATAACGTCGCCTCGAGCCATGTCTTTCTTACCAACACCTCGAATGTTGATACCAACATTGTCTCCAGCTTCGCCTTCTTTTAATGCTTCATGGTGTGCTTCGATAGATCGAACTTCACCTTCAATTCCAGTTCCTGATCGACCTGGTAATACTATGACCTTTTGGCCAATCTTCATAATACCAGTT
>Ga0307928_10000315_pt1 | contig 36313 bp, 42 predicted proteins | sample AceLakmetagen232_FD_201815 | JGI IMG/M metagenome (GOLD analysis project Ga0307928, IMG submission 201815) | Saline water microbial communities from Ace Lake, Antarctica - #232 | ecosystem: Environmental > Aquatic > Non-marine Saline and Alkaline > Saline | place: Antarctica: Ace Lake... | reverse complement strand
CCACAAATCATAATCCACTTTGCCGACGCTTCAGGTATCATTTTAATTCTCCTTACGTAGTCGGGTCTGTGTCCCGCATCAGGTCAATAAACTCCTGCCCGCTCAACATTCGCAAGCACTTGCCCTGCGCACTGAGCGCCTCGTTGAACCTGATCGCATGCTCCGTCATCTCCTCGTGGATCGTTTCCGAACCGCCCACTAATGTAACATGGTTCTCGTCGATAAACGTCACGCGGGTGTGCCCGCCGTCGTCGTCGCACCCGACGCCCAACACACCCACCTGCGGTTGGATTCTCGTTCGATTCATGTCAATTCAACGAAATCCCCGTTATCCTTTGGGCCTCATCCCGACTGTACGTAACGGTGGCGCACACAAGGTCGTCTCCGGGATGGTCTCCCATGTAAATATAATACACCCCCGTCGAGGGCGGGTACTCAATGATGTAACAATTCCCTCGAAAGGCATCAAGCTGTGTTCCATCAAACGGCCCGCCGATCAAAGCTATCTTCGCCGTAGTATTATACGCTTTCGCCCCGGTGAGTTCCACCTTGAACCCGATAACCTCGAACAGCAATCCGGCACTGACCACACCAAGGCAGTGGGGCTTACCATCGAACCCCGGCACGAAGATGTCGTACTGACCATCGTCTCGGCGCGTGAAGGTTAGTTCGCGCGGCGACATGCGTATGACTTCAGGCAGCATCGTTATTCCATCCCCCACAAACCCACCGCGGCCACGACGCTCTCAACCACGTCATCGCCTATCCGCAACTTCGTCTGCCGCTTCTCGCCGGGGACGTAATACTCTAACCCACCATTCCACGGGCGCGGGAATGCGATGCTCCTGCCGCCCGCCGCGGCAAACTCTTTGCACTGACGCTGATGGTCGTCCACCAACACGGCGTCCGCACGCGCGCAGTGATACTTAACCGGCGTGAAGATAAAGTCCCGGAACTCCGCGCCGTACCGAGCTTGGAGCCATCGTAGTTTACCCGCGCAGGCGTCCGAGGATCGACCGGGACTCGACAGGAACACGACCGGGGCCAACGTGGACAAGGCCGCGTACAGGCAACGGAACCAAGGGCACTCCGGCAAGTCCTCCCACCAGTCCACGCCCGCATCGTTGATCGGCTGCCAGAACGCGTCGGCGGTGATCTGCAACACGTCCCACATCCACCACTCACCGCGCGGCCAGTCCGCAAGCAACTGCTCCGGTTCCCACCCGTGCAGCTTCAACGCCTGCTCGTGAAACTGCGCGGCCACGCCGTCCATATCCAAGAAGATCGTCTTACTCACTTCTTCTTCACCTTTCCACCACGCAGACCCGCCAACGCGCCCTTAACCGTAGTCGGCCCCTTCGAGAGCAGCTTCGACGTCTTCCGTTCCTTCGGACGCTTCGGCTTCTTGCGCTTGTACTTGATCTTCGGCCACGTGGCCGGGTGAACACGAACACACACACCGGGCAATGCTTCATCGACGAGGCGCTGCTTGGCCCGTCCCACCACGCTATCCAACACGTTCAGGAAGGCGATGCCGTGATGCTCACAGTACACGTCACGCTGCTGGCTCCGCCCGCTGCCCGTCGTCACCACGAGCCGCCTGTCAATCGGCATCAGCCCGCACGTCACGCACATCGTCTTGTGCGCCTTCATCACGTCCTGTATCTCAATACGTGTCGCGGCAAACAGCAGGCCGAGGTTCCTCGGTTGCCACTTCTTCTGCGCTGACATCGTAGTCTATCCCTTCTTCTTTCCGTGCGCGGCCAAGCGATGGGCGGCACACGCCTCGATGTAGCAGGCCATCACCCACAACGCTTCCCCTTCATGTATAATCAAACCGGGGACTTGGCCCTCACGGACTTCATACACATTGTCCCATCCAGCATCCCCGCTCCGAACCGTACAACTCCCGCTCTCCATGTCGTAAATAAACACCCACTGCTCACCGAACAGATTCTCAAAATACGAACGGCGAAGGTTGGGGTTCTCATTCTCAAAGTAAGGCGGGGCACCGCAACTTTCGGCCTGTACGTTCTTCATCACAAAAAGCGGTTCGTCCATCGTAGTCATTCCTTTCTAAACGTACCCACCGTGCGCTTGCACAGCGCGGCTTCTATCTCATTCGCCCCGTCAACAATCTTCTGCGTTTCATCGTTAGGGTGCGGCGTCGGCACCAACGCCTTGATGTTCCGCATTTTACCCCCCTCAATGCCGGGGAAGACTTCCTCGACCACGCCCTTCTTGAACTTCACGTCCGGGAAGCGCGTCTGCACCGCCTTGAGCGCATCATCCTCGTGTTCCAAGCGCGACTGTAATATAACCGTCCATCGCTTCATCGTAGGCACTCCTTTCCAGTAAAGCAACCCGGTGACCGAAGCCACCGGGTTTTTGACACGGTGTCAAAATCACCGCCCCAACTGTAACTTGTACTTAAGCGCCGAGGGGGAATACAACCCTGCGACTTCCTTGCTGAACCGCTCGGCGTCGAACTCATCGTCGAAGACCGAGGAAACGACGCGGGGGCCTTCCTTCCGTATCTTCCTCTGCTTCGATACAATCGCCCCGATCATGCTCACGACTTGCTCGTTGCCGACGAACTTGGCGTACTCGCGCAGCAACTCCGAAATGTCCGCGTCGAACATGTGTAGCGCAAACGCGATCTTCGTCGCCTCCGGCTTCCACTTCGGGTTCCGAGAACCGCCCGTCTGCTTGATAAAAGCAACGATCTTCCCGGCCTCAACCACACCCTTCGCCCGCATGTGCTTAACGATTGCCGCCTCGATAACCTCGCGCGCGTTCTTGACGACGCTCTCAATCGCAGCGAGAGACCCGGCAACGTCGAGGACTTCCTGCGTCACGATGTCGGCCTTACCGTAATTGTTGACCGCGGCCGTAACCACATCGCAGGAACCGACCAACGCGTGCAGCGCGTCACCAACAGGCGTCGAAAAAATGCTCTTGGCCTTCGACACGGGGTCTGTTGAAATAACCGTGTCCTTGAACAGGAGCTTGCCGCTCCCCTTCAGAGCCAACTTGTGCGGCCCCTTCTTCGCCGGGGCTTTGCGTGTCGCCTTGCCGTTTGCCTTCTTGAGCTTCTTCATCGTGTCATTCCTTCCTGCGCCCGGATACGGACGCGCTCGTGTGTAGAAGGCGGGTACGGCAACGCGGGCCAGTGCGGTTACCGCACCCTCGACTCCGCCCTGCGGGGGATTACAGGGACGGAACCGTATATGTCATGTCTATCCACTTGTCAAACAAGGCGCTCAGGGAGTTGACCCCGCCCGACGCGTCAGCTTCAGTCGCGGCGAACCACGCGCTGTACCAAACGGGGTCGAGCGCCTTCACCATTACATGGATGTCATGAACAATACGCCCCGCCGTCATGGAGAACTGCGTGACCGAGACGGTCTCATCATTGAGGCCGTACTGGATTGCCAGCGCGGCGAAGCCGTGCAGGATCGCCTTGTACGCCTTCTGTCGGGTGGTGAGTCCGGGATGAGGGCTATGACTGTACTTAATGTCCCGGTACGTGAGGTACGCTTCCGGGGCTAAAACGCGCATGAGCTTGACGACGGATTGCCGCGCGTTCACCGCCCACTTCTCAGCAACGGTCACGTTCGTAGGGACACCCTTCACATCCTTCTGGCCGAGGACACGCCGGAGTTCGTCACCCCAATCTCCGAGCAGTTCTTTCTTCTTAACGTCTTTCTGCTCGGCGTCGAGTTGCGCGAGTTCACTCTGATGCGCGTTGAGGACTTCAAGCGCGCCCGCCGCGCTCCCACTCACCTTCTTGGTTTCAGCCGCGGTGAGTTTGATCTGGCCGTTCTGAACCGCGCTGACCAGCCCGGACAGTTCGGCCAGCGCCTTGTCCGCAACAGGAACACCGGCGGGTACGTCACCCTGCTCGACGGGTTCGGCCGCGGGCGTAGGGGCCTTCACCTTCTTCTCCCCTTCGCCCACCATGTCGAGGACGCTGACCGCGACTCGCTGCGGCTCACCGCCCTGCTTCTTCGGGGGGAACTCCACGGTGTACGTCCCCGGATTGTCCGCTGATTCCTCAACGACCGTGCCCTGCGCGTCGTTAAAGCACGTCACAGTAACCTTATCGCCCGGCTCAAACTTCATCACGCCATCTGCATTCTTCGTCATCATCTGACTCCTTCCGTTGTCGCCGCCCGCAACAAACGGGCGTCTGGTTCCGGTCGGCCCGGCGACAGTCGCCGTTCCACTGCACGCCATTATCGCAGAGGGCACCCACCCTGTCAAGGGTTTTTCCGTGTCACACGGACTTTTTTTTCGGCTCCGCGGCCTCGCGCTTATCGGTCGGGATGGTGGACTCGTCCACCTTACCGTTAACCTTCTTGGGCCGAATCACATCCGCGCCCGTAGTGGCGTCCTTCCCCCCTGCCACGGTTTCATCCTCGACCAGCAGGCCGGGGGTCTGCTCGTCCTTCTGATTCTTCTTTTCGGCACACATAGCCCTTGTCCTTTCGTGCTGTGCCCGCACCCTATTCCAAAAAAGGGTGAAGGCGTCCTCGCGCCGACGCTGGCGCAACCACTGTACCATGAACTCGTACAACGGACTCACGCCGTACACCGACATTATACACTCTCCGGGATGTACCTGATACAATCCGCCTCGTTCCCCCAAAACTGAGCCACGCCCTCGGCCACGAGCGCCTTGAAATGCTTGCGGACGGTCGCGCGGCTCAACCCCGCGTACTCAACGACCGCCCCAACCGACAAGAGGCCGTGGAAGCGCAGACGACTAAAGATCGCCGCCTTGTTACCGCGCGCTTTCGTAAACTCATTGGCCCACATGTTCATCACGTTTCCTCCTGACACGGTGTCAGTCCGGCACGGTTCCCGTAGCATCCGGCGTCGGCGGTTTCGGTGGCGGCGCATGGCAATCATAAATCGTACCGCCAAGTCCCTTCACCTCACCCCAAGGGAAGCGTCGAAACTTCACATCACCCCGCGCAGGAATCGCGCTGTCCACCATCGCTTCGGCATACGCTGCGTCATCGTCTGGAAACTCGTCGGGCCACCAGATCACACCGATTGACTGACCAAGCGCTTCGAGGTATAACACTTCGTCCCGGTCGTTCGGTTCGTTATCTGCGGGCGGGGCTTCGTCTTTGTCGAATAAGCCCGCCTGACCGGCGTTGTACCCCTCAGAGTAAATGCCGGGGCCATACCGTCCGGTCTGAACGCCGTACATCACGCCCCACACCTGATGTAGCGCGCTCTCATAATCAGACCCCGCGACGTTCGCGTCCCCGACCTCACTCTTGAAGTTGTCGTAATCAAGTTCGGTGACGAGTGCGTCCGCGACCAGCCGCCACGCGGCCTTCGACACAAAAATCCGAAAGCGGTAGTCACTGGTTGTGGACTCGTGAACCCTGCACTCTCCGAGTTCCGCAGGAAACCGCGCCTGCAAGTTCGTCAAATGTGGCTTCACCCGCGCGCGCACCATCAACCGGCGCAGATCAGGCGGGTTCTCCTTCGAGCCATCGCCCTTCCGAGCGCACACAACACTGTAAAATCCGTATTTCGAGAAAAGCCACATGCTGAACCCCTTTCAAGTAAACCGAGCTATGACACCATTATCGGCATGGGGGCGAGGATGTCAACAGAAAACTGACAATTATTTCCGTGTGGTACGGCGATTTTAGAGGTACCCCTGCCGCTTGATTTTGCGGAGGTTGCGGATATGCTGCTCGCCCGTCAACCCTGCCTCCGCCACCGCCGACGCTTCCTGCGGCTCCACACGACGGATGAGTAGTCTATCTCGGCAGTTGGTCAAGCAGGGCGTGCTCCCTGCCCGCGGCGTCGTAGGCAAATCAGCCTTCGAGTATGGTGAATGCTCAAAGAGATACTTACAGCCCGGACACGTGATCTTGTTGTTCGGCCCCGCCCAATGAATCACGACTTCCCACGGGAGCGCCGACACACGCGCAGATTCATAGAAGCTCGACAAGGCATTAGCGTACATCTCAACGCGCCGGTCAAGCGGCATCTTATGTGTCTTCTCAACGATCTGACGCAGGAACCCGTTAAGAAACCTCATTTCGTGTGTCATCGCGCTGCGCAACCACTTATCGTCAGTCGGGGCAATCTTCACCATCGGCCCTTTACCCGGCCCCGTCCCCGGCATACCCCCCGCGCGTAGTCCGGCGAGGTACACGTCCTTCCATGCCACCTTCATCAACTTGGTGGCCTCGGTCTTGAGCTTCTTCGGGTCTTTGTAATACTTCTGAACAACCGGGAGCAGCGCGGTACGAACACGCTCCTGCACCTTCAAGAGCTTCCGCCTGCCAACCCCCGCGCCGACTTGCCGCCGCTTCTTGAGGTCTTTCGGATCAACGTCGAAATGCTGCCCTAGGTTTGCGAGCAGGTCGAGGTCGCCGGGAGCCGCCGTACCGATGGCCTTCCCTTCACAAAGCATACTCGGAGCGATAACGATAGGATCGTAGTAATCAGTCATTCCGCGGGGAGTCCTGCTTCCAGTCCAATCTTCCGTGCCTGCCCCAAAAGTTGCCGACGAAATCCCCGGTGCGCTGTTAGCGGGCGGGAACTGACATGAGTGCTGCCGCTCGACGGGACGTGGTTGTGCTGGTGTCGGTGAACCGCTTCGAGATCGGCGGCGGTCGGTTTGCAAAACATCACGATGAGATTCCGCCAGCAGCGCGCTGCGCTAAACGCCGGATAGTACCTCGGCTTGCAGCCGTGCATCCCTCTCGACATTTTCGGCCCGAACACACCAAAACCGGGGAGCCGCACCACGCGCCCGCGCGAAACTTCTTCGCTCACCTTTTCAAGGAAGTGTGACATCGTTGTAGCCACCACGTACTCAGACATCCCCATCTCCCCCGCCGCATGATCAATGCAGCGTTGCAGGGGAGCCGCCCGTTCAGACTTGGTAAAAAATGGGACTCGCATGAGCTTCTCCTTGGCGTCCGTTACAACACCGTTCTGTTCTCAACCCCCCTCCAACAGTTCCTTCATGTGTACGTCAAGCATCTTCGCTTCAGGATCGTTTGTGTAGCCGTCCTCAAGAAGAATCAACTGGATTTTCTCTGGATCGGTTTGATCCGTAAAAGATGGGTTAGGGTACTGCGGGGGCAGGACGCTCGGATCAGTCTGCTGCTCAATAAGGTCGTCCATCGACACTTCAGCAAAGTTCGATACAATCTGCCGGAGCTTCGGGTCGGTGTGCATCAACCTGCCGATCATCACTTCTTCCGACTTCGAGAGCGGATAGAAGCCCTTCGCCGCGCTGCGTTCCTCCTCAGTTAGTCGGTGCAGCGTGCCGTCGTCGTCAATCAACTTGATCCCACCCTTGGCCCGCAACGTCTTCCACATGTCCGCGTCGGACTGCGCCTCGAAGCCACCACCCCCGCCTTCCATTGGCACGGGTTCTTCCGGGGCCTTAGAGATCAGCTTCAACACAAGGTCTTCCGGCAGCTTGGCGTAGTTGAGCAGGATATACGTCGCCCATATCCGGGGGTTCAACGACAGGGTTTGCGCCCACTGCGACATCCCATCCACAATCTGGTGTCGCAGTTGGAGAAGTTCAAGCCGCTCCCACTCATCGAGGTACGAAACCGGAGACATCTGAACGAGATACTTGTTCTTCTCCGGGTTGTACTGTTCGTCGTTATGCTCTGTGGCAAGCAGGGTAAAATGGATGTCGAGCACCTGCCGGAAACCATATATGGCAGCGCGCTGCATCCGTTTGATCGTGCGGGCAAACCGAACGTCCTGCTGCATCAGCGTAGCTTTAGCGTTGATCTCACCCTCAAAACCAAAGTACGCCTTCGGCGTTTTGGCCGCGCCGAAGAACTTGTCCCGGAAGAACTCGATGTCCACAATGTCCCCGACGTTCCCCGCTCCAGCAAGGCTCTCGACGCGCGAATTATTCTCCGCACCGCGCACCGGCCAGAAGATGTCTTCCAGCGGGGTCAGCGGGTTGTACTGCTTCCTGTATTCCGGTGTGGCCGGGTCGATAAACTCATGCTTCCTGAATCGCTTCCGCCACGCGTTCACAAAGTTCATCGCCTCGTGTTCTTCCATGCTCCCCACGTCGATAAAGATCAGGTTGCGATCCGGTGCCCTGCGTAGCCGATACATGAGCATCGAGTCCTCGCCAAGCGTCATCTGTCTCCACGACCTAAACATAGATTCGAGCGCCGACGTACCGTACATCGTATGCTCATCTTTACCAAGCAACCGGAAGTGAACCACGTCCCACGGCCAACTGACAGGGTACGCCTTCGTCCCCCGGAACGTTTGGCCGTCTGCCTTAAACCCGATCAGGCGGTCGTACTTGTCCTCAACGCGGAACGTCTTGTCCACGCTCATGTGCTTCCAGCCAAGAACGCCGCGCCCGGTCTTGTAAATCAGACGACGGAAAACATCACCCATCTGCGCCATGCTCCGCACAACCGCTGACGCCCGGTCTTCGGCTTTGATGTTCCGCAGGCAGGCATCACCTGCCGTAACCATCCGAGCAGTGGGAGATTCCACCCAAATCGCCCGCCCCCGGTCGTAGTCTTTCTGCGTCGCTTCCTCAGCGTACACGTCGAGGATCGCGCCCACGAGATCGAAGGACGCCATCTGCTTGAAAATCTCGGTGCGCTGCTTCCGGTCATTCACACCGGGCATCTCGAACTGATCCTTCCACCACTCCTGCAACTGCTTCCCGCGCACATCACCCCCGATGTCATCCGGGGAAAGGCCGAATGGATGACGCGTCATGTTGAACAGAGAGAGCAACCGCCAGAGGACACCTGTTCCCGGCTGTATATTCTTGGTCGGGTCAGGTGCAGCATTCGAGGCATCCGACATATTCAGTTCCTTTCAGTTGGATCAGTCGCCCACGTAGTATAACGTATCCACGCCGCGCTTTCTTCATATATTCTGCCGCAGGCGCTTCCAATCCAACACCGTCTCGCCCACAATCGTCTCGGTTGGCTGCGTCACACGCTCCACCACGTCAGCCTGTCCCATATCAGCGATGTGCCTTGACTCCCCCATCGGGAGCACATCGTCAGGGTACACTTGAAGCCCGACACGCGCGCTCTCGTCGATCAGACAAGCGAACACCGCGCCGCAGACCGCGTCCGCCACATCCTTCGATCCCTTACTGCCGTCAGGCAACTGCGCCGGATGGTCAACCTTGCCCTTGTTTTTTGCCTTACTCTCCCGAATGATATGTTCGAGCGCCAACACCTCGTCGATGAAGGGGTCGTAGCGGTACATGCTCGTCCGCCTCTCGAACAGCGCCGACTTGAGCGCAGAATACGGCTCGTCTGTAATATCCATCGACTGAATACGACACTTAAGGTGCTCCTTCTGGAGCAGTTGCACGGAGTCCCGACTCTGATAACCGTCGAACGACACGCCCCCAATCGGGTAAATCTTCGAGAGGTACAGGATAAACGATCTAATCTTCCATAACGGAATCTCGGCTCCGGGCGGCGGCAGGATACGGAGCATCATGTCCACAATCACGAACGGTTCAGACACGATCCCAAACGATCCGTCCGGGTACGGGCGCTTCGTGCGCACAATCCCAGACGGATGCGCCATCGCGAACCCGGTGCAGTCCCCGGTCAACGACGTGTCCACGTGGATGAAGCGGGGTAGTCCGGGGTTCAACTTCGGCACCCACCTTGACTGCTGCACGCGGCACGATAACTTCTTATCAAAGTGTTCTTCGAGCAGCACGTCGTCCTCAGTCGAAAGGGTAAGGACGGTAGCCGTAAACGGATGAGCAAACCACGTCGGCCCACGCACGGCATCATACACCGACTCCCGGTCACGGATCAACGGCGACACATTGTACGTGGCGACGCCCGCGATGTCCCGCAAGCCCTGATCCACGTCGCGCTGAAACACTTCAAGGAACTCACCGGGGATAAACACGATCTTCGCCCCCCGGCGCGGCACGGCCTTCGGGCTAAGAATACGGCTGCGGGAAGCCTTGTCCCCAACCTCAACGCGGAACTTCGGTTTGGTGTACTTGAACGCTGGCTTCACTTCCCACAAGGCGTAGTCCGAAAGATACGTGTGATCCGAAACCTGTCCTCGCATCCCGTCTCGGTACATCCCGCCTGTCACCGACTTCAAGTGCCCCTCAAGGAAGCTCGTCTGCGCGTTCCGGGACGACATCAACAGCATAATACCGGGGATGAGTCCGCCCGGTCGCATGAAACGCGACAGGATACGGGCATAGGTTGCCGCGTACAGCGAGTACGCCTGCCCGGTCATCCTCAACGAGTCCTTGTCCCGCTTTGCCCGCATGAAGTTCACTTCGTCCATCATGAAGCTAAACAAGTTCAAGCCGAGCGCATGAAGTTCCATCGAACCCGGCACGATCTGAATCTTCTTCCCCGTAGTCGGCTCAAAATCACACTTAGAGTCAATCTTCGGTGAGCGCCGAAAGTCGGTGCGGAAATATGGGGAGGTGTCAAGATACCCCCGCACATTGAAATATCCGGTGTCCGCCACTTGCCGCTTGGTGATTGAGTAAATACCAAACACGATGAGCGAGTCGGCCAACAGCCCGTAATACTTCGCCGGGTTTCGCAAGCAGGACAGGCAATACAATTTGTACGCCATCGCCGCCGACGCCACCGTGGTTTTCCCAACACCAATGGCCCCCGTCATAATCCACTCAGCGATCTGGCTCCCCGGAGCGAACACCACACAGAGGTCATGCACCCAATTCTCGTGCAGCCCTTCGTCCGTCGCACCCCCCTCAAGGACACCGCCGAGGTAATACGGGTCAGAGATAAATGTCTCGATGCCGACTGGCTTCTGGTGGTAGTCTACTTCCCACAAGACATCGTGGATAGCATTCTTCGGCTCCCCCTCAACAATCGCATCAGCAAACCAATCCAGCACCAACCGCTGCTCGGTCGGCTTGAGCACGTTGAACAACTCCCGGTCGTCATGCAGGACTTCCGTGGCAACTTTCTCGAACAAGACCGTCTGTTCCGACGTCTTCGGCCCCTTCTTCTTCCCCGGCGTCGGGCCGAAGTGAGGCAATACCTTTTCGCCTTTCATCAACGTAGTTTTTGACACCGTGTCACTCCTTCGGGGGCACCACGGACATTATTCCGGTATTACAAACAGGGCACGAGCCACCCTGCGTCATTCCCTGCGCCGCCCGCACCGCGTTGGCGCAGTGGGAACACGCCAACATCACGCCTTCAGGCTGCGGCATCAATTCTTTCGTTAGCGCTCCGTACCCATGCGCCTTGTTACACAGCGCTGCCAGTCGGCGAATGAGCGCTCGGCCCTTGCCCTTCGACCACACCTTACCGTTTGGCCCAATCAACTCGAACACACCATCAGGGCGCTTGTGTACGTGAAACGGCTTCGTCACTTTTAGAACCACAGATGCCCCCATATCGTTCCGAGTAGTACCGTGATGAAACCCCTGATCCCGAACACCAGCCCGGTGTGAAGGATCAGGAACACCATCATCGTCACACCTGTCCACCGCCCAAACACGCTATTAACGAACTGTGTGATGGTCTGCTCCCCATTACCAATCAGAAGCAAGTCGATGAGGCCGACGCCAAGAAGCACGACGAAGGCTGCCCACAACCGGCGCTCTGCTCGCTTGCGCGACCGCCGTGACTTCTTCGACTTCGACATCCACATCAACATGACGGCCACCACAATCAACACCGCCCCAAACTCCTGCATCCAGTTCATCATCGAATCACCCCTTGACCCACCCATAGTGTGTAGTCATACTATGCTGAGAGTACGTGTAAGGGCTTCTATGTCTTGACCCCACTTTTACTTTTGGCCTTCTTCTTCGGTTTCTTCTTCTTCCGCGCCACACCCTTCACGTCAAGCACCCTCTGCCGAGCTTCGGACACCTTCGGGATCAGGCGCTCAATCGCTGTCCGAACACGCTCGCGCGAAAGCGCGCGCTCCTGCTCCGACTTCAGGCCGTCGTCATACCGGATATGAACCGCCGCCCGGTCGTCCACACCCAACAACACACTAATACTTAACTCAGCCCCCTTCTCCATCGCTTGCTTGTCGTGGACACCCATCCGGTCAAGGACATCCTGCGCGACCGACACTTGCATCGGGTTGGGTTCGTAATCAAGGACAATAGGCTTCTGCGTCTCCGGGTCGAGGACAATACTGCCATCCGCATGCCGCTTGTACACGCGCCCGCGCAGGGCGTTGCGTAGCATCGTCACGCTCGCGCCGGAGAGCCGGGCGAGGCGACGCCGCGCCATGAAGCGCGTCCGCGCGACGAGGATTTCCTGTGTGTTAAACTCCGCAGCCAAACCCGTAACGTATTCTTTGACTTCAGGCCGGGCGAGGAAAGCGTTGATCTGCGCGCTCTCCCATCCGGCGTCCTTGAGGATTTGGGCACCGTGCATGAACACTTCATCGAGAAGCGTCAGTTCGGGAGGGGACAGGGCGGTGGTCTTTGTGTCCGACATGACACACCCTCGCGACGAAAGAGCTTACAACGGCGGCTTCTGCCTCAACGCATCTTGAATCCGTCGAGAAAGCGCCAGCCGAACGAATCGCCGTCGAGGAACAGGCGTCACGGAACCGGTCGCGGGGCGGAACACGCGCGTGGATTTCTTGTTGTACGGCTCAAGCGCGCCGAGACCCCACGCATGAACACAAGCGCCGTGTAGTAAAGCGTCAATAATATAATCAATGACAGCAGTCACGACGATCTCAGCAAGCGCTGCGTTCGACCGATGCCTGCGATACCGTTTAAGCGTGGTGGTCACCAAGCGGTCAAGGTGCGCCGTCGTCACAACCGTACCCTTCGGCCAATTTCGCGGCGGGTACGTGTGTGGCCGCTGCGGCTTCACTTCACCTTTACGCCCCCGACCACGGCGCGGGGCACACTCACAACATGGCCCGTCCCCCATGACCTTCGAGCGAGTCGTTCCGCGAGTCGCTTTTCCGTTTCCACCAGATCGTCCAACAGGGCGAGAACAAGCAGTTCCCCGCTTCTTCGCCACAGCACGACGACCGGCCCGTGTTTTGGTCTTAGCTTTAGCCATGTTGCCTCACGCTCCTTTAGCAGTACGTAGATGGGTCTGTGATTTCGGGAGAAGACCAAGAGAGGGCAAAGCCGCGCGTTCCCTGCTTGCTCCTGCGCCTGATCCCACCATTCCCAAATCGGCCACGTTGGGACATACAGCGAGCCGTCCAGTTCCCACCCCTCATGCTTCTTGCACTCCACTGCGAAAGGAAAAGCCACATCCGGCCTGTACAAGACGTCGCCTTCACCGCGCCAATGCCCCTCGACGGGCATAATGCTGGTGCTTCTTCGACGGAAAGGAAGGTCGGCAAGCCGCTGGCTTGGGTACCCGTACCACTTCGAGAGCTTACGACATACAGTATTCTCGAAGCGGTTTCCCTTATTCCGCCCGTCCTTCATAAAAAATCCCTGTCACACACACAGTATACGGCATCACATATCGCCTGTCAAGGCGTAGTTATTTCTTTATCCATGCCTTCGTCCCATCGTGGTACACACTGACCACGCGGTCACCCATGTCCTTGAGATGCTTGTTGTGCGTCACCATCGCCACAGGACACTGCGCGCTCAGTTCGGAGAGGAAGTCCACCACGCACTCCGCCCCCACATCGTCCACGCCGTCGAACAGTTCGTCGGCGAACAACTGGTTGAACGGCTTGCCAGCCCGTTCACTCACCTTCTCCCTAAACGCCAACAGGAGAGCCAAATCGAGCCGGAGCCGCTGGCCCTTAGAGGCCCCCGTGTACGTCGTGGAACAACCGGGGATAACCGCCTCGATAAAAAGCTTCTCCCGCCGCTCGTCCTTCGACTTGAGCGCCGTAGTTGCCCGCAAGCGGATCACCACGCCGTCCCCAATAAGTCGCCGAGCATACTTAGTCGCCAAGGTACTGATGGCAGGTATCTCCGCCTCGATGAGGAACGACCGGATGCCTTGGTTGCCGAAGCCCTCAACCCAAAACTCGTGCTTGGCCGACTCCTTATCCAGTTCTTCAAGCTTCTCGTCGGCGAGGACGATAACCTTCTCATTGTTGACGATACGCTGATTGATAGCCGCTCGACGTTCCGCCGCCTGCTGGTCAGCTTTTTCGAGCATGCCCAACTGCGTCTGCCATGAGTCCCTGTCCTTCTCGATGTCGATGAGGTCTTGCTCCTGCTCCCGCAGCTTATCCTTCGCCGCTTCGAGGTTCTCGTCACCCGGTTCGTCCGGCTCCACGAGGGCAGCAAGCACAGCGTCGCTCTTATCCACCGGCGTCTGTAGTTTCTTTATCATCCGTCGAACAACAATGATGCCCTGCTTCATCCGGGCCTTCACTTCGGCCTTATGCTTCTCCGTAAGTTTCTGCTTGCACGTGGGACACTTACTCCCCGCCGTCGCCCCCTCAAACTTCTTCAACTGGCCGCACAGGGTCGCTTCCTCGCCCTTCGCCTGATCAAGCGCTTCTTTAGCTTCCGCGCGCGCGTCCGTCCCCGTTTCAACCGAGGCGTTATACGCTATCGCCGCCTTATTATACGCGGCGGTCGCGGTATCCGCCTTCTTCTGCTCCTGCTTGACGATCATCTTGGTCGTGTCCCGCAGATCGGTCAGTCGCTCCTTCTTCACCACACCCTTCTTCAGCAGGGCCTTCAGCTTGGTAGCCTGCTGCTTCGCCGCCGTGCGGTCTTCCGCGTCAAGATCGGCAAGGGCCTGCCGATTGGTTTCAAGCGCGGTGTTCTGCTTGATCAACTGGTCGGTGTACACCTCGGCCTGCTCCAGTAGTTCCGCCACGCGCTTCTTGGCAAGCTCCTGCGCCACACCGTACACTTCAAGGCCGAGCATCGTGTCGAGGATGCGCTTCCGCTCTGCGTCAGGCGCGGAGAAAAAGCTCTTGACGTCTTCACTCATCCCAAACGCCACAGAGTTCTTATACACCGTAAAGTCCATCCCGATGAAGCCCACGATGGCAGCGTCGGTCGCGGCGTTCGTCCCACGCGACACGTCTTCGCCGTTGATAAGCAGGCGGACGCGACTCCCATGAACAGGGTGCTTGCGGTAGCGTTCGACGCGGATGGTGCGCTTCCCATCCTCAATCTCACAATACGTCATGCAGCCACCCTTGACAACCTTCCCCTTATGCAGGCGGATCACGTCGTCGCCAGAGTACCCCTTGCGGACGCACCGCCCGAACAGGGCGAACGTGGGGATGTCCAGCAGGGCCGTCTTGCCCGCCCCGTTGGAGCCGAGGCCCCGCAGCCCGTGGAACTCCCCTTCGATGGTGGTCAAGCCCGGCTCCGAGAAGTCGTACTCGACTTCCTCGAAGGGCATAAAGTTAGTCGCTCCAACCGCTCCGATTCTCATCCCTTATCCTTTCCGTCAAAAACCAATCGAGTCAATGAACCACAATACCATCGAACCGTTCTCCACCGCCAACCAAACATCGTCGCCGTGCGCTTCCAAACGGAGCGAATCCCCGGCGTCCTGCGCAAAGATATACCCACCCGGATCGGTAGTATGACCGGAGCGCGAGATCACCTTCCCCTCCGGGGCCACGACCTTCACCGGGAGCTTCGGCGTCTCCTGAAATACTGTGAAGTCTAACAATAGCTCGTGTCCTTCTTCCGGGAACGGGAGTACGTATACACGCTCCAACCCACCGCACGTGGACGGCACAACATCAATCGTCAGGCCCCCCACGTGAACCGGAAAGAGTGCGGGCTTGCCAAACATCGCCTGCTCCACCTGCATGAAGCCAAGCTCCTTCGCCACGTTTTTCTCCGCAGCCACCTTCATTTCCTTTTTGATCTCCGCCACCATCGGCTCGACGATCTCATCCTCGTTACCAATCCCGTGAACTTCCGCGAACGACTTCGGCGATAGCTTTTCAATGCTCATCGCGTCCAGATGCGCAAACGTATCCTTAGCCGGGCCAATACCCAACAGCGGCACGGTCGTTTTCGCGCCCGTCACCGGGTCTGTGTAGTACAACATCATCCCGGTCTCGTCTCCCCCCATCATAGCCGGATCGATATGTGCTTCCTGCACCACCCCAAGGAGATCGAAGGCCCCTTCTTCTTCCGGCTCCTCAGCGGGATCAAAGGCCCCTTCTTCTTTCAGCTTCTCAAATAGTTTAATGGCCTCCGCAGATTTAAGATGCTCCTCCATGCCCCCCACCGAATACAAGGCCCCGCCCGTACTCGCTCCCTCATCCAAGTACGCCTGCACTTCGTCCGAGTGAGAAACCAATACGTCCAAGTCCACAGGCGAGAGCCGCCAGAAGACACGGTACGTGAACCCCCGCGCCCCCTGCTCCCCCATCTGCACGGTGGTATGCGAACCGCCCCACAACCTACACGGCACGCCTGCCACGCTGAACTTGTACGGTTTCACGCCCACCGCGACATGGTTCAACGCGGTGTTCGGGTGCGTAAGAACCTCGTACCAGTTAGGTTGTGCTAGTAAGACAGGCATGCTAAACGATTCGTAGGAGAACGGTACGAAGTCCACGTGGAACCAGACGTACTTCACTTCGACGGAGAACCCCGCCGCGCGCAGGATGGACTCCCGCCCATGGTCAGGGCACTTCAAATGTTTTAGAAGGCCCCGGACGATGGCCGGGGGTGACTCCTCTAACAATTCCACACCTCATCCTCATCGGCGTCTATACCAACGTCGGCACCCCGGAACAAACGCGTCGCGTTCGCGTCCACACGAGCCAATATAGGCTTCAACGCAGCAACCGGGTAGTGTCGGTGCCCGGTCAATCCCCAATCCGACGTGAACTGCACACGGACAAGGTACGCGCCCTGCCGGGTCACACGCTCGATCACAGGCAGGGACAGCGGGAGATGCACAGCACGCATGCCCTGCTTCCGATGAACCACACGGTCAATCAGCGCCGTAACCACATCATCCGCGTCCATCGCGGCGGGGAACGCGGGCGTGTATGACGCACGCCACTGCTCCTGCTCAGCCGCGTGTTGCTTCCGCTCTGCAACCAACTCCGCCACTGACCCACCGTGTTCCAACAGGCCCGCGGAGAACGCGTGTACCCGGCGACCCAATGAACCGCCGTTGCTGCGCTTGACAACGTGACCGTGCAATATACCCATCGTCTGCCCCTCCCGTAGTAAACTATCCGCCTGCCTGCCGCGCCCCTTTCATGAGGCCCACACCGACCGCGACCAGCCCGGCTTTGACCCCTTCGTCATCGAGGTCGTGGTGATCAACATACTTCGTCAGAACATCCTCATCCGAATCTGCCGCCTTCACTTTTATACGCGGTTGGGTCTCCACATCCGTGGGCGGGGCACAGTTGACCTCGATCCAGTCCGTCATGGCAGCCGCGTCTTCCCACATCGCCTGCGCCACGTCAGGGTCGTCCACTTCGATCCGAACAAAGTCCCCTTTTGTTATATCGGCAATCGGCTCCCCTTCCTTGAGGACATGAAATCGCGGTGTGCCTTTATTCAAAACATACTCGTACGCGTTCTTCACCCCATCAAAGAGAAGGAAGCCGCGCGCCCGCCCCGCATCCCGGTAATCAAACTGCATCGGAGCGCCGATGTATTCCACGTTCGCAGCCATACTGCGGTGCCCGTGGTAGTCACCGAGGAACACGGACTTCCACCGCTGCGGCGAAAGCACACCGAGGGGCCAGCCGCGCTCCGGGAACAGCCCTTCGAGCAGGATGTGGGTCAGAAGGTACTTAGCCTCCTTGTCTTTTGACACCGTGTCAACCGCCGCCGTGAACGTGTCGATGTCGTCATACCACGGAACACACGCGAAGCCGTCGATGACGACCGGCGCGTCCACCACGTTCGCGGCAGTCCCCCGCAACGCTTGCAGACTATTCAACCGAGGCGACTTGAGCGCGCTGTCGTGGTTCCCGACGATCACCACCACGTTCAACTTCGCGGCGGCGCGCGCGAACGCCCGGCACGTCACGTCCAAAACCTCGACAGGAATCTCCGTGCGAGAGTCAAAGATGTCCCCCGCCACGAACAGCGTCTTACAATGCGCAGACGCGCACGTGTCGGCGATCCAGTCGAAGCAGTCCGACCGGTGTTGCAGCCGCGTAGTGATCCCTTCTTCCAACAACACCGACAAGCCGGGTTGCGCGGCGAACTGTAAGTCAGCGCAGACTCCGTACTTCATTTCGTTCGTGCCCTCACAATTCGGAAGTGGTCAAGCGGCGCTCTCTTTTGACGCGCGGCCACGATCCGCTTGGCAGCGGGAAGCGAGTGAAACAGGGCATTACCCCGAAGATGCTTCCAACCGTCAACGGCGCTCAACCATTCCACCGCCCAACACTTCGCGACGAAGTGTATGTAAAGCCAACGCAGACCACCCACGCCGACCACAGCGACCACAAGACTCAAGATCAACTTCATCTTACTGCTCCTTTCACACGCCGAGCATCACCTTGTACCGGTGCTTCCCGACCGTCGCTTCACTCGGCCCAACCCACGTGGCCGGGATAGTCACGCGCTGGCCCTTCATCTTCTTGTACCGCTCCGCCGTATACGTCCGGTAATGCCGCCGCCGCTCGTGAGGCGTAGGGCTGGCGTGCCCTTGCCCCGGAGTCAACAGTCCCATCATCGCGCGCGCGGCGTGCGGCGTCAAAAGGGTATAGCACGCGCGTTCATGCCCCCGCAAAATCTTCGGGGCCTTGTTGCTCCGAGGTTTGCCCACTAGCTTGCGCGCCCGACTGCTCATGCGCTCAACCACGAAGCGCCCCGGTGAGTTGAAGTACATTACTTCCTGCATCGCCACCGCGGCGTTTCGGATCGCCGGGGCGTCGTAATCGCGCGGGTTCGACGCACCCATGCGGAGCGCCCGGTACTCCTTCGGGGTCAAATACACATAATTCTTGTCGGCAACGAACATCACGTCCACTTCACCATCCATGTACAACGTGCCCTGTTCACTATCCGGCGTAGGTAGGATGATGTCCCGCAACTTGCCGATTGAGATACAACACGCGTCGTCCCCAAACGGAAGCACGCCTTCAGGGCCGCGCAGATGGTTCATCGTCCGATTGAACGCGTCTATAACGTCCCGCTCGTCTTCCCGAAACCCGTGCGCGTCGGCGCGCAGAGGAAGGCAGTCGATAAAGTACCGGACGTTACCGAGGCCCGCCTGTTGCTTCACGGCGTCCCACAGGAACACGCACGTTCCAGTATCCTCGATGGCAATCGTAGGGAAGGGCAGAAAGAATTGCGCTCGGTGCATCTCAGCTTCTTCCGTCGTATACGACTTTGGAAGGACTTTCGATGGCTCCCCGTCAAACCAAAACAGGCGGGCGTGGCGGATAATAGGGATCAGCGCCGGGTAATGCCGCTCGATGATTCCACAAAACCGATCAAAAAGCATTTGCGTTGCCCCAAAAAAACGAACGTACCATACAGAACATTTTATTTGACGCGCTCCACTCTGTCAAGCCGTTTTTTGCGCCTTTTCCCGTCCCTGCGCACACCTGCCCACACAAACGGGTCAGCAAACCGCGTGATGCTGCTCGCCTCCGGCAACCCAAACCGCCGAGCGCGCTGAATAAGTTTCAACGGCGCGACCTTCGGAGAGCGCTCCAACAGTTGCACCATGATACCCCGCCCCCCAAACGATTCGCTCATGTCAATCCCCTCGATCTCGTCAGCAAGGCGCTCGTAGTCGGCCAACATCTCCAACTCGAACTTCTGCGGCTTCGACTTCGCCGTAATGTATGAAAACACGTCGCTCAACTGCGCCCGCGGGGGCCACACTTGCGACAGCGGCACCTCAAGCCCCTCAGCTTCCTCCAAGAGCTTCGCCGCCCGCGTGGAGCCACAACCGGTCGCCCCCTTAATCGAGTCGCTGGGGTCACCCACCAGAGCCTTGTACAGGACGTACAGGGATGGGGGGACGCCCGCCGTGTCCTCAAAGTTATCCTGATCCAACCAAACCTTCTTCCCCAGACACCAAACCCGCGCCCCGAAGTGGACGGCCTGCCACAAGTCCTTATCCGACGACACGACAACACACCGTTCCTTCCGGGCGGTAAGCACCCGCACGGCTCCCATAACGCAGTCGTCCGCTTCCCGCTGCCGGAACGATGAGCAGACCACACCGAGGGACTCCAACATCTTCCGAGCGTAGTGCATCTGCCGAAACGCCATGACCTTCTCCCCATTTGGCAGGAGAGCGTTCCGCGCCTTCCGCGCCTGTTTATATCCGGGGATACGCCGCAAGCGGGCAGGCGGGACGCCGTTGTCAAAGAAGGCAACGATACGACCGGCGCTCGTCGTCTCATGCCGCAAAAACGCGGCGAGGGAAGCAAGCGTACTGAACATCCCGCCCGTGAATGTTCCTTGGGCTTTGAGATCATCACTGGCCGACGCCATGATACATCGGACAATTAACGAGTTCGCATCGACGAGAATCGTGGTCGGCTTCACAGTTTACACGTCCCCTCGTAGTCCAAACAAGCCGGGATCGGCGAGTTGGCATTCGTAAACTCGATGAACATCGTGAAGTTTTTCGGAGCGCCCGGAGCAGCAGGCCAACCGCCGAAGGACAAACACACGCGCCCCTGAAAATGCTTGTCGCTTCGCCATGACACAGGGGGGACAAACCTTGACGGCTCCAACTGAATCGCGTATCCCGTAAGGAAGTTGTCACGCGCCCCGAACACGCCGACAATATACACGTCCAAACACCTGCGTAGCTGCTCCCGCAATACAGCATCATTCGGTTCGTGAGTAATACTGCTCGCGATGACCGAATGCAAACCGCGCATAACAGCCCGCCCCATCACTTCGGAAAAGACCGTCACCGACGAGTCCCCCCACAAAGCGTCCGGGCGTTCCTTACGCGCGGCCATCAAGGCGAAGCGGAATGCGCGCTGCGGCTGCAATACACGCGCATTCAAATGCCCCCCATGCGGAAAAGCGGCGGTATGTGGTATCTGTCCGTACCAACTCGACTTCACTTTCTTCGACACTTCTTGCCCTTCCCAAACAGCTTCTTCCGCTTTGCGTCAACGATGTCACGCGGGAACACGATCCCAAGTTCCTTGCGCCTGCACACGCCCGCGTACTTCGACAACTCGAAGATGCTCTCGTACCCGACACGCCTGTCGTGATGTGCGCCATGCCGTAGTCTTGGCGTCCCCACGCGTATCCAGTCGAGGACAAAGAATCCGAGATCGCAGAGCGTTTGCACATGCCACGCCGACACGTGTTGCCGCTTGCCGCCGCGAATGTGGTCGGATACGTTGAGGATAAACCGCCCGCCCGGACGCAGGACGCGCCAGCATTCCTTCCACACGGCCTGATGCACTTCCTTGTACTTCAACCCCCACAGCATCCCGCCCGTATTACCTTCGGTCAGCGGCTTACCGAGCGCGTGCCGGTACGTGTTACGGCCTCCGGGGTTCGACGCCTCGAAGTCATCGCCCATCCGGTTGCCATATGTTGGGGACGTGCAGATCGCGTCCACGCTGCTCGTCTTCAAATACACCATCTTCCGAGCGTCGCCCACGTGGACTTCCGGGCCACCACCCTTCACCATCGGCGTCTGCTGCGCCCATTCCTTCTCAAGCTCGTTCAAGATCAGAATCCCCTCGTACCCGTAGTCATACAGTCGGACGAGCTTACCCGTCCCGGCGAACGGATCGAGGATGCACTCGCGGTCACGCAGCAGGAGATAAAACAAGGGCATCAGGACATCACTATACCGAGCCGGGTGTCGTGTCATGCAGCCCCTTCCTCACGCATCTGCAACCAACGCGCCCTTAATAGTCAACCGAGGTCTTTCATCATTATGATGACTCCAACACTCGACCGTTCCCATCTCAGGGTTCAGAATAATACGGGCAAAGACCGGCTGGCACGCGAGAGGACAGCCAAACCGGAACAGCCTGTCATCCAGCCCGGTATTACACCCAATGAGGACGGCGTTCCGCAGGATCACCACACCCGCCTTCGTCACTTCCTTATCCTTGGAGAAAACGTAGACGTTCTTCAAAAACTTCTCGACGGTGGTCGGCGCAACAGACTCCACCACGGTGGGTCGGTGCGTCAAAATATTGGCGGTCGGGGACATGGATGTGTCGGGCTTCTTCTTCGGACGGTGGACGTCTTCTTCCGTCTCGGCCTTCGGTTGCCGCTTGGCCGCGGAGTCCGCGCGCTGCTTAACCTTCAGCTTACTCAACCGGTCTTTGAAACCCACCGATCACCCCTTCTTGACACCGTGTCAAAACGAATAATTCAACACCAACAGTTCATTACCGGTCACCTTGACTTCCTTCTCGCCCTTCTTCTTCATCGCCGCGGTCACGGCCTGCCTGCCCGAATACTTCCACTTAAGCTGAACCATTCTATGCCCGGCATACAGCGCCCTAACCTCCGGGCAGTCACCATACGATAACATCCAGAACGCCCGCCCGTGAATCCTCTTGAGGGCCTTACGTAGACGCGCGTGATCCTTCATCGTGAACGTCTGATCGTACAACCGGTCGAACGTCGGTGCCCGCGTATCCCGGTGATACGGGGGGTCGAGATAGATGAGCGTCCAGTGCATCGGCGACATCTTCGGGGGCAGCCCCGTGAGGCACTTAGCAAAGTCCCCACACGTGAGCTTCACGCCCTGCAACTTCTCGGAGCAGAGGCGCAGATGCTCCAACTTCTTCGGCAGATTGTCGAGTCCCGCAGGGTTCGAGAAGTACAAACGACAAGCCCGATCAGGATCGTAAATCACCCGCCCACCCCACGAGCAACGGTTAATGACATAAAACTGAAACGCGCGCGTGAGCGTCCACGTCGGCTCCTTCATACGTGGCGGTGGTTGCGCCCCCATAAGGTCACGCCGGTTCACCATCGCGTCAAATTGTCGGCGGTAGTAGGCATACCGCTTTGCTTCTGACTTCGACTTAAGCACAAGACGGTTGCGCAACAACATCAAGAACTCATCGGGGTAATCCCGGAGCGCCGTGAAGAACGCGATCAGGCCGGGATGCGAATCGTTGAGCCAGTTCTTCGCCGCCTTCGGCCTGCGAAAGAACAGCGCCGCCCCACCGCACAACGGCTCCCGGTACTGCACGATAGCCTCGACAGGCGGCGCGTGAACCAACAGCTTCGATGCCACGCGTATCTTGCCACCGGGGAAACGTAGCGGGGAGCGCAAGGGGCGCTGCTCAACCGGGATGTCCTTCATCCTTCACCTCTCATCGGGCAGGAAACGGCGGGTGCTGGCACAGAGTCCAGAAGAACCCGCACCCACCGGGGGCGGAGCAGGGGGGCCGCGGCCCATGACCACCGCAGGGGGCCACAGCAGAGGTGGGCGTCAATGGCCCCCGCTCCATTACTCACCGTCCTCACCTTCACCTTCGGGGACGAACTTCTTGGCTTCGAGCGCCACCAACTCCTGAAACTTCTTGAGGAGCGCCTTCGCCGCCTTGGGGTCTTCCTCCTCTGTAGTGTCACAGGGGACGAACTGCGCGTCGAGGTCACCCCGAAGGAACAACAGCGTCGAGACACCACCACGGACGTTGTGGTACATGGCCGTGTCCTTCTCGCCCGCGTCGGCGTTGGCAAGCATCGACGCCGCTTCGGCGAGCGCCCCGGAGCTTTCCGTATGAGAACGCCATGTGACCAGCGACGCCCCCCGGTTAACGCCCTTCTTGCGCGTCGAGCCGCTCTGGTCGTCCGCGCCGCCCTGCGCCAGCGACGCCGTCTTGACTGCCTTACGGATAGCCTCGACGGTCGGGGCGTTCGGCAATTCCTTGAGCGCAGCCGCGCGGATCGCCGGTTCGGCCTTGGCGAGTTCGAGCGCAGCCATCATGCCCATGCCGCCCTTTTCCACCGCCACCTGTGCGTCCTGCGGCGCTTGAGCCAAGAGTAGACAACGGCGGACGGTGCGGTCGTGGTGCCCCGTCACTGCCGCGATTGCAGCGACGCTCCTGCCCTTCTTGGACAGCTTGACGAACACGCGGGAACGCTCGACCGCATTGAGGGGGCGGCTGGCCTCGTCACTGTTTTCAGCAGCGGCGAGTTCAAGGGCGCGTACAGGGTCTTGCGCGTCCTCACGCACAGACAAGACGAGTGTCTTCTTGCCCGCCGCTTTCGCCGCGCGCCACCGCCGTTCGCCAGCGACGATCTCGAAGTGACCCAGCTTCCCCTTCATCACGCGCACCGTAGGGGCCTGAATGACCCCGTTCTTCTTGATGCTGGCGGTGAGTTCGGCCAAATCACCCGGAGTGGTGCGGGGATTATGGCCCTTGATAAGGTGAATGTTGTTGATGGGAGCCACCGCCATCACAGCATCATTCACCTTACTCCCAGAAGTGGAGTACGCCAACCCCGGAGCCGCAGCAACGGGCTTCTTTGCAGCAGACTTCTTTGCAGCCATGACACAACCCTCCAAAAAAGGAACGGACGGACAGCACCAACCAACACAGGGGTGATTATAGAGCGCAACCAAAAAGGTGTCAATAACTTTCTGAAATAATTTCCGTGTGACACGGCGTCAATCATTTGTCCGCCACGTTTACACACTCAGCCAACGCGGCCAGCACGTCCGCGCGCATCACCGGGTTCTCCAACAGCGTGTACCACTCGCTGTCATCCGTAGTCAGGGGGTTCTTGAACTTACTCCCGACCCACGGACACTGGTAATACCCACCGCCCGACGACTTGATCTTGCGCGCTGCTAAGAGCAGATGGAACGCCGTCGCCTCGACGCTCGGCCCCCGCGCAAAGTCAATCACGAAGTTGGCCTTCTGCTGTGGCGGGTATAACTTGTGCTTCATCGTCCGCGTCACGATCTCGATCCCCCCCGCGGCGGTTCCCTTCTTCAACGTCCGGCGCTTCCCGGTGCGCACACGCACGGTCGCCCAATGCTTCAACTGCTTCCCACCGGGGGTGTCATATTCCCGCTGAAACGACGCACCACCGAACTTAGCGCGGACTTGATTGATAAATAGTAGTGCGGCCCGCATCTTCGGGGCGAGATTGTTCTGCCGCCGAATCCCACGGCCCATCACACGCGCGAGGCCCGCCACTTCTTGGTCAGCCACGGTGGATGCGGCCTGCTCGGAGCGCGTCACGGACGCCGCAACGGAATCCCACACCACCAACGACGGGCCGGGCGGCTTCACCGCCACAAGCTGCTGCCCGAAGTGGTACATCATGTCCCATGCCTCCTCGGTGTCCTTCGGGTACGCGACAATGCACCTAGCAGCGTCGATTCCCAACTGGTCTATCACACGCGCGTCGAAGCTCGACTCCGACTCTAACATGAGAACCAGCCCACCACCATCCAAGCAATGCTTCACGGACACATGCGACAGGGCCGACTTACCACTCCCTTCTGGGCCGGACACCTCAGACATGCGCCCCACCGGCCAGCCCCCGCCAAGGATCGCGTCCACGTTCGGGAAGCCCGTAGGCAACCACTCCTTGACCTCAGATTGGATAAAGCCCTCAGACAGGATCGAGATGTTGTCCACAGGGTTCTGCTTGCTGCCGATCTTCGACTTGATCGCCGCGACAATCCCGCAGACCTTCTCCTTACCCACCAATTTTCTTGCCGGGGCCTTTGCCGTGGGTGGCTTGAGGCTTTTTGACTTTAGGCTTCTTCCCAAAAAGCCCTTGCCCGACTTTCTTACCTTTGGCCTTCGGGGCCTTGGGCGTTTCTTCCTTGACGATAACTCCGCCATCGCCCGCCTCCTTCTTACAATATTCCAACAGCGCTCCCAACGGATCGTCGCCCGCAACCACATCACCGAGCACGCCGTAGCAACCGTTCAAGACGTCGATCTCACGCGCCATCGCGACATGCACCGCGCGCTTAAGGTCAAGCTCCAACTGAATGAGTTCCGCCTCGCCGTCCTCACCGAGAACACGCGTGACGGACGCGCCCGCTTTAATGAATTGATACTCCACGATCTGGATGGTCGGGTTACACATCAGTGTGACGGTATCGCCCGGTTGAAACATAGCTCGGCTCCTTTCGATGAAAGAAGGTGCCGTGCGGGTGGGCGCTGTCAAACATACAGGACACCCGCCCGCACGGAAACCCGGCGGCGTCACTTCGACTTCTTGCGCTTCGACAACTTGCTGCGAAGCTTGGACGACGCCTTGCCCTTCACCAACTTCTTACCCACTGCCTTCTTCGACGCTGCCTTCTTCGGCGCTGCCTTCTTGCTCGTAGCAGCGGGCTTCTTCGGAGCCTTGGGCTTAGGCTTCTTCGGAGCCTTAGTGGGTTCGGTTTCTTCCGGTTCTTCCGGCTCGACCAACGACAGGGGGGTACCCGCCGCTGGATACACCGTCGTCCACGCGCCGTCCTCCAACTTGATGTCAACCGGAACGTCACCGTCGTCGTCGGGTTCCCCAATAGCCATCACGGTACCGATGACCTCGGCCTCCTCGTCTTCGGTGAGCTTACCACTAACCATCGTGACACCCAACTCGACTTCCTGTGCTTCACCGTCGATCAGGACTGACAACGTGTCAGACGCGGGTGTAGCACCCTCAGTCTCCAGCTCTTCCGGTTCTTCCGACGCTTCCGGTTCTTCCACAACCTGACCGGGAGCGGGTTCGTCGGAGTTCGGCCCACCGGGTTGTTCGAGGTATTCCTCTGGGAGGGCCTCGCCGGACAGAGCCATGTAAACCTCGGCGAGCTTATCCCAATCAACGGAGTAAAAGAAACCGGACACGTCGAAGTCCGCAGCCATCTCAACGAACTTGGCCTGAAGTTCATCCCGATCATCATCCGTGTACGTCTCCGGGACGATGGGACACGACTCCAACACCTTGATGATCCGGTACTCGGTATTGCTGTCCTCAACTTTCCTCTCGTAGATGAAGTACGCGCCATCGTCGGGGTCGGTGATGTCGTCCACTTGACCTTCTTCAGCAGTCATGTGGTCAAGAAGCTGATCGTGGGGCTGCACCTTCATCCGAAGGACACGAACCTTCGGGCTGGCAGCGTCGCCAAGGTCGCCCTTGATAACGACAGGAAGCCAAAACTCCCGCTGGCCCTTCGCGGCGTTGAACCCCGCTTCTTTCTCCGACTTACTGCCGGTGATACGCAGATCGTCGAGGTAGTCGAGAATAGGACACTTCATGCCAAACGACCGTGGCGACGTGACCCCCTTGTTCAGCGCGTTGCTATAAATCGACCGATACAACACGCAGGGGTCTTCACCCTCAAGCACTTGGGGGCGCGGCAAGGCCCGCACAGTGATCTTGGTCATGGTTTTGTTGTCGATGAGAATGCCGCCGCTCGTGCTTTTGTGCCCCAAAAGGCGCTTCCGCAATTCCGCCGAGACCTTTTTCTTCGCCATGAGTCACGCTCCTTTCAACACTGAGGCATCCACGCCGTTCTTGCAGGCTTACGCGCCCTGTGTCGGCTTTGCCTCAAACCTGAGCATTGCTCTGAGAACGTAGAGGCGATGCTCCACCGCATCACGTACCGCCCTCACCATCCCGTACTGCTGCCGGAGCGCGCTCAACGCCCCTTCAGCATCTATGACTTCCGGCAAGAGGATAATCGCCGCTTCGATCAGGGCTTCAGACACATAAGGAATCTGGCCGCATTTTGCTTGTTTTGCGCTCTCGTTCCTGACTTGTTCGTCAGCTTTGGCGCGTAAATAGGCGACGGCACTTTCCTGTTCCCTGACCAACGCCAGCGTTCGTTCCGTTTGATACGCCCAAAAAGCGTACCGCTCCACCGCCCGCTGTGACGTCTTCTGCACATCGGACGGTTTCGCCGGGTACCCTGCCGGGTAGTCGTTCGTCTCGTTCCCAATGTCAAAGATCACGCGCTGGCCGCTGTCCAAAATCAAAACCAGCTTTTCGATACCGCTTAGGAAATCCTCTCCGTGCCTCGGCTGTTTTCCCTTCGGTGCTTTATGCTTCTTGTCCATCAAATAACTCGATGCAGTAGTGTACCAAAACAGGCAGGGCTGTCAAGCAAAATCACGGCCCTTTCTTCCGTGTCACGCGGCGGCTTTTAATGCCATCAATTCCCACAATTCATCCACGTTCAACGGATCGCGATACTCCAACTTGCCCTTCTTGTCCAACCAGTGTAACAGGTCGTCCGACACACCACCCTCGTCAAACACGTCAGGGTCAAACGCAACCAAACTGCCCCAATTCATCCCCATCCCGAAGTCCGCGCGGAGCGGCACCTTCAACCACTTCCAATCCACGTCCGGCATCACTTCGTCGGACAGATTCATAATGTTCTCCATAACGTTCTTCGCCAAACGCGCGACGGCAAACACTTCATCCACGTGGCAGTCAAACACAATGGAGTCGTGGACAGTCAAGATCGCCACCGACTTGAAGCCCTCGGCCTGCAACGTCCGGTTGATAAGGATCAGCGACATCAACGTCATCTCGCTCGCCCCGGCTTGGATCGGGAAGTTGACGCTCTGCCGTAGCGCCCGGCTGACGATTTCCTCGTTGCTGGCAAACACTTCGGGGATGCGCCGACGACGCCCGGTGAACGCCTCAAGGTATCCCTTCCGACGCACGTCATTCATCAAGCGATCCATCCCCTGCTTGAGCTTCGGGCGCGCCTTGAAATACGCGTCGATTAACTCACCCGCGTCGTCCTTCGTGATAAACACGCCGTCCTTGCGGAGCGTCACGACCAGTCCGGGCGGGCCGATACCGTAAAGCACGCCGAAGTTCACCCGCTTCGCGCGCACGCGCCCTTCCTTCCGCTCATCGTTGGGGAGCTTATAAAAGTCGGCGATGGGCTTACCGTTCGTCAACGACCAGATCGCGGCGGCGGTGAGAAGGTGCAAGTCCTCACCGTTGAGGTACGCCTTTATCATCGACGGCTCGTTGTACCAGCTTGCCGCCACCCGCAACTCGATCTGCGAGTAGTCCGCTTCGAGGATCACGCCTTCATCACCGAACCGGCTGATGTATGCCTTTCGCGCCTTGGACGGAATGTTCTGAAGGTTTGGGTCACGCGAGGAAAGTCTGCCGGTCACCGTCCCGTGCGGCAGGAACGATCCGTGGACGCGCCCCGACTCGTCGAGGCGGTCGTACACCGGCCTGATATACGTACTGAGCAACGTCTCGACGCTTCGGTACTCTAAGATCAACGCGGCAACGTCGATATGCTGACGCTCGTACTCGTGCAGCACATCGGCCTTCGCTGAAAAGAAGTCCCACTCCTTACGCTTCTCTATGGAGTCTTTTATAACATCTGTAAACTTGATGTCCCGCGGATTACCCCCCGCCGCCTTGTGCGTCGCCTGAAACCGCCCGTACCGCGCCGCCAACGTCTTAAGTCCTGTGTCCGTCAACTCGACCGGATGACAGCCGTAGTATTGGAACAAGACGCGCCGAACTTGCTGGTCGCTGCCGGGGTTAAACTCGAAGGGGTCGGCCTTCCGCTTCCCATGCTTCCCGCACGCAAGCTGCTCGGCGACGAACTTCTTCACCTTCGGGAGCGTCCGAATCTTAACGACGAGCGCGTCCATCCGCGCCGTCAGTTCCTCATCCATCTCCTCGATAACCGACATGTCTATCAACGCGCCACTATACTCAAGGTCGGCGAGGGTCAGCGACAGGGCAGGGAAGAAATGCTCGGCAAGGTTGCGGAAGCGGACGTTCTTCTTGTACTCAGTTTCAACAATCAACTTGTTGAACACACGCAGCGTGGCATCAGGATCACAGCCCGCATAATGGAACAGAAGCTCACCGGGGATGTTGGCGAAGGAACCGCCCTTCTCCGGGTTAGCGTCCTTGTGCTTATCCGTGTAATGCTCCAAGTCGCGCTCGTAGCCACCCATCCCCGTATAGACACAAGCCAACACCTTTAGGCCGTGCGTCCCGCGCTGGTCGTTGAGAACCAAGTGCGTCAGCATCACATCGCGCACGTTCGTCGGATCAACACCCAACGCGTGCCGAATATGCTGGCGGTCAAACTTCTCGTTCTGCGCGATCTTCAAGAGGCCACATAGGAAGAACGTCCGCAACGCCGCCTGCAACCGCGGGCGCTCATGTTCCTTCGGCCCGCCAGCGCGCCACGGACTCTCAGCATGGTCATACGGCACGACGTACCCGAACCCTTCCTCGTTCGTAAAGCTAAAACACAGGATGTCTGGGTACTTCGTCTGGAACGTAGTCAACGCGCCGGTTTCGGTGTCAAACGCAGTCGGCAGGCCGTCCTCAATAAACGCCTGCACCAGCGCCTCAACGTCTTCAATCTCGGTGAGTGTGTGATATTCCCCTTCCCCTTCAAGGAACGTGTACTCCCCTGACAGAATCTCGCCCGCAAGCTCAAACGCCTCGGCGAAACGTCCCAACTCGTGATCGAAGCGCATCACATAGGCCGGATGGATACACGGCAGGATCGGAAGGTCTTCATATCCGGGAAGGGTGCAGTGCATCGGCTTGCCATGAACCGTCGTGATACCTCTGCGCCCCGTAAAGAACTCAAGACTCACGTTCCCCATCGGCATGACAAGCTTCGGCTTCCGCGCCTGCAACTCCCGGAGTAGTTCGGGGGAACAGCACGTGGTTTCCGTCTTGTTCGGGTCACGGTTGAGCGGGGGGCGGCACCGTACAATGTTCGTATACCCCACCCTGACAGATGCGGACAGGAACTCATCCACGATCCCCCGGAGTACCGTACCCGCGCTGCGGCCTCGCTTACTGATATGAAACGGCTCCCCGGTTGCGTCTTCCCCCGCGCCCGGCGCTTCCCCAACGATAAGGATGTCCACGGGCTTGAACGGGCGCTCGTCCACACACCGGCGCTTGACTATATGCGGTTCCTTCGGCTTACTGAGAATCTTCGCGGCGTCGCGACGGTACGCCGCTTTGTGGTCAACGAAGTCCGCGCTGAACGGGAGCAGCGAACACCAATAACACCCGGACTTCGGTTCCGTCCCCGAAGCCACTATTGGGCGGGACGGGGTGATGCCCTCACTCTTGCACCGCCCCGCCCGTAGTGGCCCTTTCACTTTCTCTATTATACTTGGGCTTTTGCCCTTCAATGCTCAACCCTTCTCAATGAGAACAACCACACCGGGCTGACACGGTGTCAGTACCCAACGCAGGCCCCACATGAGCAACGGAGCGGGCCTAAAGGCCCATACAAGCGCCGACAGCTTGCGGTTCCCTCTTTGGCGGCTCCGATGACTCCTGTGGCTTCTGAGCGGCCTGTATACGACGCCAATACGCCAAGGTCGATGCCTTCCGATAGCCTTTAGGCCCACCATTCCACATCCGGGCCTGCTGCTCCATCGTGGCGTTCCTGCCGTAATGGTTCAGGTACACCTCAAACATCTCCCGGCTCTCGACCGGTGACAAACGGTCGTCATACGTCCAACGGCGGTGGCCGACGATCCGGTTACAGTCATCCACCATAATCTTCCAAATCTGCGCGATGCCGAGGGCATTACCGGAATCACCAATGGCCGTAGCAGCACCACCAGATTCCACAATGCACACGGCGCTCCATAACACGTCGAGTTGCGAACGTTCAGCAGGCATGGACGCGGGTTCAGCAGCAGGAACGGACGTTGGCTCAACGATCACGGAACCACAAGGCCGCGCCCTTTCCGCGGCGTTGATAGCCCACATCGTATGAACCGCGAGAGCAAACACACACGCCGTCGCGCCAACAGCCACAATCGTTGCGCTCACAGCAAGCCAAAGCGTCCACTTCTCTGCCCTAAGCATCACTCCGCTCCTTTCCGTTCTTGGTACCGCTCCAATAGCCGTACCCGTTCCTGCTCGATCCCTTCGTCATCAACCGCCGCTGCAACTTGCCGGTACACCCCGGCTGGACAAGGGTGTGGAAGTGGGAACAGGAACACAGCGGGAATCGCGCCCTGTTCCCAACAGTCCGCGCGCACACCGCACGCGCGGCATACACCACAGTGCGTAGGTGAACCAAAACATTCCGGCCTCTCGCTCACGTCAATCCCACTCCCAAGTTGTTTCCAACACAACAGCGAACATTATATCAGTCGCCCCCACCATACGTCAATACTTCTCTCAAAAAAACTTCCGTGTCATACAGCGTTCTTCGCAAGCCGCCTTAATCGCTGTCGTACACGATCCGCCACGGTCAGATCGCGCCGCTGCTCCATCAGTTCGGGCAGTTCATCCCGCCGCTCGTCAGGGTCGCCATACGCCAAGGGCAGCGCCGTCACCTTGGGGACGCGCCCATATAACCGCCGCACAGTATCGTCCATCTCCTTCGACGCGTCAGGGTCGAGCGACACAACGACTTCTTCCAAGCCGTAGTCCACCAACGTTTCAAGCAGGGCCACTTGCGCGGCGCTCGGCTTCTTGCCGAACATCGCCACGGCGTCCTTGTGAGCCATGCAGTCGAACGGCCCCTCCACCAGAGCCACGACCTTCGCCCCGACCGCCCGATCAAAGTTCATCAGGGTGTGTTCCTTCGTAAAGTGCCCGTCCTCATTCTTCGGGTTCAAGGACTTCAACTTGTGCTTCCCGCAGTACCGAGACGTGAAATACACGTACTGGCCGTTCATCACGACAGGGAAGATGAGCCGCTGCGCATACCGCCCGCCAACACAGTAACGCACATCGAATAATTCGAGGAAGCGGGGAGGGATACCCCGTATCTTAGTGAAGTAATTGAAGCCCCGCGCGTACACACCCGTTTGACACCGTGTCAGATGCTCGGCATCGTCCGGCAGGGGCACCGGCTTGAGTTCGTCCGCCGCCCCATCAGGTGTAGCATACAGAATCTTCAACACGGTGGCCCGCAGGCTTTCGGCCCACTCCACGCGCATCTCACCCTTGAGCAACGCGTGTTCAACCAGCCGGATATACCCCCCGTTCAGTTCCATAAACATGGTGCGGAGGTTTCCCTCAAAGCCACACCGGAAGCAGATCGCAACACCCTTCACCGTATTGACCCGCAGCTTCCTCGCGTCAGACTCGTCACCCAACCGGTCGATGCAGAACGGACAAAACCATTGCAGTTCCGGCTCGTGCCCGATGTGTGACCCTAATCGTTGATCAAGATACGCCACGAGGCCCGGCCAGTGACGCCCGCTGACCCGTTTCTTACTCATTTCGACACATCCACCCAACTGCGCCCGGCCACCACGTCCCGACAGTGCTCACCGCCGTACTCAAACGTGCGGCACGCGTCCGGCCTGCATGCGTAGATACTGCACAACCGCGTCTGCGGGTCAAGGGCGACGCACGCCCCGTTCGAGTGCTGACACATGACGTGCGCCTTGCCCTGCGTATCCACACACTCCGACTTCTTCATCCACTTCGGGATGACATCTGGGTCAACCTCCTCGGTCATAGCAGAAAACACGCGCGCCTGCTTCAACCGGCGCTGGTCTGCACGCGTCAGCACCACCAGCAACTTACAACACAGCCCGCAGCCCGCGCACGTCACATCCTCAACCGGCATCTCAGTTCTCCCTGACCGTTTTTCGGGGCTTCTTTGTCTGCCGTCGATTATCGACGATCCAACCCGCGAGGTTACTCTGGGACAACGCCACGAGATTAGCAGAGCCATACGCGACCAGCACAGACGGGGCATTACTCGTCCCGCCGCGCGTCCCGTCGTTATGATAAAAACACACACGCCCGCGCAGGAACAGGAAACCCGTAGCTATCGGCCAAATATAATCGTGCCACGCCGCCGTTTCCGTTCGCGCAAAGATGAGAGCAAGCCCATCGCGGTGCGCGGCCATCCGCTTAAACCACGCGCCTGTATGCCGACCATAAGGCGGATTAAGCCAAACGCGGCCCACCCACGGCAGCGCTAAACCGTCGTCTTGCACCGTATAGTGTTTGGCGGCGGTGGGCCACGGACGCTTGACCGGGGCACAAGGGTCGAGGTCAAACACGCCAAGCGCCCCCACAATTTCAGGGGGTGTTAACCATTCGCCTTTCCAAGCGTCCATAGGGGTATTGAAGTTCTTTCCCGTCTCAGTTCTCCGCGATCAACTTCTTCGGCCCCTTGAACTTCTTCGATCCCTTGAACGCCTTCGGCCCCTTAAGCTTCTTGGGCACCGACGCCTTATGCACACGCGCAGCCGTCGCTGCGTCCACGCCGGGGATGTAGGTGGTTTCCACATCGAAGGGCGTTGCAATCTGCACATCCGCATGGTTGAACAGCGTACACGTCTGGATGAAGCACCGGCTCCTATCAATCAGGCACTCAATGGTCGAGCCGTCCTCATTATCCCGCAGGCCGACCACACAGAGCCGACAGTGGTTGTCCTGCTTCTCCGCCTTCGTCTGCCCGAAGCTGATACAAGCGTCCACGATAGCCCCCTTCTCGAACGCCTCAGCAAAGTCCTGCATGTCCGGGGACGCCTTCTCCCACGACGCCCGATTCGCTTGCGAGGCTGTCCAAACGGCGACGTTGAACTCACCCGCAATCTCACGAAGGTCTTCGTAGATACCCGCCTGCTCATGACGCATCTCACCGAGCCGCCGCTCAGCGCGCATGATGTCAGCGTAATCGGCAATCACCACGTCAGGGCGAAAGCCGTTCCCGATGAGGATACTCAGGTGGCTCCGCAACATTGAGGGGGTAAGCTTCCGGGTATGATAATGCTTCACCACCAACCCGCCCTTGACGAACTTCTTCTGCCGCACGTCCAACGCCGACGCATACGCGACCGGATCAGAGAACTTGAGTTTGTGCGCCGTCAGGCCAGCCAAACGGTCGTCATACCGCTTGTGAATCTTCTTGTCCTGCATCTCGCATGTGTAATGCGCAACGTTGAACCCGACAGGCGAGATCAAACTGCCATACGCGATGTTAATAAGTGTACTCGTCTTTCCCCGCTTCGGCGGAGCGAGGATCACGCCCAACTCACCGCGGCCTAAGCCGCCGCCCATCACGAAGTTCAGGTGCGGTAGGCCGGTCGGTATCTTATCCGTCCCGTCTTCGTCGTCCGTATACAGCGCCGCGCGGTCGAGCGCCCCGTACCAAATGCCCGTGTCGAGGATGTCTTCACCCACCAAATCAGCGTCTCGAATAAGGGGCCGGACGGACGCGCGGTTTCCCTTCTCGATCTCGTCCGCCGCCTCAACCACGGCGTTACACATCGCCTGCGTCTTCCCAAACTCCACTGCCTTGTCCTGCACGGCAGCAGCGTCAGTAATATCCATTCCGAACAATGACTCGATAAGTTTCTCCGCCTGCTTCACCGTATCAGGGTCAGGCGACGGTTTCGTTTCCTTGACCGCCTCAACAAACGTCGTCAGCGTAGGCAAGGACGCATACGCATCGACGTGCGTGAACAAAGCCTTGGCGAGCAGACGGTGGAGTGCCGAAAAGAAATACGAGGGGTCAAGCGCTGAACGAAACCGGATGATAAACGTCGGCTCTCGTGCAGCCACGGCCAAGATGTGTTGCTGAAACGCTTGGCCGAACTGCTCCGAGTACGTCCCCACTGTGTCTGCCACGCCCGCCTATCCCTTCCCCCGCCCGATTGAGCAGGTTTATCTTTCGAGCAGCACAGACGGCTCGGTGCAGCAGGGAAAACGCTGCATTACGGGCCTCGCGGTTCCCGTCGTCTGTGCTTGAGTTGGTGCCGCTGGATTCGTCCGTCCTGCCGCGACCAGCCACACCGAGCTTGCACGAATATACCACAGTGGGTGGGGGACAGTCAAGCGCGCCTTCCGCAGAAAATTACCGTATAGTACGACGTATAACACTTATCACCAGTACCGTAGGCCCACCATTTCCGGCAGCGCCGGGTTCTCCCGCTTCGACGTAAAGCCAAACATCCGCAACAGCAACGCGGCCAGCGCTTCCCATGTCGGCTCCCCGTTGCTCCCAACGTAATCCCCCAAGCCCGTGCGGTACTGCGCAAGAACGTACACCATCGCCCGACGACGCACGAGGGCCTGCCCAACAGTCTGCGCGGCGATCCCAAACGGCACGAAGGGCGTCACCGGAAGCGGGGCAGGCGGGGATGTCTTATCACCCACCAAGAACGACGCCACGTAGTCCTCGCCCGCGGCAATCTCGGCAGTGGTCAACTTCTGAAGCAGCTTACCGAACTCCCCCTGCGCGTCGAGGATGTTCGCGCGCGCGACGCGCAGGAGCGACTCAGACTTCTTGACGAAGATGTTGTACCGAACGAGAGCCTTGTCGCCAAGCAACATGTTCGGCTGGAAGGTGCGCCGATCTTGCAGCCGCCCCTTCAGGCCGTGCATATTCGCCCCGATAAACGCGGCCAGCGGGATATGCTCCTTCGCGCAAAACGACTGCACACGGTACAACGTCCGCACCAACCGCCCGTTCCCAAGCGCCCGCGGGGACAA
>Ga0307928_10000314_pt1 | contig 36322 bp, 38 predicted proteins | sample AceLakmetagen232_FD_201815 | JGI IMG/M metagenome (GOLD analysis project Ga0307928, IMG submission 201815) | Saline water microbial communities from Ace Lake, Antarctica - #232 | ecosystem: Environmental > Aquatic > Non-marine Saline and Alkaline > Saline | place: Antarctica: Ace Lake... | reverse complement strand
TTCGGTTCTAAGCGCAATGCTTGTTAGGTTTCTGTTTTTTGTTGGAGTGCTTGCACTTGTTCCAAGAAAAACAATTTTTATTTTATTACTCATTTACTATACCTTGTTTGGAGAGTATTATTAATATTCTTTTTTTAAAATTTTTAGTAAAAAAAGCATTTTTTTCACTTCACCGTCACATATTTAATATTGATTCTTATATAGTATAAAGTATGCCTAATTTTTTAAAACTCAAGTCCACTAAAGAGGTTCCAGTTTCTAAATTACTTCTTGGACAAATCATTGGGCAGGAAAAAACTGTTGAATTAATTAGAAAAGCAGCTATTCAAAAAAGAAATGTTTTGCTTGTTGGTTTGCCTGGTACTGGTAAGTCAATGATTGCTAAAGCAATGTCTGAAATAATGCCGCTTAAAAAATTAACAGATATTTTGATTTACCCTAATTCTGAGGATATGAATAATCCTAAGGTTAAGGTTGTTATTGCAGGACAAGGAAAAAAAATTCTTGATGCGGCTAGAGTTAATGCGCAAGCTCAAGAAGATAATGCTCGTTTGTTAAGTCTTATTTTGCCTTTTGGTTGGTTTATTTTGAATTATGTTATTTGGTCTTTTGGTTTCATGCCGGATATGATTTATGCGGCTACTCTTATTCTTGGTGGATTTTTAATGATTGGTTTTGCACTTGGTTCACAAATGAAAATGAAATTAGGAAATGCAACGCCTAAACTTTTGATTAATAATGCTAAAAATAAAATCGCTCCTTTTTTTGAAGGAACTGGCGCAAGAGCTGGTTCGCTTCTTGGAGATGTTAGACATGACCCTCTTCAAAGTGGTGGTCTTGGTACTCCTGCACATTTAAGAATCGAACCCGGGATGATTCATCGTGCTTCTGGAGGAGTTTTATTTGTTGATGAAATTGCTACGTTAACTCAAAAATCTCAACAGGAACTTTTAACTGCAATGCAAGAAAAAAAGTATGCTATTAGTGGTCAGAGTGAAATGTCTTCTGGCGCTATGACTAGAACAGAACCAATTCCTTGCGATTTTGTTCTTGTTGCTGCTGGAAATTATGAGGACCTTGAAAAAGTTCATCCTGCTTTGAGAAGTAGAATTAGGGGTTATGGTTATGAAGCTTATATGAATATGGACATGAATGATACTGAAGAAAATAGAAATAAAATTATTCAGTTTGTTGCACAGGAAGTTAGAAATGATAAACAAATTCCTCATTTTTCAATGCCTGCAGTTGAAGAAATTATTTTTGAAGCAAAAAAACGTGCGGGTAGAAAGAACAAATTAACTTTAAAGCTTAGAGATTTAGGTGGTTTAATTAGAGCTGCTGGTGATGTCGCAAAACAAAAAAACCATGCGCTTGTTTCGGTTCAAGATATATTTGAAGCAAAAATGTCTGCGAGAACTCTTGAACAACAAATGGTTGACAAGATGATTGAAAATAAACGCGATTATGATGTGTATCATTTTACTGGTTCTGCTATTGGTAGAGTAAATGGGCTTGCTGTAATGGCTGATGGCGACGCTGGATTAATAATGCCTATTGAAGCAGAGGTTTCTCCTGCTCAATCTAGTAAAGAAGGGAAAATCATTGCTACCGGTAAACTTGGGGAGATTGCTAAGGAAGCAGTTCAAAATGTTTCAGCTATAATAAAAAAACTTTCTGGAAAAGATATTTTTAAACAAGATATACACATTCAATTTTTACAATCTTATAGCGGGGTTGAAGGAGATTCTGCTTCAGTTAGTGTTGCCACAGCAGTTGTTTCAGCATTAGAACAAATTCCAATTAAACAAAATCTTGCAATGACTGGTTCACTTAGTGTTAGGGGTGAAGTTCTTCCGATTGGTGGAGCTACTGCAAAAGTTAGTGCTGCAATTGAAGCAGGGTTTAAGGAAGTAATTTTACCTAAATCAAATCTTGGGGATGTTGTTTTATCAAAAGAAAAATTAAATAAAATAAAAATTATTCCTGTGTCTACTTTGTCTGATGTTATTGAAAATGCATTTGTTAAAAGTACAAACAAAACAAAGCTTTTGACAAGTTTAAAAAAAATAATTAAAATTGGTATGTTTAAAGAAATAACAAAAAAAGCAATTGTTTCTAATTAATTTTTTTTGTATGCTTAGGTTACTTGTACTTTTCCTTCACTAAATAAGAATTGTCCTTTTTTCAATTTTATTAATTTGTTTGTTTTTTTGTGTTTGTAAGTGATACTTTCTTTTCTGATTATTGTTTCTACTAGCCCTACCCATTTTCCGGTTTTGTTATATACTGGTAAACCAACTAGTAGGTTTGTTATTTTTTTGCTTAGGTCTAGCGTTTGTGAAATCTTGTAGGTTATTACTGCAAATACAAAACTTAGTAATACGTTTATTCCAAACCAAGTTAAGTCTGCGTAAGGTTCTCCGACAATTACTTGTCTGCTTGCATCAAGTATAAACCAAATAATGAATACTGCGGCGCCCGAAACAAAATATTTTCTTAGGTAATATGCTTTTTTTAGTTGTATTGCATCAACGCTTTTTCCAACTAAAAATGAAATCGAACTTAATGTAAGGAATAGTAATACTTGTCCTATTGCTGATGAGCTTCTTAAAAAAAGGGTTTTTTCAATTGAATTAAATTCTACTATTGTTGCCCATGCACCTATGAAGAATAATAATATTGTCATTAAGTAAAATGGAAAGCTTACTCTTTGTAGGGACATGCTTTTTGTTACTGTTGAAATTGTCTGAGCTATTTTTTCTTCTAATCCAGTCCCTTTTAAAATTAAGTAACTTCCAACTACCAGTAGCATACTTTGGAAAAATAATTTTTCGGAATTAAATACTGCAAGTATTCCCCATAATAAAACAATTAATCCAGGTACAAGAATGAATGTTCTTGCAAAATCTGGGTCTCTTAAAGCCTGTTTTATTGTGTAATAAGTGCTTTCTACTTCTGACGCTTGTTTTACAATAATTGTTTCTTTTGAAATTATTGGAGCTCTCCCTTGTAGTAAAGGAATTACTTGGTCATCTTCTGCACCATCTGTTACAAGTACAAATCCAGTTATTGGAAATTTTTCAAGTACAACAGTTAGTTGTTGCATTATTTTGTAATCTGATTCAAAACCGGTTTTTCCATATCCTGTTAGAACAACGACTTCTGCAGCAGAATATTTTTTTACTTCATCAAATTTTTTTACTGCTCCAAAAATACTATTTGTATCTGAATCAGTTGGGTCTTTTAGTGCAAGTTGTACTGCGGCATTTATACAATCGTTTCTTCCAATAATTGGGCCTTCTACATTTGCCTTTTTTCCTAAATCATTATCTCTGTCAATACAGATTACTAATAAATATTCTTCTTTTTCCATTTTGTAACAACTCGAAACCTATTTATATGATTTACTTTCTTTATTAATAATAGTAGTGTAAATACTATAATTATTTGGTTTGGGGATTTTAATGGCTAATGACGGATTCAAACAACTCATTTTTATTATTCTTTTATCTGTAGTGGTTACAATCATTTTTATTCTTTTAAATAACTCTACTTTGATAGTTGAGAACATAGGGGTTATTGCACTTATTTTGATTTTTTTTACTTTAATTATTAAGTATGATTATATTCTTCAATTAAAGGATTATGAAAGGGCTGTTGTGTTTACTCTTGGAAAAGTTAATCGAGTGGCTGGTCCTGGTTGGGGTTTAGTTTTTCCTCCTTTTGAATCAGCTACGCAGGTTGATTTGAGAACAAAAGCAATAGATATTCCTAAACAAGATGTTATTACTCAGGATAATATTGAAGTTACTATTGATGCAGTTATTTATTTGAAGGTTAGTGGCGATAAAGAAGCAGTAATAAATAGTGTTACTAAAGTTGATAATTATGTTAATGCTTCAAAGCTTTTTGTAATTGGTTTAATTAGGGATAAAGCTGGTTCTCTTGAACTTACTGAATTAATTTCTCAAATTGAAGACCTTAATTTAAGTTTGAAAGAAGATTTAACAAGACTTGCAGAAAAATGGGGAGTTGTTGTTGAAGAAGCAACAATAAAAGACATCAGTATTCCTAAAACAGTTATTCAGGCTATGCACGAACAGAAAGCAGCAGTTCAAAGAAAACTTTCTCGAATGGAATCTGCAAAAGCACAGCAGGCAGAAATTGAAGCAGTTAAAGCTGCAGCTGAAACTTTAAATGATAAAGCACTTGCGTATTATTACATTAAAGCACTTGAAAAACTTGGAGAAGGAAAAAGTACCAAGTTCATTTTTCCAATGGAATTAACTAAATTAGCTAGTTCTCTTTCTAAAGGCGACATGTCTAATACAGATATTGAAGGATTGTTAAAAAAGTATAGTCCTTTGCTTAAAGAACTTGTTAAGAAAAAGAAGTAAGTTATTTTTTATGTCTAATTTTTCTTATTCTATATCTAACTGACGGAATGTAAAGTATAAAGTATAGTATTGCAAAGGCAATTATTCCTGCCATTGCTATTTCCATGTAGTTAAATATTGCAGCTGTTTCTATGAATGCTCCAATGAAGAGAGTTAGTGTTGCAAGTAATAGTAGTAATAGTGTATCAATGAATACAATTCGTAGTTCATGAGGTAAAAATTTCTTTTTTGAAATTGTCGTGGAAATTATTCCTCCCGCTATTGCGGCTATGAAGTAAGCAAGTACTTCAGGAATTCCATGAGGTAAGTAACTTATGGCTCTTATAAGTCCTGATTCCATGCTTTTAGAAGTTATTTCTAATCCAATAAATATTCCTATTACTGATGCATTCCAACCCAATAAGAAAATCGCGCCTGCCCCCCAAATAAATGAAAATATTATTGCAAGAATCATCACCCAAAAATTGTTTAGAAAGATTAATTCAAAACAAGAACCAAAGTTTTTGGTTTCGGATGCAAAGCATTCTTGTCCTCCAGTTACTTTTCCGGTTAATTGATAATGTACTTTTGTCTGTTCTGAAAATGCTTCTGATTTTAGAGGGAACAAACAAGTTATTCCTTCACAAGAATCCGATGTTTCAGGTAAAACAACTATCCAAAAACTAAATGCAAAAATCATGCCTATAAAAATCCAAGAATAAATATGAATAACATCGAAGTGTGTTGAAATAAATGAAAAAGGCATATCTTTTTCGGTTATTTCTTGTTTTTCTTCTTTTAAAAATAATGCATGCATTATTGGCATGAATGCTATGGCTACAAATGCAATTGTAAGAATAGAACTACTTTCAGGGAATGTTCTGGCTGAAACAAATAAACCTATTGAAGTTACTAGAAATGCCATAAAAAACAGAAAAATTGGGTGTTTTTCTATGTTTTTTTCGCTAAAAAGAGATTCTAAAACCATTTAGATGATTAGCAACGTAGTGGTTTATATAAATTTCTAAAGAGGAATTTATTCATACAAGGATTAATAAGAGATGTATTATACTACTCTGATTTTTTTAGGAGGGATATTTTTTGCAAAAAGAAGAAACTGTATTTCCCGGCACTTTTCTTGCGTATGAAGAAGAGTTCATGGCTGGAAAAAATGCGTATGAAGATGATGAAGGTAATGTTTATTCAACTAGTGTAGGGATTAAAGAATTCGATTCTGAAAATCATGAAGTGCTTGTTAAAAACTCGCCAAAAGAAGTAAGTGTTATTAAGCGAGGCGATATTGTTATCGCAAGAGTTACTTCAGTTAAACGAAAATCGGTTCTTGTAGAAATCATTAGTGGCGGAGAAAAGAATGAATTAGTGTTTTCTAATTCTATGGCCGCTTTACCTATTTTTAATATTATGAATGGTTTTGTAAAAGAAGCAAGTGATTTTTATAAAGCTGGCGACATAATTAAAGCGAGAGTTTTTCAAGTTTTTCCTTATGGGATTGATTTAGAAACTAAAGACCCTGAGCTTGGAGTAATAAAAGCATTTGGAGTAAAATCACGAACTCCTCTTGTTTTAATAAATGGAAAACTTAGAGATACTGTTACTGGTGCAACAGAAGAAAGAAAAATTTCAACAAACTATATTTTGAGGTGAATTTATGAAAATCGAAATTTTAAAAAACGAAAAAGATTATGCAGAATTTTTTATAGAAGGTGAAAGACACACTTTTCCTAATCTATTAAAACAAAAACTTCTTGAACGAAAAGATGTAGAGTTTGTTTCTTATGTTCTTGATCACCCAATGGACAATAAAGCAAAGTTTGTTTTAAAGACCAAAGGAAAAACCCCTAAAAAAGTCCTTGAAGAAGCAGTTAAAGAAATCGACGCTGATTTGGAAGATTTTATTTCAAAAATAAAAAAAGTATTTAAGTAAAATTAAATATTTTTTTTTATTTGGTTTTTAAATGTTTGAAAAATTGAAAGAAAAAACAAAGTGGCTTGACCCTTTTACTTATGTTGATTTGTTTATTCTTCCTAAAGTAAAAAAATTAAATGAATCAATGCAATTAATTATTTTTTTAATTAGTTTTTTAATTTTGAGTTTTCTTGTTTTGAGTGTTTTTGGTTACACTCCTGTTTTATTATTCTCTGTTTTTTTGCTTTATGTTTATCTTTTCTTTTTTGAAAAAGAAGAACGTGTTACTCTTGCAATTTATATTTTATTTGCGTTTATTTTTGCGTTTATTTTGTATTATTTTATTCTTTCTTTTTTATTAGGAACAAATTCCCCTTTAGTGATAGTATTTTCTGGGTCAATGGAACCTTTTCTTTATCGAGGGGACGTAGTTGTTTTGACTGCTGCAAATACTTTAATTATGAAAGAAGCAATTGTTGATTTTCCTATAAAAGATAAGTTGCTTTCAGATTATGCTGTAATTGGTTCAAGAAAAAATTCTTTAGATGTACTTCGTCAGGCATCAATAAAAATTGGCGAAAAAGAATTCGAGTTTGATGAACAAGGCCCAATAGTAGTGTATTATTCTGACCTGCAAACAAGAGACATTATTCATCGAGCAGTACTAAAAATCGTTGCTCCTGATGGCGATTTTGTAATAACTTTAGGGGATAATAATACCCGAATAGATCAAGATTGTAAGGGAATGCCAAGTAGGTTTACTTGTATTAATTCAGCACCTATTCTTGAGGATTCCATTAAAGGCAAATATCTATTCCATCTTCCTTTTATTGGGCAAATTAAGTTGTTATTTTTTGATGACATTCCTAGGCTTATTTTTGGGTGAATGGTTTAAATTGATTTGCCAATTCAATTAGTTCAAGAGGGGTTCAAAAATGGAATTATTATTTGAAGAAGCTACACTATTTAAACGTTATATTGAAGGAATCGCAGTTCTTGTTGATGAAGCAGAATTTATTATTGATGAAGCAGGTTTAAGTCTTAAGGCAACTGACCCTTCTCAAATTTCACTTATTGATTTTATTTTACCAAAAACCGCTTTTAAAACGTTTGAAGTTAAAGACCAAATAAAAATCGGCGTGGACTTAAATTATTTAAATCAAATCATTTCTCGTGCAAAACCAAGTGATTCGCTTGGATTAACTGTTTCAACTGATAATTCAAAATTAAATCTTAGTTTTATTGGTTCTTCAAAAAGAACATTTAGTATTCCTTTATTGGATTTATCCTCTGCAGAATTACCTTTACCAAAAATTGATTTTGATTCAGAGATAGTAATTAATTCTTCTGCATTACAAGACAGTTTTAAGGACGCGTTGTTAATCTCTACGCATATTACTCTTTCTATTGAAAAGGATTCTTTCATAGTTAAAGCAAATTCTAGTAAGGGTAATCTTGAAAATGTTTATGCTAATGATGCTGAATCAATTGTTTCATTCAAAGCAACAAACGAAACAACTGCAATGTTTCCGCTTGATTATTTACTTAGTGTTACTAAAGCAGCTTCTACCAGTACAAAAGTTAAATTAAAATTGAAAACCAATGCTCCAATAGAAATAAGTTATGAAATTGGAGAAGGAAAATTCAAATATTTTTTAGCACCAAGAATTGAATCAGAATAAAGAAAGATATAACTTTTTGTCTGCATTTAGTTAAAGATTATTCTAAAAATATTAAACAACAAGGCGTAAGAAATGGACAAGCTAAAATTGAATTATTGGATTGATGTTGGATTAGCAGTATCTTTTTTTGCTTGTTTTAGCACCGGCTTGATTAAATTCCCGTTATTAGTAAAAATCATAGGTGCATCCACATATCAAACTTTACCCTTAGGAATCATTTCCTTTGTGCATACATGGAGTGGAATAATCATGGGTGTGTTTGTGTTAATTCATTTAGGGTTGCATTGGAACTGGATTGTAAACGTAACCAAAAAAATGTTTAAAAAAGAAAATAGCACTAATTAAATTATTTTCAAAATCACTTAGTTTCAAGTAGCATTATCTTCTTAATTCTTGTTAAATGTCTTTTTTCTTTAGTTGGTTTTGTTTCAATAAATGCTTTAAGAATTTTTTTTGCGGTTTCTGGTTTGTAAGTTCTTGCGCCTAAACAAAGGACATTTGCATTGTTGTGTTCTCTTGCCATTTTTGCAGTATACACATCAAAAGGATTTGCGGCTCTTATTCCTTTTATTTTATTTGCAGATATACTCATTCCTATTCCTGTTCCGCAAATAAGTAACCCAAGTGCTTTTTTGTCTTTTGAAACTTTTTTAGCTATTTTTTCTGCAAAATCAGGGTAATCCACTCGTTCTTCATCATGTGGGCCTAAATCAATTGTTTTTATTCCTTTTTTAGTAAGGAATTTTTGTAATATTTCTTTTGTTTTATATCCTGCGTGGTCTGAACCTAAATAAAAATACATTTCAATCACTTGTCTTATAGAGTATAAAAGGATTTAAACTATTATAGTCCTTCTATTAGTTTAAGGAGTTTTTTTAATGATTAAATTAAGCGATTATTCTTTTTTAAAATCAGGAATTGAAGCAATTTCAGCGTTTATCCCTGAAGGCAATTTCAGGTTTAATGATGAAGGGATTCATTTTAGGGCAATTGACCCAAGTCAAATAGTTCTCATTGATTATCATATAGAAACAAAAGTTTTCGATTCTTTTGAAGTGGAGCCTTCTTTTGTTGGAATTAATTTAACCGAGTTTAATAAAATAATTTCTCGTGCAATGCAAGGGGATAAAGTAGTAATGGATTTATCTGACTCAGAATTCAAAGTAGATTTTGAAGGCGAACTTGAAAGATCATTTACTCTTCCTTTGATTGATGTTTCTGAAGAAGATTTGAAATTACCAACTACCGAATACGATGTGAGTGTTGAAATTAATTCTAAAATTTTTCGAGAAGCACTTAAAGATGCTAGTCTTTTTAGTTCAAGTATTCTTTTAAAAATAAAAGATGGAAAATTTATTTTAGAATCCAAAGGAACCTCTGGAAAAGTAATTTCTAATTCTGCAAATGCTAAAGATGTAAAAGTAACCTCTTCAGGCGATGTGGTTTCTAAATATTCTTTAACTTATCTTCAAAATATTGTAAAAGAAGCAGATTCAGAATCGAATCTTTTAATTGAATTTAAAAACGATGCTCCAATGAAAGTAAGTTTTGATATTGGAAAAAGTAAAATAAAGTTTTATCTTGCACATATGCTTTTGTGATTTTGATGAACAGTTTTTCATTAGCCGAGTTAAGTTATGCTCAGAAATATCCTTTTACAGAGGTAGCAAAAAGAGTAGTTAAAGAATCAGGATTCACTCTTGAAAATATTCCTGAACCTGTACTTGATGTTTCAAGAAAAATGATTAATGCTGCTTTTTCTGAAAAAGAATTTGTTCCAAAAATTCATGCGTATAAAGAAATTTTTCAAACTCAAGTTCTTGCTTTTCCTGTTTCAAAAATTCTTGTATCAATTATTGGTCGTTATGAATTATACAGAAAATTTTCAAAAATGTTTTCAAAAACTATTTTTACTTATTTAGAATCTGAAAAGGACGATGTGCTTATTGATTTAGCATATGAATTAAAACTTGGTTTTGATTTAGCGGATTCAAAAAATTATTTTGTAAAACTTGATTTATCTGATTATTTAAAACCCGAACTTAATGAAGTATTCATGAAACTTATTAATTCCGATGTTGAAAAAGGAAAAGTTTTTTTGAATAGAAATGATTTTGCTAGATTTATTTCTTTGGTAGTGGGGCAACAAATAATCGATTCCCTTCCGGTGCCTGTGAAAAACATTCCTTCTTTTTTTAAAAAAGTAGCTGAAAATATTGAAGACGATTTTTCTAAAACTGTGAGAAAAAGATTTTCTAAATCTGATTTTGGTGAAGTTGCGCCAGAATCTTTTCCACCCTGTATGCAAAAGATGTATTCTGAATTAGCTTCAGGAATACAAGTTAATCATTCTGCAAGATTTGCTATTGCTACTTTTTTAAGCGGGATAGGAATGAGTTCTGAAAGGATAATTGAAGTTTTTAGAAGTACTCCGAATTTTAATGAGCGCACAACAAGATACCAAGTAGAAAAACTTGCCGGAGTTAAGGGGAAGGGTTATGCTTCTCCAAGTTGTGATAAATTGCGTACACTTAATCTTTGTGTGTCAAATTGTCCAGTTGGACATCCAATTCAATTTTATTCAAAAGAAATTTTAAAACAAAACATCAAAAAAGAAAAACAAAAAAAAGAACAAGAACAAAAAGAACAAGAACAAAAAGAACAAGAACAAAAAGAAAATAAAAAATAATTTCAAAAATAAAAAAAATAGTTTTAAATTTTTTATTTTAATTTTTTATTTTCACTTTTTTCAATATTTTTTTCAGGTTTTTATTTTTTCAAAGTTTTTTTGCACTTTTTTTATTTTTTTTTGTCGTTGCAATACAATTAAATACCAAAAGTTCGTGTACAATACTAATAACTTTTGATTTTTTTTTCAAAAGTTAAAATTTTTTTTAAAAAAATTGAGCGGAGGTAATTTCAATGGCAGCAGCTAAAAAAAAGTCAGTGAAAAGAAAACCAGTTAAGAAAAAAACTGTGAAAAAGAAAGTAGTTAGAAAGAAACCAGTTAAGAAAACTGTAAAGAAAAAAGTAGTTAAGAGAAAAGCAGTTAGAAAGAAACCAGTTAAGAAAAGAACTGTGAGAAAGAAAGTAACTAAAAGAAAACCAGCAAAAAAGAAAAGAACTGTAAAAAAGAAAGTAGTTAGAAAGAAATCAGTTAAGAAAAGAACTACTAAAAGAAAACCAGCAAAAAAGAAAAGGTAAATTTATTTTTTTAAGTACTAAAGGAATTTTTGTTAGTTCCTTTACCTTTTTCTTTTTTCTTACCATTTATTAATTGTTTTTTTGTTCTTCTATTGTATGGGGGCAGAACTTTTTCTTAGAGGATTAATAAAGGAATTTTATCGATCTACTGAAATAACTACAGTTCCAGATATTGCTTCGAGGGAATTCGGGATAGGTTCTTTTGGTAAAAAAATTTCTAATAGGCATTTTGAATTTAAAAATAATTCTTCTTTGAATTTTTATCTTCGTGAAAAAGTTCCGTTTTATATTTCATATTCTAATGCACATTATAAGTTTCCTTCTGCAAGACCAATGGAAAAAAAAGATTTGATTGGTGCGGATATAATTTATGAATTCGATGCTGATGATATAAAAACAGATTGTAAAGTAGAACATGATTCTTGGAAGTGTTCTTCTTGTGGTGCTAGTGGAAAAGGAAATATTAAAGAATGTCCTGAGTGCGGCTCCGGAGTAAAAGTTAGTGAGTGGGTATGCCGTGAGTGTATTGGCGAAACAAAACGACAAACAATTAAATTAATGAAACTTCTTGAAAACGATTTTTCTTTTACTGATGGTATTTCTTTAAATTTTTCTGGAAGCAAAGGTTTTCATTTGCATGTTCGGAGTGAATCAATCCAATCACTTTCTAAGAATGCGCGTCTTGAACTTTTGGATTATATTACTGGAACAAATATTAATCTTACTTCGCTTGGTTTTATTTCCAATCAAAGAAAATTTTTATGCCCTAAAAAAAGTAATGCAAAAGCTTGGGCAAAAAAAATCCTCTATGCTATTGAATATTTATTTGAAGAAGGAGACGCTTCAAAAATCGCAGCCATGGCATCAAGAGATAAATTTAGTTTTTCAACTAATAAAGCAAAAAAATTATTAGAAGAAAAATCAAAAATTTTTAAAGCAATGGATGTAGGGGTTTTATTATTTCTTCCAAAAGTTAGCAATGAAAAATTTTGGGGTGCTTTAATTAATTCAATTATTGAAGATGAATTGTTAATGGTTGATAGACAAACATCTGTTGACATCAATAAAATAATCCGTGTTCCGAATACAATTCATGGTTCAACTGGATTAAAAGCAAAAGAAGTTTCAATTGAGGGAATTAAAAAATTTGATGCCTTAAAAGAATGTGTTGTTATGTCGTCAAAAGAATTAGCTCTTTTAAACGTTGTCGCACCAAAGTTCTATTTAAACGGAGAAACATTTGGTCCATTTAATAAAGAAGAAGTTTCACTGCCAACATATGCTGGTTTTTTTTTACTTGCAAGAGGGAATGCTGAATTGAGGTGAGTTAATGGAATTATCCTATGATGAAGTAAGAAGAATACACCGATTAGAAAAAAATTCTTCAAAAATCGTTCCGGTCGAACAAGAGTTTTATAATTTTTTAAATTCTTTTATTTCAATTGAAAAGAAACAATATTTAGAATCCCTTACTGATTTATCTTCAACAAAGTCTCGCGATTTTACTAATTTAAAAAAAATGATTGAAGAAATTTTTTCCTTACGTGAAAAAAAAGTTTTAACAAAAGCACTTGTTGCTTCAAAAACAGGGGACATTAATATTGAAGGTCTTGCCATTCAAGAAAAAAAAATGTTTACTGAAATTCTTTCTCTTTTGAAAAAACATAATCTTGTTTTACAAGAGATTTTTTCAGATCCCTCAAAAAAACAGGCAAAGAAGAAGGATTTAAATAACCTTTCCGTGCAGATTCTTTTAGAAGTGCCTAGTTTTGTAGGAGCAGATATGAAAGAATATGGTCCTTTTAAGAAAGGCCAAGTTATTGAGCTTCCACTTGAAATCGCAAAACTTCTTTCTGAGAGAAAACTTGCGGAGGTAAAACAATGAACAATGAAAAACTTATTCCAAAAACCAAAACCTGTTTTTATAGGCTTAAATGTCCTGCTTGTGGTAATGAACAAAACGTTTTTAGTTCAGCTACAACAAAACTAAAATGTCTTGCTTGTAATACAGTACTTGCTAAAACTTCAGCATCAAAAATAAAATCCAAAACAAAAATAGTGAAAGAATTAAGATAAGGTGTTTTAATGGTTGATTTTCCCGAACAAGGCGAGATAGTAATTGGCAAAATAACAAAAGTACTTAATTATGGAGTATTCATGGATTTAATTGAATACGAAGGATTACAAGGCTTTGTTCATATTTCTAATGTTAGTTCAAGTTGGGTAAAGAATATTAGAAATTTTGTAAAAGAAGGTCAAGTTCGTGCGGGGAAAGTAACTAATGTAGACGCAGAAAAAAAACAAGTAGATGTTTCACTTACAAAAGTATCTTCTAATCTTCAACGAGCAAAAATTGAAGAATACAAACAAGCAAAAAGAACACATAAATTAATGGAACTTTTTGCAAAAACAATTAAAGCCGATTTTGATTCTGTTTGGGAAACAATAGCTGAGCCATTACTTGAAAAACATGATTCATTATATGAAGCATTTCAAGAAATTTTACTTCAAGGGGATTCTACAATTCCTGAAATGCCAAAACCTTGGCTAGTGCATTTTAAAGAAATGCTCGAAAAGAATTTTGAGTTGCCTGAAAAAACAGTTAAAGGAAAAATTTCTATCTCTGTGCCTGGCGCTAATGGAGTTGAATTTATTAAAAAAGCACTTTTAGCCGGTCAAAAAAAAGGAGGTAAAAAAGTAGAAATTATTTACGAAGGTTCAGGTAAATACTTAATAAAAGCACCTTCAACAGATTATAAATCCGCAGAAAAACTTTTGAAAACAGTTTCTGACGAAATTAGTTCTTTAATAAAATCAGCAAACGGAAAATTCGAATTTGAAAAAGGTAATTAAAAAATGTCAACTACTATAAAATTTTTAAAAGAAAAAAAATTTAAAAATGCAGTTTTGTTTACTGGTTTGCCAGGCATTGGTTTGGTTGGAAAAATTTGTGTTGATTATTTATTAAAACAATTTAAAGCAAAAAAAATAGCCGAAGTATATTCTGATTTTTTTCCTCCGAGTGTTCAAACAAACAAAGGGGTAATTGATTTAATTAAAGACGAAATTTTTTATTATTCTTTTGAAGGAAGAGATTATCTTTTTTTAGCAGGTCCAGTTCAGCCTATTCTTGATTCTAGGGCAGGGGCAATGCAGGAACATTATAAATTTGCAAGAAAAATAATCGAAATTTTAAAAGCAAAAGGAGTTACTGAAATTTGTACTCTTGCTGGTTTGAATATTGGGGAAAAAAGAATGCATGGCACTCCAAAAGTAGTGTGTGCAGCAACTTCAAAGAAAAAACTTGAAGAATGGAAAAAAATTGGCGCAATTGATAGTAAACCTGTTGGACTAATTAGTGGCGCTGCTGGTTTACTTTTAGGTATTGGAAAAGAGCAAGGAGTTGAAGGGGTCTGTTTAATGGGTGAAACAAATTCACGTCTTGTTTATGGCGACCCAGGCGCAGCAAAAAAAGTTACTGAATTATTAATTAAAAAATACGGCTTCAAAGTTGAAATGAAAAAAATGGAACAAGAAGCAAAACAAATAGAACAAGCTTTTGCAGCTTTAACAAAACAACTTGATGAACCTGAAGATAAAGCAAGTAGTTTGACTTATGTTCGTTAAAATTGTGTTAAAATTTTTTGATTAGAAATATCCGAAATTCCTGAAAGTTCTTTTTTGAATAATTGTTTTTTATTTTCATAATCTTCTTTTGATTCGCAAATTATTGGCTTACCATATTCTCCTCCGCCCCCAGGTAAGTAAAGCACTAATCCTTTTCTAAAAGCAATAATCATTTTTGCAACTTCTTTATCTACTTCTTCTAATTCTTCTTGTTTAGCATCAATCAAAATTTCAATTTCGTTTTCAAATAATTCTACAAAATCTTTCCATTTAGATTGAACTTTTACCGTGTTAATTCCTTTAGTGTTTACTGTTTGTTGAATTATTTCTGCCAGAGGAAGAGAATGTAAATATTCAGGTCTAAAGTCGGGGTGAGTTTCTTTTTCAAAATTTGCAAGAGAATTAATTAAATCTTTTACTCCTCTTTTTATTTGCCCTTGACATTTTAAACATCTCCAGTTTAATTGTTTTGCTTGGTCAAGAGAGTATTTTGAAAAACAAGAATTACAAGCAGTGCAATGATATTTTCCTTCCCTTGGATTTAATCCAATATTTTTTGTAATTAATTTTTCTTCTTTTTCTTTTAATGCTTTTTTTAAAGAATCAAAATTAGGTTTGTTCATTTTTATTTTGTTAAATTCTCTTCCTATTCTATGGGGCCAAGGGGAATGTGCATCACTATTTGAAAGAAAACTATATGAATGATTTTCTTTTATTAAATCTGCGAAATAAGAATCAGCACTAAGTCCAAGTTCAATAAAACTTAATTCTGAATGCATTGAACCATATGCTTCTTTTAATGAATTAAAAAAAGCAAAGATTCCGGTATAGGGAGTAAACGCATGAGCTGGTCCAAAAATTCCTCCTACATCAACTACTATTTCTGCAATTTCTTCAGCATTTAATTTTAAGTGAGGTCTTCCGCACATACTACAATCAAGACAGCCATATCCAGAAACTTTTTCGCGTAATTCTTCCGCACTTTCGAGCGAAGGCAAATAAGCTAAGTGATGAATTCTTTTGTTATCTTCAAGTTCTCCGCCAATAATGAAATTACAATTCCCCTTCAAATCCCTATAAACTCCATTACTTTCTTCTTCAATATTTTTCTTAACATGAGCACTCCACTTAGAATGAACTAAATCATTAGTGGTAACCACATCTAATCCTTTTATTTTTGATTGCTCTGCGATTACAGGAATAGTCATGTTTTTGCTTACCCCTGCAGAGTAATTTCCATGCAAATGCAAATCAAGATTATATTCTTTCATACAAAAATAACTACTAAAAAGAATTAATACTTAATTGATTCTTCAAATCTTCAAACAATGAATTAAAAAACAAGTGCATAATATATTTCTTAATATCGAAAACAAGCGAGTAGATTTTTATGGCAAGATTCACAGAAGAACAAAAAAAGATTTCTCTTTTACTAATGCATTCTCCAAAAACAGTGGAAGAATTGAATACTCAATTAAATATTCCTTTTGATGAACTTAATGAAAATTTAAAACAAATGGTAAAACTTAAACTCGTTAAGATAGAGGGGTATCCTCAAAAGTATAAGTTAATGGATAATATTGTTGAAGCAGTTAAACGAAGAAAAGAAATTCAAGAAAAAGATCCATTTGATTTAAGATTAAAAGCAGTTATTGAATTTAGAGGTGTAGAAGAAGATTTTTTAAAAAAACACATGGACGAAATAGAAGAAAAATTACGAGAAAACAAATCATTTACTATTTATGATATTTTTAGAGGAGAGCCACTAAAAGAAGACACTTATTATTCAAGTTACTTAGAAGTCAATTTAAGTGCAAAAGACTTTAACTCACTAGTAAAATTTATGTATTTCTTTGGACCTACTTCAGTAGAAGTTTTAAAACCCCAAAAAGTTGTTCTTGCAATGGATGATTTACAAGAAGCTTTAATGGAAATGGCAGACATGATTCAAAGTTACAATAGTGCAATGCTTAAATCAATGAACAAAGATGAACTTGATGCATTTGCAAAAAACCTATATTCTCCTAAAAAATAGTCAAATACCGAAAAAAACTCTTTTTTTAAATGTTTTTAACCCCTAATTATACTAGTAATAACGGCAGTATTTAGCGATTTAAAGGGGTTCGTTTATTGACTAATAGACTTTCTTCAAAAGACTTAAATTTTGCCTTATTTAGCATATAAAACAGTTACTGCCTTTTTTGAAATAGAAACCTTTTTAAATAAGGTGAGTGATTGAATATAAGAGCCTACAGTTGGTTATGCTTGACATAACTATATTGTACTTATGATAGGATTTCGTGAGGTGAAACAAAAATGAAAGGAATTAATATAAAAAAGTTGGCTGCTATAGCAACTGGCGCAGCATTGTTGGGATCAGCAATTGCACCAATGGTATCAGCAATCGACGTAGCAAAAGAAGATATATACAATAGTAATGGTTCGCCAAAAGTGAGCATTGTTATTGGTTCAGACGCAGCATTATCAGACGCTGTTTGGGCTGGAAATTTAGCTGCAAAAATCGCAGAAAAAGCAGCAGAATCAAAGACAGTTAGCGCTTCAGCAACTGGCGAAAGCGGAGAACTTTCTTCATCAGTTGACTTGTCAGAATTGACAGTTGACGTAACAATTGGAGGAACAGTAACTTTCGGAGATCAAGCAAAAGAATTTAGTGAAAATTTTGCTTCAACTGCAGAAGTTAATAGAGATATAGATACTAATCCAATTACAAGTAATGATTTGGAATATCTATATGATTCCGAAGTAACTCAAAAAATTACTAATGGAGATCAAACAAATCAAAGACCATCAATTGACATTCAAGAAAAAATCGGTGTCGAAATAGATGTTCAATTTGATACTGACGAAGATGTAAAAGATCTTGTAGCAAAAATTAAAGACCCAGCTGATTTTATTTATCGATCAAGTTTTGGGACTTCAGGAATTGATCTTGGAGACACAAGTTTCACTGATAGCGGTGCTAATGATAATGTAAAAATAGTTTTCTTTGGAGAAACATACGAACTTAACTCAGCTACATTAACTGGTACTAAGTATGTAAAACTTGTAAAAGTTTCTGCAAGAGAATCTTATATGGAAGAAGAATCAATCGAAGGGCTTATTGGTCAAAATGAATTTGCTGGTCAAGAAATGTCTGTTAAAGTATCAAGAATTATTCAATATGCCGGAGCAGGTACATATGATGCTACATTTGAGTTATTTGATGCGTCAAGTAATTTAGTTGATACACAAACAATTTCAACTTCAGAAAATTTATCTGAATTATTTGAAGATTCTGATGGTGAAGTAGCATTGACAAGTAATTTGTATATTGATACAATTGCACTTGCTACAACATCTGGACTCGGATATGTAGAAGTAACTAAAGGAACAGATACTGTAGAATTATATGACGGTCAAGAATATCCTTATGACTCATCTGCAGGAAGCGATGTTGACTTTGGTTATAAAGCAAGAATTGGAGTAGGAACTGGAACAGATGTAAATAATTTGACTTATATTCAAATTGAAAACGATGAAGAACTTTGGAGCGATCCGGAAAAAGACGCTGAATATGATCAAGGTCCATTATTTCCAACAAACACTGTTTGGTCAGTACAAGGAAATGAAGGAACTGAAGCAGTATTCTTAAATTCTGAAGGCGAAGACGTTCAAGGTTATGGATATGCTAAAGTATCATTCCTTGGTTTTGAAGGAGATCAAGAAAGAAGCCTGGTAAAACTTGGCGCAGTAGATAGCGTTTCTGAAGGCGGAATAGAATTCAAAGATGCTAGTGACTCTACAAGAGAAGTTCCATTCTACATTAGATCATCAGTTTCTAAAGGCGGAACAGGAGAACTTGATGAAGGAGATTTTTCATTCGAAGGAGAAACAATTTACTTTGATTTGAATTATGGTACTCTTAGAACTACTCAAGAAGACACAAACTTCAATATTAATACTGCAGATTATGTAAATAATAGACTATGGACAATTGCATCTGGAACTACTGGGGCAGCAGATATAAATGTTACTGTAGCTGGTGCAAAACCAAGCGATTTCAATCTATTCCATAATGCGTCTGTAGGCGATGTAAATACATTAGATGGAGTTGCATATAGATTAACTGGTACTCCAAGTGCTAATAAAATAACTGTAGCTGTTGATTCCGCAGTTGAATTCAGAAGAGGAAGCAATACTACCGGAGACCTATTCTACAATGTAAGTGGAACTACAACTGACGAAACATATGGTTGGATGTTAATGTCTGATGAAAATGTATTAGATGGTGGAGATGGAACTTTACCAATAACACTAGCTTTGAGTGATTCAGTTTCAGCTAGTAATTCAGATTCTGACGGAGTATTCTACGCTAGTAAATTAACTAAAGAAAGTGATGGAGACTATGATGACCTATGGTTATTATTAGATGCTCAAAAGTTAATCAAAGAGGATAGTGCAGTAATCCAAAATAGCCACAGTGTTTGGTTCGGCGGAACACAAGTTCCAAATTTAGTATCTGCTGCATATACTGAAAATGAAGGTGTTGAAAACGACGCTATTTCATACGCGGATATAGGCAGTTCAGTTTCTATGGGAGCTGGAGTAACATCTTATGGCCACTATGTTCCAAAGATTGAAGACTTCAATAAAATTGCAAATGCAGCAGCTGACGCAGTATACTCTGATGACGATGCATATTTCGTTGCAGAATTTGCTGTTGTTCACGGAATCGCAGCTACTCCTGATTTCAACGCATATGTAAATACTGAAACAGGTAAAATACTGAATACAGACGATTCTGATTTAACTACATATAGTTCATCTGTAGTTAATTTGGGAACTCCAACTTGGTCATTAGACCTTAAAGGCGAAACTGGTTCTTTGACTACTGCATATAATTATAGTGCAGCTAAAGTTTGGCTTGAAGATAATATGGCTAAATTCAGTTTGCCACAAGCACTAGAACAAGTTGAGATAAATGTCTATGGCGGAGCAGCTACTAAATCAGTATCAGGTGGAGAAGTAGTAACTCTATCAATTGGAGATAAAGTAATTACTGAGACAGGAACTGAATTAACAATGACTAATCCTGACGGCGCAACTTGTGCAGTTTCAGGAGAAGACGGAGATGTTGCATGCACAGCTACACCAGCTGAATATGCTTCACCAGCAACAGTAAGGAACCCACTGGTTTACCTTGATTCAGAGGCACCAGCAGGAACTAACATTATTGTTGGAGGACACATCGTTAACTCATTGGCTTCAAGCCTTGTTGACAGATTGACCGCTCCTGGTCAAACAGTTGCAGAAGTAGACGGCTCAGGCAACATTTATGTTGCAGGATACGTTGCTGATGATACAGTATCTGCAGTTAAAGAATTAATTGACGCAATTGACGCAATGGAATTGGCTTAATAACCCAATTTCGTTTTTCAATTAGCAATAAGTGAACCAGCGTAAATCGCTGGTTCATTTTTTCTTTTTTTTTAAATTAAAAATCTCATTAATTTTTTTAATACTCTTTTGATAATATTTTTTTTGTTATTTTTTACCCTTATTTAATGCTTTACTTTTTAATGCTTTTCACATATTTTTATTTTTATGAATAAGAATTTTTATTTTTTTGTTACGGTAATCGTTGCTTTATTGATTGTTATTTCTACAGGATTTATTTTGTTTAATTCTAATTTTTCTGAGTATGATTATTCTATTGTAAGAAACAATGTCGAGTTTGTTTCTAATTCTTTTGAACCAAAAGAACTTATTTCCGAAATGAGTGAATCTGAAGTATTTATTGTTTCTCCAAGGTTTGTTGAAAAAGGCAGTGAGAATACTTTTATGCTTCCTGCAGTAACTACTTTTTCAAGTGTGTTAGTGTTTAAGGAAAAAAGTGTTGTAATGGTTGCAAGAATACTTGATGAAAATGGAGATTTGAATAGTTGTCAATCAAATTTAGGCGATACTAAAACAAGCGAGTTTCTTTCTAAATCTGAGTGTGAGCTTTTTTTTAATGATTCTTCTGCCGTAAAAATTTTTATTAATTTCCCTAATGAAAAATTAAAGCATTCTCGAGTTATTCTTGAAAAAAATAAGATAACTGTTACGCCTGTTTCTTTTGATGCGGTTCCTAGTGTTAGTTTTGAAGTATTAAATGCTTTTTATGAGGATACTGAAAAAATAATCCAACAAATAAATGCTGTTGTTAGTGGATTGTAAAACAAGTGTTTTTAATTCTCTCGAATCATATTTTTTCATGCACATTCGACCAAGAACAGTAATTATTTTTTTATTAATTTTAGCAGTAGTTTTTTTTTGTGTAAAATTAATTTCGCTTTATTGGGTAGTAATTTTTTTTAATGTTATTCTGTTATTCATTAATAGTGTTTTTCTTTTTGCTTATTTTGAAATAAAACCAAAAGAACACAAATTAAAAAATTGGCCAAGTGTAACAATAGTTGTTCCAAATTATAATGGCGCTAATAATTTAGTTAAGTGTATCGAGTACGTTAAAAATTTAGAGTACGCTGGTAAAAAAGAAATTATTGTTGTTGATGATGGTTCTACTGATTCGTCAAGAAAAATTTTAAAACGAATTAGTGGAATAAAACTTATTTTAAATAAAAAAAACAAAGGGAAAGCAGGAGTTCTTAATGACGGGATTGCTGCGGCTAAAGGAGAAATAATTGTTACTATTGATTCTGATACTTATCCTGAACCCGATTGTTTAACAAAAATGGTTCCGCTTCTTAAACCAGGGGTTAGTGCAGTAACCGGTTTTGTTAGAGCTTCTAATACTAATGGTTTTGTTGAAAAAATTCAAGAGATTGAATATCTTGTTTCATTTGGTTTTTTTCAAAAAGTATTATCTGATTTAAATGCTCTAATGGTTACTCCTGGTCCAATGAGTGTTTATGATGCAAAATTTTTAAGAAAAATTGGCGGGTTTGATGAAAAAAATATTACTGAAGATATGGAGATTGCTTTTAGGATTAGAGAAAATGGGGGTAAAATGGTTACCTGTACAGAAGCGCATATTTTCACTGAAGTTCCTACTAATATTAGACATTTGTTTACTCAAAGAGTTAGGTGGTACAGAGGAAAATTTATGAATACTTTAAAGTATAATAAAATGTTGTTTAATCCAAAGTATGGTGATTTTGGAGTTTTTACTTTTCCTTTTTCAGTTATAATGGAGTGGTGTGTTGTTCTTTTTCTTTTTATTTTTGTAGCAGGAAATATTGAAAATCTTTTTTATTATTTTACTTTAGTTGCTTCATTTCTTACAGTAAGTAATAATATTCAAGTTCTCGTTCCGGCTTTATTTTCTCTTAATTCAAGTATCCTGTTTTATGTAATGGGTGCGTGTTTTTATGCAATATTTATTTACTATAGTCATCTTCTTGCAAATGATAAGTTGAGTATAAAGAAGCTTCCTGAAATAACCTTGTTTATAATGGTTTTTGGAGTATTTCTTGTATTAGTATTTTTCACAGGGTTTTTTAAAGAAATAAACAAGAGTGATTATGTATGGTGAACAAGTATATCAAAGCAATTTTTTTAACTTCAATTTTATTTTTGATTGGAGTTTCTCTAATGAATTTTTTTGATACTTCTAGAATTGAAAACGTTTCTAATGAAATCGAAATAGTACTTCTTGATTCAGAAGCAATCCAACAATTAATATTTTATGAATCTATTTTTGAGGATTCGGATTCGGTTTGTAAAATTCTTTCTAATAGAATCGATTCCCAAATTGAAAAAACAAGGACTTTACTTTCAGAACTTGAAAGTACAAATGCGCAGGTAATGTTTGGGGATACCCGAATTCCTAAATTAAAGTATCGTATTCAAAATATTCAACTTTATTTGCTTATAGAAAAAGCAAGAAAAGATTGTGGTGGTATTAGTGTTATTCCTGTGCTTTATTTTTTTCCAGAAAATGAATTATGTGTTGATTGTGTAGTTCAAGCAAAAGTGCTTGATTCAATTGTGCAACAAAATAGTAAGCTAAGAGTTTTTGCTTTGCCAGTGGGTACGGATATTCCTGTTGCTGATGCGCTTGCAATAAAACATTCGATTTCTAAGTATCCTTCAGTAGTTATTGAAGGGAAATTATTTGAAGGGTTAGTTTCTGAAGAAGTGCTAAAATCAGCTATTTCTTCTTGAAGCCAAGTAAAAAAAAGCAAAAATTACCTTAACTCCCACGGCTTTTTAGATGTCTTTTTGTTAAAAAAACGTGTTTTTTACCCTGTTTTAAGGGGTTTTCTTCCACTTGCCCTTGTTTTTCAAGGATTTTTCATTAGTTCCCTAGACACCGTAGTAGCATAGTTTCCTTTGTCTAAAGAGAAGCTTATTTTTAGTTTTTTTCCTTCAAAAAACTCGTCATTTTCAATAGAAATTAGTTTTAGGTCTTTTGGAATTATTTTTATTTTTTTTATGGTTCCTTTACAACTTAACTCTGGAAAACTTTTAATTTTAAAATTTGTTAAGTTAATTTTTTCTTTTTCAAGAATTTCTTTTTCTATTTCTCCTGGAATCCCTTCTGAAATTTTTGTATCCAAACCAAATAAAGGCACAGTTACTATTCCATCTTTAAGAACGTCTCCGTCAATTGGTTCAAGTCCTATTCCTCTTTCAATTCTCAAATTAATTATTTCATTAAATAAATAACTTTGATATGCATGAGTAAACATGTAAATTAAGTGTTTTGGTAAATTTTGAAATGCGCCAATAAAATCTTTTGGGTACTTGCATAAATGATGAAGAATTGCAAGTTCGTATCTAAATTTTGACGGAAATTCTTTACTTGCTTTTGAATAATCTTTTGTTTTGAAAAGATTTTTTCTCGCAATTGCAATTTCTTTTTCCTCGCCCTCAGATGGTGAGGTAAGATACAATAGTACTGCTTGTTCAAAATTTCCATTAACAAATTCTCTTCCAACTCTGTGAGTTATTTGTCTTATTCCTCCAAATCTTTGTTCTCCAAAATAATTAGCTAATCCTTTTTTCATTTGCTGAAAGCATTCTTCTGTTTCTTTTCGTAATTCTTTTTCATTTAATAAAATATTTCTAATTTTTATTTCGAAATAGTTTCCTTTATGATTTCCAATTTCAATTTTTTGATTACTCCATTCTGGTTCACGTAACGAAATAAATTTATCATTAAATTTTTTTAATTTTTCAATGTTTGGTTGCCAAAAAGAAATTCTTTGAGAAGTGATTCCTCGTTTGTCTTTCATTCCTGCATACCCAAGTCTTTTTTGTGAACAATGGCATTGTCTTGTAATTTTTCTTAAAGCAGTATTTGTATCTAAATTAAATTTTTCCATTGTAAAATGCAAGTATTCTTTTGCATCGTCTTTAGATTCAGTTGGTTTAAATTCAATTTTTTTTGTTCCTTCCCATTCTCCAAAGGCAAGGTTTTTCAAAATTTTTTCATTAAGAGTAATTTCGCCCACTATAAAATCGGAAATTCTTTTTTTTAATAATCCTCCAATTCCTTTAGTTGTTGTTGAGTAGTGAGTTATTCCGGTTAAATTCATGGGGTTCAATTCCTTTTTTTATTAGTTAAGTTTGTATCTTAAAATTGCTCCAATTCCTCCGAATCCATTTAGGAATTGGTCGCCTTCAGGAGTTTCATTAGAAACAATTTCTAGTTTGGTAGAGGTTTCTTCTGCTTTTTCAGTCATGTAATCAAGATAATCTATTTCTTCAATTAATTCCATTGAAACATTATTTCTATAAGTGCTTAGTTTAAAATCGCCTTTTTTATCTACAACAATTTCAATTTTTTCAGTTGCAAGGTTTTTGATTTTATAAACTATCCATTCATTTTCTTCACTTACAAGTAAAGTTTCAACTTGTCCCATTTCAAGTGCAGTCATTACTTCTTTTTCGCCATAAGTTGCAAGTCCGTCTTTTGCTAATTCTCCTAAAAAATTTGTAACTAACATTCTTTCTTTCATCATGTCAGTATCTTTTAGTAATTCTTCTGATTTTTGAACAACTTCTCTAATTCCTGATTCGTCAGTATAAGAAGTATCAATTGTTCCGAGTATTTTTTTCTTTAATCTATGGTCTATTAATCCAGTTTCAATGAATGCGGTTTTAGTCATTCCTGGGCCACCAATAATGAGCCCCATTAATTTTTCTTCATAAGGGAGAAATGCAGAATTTACTTTTTCACTTATTCTTTTGTAAAAGGTTTGTTCTTCTTCTTCTCTTAGTCGTTCAAATCGAGCAGCACTTTGTCCACCTGCCCTCATTTTTCCAGAGTAACCTGAAGTAAATCTTCCAATTATTTCATACCTTTTTCCTAGTAAAGTTGCAATTGTTGCTTCGTTTTTATCGATGGTGATTAAGCCATATACTCTACTTGGTTTAATCATTGTTTGTAAAGGTTCCAAGTGAAATTTTGAATCGCACCAATAAATTTTTGTTTTAAGGTCTTTAATTGGTTTAATTGTAAATAATTTAATATCAGTTCTTCCTTCGGTTTCAGACACGTTTCCTGAAAAAACAACTAGCCCTAATTTAGGAATTTTAAAATCAATTTGTTTCAAAAAATTAATTAGTCTTCTTAGTGCGCCTTGAACATTTTTTCTTGTTGTTGGACTTTTAATATTAGAACTTTGACTAATTTCGTCAGTTAATTGATTCATTACTGAGCTTCTATCTGTATTGAATGGAATGTAAACAGTAATTAATTCAGTTCCTCGTCCAGAGTATTGGCTAAACTTTTTGATTTTCTTTTTGAAAATCGCTTCGTCTCCTTTTGTTACTTCATCATGATGACTCATAGTTATCACTAAAAAAATCAATTAAGAATAAGGTCAAGCAAAAGCGCTTGTGTTCATAATAATATTTTAGGCAGTATTGATTATAATACTTGCTTTTTATGACTTTGCCTTTTTCCATAGAAATTGAAAATATTTTTCGTAAGAATCTGCAGCTTCTTTGTTTTGAATTAAAATTCCGATTGGTTTTTCAGTCCAAATCAAAATTCCAACTTTATCATTTCTAATTATTGTTTCGCTTAAAGGTTCGAACCCTTTTTCATAATATTTTAAATCTGCAAAAGAATAATATCCGCTTTTTTTACTCCATGCTCTTAAGGATTCATTTAGAAGCAATTTTGCCTGTATCTTTCTTTTAGCTCTCTGTTTGTGATAATCAATCCAAAAAGCATCCCCAAGCATTATTGATTCTTTAGGAGAACCAATGGTGTGATGTTCTTTTCCGCCTGCATCAAGAAGCTCGAAAAGAATTTCTCTTATTCCTTTTTTACCTCTGAAAGTTGTAACCTCTGGTTTTTCTTTAGACAATCCTTGTTTAGCTAATAATTCAGGGAGTATTTTTTGAAAATTTTCTTTTTTTTGTTCAATGTATTCTATTATATGTTTTGGATTTGCTGGTTGGTATTGTTTTCGTTTTCCCTCTTTGCTAAATGAAACTAATCCTTTTTCAATGAGTTTATTTAAAGTCATGTGAACAACCGAATTATGCAACCCTGTTTTGTCGAGTATTGGCCCAGCAGTAGATGCTCCTAGTTCCAACAATGCGATGTAAACTTTTATTTCTGAATTTGTTAAACCAATATCTGCGAGAATTTCAGTATCCATAATATATTTCATTTTAACCTTCTAATAAACCCTTCTATTTGTCCTCCTTTTTTGGAGAATAAGTGCATAAATACCACTTAAACACATAACTTAATACGGTAACAAGATTAATTGAATTGTTTTTTTGTTTCGTTGGAGAAAAAAAATGTTTTTTGAAGTTGTTTCAAATTTAATTTCATTTAATTTTCAATGGTTTATTCCATTAATAATGAATAATCTTTTGTGGGTTTTTATTTTTGCAGGATTAGGTCATTTTATTTTTGAAATGAATTTACTAAAAGGAACAATATTCATTGCATTTTACCTTTATGCATTAACTGATTTTACTAATGCTCTTGGTTGGGTTTATCAAAAAGGATTTTTTTGGACAATTTCATTAGGATTCATTGCAATGATGGTATTTGATGTATTTTTTAAAGGAACAAAATTTAGTGAAAACAGAGGAAAAATAGCATCAATAATGTTCTATGTTTTTTTGTTTTCAATAAACGTTTTCATGCGATTAAAAATGGGTTTTGTAAAAAATATTTTAAATGCAAGTGTAATAGCAGCAGTAATATTTTTCCTTGGCTTTATTGTTTTCGGAATCACTGGTTCTACACTTGTAAATCAATTTTTCTTTTCCCCCACAGGATTAATAATTTTGATTAGTCTTTCATTTATTGAATTAGTTGGTTTGAGGAGTTAAGAAAAAGATTAAATAGCACTTTTCCCTTTTCATTACTGTTAATATGTTTGATATGTTCAATAATGAAGAAAGCGCAAGTGATGAAAGTTCTTATTCGTCAGAATCCAATTCTTCCTCTGATTCCCACGGAGATATTTTTGTTATTTCTATTGGGGGTTCTTTGCTTGTTAAAGCTAAACCAGATACTGAAATACTGAGACAATTGTCTCAAAAAATATCTTCTTTTCACACTTCCGGAAAAAAAATAGTTTTAGTTATTGGTGGCGGAAAAATTGCGCGTAATTATGTTGAGTGTCTTGATTCTTTTGAAGTTAATAATTTTCAAAAGGATTTAATGGGTATTGCGGTTACTCAGGCTAATGCTTTAATGGTTGCTAATGTTATTCCTGAGTGTCATAATGAAGTTCTTACTCAAGTTAATCAAGCTAAGGCGATTCTTGATACAGGTAAGATTCCTGTTTTTGGTGGTTTAATGCCTTTTTTTACTACTGATGCTGTTGCTGCTCTTATTGCAGAGTCTCTTAATGCAACTTTTGTTAACTTAACTAATGTTGATGGTATTTATGCTGCTGACCCCAAGGGATATCCTGATGCTCGTAGGTTTGATGAGATTAATTATTCTGATTTAATTTCTTTGATTATTTCTTGTGGGTCTAAACCTGGTCAAAATGTTGTTCTTGATTTTGCGTGTTGTATGATTCTTCAAAGAAGTAATTTACTTGGGGTTGTTCTTGATGGTAATGATGTTGAAAACTTTTCAAATTATCTTGAGGGAAATTCGTTTACTGGAACTGTAATAAAAGATACTGCGGTTTCAATTGATGATGCTGAAATTGAAGAGGCTATGGATAAACCAAAGCGAAAAAGGAAAACATTAAAGAAAAAATCAAGTAAAAAAAGAAGTTCTTCTTCTAAAGAATTTGATGTAAATGATGTTGATAATTTAGAGCTTTAACTTTTTATTTTTTCTTGTTCTGAATATTGGCGTAATAATAATTCAAATGCAATTTTTTCTGTTTCCTCTGACCTTGCCCAAGTTTTTCCAAAATCAAGTGTTTTTATTAGGTCTCCTTTTCCAGTTTTTGCAAAAAATTTTCCTTTATATTCAAAAACAGCACATGTGCCATGACCTTCTATTTTTTGAGAACTTACATTAATGGTTAGTCTTTCTTTAGGATTTCCGACTTTAGGTGGTCTTCGCCTTGTAGGTTTCATTTTTTTACCTTTTATCAAATGAGCTCATCAGGAAGCCATTGTTCCCATTTGAGGTCTCCTATTGCTATTAGGCATTCAGTAGGATTTATTAGTATCTTTTTCCAATTTTGCCCATCATCAAGAACTAATCTATTACAAGCAGTATTAACTAAGCAATCTACTTTTACCCCGATTAAATAAGCTTCATTAATTAAATCCATTTCAAACAAATATGCTTTTTTGTTTTTTTGTTCAATTGCTTTTTTTAATTCTAATGCCGTTTCTTTTTGTCGTTGTCCTGATTTTGTTGAAACAAGTATTCCGAATGTTTTTGCTTCGGAAGCTAATGCAATTGACGCGAATCTTTTTCGCTTGAATTTATCTCGTGTTTTTTCTCCAAGTTCTTCTATTTTTTTATTAATCGGATTAACAATAAATACTGGTTTGTTAGTGCTAAAAATTATTCCTAATGGGTGAAAATAACCATCTCCAAAGTATACTGTTGCTTGAACATTTGGCATTATTGATTTTATTGAAGTATAATTACAACCAAGTATTTGCCCCTCAAGGGGGACTCTTTGGGAGCCTTTCCCATAGAATGAATATATTTTTTTTTCAAAAAGCATTTTTTTTAAATCTGGTAAAAAATGGTAATATTGAGTATTTGCAACTAATGCGATAGAATTTATTTTTTGTTTTTCAAGTTCTTTTATTAGTCTGGAAACATTTTCTTCTAATTCTTTTTTTTCCATTTCATAATAACAAGGCACATAAAAAATAGTTTTATTTTTATGGATTGCCGAGTGGCCAATGTGAATTATTACATCTGCATCAAGAACTTCTTTGTCTTTTAATGGTAAATCACATGCGCCAAAACAAGGGTCCATTTTTACAAAAATATTTTCACACACTTCTTGAATTTCATCAGCTATACTTGTTACTTTTTCTTTAAATCCTTCAGGAATTTGAACAATTACTGTTTTAGCATTTTGTTCTTTAATAAATTCTTTAGCAGAGGTTAAATCTAAAATTAGTTTAGGCATAAAAATTCAGAATAATTATCTCTTAGCTTTAGCATCTTTTTTATAGTCTGCTTTAGCGTCTTTTTTATTGTCTGCTTTAGCGTCTGGTTTTGCACCGGCTTTATCGTCTTTTGTATCTTCTGTTTTATCGTCGTTTCCTTCTGCGTCTTTTGCTTCTTCTTCTTCAGCTTCTGCTTTTCTCATGTCTCTTGTTTTCTTTGGTTTTGTTCCAATACTTGCGACGTCTGTTCCTACTTTTGTAGTGACTTTACAAGTAAATCTTGAAGCTGAACAAAGTAGTGCTTTTTTTCCTGCTTCTACATCTTTTTCAGCTACTAAAAGTGAAAAAATCTTTTGACCATCTCTAAGTCTTGCTGCTCGTCCCATTGATTTTCCAAAACAATGGCTCATTCCTTTAGAAACACGATCTGCTCCTGCTCCTTGAGCTTGTTTATTTTCTCGTAAAATATGATGTGGATAAACTCTTAATTTTAAAAAGAAATCTTCTTTTCCAATTGAAACAACTAAGTGTCTGTTAATTAACATTCTTGCACTTTCAAATGCATTATCTCTAAGTTGTATTCCTTGTGAACCGCATTTAATGCATAAATCAACAACATGAGTAAATTCTTTAATTCCATTTCCCATGTTCCATTGTCTTGTTTGAAGTCCAGGTACTGCTCCAATATAGTCTCTCTTTTGAACTTTAACTGCATGTCTAGTGTTTGCACGATCTTTAGTGCTACTATAACAATGCCCTGGTCTTAATCCCATTTTAATTCCTTCAAAAATGAATATTTAATTACTCAAAAAGAGTTGTTTTTATTTACTAATTTTTCCCATGAACGCTTTAAAAAGCTTACGTATGACTTTCAATTCTAAAAATAAGTGGAAGCTTCCTGATTTTGATTTTAACCAAGAAGCATTTTTGTTTTTTATTATCCTTCGGTCATCAAAGTATATAATGAGCCTTTGCAATTTGACATATCGCTGATTGCAGTATTGAATTTTAAGGAATTGTCGTAAAGACACACCATTTCTTCGTCAATCCAGGCAGGATTAGGATTTGCGACAAATTTGCTTTTAACTTCGCATAAACCATCTTTTGGTCCTAGTATTTCATAGTAATATTCTATTGTATCCATAAGTTTGAATGTTGCTGAAGATTGTTCACATGTTGCAAACTTTGCTTCAAAGCAATCTATATCTCCACAGTCGGTAACAACTCCAATGTCCGCGTCAACGCGAATATTTATTTCTCCTTCGTCATTTTCGATTTCTATGGTTTCATCCACGTTGGCATTAATTGTTTCTTCTTCAGAATTAGTTTCATTTGTTGTACAACCGCTAAGCAATAACGCTATAGCTATTACTAATAGTACATTTCTAATTTTTTTCATTTTCACACCTCTTTTTTAAAATTTTTAATTTTATTAATTAGATTTAAAAGAATTGTAAGTATAATAATCTTTATGTTTTGGGTTTTCAGTCCCCTTAATCATATGGATCTCCGCCTCTGGCAATAATTGCGAGGTTTTTAATGTTAATTCCTAGTTTTTCTCTTTGTTTGTTTGTTAATGAGCGCATAAATTTCCAATAGGCTTTTGCGGAGTATTCTGTTGCCTGTTGGGGATTTCTATGAGTTTCCATTAAAAATTTTTTTAAATATTGTTGAAATTCTTGAAAGTTTCTTATTTTTCCTTCTGAAAGAGCGTTATAAAAAAGCATTTTTAAATCAAATAATTCTTTTTGTTCTTTAGGAAGTCTTTCTCTATTTTGTTGCATTAGCCCTCTTTCGTTTAAAATTTTTTGAATTTTTTGTAATTCGAACATACTTGATTTTCTTTGTGCTTCTTGTTGTTGATGTAATCTTCCGGGAAGTAGCCCTGAGTTTCTATGGTCAAATGGATTAAGTGCAAGATTTCCATGTGTTGTTCTTTGTTGCATTTGGCTTTCTTGTTGTAGTTGTCTTCCTCGCTGAAATAGGTTTCTAATATTTTTTGCATGCTGTCTTGCCATATAATAAATTATAGTTTTTTTCTTTAAAACACTACCTTTATATAGCGGGTTATGTATTGTTTGTTTTGAAATCTTATTTTTTTAGGAGAGGTGAAATTAAATGGTAATTGATTTAAACAAAGTCGGAAAGTTGCTTGAAAAACTTGGTTTAAAGCTTGAGAAAGAAGCAAAAACCAAAAAGAAACCAGTGAAGAAGAAAGCAGTTAAGAAAAAACCTGTAAAAAAGAAACCAGTGAAGAAAAAGACGGTTAAGAAAAAATCTGCTAAAAAGTCAGTTAAGCGAAAATCCCGAAAAAAATAATTTTTTGGGAGATTCCTTAGGTTAATTAGTTCTAATTTTATTAGTATTTCTCTTAGTGTTCGAACTCCCCCTTTTTAATTCTTTTTCAATAATTTTATTATTAGGTATTGCTGAGATGACAGAACGGTTATGTACCCGCCTGCAGAAACCTTTTCGTAAAATGTTTGCGAAAAAATGGTTTGCAGTTAGCGGGCTAAGGGGGTTCAACTCCCTCTCTCAGCTTCCTTTTTTTAAGGTTTTTTTATGAAAGCAGTTATTTTTGATATGGATGGAGTTATTGTGGATACAATGGGGATTCATAAAGAATCCACTATTAATGCTTTTTCTGAGAATGGTTTCAATATTACTCATAAACAAATTTCACAGTTTGATGGAATGAAGTCTAGTGAAGCATTTAAGAATTTGTTTGAAACAAAAGCGGATGAAGAAATCGAAGCAATGATTTCTAAAAAATATGAATTTCTAAAAAAAAGAACTTTTGGAATTAGTCCATATTCTGGTTTTCTTTCATTTTTTTTTAAATTAAAAAATAAGTTTCCTCTTGCAGTTTGTTCTAGTTCTCGAAGAGCTTTTGTTGAATATATTCTTGAACAAATAAATGAACGAAATTCCTTCAAAATACTTGTTGGAGCTGAAGATGTTTCTCGTGGAAAACCTAATCCTGAGCCTTATTTGAAAACAGCTGAACTTTTGAATGTTCTCCCAAAAGATTGTTTGGTTATTGAAGATTCAGTTGCGGGAATAATTTCTGCAAAAGCAGCAGGAATGAAGTGTATTGCTGTAACTAATACTTTTGATAGAAATTTTTTATTAGATGCGGATTTAGTTGTGGATTCTCTTGCGGAAGTTTCAATTGAACAAGCAATGGGTTTATTTAAAAACTAATTTTTTTTTTAGCTTAGTGGTTAAAAGCTTTAAAGTACTAAGTATTATTGGTTTATTTTGGAGTTGTTTTAATTGAAAATTGGTATTTTTTCTGATCCTCACTTGGGTTTTGCTGAAAAAGGCGAACGTGCAGAAGAAGCATTTGATAATCTTTCACAGGCAATTGATTTGTGTATTAATGAAAAAGTAGATTTTGTTGTTCTTGCAGGGGATATTTTTGATGAACCAGCACCTAATCATAATATTTTATTTAATGCAATGCAATGTTTTGCTAAATCAAAAAAAGGAGAGTCTAAGGTTTCTTTAACTCTTGAAAAAAATAATTCTCAAAAAAAACTTTCTTATTCTGGTTTGCCTATTTTAACAATTCATGGAAATCATGAGTATCGGGGTAAAGAAACAAAAACTGCTTTAGATGTTCTTAATTTTTCAGAACTTTTAATTTATTTTCATGCTTCAAAAATAATTGTTGAAAAAGATAATGAAAAAATTTGTGTGCATGGTCTAGGAGCAGTTCCTGAAAAAAAAGCACAAGAAGTTTTAAAGTATTGGAATCCTCTCCCCGAAAAAGAGGCAGTAAATATTCTTGTTTTACATCAATCATTTAAAGAATTCATGGCGGTTGATGACGAAATGGTTGCTACTCTTTCATTGGAAGATTTACCAAAAGATTTTGAACTTATTATTGATGGACATCTTCATTGGAGTAATATTCAAAAATTAGGCAACACAAATTTTCTTCTTACTGGTTCAACAATTGCTACTTCAATAAAAAAATTAGAATCTGAAAAACCTAAGGGAGTTCATTTTTTTGATTCTTCTTCAAAACAAATTTCTTTTAAAGAATTACCAAATCAAAGAAAAATGTTTTATCATAAAATTTCTTTTAAAGACGCTAATGTTGAAGAAGTAATTGATGAATGCAAAAAAATTATTTCTTCTGATTTAAATTCTAATACTACTCTTAAACCATTAATACGGCTTAATTTAAAGGGTTTTTTAAAAAAAGGGCTTTCTTCGGGCGATGTTGATTTGAAAGATTTTTTTAATGAATTTGAAAAAAAAGCAATTCTTTCAGTTTCTAAAAATTTCTCTTCTACCTCATTTAGAAAAAAAATTTCTGAATTAAGAGAAGTTCAAAAAGAAAGATTATCAGTTGTTTCTTTGGGTTTTGATTTGCTTGAAAAAAATCTTTCTGAGGCAAAATTTGAAGAAAGTTTTTCTATAAAAAAATTATTCGATTTTCTTGCAGAAAAAGATATTGATTCAGCACTTGAATTAGTTACTAAAGATTAATTTTTTTTTAAAAATTCTGAATATGCAACCATTGCTTTTAATGCTTTTGCTGCAACGCTTGGATAATTCATTGTGCAAAATCCTGCTTTTTCAATTGTGCGCATATATTTTTCAGTATAATCGCTTCCAATTGAACAAACCACTATTGGTTTAGTTGATTTTTCTCTTGCTTTTTTTAATGATAAAATATTTTTTACGTGGATTGTTGGCAAGTTAAACAATACTAAAATTATAATCAAATCCACGTTTTTGTCTTTGAGACTTGTTTCAATAGCTTTTTTATAATCTTCAATTGTTGCATCTCCTAAAAGATCGATTGGATTGGAAATAATTGCGCCAGGTAATTCGATTTTAAGTTTTTTAATTGATTTTTTTGAAAGTTTAGCTAATTCTAATTCTTGTTCTACTATTTGGTCTGCAGTAATTATTCCAAAGCCGCCTCCATTAGTAATTATTTGTACTTTATTTCCTTTTGGTAATGGTTCTTTTTCAAGAAGTTTTGCAATATTAAACAAATCTAATAAGTCTTCTGCTTGAATTATACCTGCTTGTCTAAATACTGCGTCATAAACTTTTGGTGCTCCTGCAAGAGAGCTTGTGTGGGACATTGCGGCTTTGCGTGTTTTTTCATTTCTACTTCCTTTAAGAACAATGATTGGTTTTTTTAAAGATGTTTTTTTTGCGATTTCAAAAAATTTTCTTCCATTTCTTGCGCCTTCCAAGTACGCAGTTATTACTTTAGTTTTTTTGTCTTCTCCGAAGTGTTCTATTAAATCGGCTTCATCAATATCCATTGCATTACCGTATGATGCAAATTTATTTATTCCAAATTCTTGAGTTGCCACCCAATCAAGAATCATTGAACCAAGTGCGCCTGATTGAGAAATAAAAGAAAGGCTTCCTTGTTTTGGAGTTCTCATTCTGCTTCTTTCAAAAAATGTTGTATCTACTCCTGAATAAGTACTCATTACTCCTACACAATTAGGTCCCATTACTCTTGTTTCAGGATTTTCTTCAATTAATTTTTTAATTTTTTTAGTTAGTTCTTGTTCTCCCACTTCAGAAAAACCAGCACTAACAATAATTACCGCTTTAACTTTACAAGAAATACATTCTTCAAGTGCAATTGGAACAAATTTTGCAGGTAGAGAAATTACTGCTAAATCAATTTTTTGGTTTATTTTTTTTATTGAAGGATATGCTTTAATTCCTTGAATTTCTTTGTGTTTTGGGTTTATTGGAAAAATTTTTTCAACACATTTATAGGTAATGTTTCCTTGTTCGTCAATATTTTTACTTGCTTCAATATTACAATCAGAACTTGCTTTTTTCATATTTTCAAAAATAGTATAACCTACTTTTCCTTTACTATTTGAAGCGCCAATTATAGCTATTGTTTTAGGATTAAAGAAATAGTCAATACTTTTTGGTCCAAGCATTATAAAGAATAGAATATAATGCTTATTAAATTAACTAAAATTTTCCTATGTTGGTTCGAATAAAAAGTTATTTCTTATTCTATGGAAGGAAATCTTTTTTCTTAATTTTTTTAGGCAAATATTCGTCTGCCACGAAAGATAAACTTTTGTTTGCTAATGCCTGTTGTTCTATTCTGATTTTCTTTTGTAATGCTAATTTTAATTCGTTTTTCCAACCTTCATTTTGAAACCAAGGGTATTCAAGCATTTCTTTTGCTCTTTTAATGTCTCCGTCTTTCATTCTTTCAGTTACGTTTTCTAATCCAAAAGTTTCCACGTCTTCTAAAGTCATTCCAATATACTTTGCTTCGGGCACTGCTAAGAAATTTGAGTGTGCAGCAAGAGCCATTGAACCTTGTTTTATAACACTATAAATATACCATCCGTAAGGGTCTCCATCTGTGAATACATACACTGGAAGTTTTTGTTCGGTGTGTATTCGGTGGATAAGTCTTCTTGTTCCTCTTGCGGCTTGTCCTCCGGTACTAATTAAGATCGCTTTGTTTTTCTTTGCAAATCCTTCTTCTACTAGTCTTTCATACATTGCTTCAGTTTCTATTACTAATAAATAATCTGCTTTAACTTGTTTGATTTCAATTTCTTCAGGTTCAAGTCTTGACATTATACTCCAACCGCCCCTACCTAATTTATTAGCATTAAATTGGTCGTTGTTGTGTTTTTTGTCAACAAGCGTAATGTCTCCATAAAGTGTTCCCTTTGGATTAGCGTGTAAGTTAAGTTTTTCTCTTATTGTATTAACACTGTGCTCAAGGTCTACAATACAAGAATCACTTTCAGTTTGTTCTTCAAAAGTATTTTCTTTTGTTTTTCCAAGTGTGTGTTTTAGTTCATAGTAAATTTCTCTGATTGACGCGGTTTTATTTTCTTTAAGGTAATTATGTGTTTTTTCAGTAACCATCATGGTTTGCATAAATTTTTTTGCATGTCCAATATTCAAAAAGTTTCTTGAAGTAGTTTTATCTCCTAAAGTGAGAACTT
>Ga0307928_10000313_pt1 | contig 36380 bp, 59 predicted proteins | sample AceLakmetagen232_FD_201815 | JGI IMG/M metagenome (GOLD analysis project Ga0307928, IMG submission 201815) | Saline water microbial communities from Ace Lake, Antarctica - #232 | ecosystem: Environmental > Aquatic > Non-marine Saline and Alkaline > Saline | place: Antarctica: Ace Lake... | reverse complement strand
CTATATCGAAATGAGCGGTATCAACTATATAAAGAACTCCCGCATGTCTGAGATAGACCCCAAGAGCGATCTGGGGAACGGTTGTGGTTGTCCATTCTGTGAGGTGCTGTGATTGGTTTCCCATCTGCTGAATGAAAGCGTTTATATGTGCGTTTTGCGCTTGGTAATCGGTTGCATTTGTAGGACTTGAATTAAATTGCGCGACTTTTGTTATTGCCATTAATTGGCCTCCTCGATGCTAAAATTTACTGTGGTATTCTGCCAATTATCTTTGGTGATCCCCATACCGGATGTTAAGTGTCCGTAAAATGGCTCAAAGCTCGCGTGTGAAGAGTGCCATAAATCCAGCCAGAACGGGTATATCTTTTGTAAATCTTCTTGCATTGACTCAAAGGCTTTTCTTTGTGTAACGGTGAGATCGGGAACGGTAATTGACCCGCTTCTGAGAGTAACCCCAAGTCTTCCGGCAACTTGCCCGCCGATACTTTTTGTCATGTTTGAGGTATCACTTAAAGGAATATCCTGCCCTGCTTCTTTATCGATTTCTATGTACGATCCTACGAATAACCCGCCTAAATATAAGGTACTAGCGGAGGTCATCGTGATAACAATGCTTCTGACCGTGGTTAATTCGGTATCAACATAAAGGTCTGTCTGATAAGTTATCGGAACTGTCCAAGTATCGAGGGTCGCATCTGCTGAGTTCTTTAATACTACTGAACAACCTGATAGATTATGATAAGCTATCCCGATACAGGATACGGAAATATCAGCGCTCCAAGTGATCGTTAAAACTGCGCCTGTATTGGTACTCTGAAATCGTTTCTTTTTCCATTTGTGATATAAGTTTTCAACAGGGTAGTTTGAGTCTTCTGTAGGTGCTGCGATAGTCGCGTTTGTCTTTGCTAGGTTCTGCCATGCTATTCTCATTTAACTATCCTCTTTTCAATCGTACCGAGTCGCCCGCCGTTCGTGTGATTCATTACTATTTTACCTACTTCTACCCCATCGAGGTAGACATTCCCACCTCCGCCGGAAGGGGAAATTGAAACACCTGATTGTCTTGCTTCATTTGCGATTGAAGCGGGTAAAATCATCTCTCCTTTATGTACGGTTGCCGTTTGTGTTTCAGGAATATTAATTGAGCCGACATCGTAAGAGGGTAAGGGTGTCGCGTTGATTGTTGCTAATTGTAAAGCCCCTGACACACCTGCTAATGCCATCAATAAAAGGTTCGGACTTGCCTGCACTATTGCGGAAGCAGTTCCTACTATCGCTTCAAATATAGAGGTCTTTTTTTGTGCTTCTGCTGACTCTCGCATGATTCGCCGTTTTTCTGAGGCGTACTTTTCTTCACCTAATATTTCTTCGTCAAGATTTGCTATTTGTGCGTCTGCCTGCGCGTCTTGGAGTCTGCCAATCCAACCAATGGTGTTGGCGGTAGCGTTTAATGCCTCACCCCAATTAAAGGTTGACTCTATCGTTTCATCTGTAGCATCTTTCATTCTTTTTATTAAAGAAATGCTTGCTTCTTGAATAGGTTCCAACCCTTCAAATATTTCTGTAGTAGTTAACAAAGAATTGGCAAAAGCAACTTGGCTTTCTGTTAATGGTGGCAACGTTTCATCTAATAATTGAAGTGATGTATTATACCCTTTTGCTTCAAATCCGTTTTCTTTAAGTAAATCAATACTGTTTTCTAAGATAGGTTCTAAGCCGTCAAATGCAACGATGGTTTCTTTTGTTCTCGTGGTAAGCCCTTCTAACGTTCTGTTACTTGTTATCGTATAGTCAAGTTTTTTAAATTCTTGCTCTAATCGTCTTACCTTTTCAGCATGTGTTTCTGTTGCTGTTTCTGATTCTTCTACAGCCTCTGTTTCTGTTGTTATCGCATCCCTTAACTCTTTGGTTACAAACTTCAACTTTTCTGATGATATAATCTCTTCATCAATGAGTAATTTTGTAGTTGCGATAGTGCTGTTTCTTGCTGTTTCTATTTCGTTGTTTTGTGCTAAGTAGCCGTTTATTTTATTCTGTTCATCTGCATAAAGAGATACCTGTTGACCAACTTTGTCAAAGGCTTCTGTCTGTTCTAATACATCATCTGTTAGTGTTCCGTTATTGTTAAGATAAGTAAGTAATCCCTCATTTGAGATTCCAAAAGCCTTTGCTGTTGCCTCGAAAGCTTCTACATAGGGTAGTTGTACTATTGTAGCATCTTTTATCTTCCTAGTGTTCTTCTCAACTGTTGTGGTGTTATCTTCCCACCCGTTTGATAAAGCTACAAGTGAGGTTATAACATCAAGTTTTAATAGTTCTCTTTTTGCTTCAAGGTTTGCAAGTTCTGCCGTGGTTAGTTCATTAACAGGAGTATCTAACTGTTTAACTACATCAAAATAATTCCTCGATGCAATATCCAAATCATCGGTTACCTCTGCCAAATCTTTAGCCGGTTGTCTACCGTTAAGAAGATATTCAATAAAAGTGTTCATTGGGTCAAGTAGCGGTGCAATCGCCTCTGTTAAAAGTGCCTTACCTTTCCTTCTAAGCTGATCCATATTATCAGTAAACTTAACTGCTTCATCTATTAATTCATCTTTTAACACTAATCCAAGTTCGTGAGATTTCTGTCTCATCGCCTCGATTGAATCTGCACCCTGATTCATCGCCGGAGCAAGTTCGGTTGCTGATCTCCCAAGTAGTTTACTCGCTGTTGCTGTTCGCTGTGTTTCGTCTTCCATGTTTGAAAGGGCGGCAAAGACTTCATTTAGCAAGCCTTCTTGTGTTTTCATTTTTCCGTTGGTATCTGTGACTGAAATTCCTAACCTATCAAATTCATCTTTATATTCGGCAGTTCCGTCCCTCGCTTCTGATGCTGCGTTTGATAAAGTCTTAACAGACATTTGTAGGCCGTCCACCGAGGCTCCTGATTGACTTAAAATGAAATCCCATTCCTGGAACGCATCTCTTGAAATACCGATTTTCTGACTCATCTTGTCTACACGATCACCGGCTGCAGCTGCATCAGTTGCCATGTTGAAAAGTTTCTTTCCTACTGCAACAATACCTACTGCAACAGCTCCTACAGTTAAGAGCTTTCCAAGTGATCCAAGTTTGCCTGTAAGTCCTGTGGTCTTCTTGTCAGTCCCATCTATAGACTTGTCAAACTGACCTGTATCGCCTGTGATTTTATATGCTAGTTGTTCAATTATTCTAGCCATGACGCCTCTTTGTATAATCGTTCGCTGTAATTTTAATCTTGTCCGATTTCTTTATAATAAATTCGTCCCAAATCTCACGCGAGACAAAAGCCCCTGCATTCTCCAAGTCTGGTAAGTCCATTTCGAACCAGAATTCCTCTTTGCATGAAACAACCTTTGCTTGTCTGCATGCAAAATACAGCCGTTCAAAGTCTATTTCTCCGACTGCTTTGGAATCACTTTTTTTTTAGTAATATCTTTCGCAAGACAGACATAAATAAACTCATTCTGTTCTTCGTAACCAGTATTTTTATCCCACCAATCAGGGTCAAATTTATACCCGTTAGAAGTTAAGAGATTTTCAATACACTCTGTTCTTGATTCAAGAATATTATTAAGTTCAACCTCTTCCAAATCGCTCATTGCTTTTACTTTTTCTTCGTCCGGCAAATCGTTTATTTTGGTGATTTTATCAACCATACTGAAAAGATCGCTTGCTCTTTTCCTCGCGAATACCGATACAAATTTAATCGTGAATAGTTCCTCATTAACTTCAAGCTCAATGGCTTTCCGTCCTATTCCTACTTTCATTCTTTTTCTCCTTTAGTCAGCTATAAATAAATTGAGTAACTGGTAAGAATTCGCGGGGTCTGCTCTTCCCGTGTAACTTACGGTAATCTCGTCAAGTCCATCTTCATTAACTCCCTTAAAATTAAATGTCGCCCCACCGTCTATTGCCGCGTTATAAAAGGTAAACTGCCAATCTACGTTGTCCCAAAAACTTATAACTGTATCGTCTAGTGCGCTATCGGCTGCATCTGTGTCAGCGTATAAGGAAGCGGTTACTATTATGTATAAGTTCCCCGCATCGGTGTAAAAGTTCCCCCTGTTCGCTATCAAATCTCTGTCAGCGTAAGATACTTCTGTCATAGTAGGAATAAATATATACCCGTCTATTTTGGTTGCTGTCGGTCCTAATACAGCGATCAAGTTAAATAGTGGAACAGTGACCATTTGATTATTTGATACATTATCAACCGCGGTGACACTACTCGACATTGTAAATGTTTCTTTATCGTCGGGAAAATAAGTCAATCGTAAAGAGGATCTGGTTACGGTTACTTGATTAGAAGTCCCGGCGTAAGTTACGTCAAATCCTGTAGCCGGAGAAACGGCTGCTGCTGAGGATAAAACCCCAGGTAGACATTTAGCTATAATCTGCGGATCCCAATTTAACAAGGCTGAGGGATTAACCGCAAAAGTCGGATTTTTCATCCTGTCTACTAATCCTTCGTAATTCCCCGCGTCCATATAGAAATTATCCCATCCGAGTGATGCACTTACCCCGCCTGCGAGGATCCCGACATCTTCAAATCCATTACCCACGTCGATTGCGAAATTACAACCATCGGGAATTAGGAAGGCTTTCTGGTTTGTTTGTCTTGGCATTAGATCCCCCTAGGATGCTTTGAATAAGGTAAAGAGTACAAAACTTGAAGCTGGATCAGGTTTGCCTGTGAAGGAAAGAGTGATTTCGTCTAACCCTTCTTCATTCACACCTTTAAAATTAAATGTAGCACCGGCATCTATAACACAATTATGGAGAGTTACTTGCCAATCTATGTACTGATCTGCTTGAGAGGCAAAAGCAACTGTGTAATGGGTCAGTCTAATCTTTGATCGTGTGAGAGTAACCTGATTACTTGTTCCGGCATAAGTGATGTTATTTCCTGCTACCGGAGAAGCCGATGCGTCTGCCGTAGAGAGCACTCCAGGAAAAGCATGAGCAATCGCCGCATGTTCCCAATTAAGGATTGCAGAAGGTGCAATAGCAAAAACAGGATTTTTGGCTTTGTCAATTAATCCCTCGTAATTACCAGCATCGAGATAGTATTGATCCCAATTTAGGGTACAATTTACTCCACCGGCTATAATACCTAAATCGTCCCATGCTGATCCGGTAGTCCCGTCTGTGGATATTTCTATCTTGCAACCATCGGGAAATTGGGTATTCGCTTCATTCGTTTGTCTGGGCATAATAGCCTCCTATTTGTTTTTATAGATTATTTCTCATATATATTTCAACTGGTACATGCCAGCAATTTACTTCTTCAAAAATAGGCGCCTGCATCGTAGCTTGTGCATAATACTTTCCACCTGTTACAGCAGAAAAGGTTCTATTCAAAGCTGTATAGACTAATTCTCCTAGCTCTATCGCTTCAAACTGTTTATCTTGTCTGCACGATACAGTAAACCGCATAGGTCGGATGTCGCCGGGTCCCTTCGGGGTTGTGTAATATACCAAAATAGTATTATTCAAGGTCTGATACTGTTCAGGGATTAAACGCCCCGCAAAGATTGCATAATATTGCGTACCCTCAGAAGTGAAGACATTAAGTTTAGATTGAATCGCCTCTGTGGTAATCGCGGCTATTATTGCCGTTCGTAAAGTATCAACCACGTTTTTTCAACTCCCTCTCCATTGCTATTGCGCCATATTTAACTATTATGTTTTGTGCGGTCTTACCTTCAACTACTACTTCTTTTGCCGGTCTCATAAAAGGCTGTGCGCTCATAAACCTAGTACCGTATTCTTGAAATATCGCATGGTCTGAATTACTGCCCGCGTATACTTCATCATTCTTTAAACCTGATTTAGATAATTCCTCTGCTTTGTCTCCTGATCTATTATTCAGTAATACGGTCTTTTTCAAACTTGTTGCTGAAATTGAATTACGTAATTGTCCAAACTCAACCGGTGCTAATAGTTTCGCTTGTGAGGCGATGCTTGCACCGATCCCTAGGTTACTTTGTGTTCTCGCTTTCCCGGCTGCCTTTTTAGGATCTCCGAATCGGGTTCGTTTCATGCTTGTATCAAACGCCACTTGTTTTCCATCCTACCACACCTGTGGAGTCGCCTATAATGAATCCGCCCTGACCAACGACATAGAATAGCAGTTTAGGCTTTTCAACCCGTGTAGCCCCGATTAAGAATACGCTTGAAGAGAATCCTATGTCATCAGGGAACACTACCGAATACCAAATATTGTTATACATTAAAATCGTCTTTTTATCAGGCTGTGTGTCCATTATGAAAACCATGTCTACATTGTCGAATACTTTATCTCTGATATAACTTTGAATCGCCGCTTTCTGGAATCCGTGAGCCGTTTTCGTAGTATTAAGCTCATATCTGCTTATTAACTTTCCTGTTGCTTGCGTGAAAGTAGATGACTGAGTATACAGAGTCAACGTTATAGTTGGAAAGTCGGCAAATCCATCTAGGAAATTATCAAACATTATCCAACCCTCTGGTATGGAGTCCCGAGATCATCAATAAGAGCTTGCGGATAATCCCATTTCGCGTTGACTTCATCTTTTGCATACGTGATCGAGAGTGGACCCATTGTCTTTGAGTCAACTTTTCCGGTTGGCATATCCGTACTAAGTTTCTGTGTTCTGTACCAGATCATTTTTGAAATCGTTGACCACATGGAAATATTAATATGAGAGTAAATACTTGTTCCGGCATCGTCCGGTGTAGCTGAAAGAGTATAGACCTGTAAAACAGAATCATACCCTGCAATGTAGGTATCATCAGGTAAATTCGTATTATAAACAACTGTTCCTATTGGTAGTGGTAAGCGCGGGGTTTTCACCCCGTAAACTGTGCTTGCTGAGACTTCCATGTCCGTTGCTGTTTCGTCAAAAGAAGCAACCAAGTAATCATCATACTGGTTATTTAAGATCCTTCTGACATCAGCCGAAACTATCGGAATCATGGCGGTCAATGCAGCATCGTAAGTAGTCGCGCTTAACCCGAGATAGGTTTTAACTGTCGCCAATGTGATTAAATTAATAATCATTTTTCGATATACCTGATTTTGTAATAGAATACCGAGGCTGTAGAAGCCCCGATGTTTTCAAACTTAATTGAGTACATCGTGTTTGGTTTTAAAATATGCTCTTCTGTGAGTCCAAATTCTCCATTATTTGTATTACCGCCCGTTGGTGCAGATGTGTAATCTAATACCGTTCCTGCGGTTGTTAAAGTAGCTGCCGAATATGCTTCCACCAAAGAAGTGTTTAACTTATTACGGTTCATATTCTGAGGAACCTTTACCGTTCCTGAACTCATCACCGCGCCCTCGGTAATCGTGACTAAAAGCGTATTAGCAACCGCAAAAGCCGTGATTGGTTTTAGTATTATTGTTCCCTTGACCGGAGTTTTAAACGAGACGCTCTCTGATGCAGCGGCCGCTTTTGATGCGGTGTAAAACGGGATAATATACATCTTGCCATCTTGGATGTAGTAGGCATCTGTTGATTCGGTAGCTTGGCAGTTTTTACGTGTATCAATTAACATTATTTACCTGCCTTTTTTTGAACAAACTTCTTAACCGGTTCTTTAGATTCAACTTTCTTAATAACCTTTACCGGCTTTTTAGGTTCTTCATAAATTCCATCATGCTTGTGGCCTTTCTTCACAAGGTATCCAATTTCTGTTGGGTCTGTCGTTTCATAAAATCCATTGACAAACTTACAGAGACTTTTATTCTTGCGAGTGTCCCATACTGTTCCTTTACCTTCAAAAATCATAAGCTTCCTCCTTAAGATCTTATCTGAAAAGCTCGCATCCAGTGGATAGTACAAGTTTTCGCTGCCGCTGAACCTGTTCTGAACTCGATACTTGGTGTCATTACGGCATCAGGTAAAGTGTCGGTAAATGTCGCAACTAAAGCATTGTCAATATATCCCATTACTTTTGTACCATCGTAATAGATCTCATATACGTGTGCAGCCACATCCATAGTTTGCGCTGCTGCGGTATTTGCTTCTACGGTAGTTCTGTAAGATTTGAAGTGCATCGCGGTTACTGCGTCTAATTTTGTGAATCCAATTCCCCCGGCTGTAATATTTAAAGCATGTGCAGCACTTGCAGCGGTTAAAGTAGTATCAACCCCAAAGAGTCCAACTACTAAGTCAGATTGTGTTGCTTCGTTTATCGTCAGCTTTGCCCCGAAATAACAGGGTTGACCGGCAGTAAACTTGAATCGAGATCCTTTTGCCTGAATATTGTCACCGTTAAAGTCAGAACCGCCGGAAGTTACTAAAGCAATTGCTGATGGAAGAACTGACGCGGTAATTGGACTTGTCCCGGTAGCGGTGATATTAAAGGTATCCAAGTCCCAACTGTTATCAGCCACAACTTTCTCTACATCACCCCAAGCATCAAACCATCTATAATTATATCTTGTGTCAAGGGCAACTTGAGTATTTTTACTCCCCCCGACGTGTGAAAAGGTAAGATTACCCATAAAATATCTCCTATGTTGTAAAGGTCACAATCCAAGTGTCGGTATCTGTTCCACCGCGTAAATTGGTATGTGTCAATGTGAGAGTTGCTGTATCAGAGTCCGCCCATGTTCCCGTAGTTCCGGCAAAAGTAATAACATCACCAATTCCGTTTACTACTGAAGGTGTTGCGTCTACAGGGTCGGCTTCTCCACCCCCAGAAGTTGACTCTGCTGCCGTGGCTGCGATAGTTCCGGTATAAGGAACCATTTCACCGGCTGCGGTTTCAAGGTGGAAAGGCACTTGATATGTCCATGTTCCCGCAACGGGAACTGGAGTAATATTTGCCCTCTCGATTACTACGGTAACATCATCCTGTGAAACCATCTTTGACATACCGATATCAAAATTTCTTTGTTTCGGAGGTATGCCGTTTCTATATTCAAGATCTGTTGAAGTTGCCATATCTTACCCCCTAACTTGTTGAGAGATTGGTTACTGAACCATGCATTTTTTCAGATCCAAAGTCTACAGATAACTGAGCGTACAATTCTCCACCCTCTGAGGCTCCGGCTTTCTCTTTTTCATTGTATCTGAAAAGTCCGTCTGGCATATATGAACTACCGGGAACAGGGAGAGTTACCAAAGAAACCTCTTCCATGTCAGCAAAAAGAATGTCGTCAGTCGGGATTCTTTTGGAAACTATAATTTCCCATACACCAAAATCAGTTCTTAATACATCGATTGCAACCCCACCTGAATCAAGAGAAGCGGGCTGATAACCGAATATCTTGGAAAGATTCTGTTTCTGAAAGCCATTACAGAATATTACAGGATTTGCAAATTTTGCGCCCGCGGTCTGCATTTCAAGCATTAACTCATCGATCATTGCTTTTGTCAAATCACCGGTGGATCCGTCCACTGTCGCGGTTGAAACACTTTTCAATATTCCACCCATGAGAGCTGCTACTGATGCGGTTGTTGCGTTGGTTTTTGTTCCGTTAAGTGCGGAATACTCAAGAGTCCCGTATAGTTGCTGTTGTGCGAGGGTTAAATGATGAGGGAGTAAAGCACCTCTTCCGCTTTGGTTTGGTGATGCTGTATATCCAAGACCAGAAGAGCCAACCTCTGATATTACTAAACGATCCTGAGAAGATGCGGAAAGGTCAGATATGTTAACTGCTTGCTGTAAAATCTGGATGTAATTAGTCTCATTTGTCAGGTTGTAAGTAATAGCAGTTTGTCCAGCAACAGCCTCTGCCTCAGTGATTGCGGTCTGCGCGTCTGTTTCAAGCGCGTATTGTGCGGTCATTGCAAATTCTGTTGATTTTGAAGCCTTAACAGGTTTTGTAATCCGTGAAAGAAATGGGTACATAATAGGGCTGAATGTTATCAGCCTTGATCCAGGTAGATTGTCCTGGTTCCAATTTGTGCTATATCCAGTACTCGTGTCATTAGCCATTTTTAAGTCCTTTTAAGCCCCTTTAGGTGGAGATAGATAGCATTAGCCGTTTCCATATCCCCGCTCGCAGTTGCTTGTTTCATTTTTAGCTCTAACCCTTGAATTTCGGTTAAAACCTTTGTAGCCCCACCAACTGGCGGGTTTCCAGAAAGCTTTTTGTTCACGGTTTCGGTAGATTTTGTCTGCACTTCCTGCGCAACGAAGTCAGATAAATACTTCGCGTCAAGTTCGATCTCTGCCGCGGATTCCCCGAGTAGCCGTTCTGCAAGTTTATCAGTCAGCTTGTAATCTTTCTTTACTCGGTTGACGATTGCTTGGCGTTCGATAGCTTTCTCTTTTTCGGCAGTCTTAACATCCCTTTCATCAAGGGCTGCAAGTCTTGCCTCGTATTGCTCCTTCTCTGGTAGCTGTGCAAGTTCAGCATCCCGTTTCTCCTTTTCTAACTTACTATTACGTTTGTTAAGCCCATCAATTTGAGCCTTTAAAGGTGAAATGCTTGCCTCAATTGCAGTAGCAATTTTCTGTTCTGTTGTTTCCTGATCCGGCTGAACCGCCTGATCCTGATTTGTAGCGCCCTGAACCTGTTTGATAACCTGTTCCTGATCTGCCATTTTGTCCCCTTGCGGGATTATTCATAATAACCCCTAGTTTATTTATCTGTCAAGTGCTAGGCACTTTTAACCCATTTCCCGCGGTCTTGTCGCATACCGTTGTCTTTCATGTATTGGTCATAATTCTTATAATCGATTATATCTGATTTGCCTGTAACAGGATCTACCGCCCGCCTGATCGTTGGAGGGATTTCGTCTACTATGTCAATCACGCTGCATCGGCAATTTATATCTTGAGAAGGTGCGCCGAGATCCCCGGGGTATCTGCCTTTATATCCACCGACACTAAATAATCCGTCTTTGTTCTCTTTCTGTCCATCAGCCGATTGGTGATCTTCTCTGGTGTTCCCGTCAAGAGTAGCAACCCATTGCCTTTGTATCTTCACATCTTGATTTCTCATCTCTTCGGTGTTCCATGCTGCCCCCGCGTTCATATTCCGGTTGCCTTCTGTTCGAAGCACGCGCATAGTGTTAGAAGCTGAATTATTAAAGATCCCTTTGATGCGTATAGCCGTCTTTTTGTAGCCTTCGCCGTTTATGAGAGCTGACTTGATTTCTCGTTGAAGAGCTAACAGTTCCTTTTTCCGGTTAGATGATAAAAGTTCGTTAAGGAATACCCCACTATTAGGTAAGAGTTGTTTTATCTGTTCTTTCTTTAATAGTTGCTTTGCTTGATAGGATGCTTGTCTTGCTTGTATGCCTTCTTTACCGCCTGTTGTCCGTATCTTTTCCCATAACGATAAATCACCAAAAACGCTTGCTTGCATGGCTGCCGGACTGACCTGAGTAAATGCTACCCGTTCCCCGATGGTTGAAGTCGCGAGAGTGGTTGAATATTGCTGACGATAAAAGTTGTTCCCGAATGCTAATTGCTGAGTATTCTTCATATCAGAGCCGACTTGTACGGATGTCTTGATGTATAATCCTTGGATTTCTTTGTTTATTTTTGTGAGTCGTTGGTATTGATTTAATACCGTGTAATAATCAGCCGGGTTGACGTCAGTGAGATATTTACCATAATTCTTCTGGATAACTTCGAGTACTTTATCTCTGCCTGTCTTATATGCTGAGATCATAGAGATTGCTTGTCGAAACATTTCTTTTTCAGTGAGTTCATAGCCTGCTCGTTGGATCTCGGTAAATGTCATTTATTATACTACCGTCTTAAAACTGTTTCTATATACACCATTAATCTGCTCATAAAATCCATCTTTATCGGGTGCTGACATTTCTATATCGTAAGTACTTGGAGCTCCAACAGAGCAACCTATTGATGCGATACGACCAATTCTCCCGAAGTATTCAGAGCTTGGATCTATTATCTCAACTTGATGTTGTGACGTGTCCTCAATCATGTTTTTATTCTTTTTCTCATAATCCCAATTAGTAATAATGTCATGTATGTATTCTTCTTGTTTTGGTGTAACTTCTATTACAATTCTTCTAACTTCCTTCTGTTTCACTATCCCCTCCAATAGTATCAAGGTCTATCTCAGGCGTTTCCTCTTCAAGTCTGACTTTCTCCACTTCCCAATCCCCGCCTGTCTGGATAACTTTGGTTTGTGTTGAATACCAGTCAACATTTTTGAACGCTTCCATCTTACTCTCATAATCAGTCGGAACTGTCCTTTGATATTCTATCTTAACAGGAGATTGTTCGATGTTCTTAATAATCCCCAGTAAGTGAAGAATTAATCCAACTCGATCATAAGCCCCTTCTTTGTATATCTTCTCGATTCGCTGTGAATACATATCCATGTCAAAGAGTCTTATCTTTAAAGCTTTGGCTGACGCATCCCCCGAAGAGTTTTCAGCATTGTACCAATCTACTACGTGAGAATGTTTGTGGATCTCGTTGATTAATAGATTAGATAAATACTTTCTAAACTCAGGAGACATCTCTTTGGTGAGATATTCGGCACGTTCTTCTTTCGCCATATCATCTAGGACTTTCCATTCATCCATGTGTTTGATATCGTCGTCTTTTAAGAGCTTGCCAATTACCAGGAGTGCATCGACTAATCTGTCATTCTCGTTTGCATTTCCCGTTATTACCCAGTCCAAAGCTGCAATGTAGGGTATGACTACATGAAACGGTGACTGGTCGCTGATTAATTCAGCCTTGGATTCTACCGCAGGGCAGGAAGGGAAATATAATATTCTTTCCGGGGTTTTCTCAATTAGCTTATCGCCCTTTAATATGAAATACTCCCACAAGTCTTTAGAGATAACATCCACTAGGAACTCATCCTTAATCTTGCTTGCTCGTTTCCAAATTAGGGTTTCCATTACCGGTTGAATATCTTCGTTGTAAACAGGGATACATTGGAGAGGGTCGAGTGAAGTATATTTTATCTCTGGCGCTGAAAATGTGCCGTCAGCGGTCATTTCTCCGGTAGTGTATACAAGTTCATACGCTCGGTTATAAGTCAGCGCATAAGTAAGGTTCTTCATATCATTGACATCGGAATCATTCGCTTCTAATACATCGTTGAGTGAAGCCTCTGCTGTTTTATCGTCTGAGGTATAGACTACTCGTTGACCCATGTACCCGGCTTCTGAATCTATCACGGTGGAAAAGTAAGGAGTTGGGACAAACCAATTCGGGGTAATATTCCTTCTCGTTCTATCGACTACCCGTTTAATCAAGTCGGGATTATCACCCGCATAATACTTGTGATACTGAACCATTCTTTGATGAATACTTCCTGCCTCGTATTCTGCTATATATTTTACCATTTCTTCGTTTGTCATGCGTATCTCCTTATGTGTGCATATTGGCTCCCGATGTTCTTCTCTACAATTCCGGTTAACGTGTCCGGTGCATCGTCAAAATTATTGGCACTGAACATTCGTTTATATCTCAGTACATCGTTTGCAAATTCCGGCCACTTTAAAATCCAACCCTTTGGCATAATTACATTTTGTAACACAGAGGCCGAGTTCGTCAAGATACGAGATTCCTTATTCCCGCTTTGATGAAACCATTTGACCGTACACATTTGATTGGTTTGCTTCTTAACATTCCTGGCAAATCCACGACCACCGTTATTGCTTTCAATGTCTGATTCTCTTGTTCCATTCTTATCTAACATCTTTGCGGTTGCCGGTTCGGTAATTTCCATCGGTTCGTCGGTGTAATAAACATCAGTGATATAAATAAGATCATCAGACCCTCTGTCATAGCATACAGAACAAAGTTTATCTTTCCCTGTATCTGCGGTATCAGTATAATTTCCTATCTTGATAATCTTATCCGGTAATTCATCGTATTCTTTAAACCTTCGATATAATAATCCTGCTGCCGGTCTTGGATTGCCCTGATAAAGACTTTCGAATTTCTCAGGGTCTAATGCTTTCGCTTTTAGAAGGTTTTCTAAACTATGTCGTTCCGGCCATAACGGTTCACCCCGTTTCCTGGGGTCAATCTCTGTTGGTTCGCCGGTTTTTATCGCTTCAAAGTTTATTTTATACCATTTGCTTGGATCGGTATTTTCTAGTTGTGAGAATGAGGTCACTATTATTACTTCCTCGGTGCTTTCGATATGCCCGATTAAATCCCCTTCATCCCAACGAGTGAAAACTAACAATCTTTGTGAATCATTATGCAATCGAGTGTTGATTGATGTAGTATACCAATTTATAGCCGATTCTCTAATGACAGGACTATTGGCCTCTTCATAATCTTTATACACATCATCTAAAACCATAGTATCAATAGTTTCTCCGGTAATACCACCACCACGACCGACATTCCGAAAACTTCCGTCCTTCGCTATTATCTCAAATTCGTCAGCATTACAGGTATATTTATCTGTGTGTTTTCTGGACCCGATTTTGGTCTCAGGAAAAAGGTTTATATATTTCTGGTCATTAAGTATCTTTTGATTCGATCTATTAAACTTCCTGGAAAATGTTTGATTGTACGTCCCTAGTCCAATTCTTAGATCTGGATTTGCCCCTAGCATATACGTAGGAAGCCTTCTACTAGCTCCCTCAGATTTCCCGTGTTGGGGAGGCATAGAAACTATTAAATTTTTAATCAATCCCTTTGCGAACATATCGAGTATTTTATAATAAATAGTATGAAATGGTGCTGGCTCAAATTTTTCAAAAGTGTAATTTGTAAAGTCTAACACATTCCGACGGGACAAAATGCGTTTGGCTTCTTCTGCTCTAGCCATCTTCCGCAAGTCGTCTGAGTTCATCATCGGGTAATTTCTCCAAATCTGATTTGTTTTTTATTATTATTGTACTATCAATTTCGTGCTTATCTTTCCATCCTATTTGCTTTAGACTGAATATTGCCATAGTGGGGTTTATCACGTTAAAGGAAGCCAGTTTTTCAAGTTGTGCCTCTTTTTTCTGTATCAGCTTTTTTATAGCGTCGGATAACTCATCATGTTCATATAATGTTTGTCTTAGAATATCCATCCGTGTTGCGCACTCAGCAAGTATTGGGATGTCGGTTTCTTTGGTATATTTTTCTATTTGCTTCTTCATCTTTGCGAGTTTTTCTTCTGTGAAAATTAGAGGCGCCCCACCCGCGTGTTTACTCAATTATCCACTCCTTATGAAAGTCAAACAGCTCTTTATCATCGCAGATTGAATACTGTTCAATTTTTGGGTTCTCAGAATAATTTCCACTTCCAGAAATAACAATATGCTTGCTTCCAACCTTAATAAGCGTAACTTTTGCGTGAACTCTTTTTTTTAATAAATGAAAATTTTTATACTTCTTTTCAGCTTCCAGGAGAAACACTTCTTTCCCCTTCATTCTATACTTCAAGTTTTCGTTTACCAAAAGCGTCCAAACTTTAATATCTCCTGCTTCCATAAGGTTTGTAAATATTTCTATAGCTTTTTGATTAATCGCGTATGTTGCAATATAAAGATGTTCTATTTTGCCATGTTTGAGCGCCGATAACACCATAGTGTAAGGATTGATTATTTTTTGTGTAACAAGGTTGTAAATGTTGCCAATCTCTATATTTGGTATAATATTTTCAAACATGCTAACTCTCATGTTTTGCTGCATAAGTTTTCTTTGAATATGCACATCAGCTAACACCATTTAACAAACCCCACTAAAGACAGAGTTATTTTCCATTTACTCTATTATAGCATAATTATAGGCGTCAGTCTAGTTTTGACATTTTATCACTTTATTTGCAACCTTTCCCTTGACACATGCACCTTCTGGGTGTATAATTACTTAAGACTTAAGAGAGGGAGAAACAAAATGAAAAAAATAAATGGATCAGAAAAACAAATCGCATGGGCAGAAGAAATCAGAAATACATTTTTAAACGGAATAGTAAGACAAAATATTTGTATTGATGAAGGTGTAAACCAGATTATCAAATTTAAACAAGCACAAATTGATAGTGACAATAAAGAGTTGTCTACAGAATTAGATGAATCAGAAGTTACAGAAATCAGAGAAGAAATAGCAATCTATATAGCAGAATTAAACAACTTTGTTGCATTGAAAAACAAAATTGAAAATGAATCATCAGCAAAATGGTTTATTGATAACAGAATGAATAATCATACTTTGTTCTGTAAATATAACAAATAGGGAGTAAAGAATGAAAGCAATTATTAGCGGATTTCGGTATGACACAGAAAAGGCAGCATTAGTCGGGAACTATGACAATGGTTTATCATGCTCAGATTTTAGCAATTGGAATGCAGGATTATACATAACTCCACGGTCAAAGAACTATTTTCTCGCAGGTTCAGGCGGGGCAATGACAAGCTATTCAAGACCGGCTGGAAATATGACTTCCGGCGGATCGAAAATCACGCCACTTACAAAAGAAGATGCTTTCGAATGGGCTGAACGGTATTTGTCTGAATGTATTGTAGAAGAATATTTTCCTGATATGATACAGGATGCCTAGTAAATTACCTCCATTAATTTGGAGGTTTTCTTATTATTTCTCTATTCTACTGTGTACTTTTTTGTCATAACGCCTATATCTGAGCATATCGCTAGGTAATATATATACGATTAGTCAACTTTCTTCTTCAATAGGCGTTTAATAGTTCTGTACAGATCCCTTTTCTTCCATATCCGTTGTTCTGTGGGTAGCTTTCTATCTTGTATATAATCAGGCTTCTTTGTTATTAAAGTCAAGTTGCCTCCAATGCCGTGGACGGATCACACTGGCTTTGAGTTTTTTCCCGATCTCACGGATAAGGTTCATTATAGCATAGAATTATCCTTCTAGTCTAGTTTTGGGATAGGTAGCCAATGAGCGACATTTTTATATGTATCTGTGCTATTAAATTGCAACCATTTATTTTCCTTATTTACTGCTGTCTGATAGTAATATGACAGTAAAACGAGGTCATTCCACATAATTAAATACATTCCAGGGACTTCCGGTGGCTCCTCAACACTTCTCCAGGTGAGCTGAGAACGTAATTTCTTATTGATCTCTTCATACAAAATAATTGTATCTCGTTGGCCTTTTATCACACCTTCAAGCCTTTCTTGCATTTCCTCAAATCTCTTCTGTAATTCGTTCATAGTTTCTCCTTTTCTGGACATTCTAGCCCAAAACTTCCTGATAAATAACACGCATTTCTCAAATAATCATATCTGTTTGGATCGTTATCAAATCGCCATTGACAATCTCTATCCAAGTGAGGGCATTTTATATACCATTCTTTAATAAAAGCACCTGCTACGCACCTTGATAACGGCTCACACATCCTCACTCCTTGTACATTTGGTCTGTCTCAAAATAGATACTCTTTAAATATTTAAGATAGGCATTTGCTTTCCCCATATCCACCAGTCTGCCTTTTTTATCAAACTCACAATGTGCTAAAACTTCAACACCTAATTCTTTTGCTTTTTCTATCATGTCATCTTTCAACACTCATCTCCTTGTTTGTTTGCCCCATATACTCATCAAAATCCTTGATCTGCTCTAATTCAGTTTGTATGGGTTCTTTTTGTGTGTCTTTTAGCGTACTAATGAGCCTATTGAGTTGACCCTTTCTTAAAGATGAACATGCAGAATTATACTTTTTCATGTGTTTTCTCCTTGTGGGACTTCTGCTTGTCCTTCTGTAGCCGTAGATGGTTCAATTTTCTTAACCATGTCTTTCATGTTCTCGATTTTCCCGGTCTGCATATTCACACGCCACCAATTATTCCCTTCTACGCCTTTCGGCAGTACGCCGATTTCAAAGGTATCATCACGCATACAAACGCCTATTTTATTCCCTTCGCTTGTTCTCATCTCAATGCCAGAGTAAACCTCTTCTAGTACCATGCTACTTTCTTCTACTGTTATTTTCATCACTCACCTCCTTGCAATATTTTCAAATTATAATCAAGATTAGCCTCTCGTTGTTCACTTGTTAAATTCGGGTATTTCGGGTATTTGTTTTTGGCTTTCAATCCCGAAACTTCCTCAAGCAATCGTTTGAGCTTTTTGTTCTCGGTATGCAATCTTTTAATAATATCTCTACTTTGCTGTAGTGTAAATTTTTGTTCTTCTATAACTTCTCTAAGCCTTATATTATCACATACAATTTCTGCACGATCGTTGTAGATAGATAAATTCTCGGCTTTCAGCTCTGCTATTATGGTAAGAAGTTCTATATTCGCTGAAAGTATTTTATTATAATCTTTGTCTGTGTGCATCACATTTCCTCCGAATCGGTTGGTTGTATAGCTTTCTCAGCACCATCAATTGCTATTGCAAGTGTTTTTGTATCTGCACACACTCGACAATGCAGGTGTCCACAATCACACCCGTATTGCTCTTTCATGTTCGCTGCCTCTTCTATGAGAAGAAGTAACGCTTCCTGTAGTGCTTTGTTTTTGGCAACCGTATCAACAAGATCCATTGAAAATTCATCACGATCATATTCTGCTTCATCAACTTCTCTTCTTAACTTTTCGTTTTCAGCTTCTAATTTATTCAATTCTTCTTGTGTAATTACAACACCTATTTTCTTTTTATCAGCACCAGTTTTTCCATAGTCATCATCCAGCATTTCAAAAAGTTTGTCATAGTCAGTGTTGACAGGGTTAGTGATAGTACTGTCTGACACCTTTTTGCAAAAATCCTTTAATACACTTTCTGTTCTGTTACTCATTTTATAGTCTCCAATGCCAAACATTCCGGTGTATAGCAATGCCTTGTTTTTATAGGTTTACCTTCTTTTGTAATACCATTATCAAATTCTTTTGCTCTTGAAACCTTAATATCAGCATAGTCAACATCGGTATAACACGCTTCGAGTGCTGACCTCCTTGTTATATGTCGCGCCTTGCTTGCTGTTTCTGCGTACACTATACATATAATATCATCTAACTCTGTCCTAAATGCTCTTATCATTTCATATTCTCCAATATAATTTATCCAAATCTTTTACTAATAGATGCGGTTTAACAACAGTGGGCTCTTTTGGCTCGCAGTCACAACAGTATTTTACACTCTCAAAATGCTGTTTTCCACCACAGCATTCACACGGTATGTCGTAAGCATAGTACTGCCGTGCCACCGGTTTTACTTTTCCGCAAATATCGCATTTACTTACTTCACTGTCACAATCACTCATTCCATTTCCTCCAAATATATCTGTGCTTCCCGAAATCTTCTCAACAAGTCTTCAAGGTAAATGTTCAGCACCTTCGTCCTGTTCTCCTGCAAGATTAATCTATTAGCCAAATTATCAATTTCATCCTGATTATCCGGTACGACTGCTTGATTCGTGTAGAAATTGGGAATCCCAAGGTCAAGAGGGAGGAAGATTATCACCGCCAGGATTAATACTAAAATGAATGTAGTGATAGATAGTATTCTTATAAATGTTTTCATAGTCTTTCTCCTATAGCTATTTTAAAAAGTATTCAGCACGCCCTGATTAGCCATTAATCCGGTGCGTAATTCTCAAATCGTAATACTTCGGGTCTGAAAGTTACTTGTATGTCTCCGCGCCTGCCATCTCTGTTTTTCTCGACTAAAAGATAGTTTTTCGTTAAATCGCCATCTTCCTTGTTATAAATCATAACCGCAACATCAGCATCTCTTTCGATCTGTGTTGAGTCTGAGAAGTCCGATATAGTTGGTCTTTTTCCCTCAGCGTCTCTTCTCAATTGAGCTGCCACAACCACCGGAATATTTAAACTTCTTGCAAGTGCTTTCATTGATTTTGACATCTCGGCAACCTGTTCATGTCTGGGGAGTTTTTGGTTTCCGGTCATGCATTGCAGATAATCAACAAACAGGATCTTAATATCAAACCTTCTTTTCATCTCACGAGCTTTTATTATTGCGGTTTCTAGTGGCATATTTTCCCTATCATAGACATATACATTTCTCTGTGAATATTCAGAAGCGGTTTCAGTAATCTTTGTAAAGTCGCTATGTTTCATATCACCAGTTGCAACGCGTTGTGTATTAGCCCTACCATTTATGGAAAACATACGATTAAGAAGCTCTTCTGTAGCTGATTCAGCAGATAACATTCCACAATCAACCTTGCAATTATTAATGAAATTTAACAAAATAGCAGTTTTCCCCTGAGAAGGTCGCGCCCCGAATACATAATATTTTCTTGGTTCAAATCCCATGATGTAATCATTTAAGTTTTTTAATCCGGTAGTAATTCCTGGAAGTTTGCCTTTTGCGTTGTACCGTTCTTCAAGTTTATCTATAGCGTTAGAAACAAGGTCTTTCATATTGCGTATTTTGTACTCTTCATTATCATTAACGCCTTCAACCTCGCTTAAAATTATCCGTATCGCTTCATCATTATCCGGTGTTTCTTTTATTACCATAGCCAAATTAAGAAGTTTGCGCCTTGTTGATTGTTGTTTTATTCTTGCTTCAACCTGTTTCCATGTAGCGGTCAAAACGCTTGTGGTAAGCTGTGCCAATTTATAAACGTCAATATCTTTGCACTCGCTGGCAACGGTTGTTATGTCTGCAATATCCCCACGCTTGAAAATGGTTTTAATAGCATTGAAAATAATCATATCAGTTTTTGTTTCAATATCAGCTTCGGTAATTTTTGTTTTGTAGAGAATTTCATTATCAAGTAAGAGCTGACCCAGAAAGTATTTTATATCAGTCACTTATTCCTCCATACTTTAAATCGTTATTAACATTAACATCTGAGTTTTTTTGAGAAGTTTTTTTCTTTTCATTTAGTGCATCCCAAACCCATGTATTAAGTGCAGCATAATCTGATTTATAAGTTTTACCTTTTGATGCCTTAAAGGAAGACAGTTTTTCTACAGCCTTATTGGTAATGGCAAGAGTATGATTATCTATACACTTTTTATATTCATCTTTAGATAAATGTACATTTTCAAACTCTCCGTATATTTCCTTTAATATAGTTTCCTTTACTTTACTTTGTGGGTTACTGTCTGTTTTTTTGCTGTTTTGTGTAGTTTCCGGCTCCGGTAACTCGATAACTTCCTCCGGTAACTCATATAATTTGAATATCTCATCAATTGTAATGATGTCATTTACCCGTTTTTTGTAAGCATCATTGATACTATGAAGGAAATCTTCTGATACAATAACTCGGTTTCCGTCCCATAAAACTCGGTTTATCTTGCCGGTAACTGCCATAATATCTAACATCTCCATACCTTTTTCTTCGTCAATTTTTATGGTAGCAAAAAATCTCATCTTCTTTACTTCGTCTTTTATGCAATAATAATGGTCTGGTGCTTGTGATAAAAAGCGCATAACTCCGGTAAAAAAGCCTAAACCTTCACAACTATATTTGTTTTCAAGTAGGAAAAGCGTGTCGCCGTCTTTTACATAGAATGGAAAATATTCAACTGTTTTGGAAATTGGTCTAGCCATTAGTTTTAACCTCTTCCATATATTCTCTAACTAGATCACCAATAAGTTGTATTTTTGGTTCACCATGGACAGAATATATTTCTTCTTTTGCACGTTCTATTGAAATTTCAAAATTATAACCATAGTAAACCATTAGTTCAAACGTTCTTTCTCTCACTAAATCGCTTAATGAAGGTTTTTCTTCTTTAAATTCAATATCGTTTTCATGAATGTATCTATGACATTTATTACACAACACCATAAGATCAAAGTATTTTTCGTTAAAGAGATTTTCATATGTTTTGTGATGAATGTTAAGATTATCTTCTTTTATAAAACACATAGTACAGATGTGCTGAATTGAATACATTGCTTTTCTTACGTCTTGCCAGTGTTCGGTTTCTAGGTATTCGGAATATTCTTGTCTGTTCATAATATTTCCAATAAAAAAAGCACTTACGGAGTACCGGCTCCAATAAGTGCTATAACTAGCCAATTGACTAAATAAATCCGGTAATTTACTTAGACAATCTCTATCTGTTAGCAGTATAACATTTAACTGCCCCTATCGTCAATATAAAGCATTTTACTTTTGCTCTCCCATAATTGCGATAATAGCCAAGCCAACCAAACCGAGTAATAAACCCATTGCAAACCCCGCACCGCCTGACCTGTTTCGACTGATTGCCATTGATCGCCCGATAAATGCACAAAGTACCCAAATAATTATAACTACAAATTCCATAATTTACACTCCTTAGTTTTAGATAGCGATTTTATACCCCCGTTTGTCTAGTTGTGGGGGAAGATTCTGAATCGTGAATATTCTTCTTTCGTTTAATATAAAAACACTTGTTTGATGGGGGAGTTTGACGAAACATCATTACACCACGCATCCCACTAAATCTTTTTAATAGCTTACTTTTCGCAAGTTGGTAATTCCGTGAAGGCCAGAATGCTTTATTATCGTTTATAAATGGTTCGTAGTAAAAATCATTATATTCATAATAGGTGTTGATATATTCAATTAATCCCATTTCTTCAACAAAGCTACAATAATCAGTTGCGCTAGTATCCTTAAATCCACAATCACCATTCGTTGAATCACAGTTCATCGTTCCCCTCCGTCAATTTTCTTAAATAGATTCCTCATGCCTTGAAAATAATCAATCACACCAGAATCCTTTTCGAACAGCTCAACTTGTTCAGGTTCCGCCATATTAGCTATCTCATCACGCGCCCGCTGTCCAGCTTCGGCTCTCGGTTGCTCGTTTTCATATTCGTATTTGGCAGCGAGGGAGTGAAACAGGTCGTTCATAGACACCCCAATACAATCTTCCCGCCTACACGCCCCTCATAAGCCGGATGTTTTTCCAAAGTCGATAATTTTATTAAGCACGCATTTAATTTCGAGTGAGAGCAATGCAATTTGTGTTCCAGGATAATCTGCTGGATTTCACCTTCCATCAATTCATGGAGAACAATCAGCTCAAACGGGGTCAGGGATGAAATTAATCTCAGGTGGACACATTCGACTATAAGTTTTTTCGGTAAATCGGGATCTGGCGGAGGGAGAAAATTTCTAGTTGCGCCGTGAGTGGTTAGTTTGAATACGCTGTCACTCATACTTCCTCCCAATGTGACAAATGACCACAGTCGATATCGGGATTGCTAAGCACCATACATTTGTCTTGAAAAAAAGCGCATTCATCACAACTCTCATCTGTTTTGTCAGCAAATTCAACGTATTTTTTGCCGTCAATTTTGATAACTTTCATCTTATCACCTCATACAACGATTTCCCTTTGTTAATGCAAGCATATTTCACAATCGGGTCATTCTCCTCCCGGAGGTATCTCAAACAGGTGTCGATGTGTGGAAATTTATTCAAACCGAAATTATCCCAGAGGTACATAGCTACCTCATAATTTAACCCGGTCCGGGTCATTTCGCAGCCGGAAGAGAAAATCTTGCCGTGAGGGTACTTATTTAGTACCTCCAATGTCGCCTGTCGGATCGATTTCTTGTCAACTGGTCTTTTCATTTTATTCCTCCAATTACTCGATTAATCTCAACTTGTTTTGCAAGGTCGATATTTATTGCCTTGAGATATTCAACATCATTAAAAGCATCTTCTCTGCCCTCGTCATACGCATCCTGGTTTCCTCTGATCGACGGGAAAGATCCAAGTGCCAAACCTGTTACTACTGCCGGAATTAGCCACAACCAATTAATCATTTTGTTCCTCCTGGAATTTCCCTTCAATAATATCGATAACTTCATCTTTCAGCAGCTCGCCAATTTCATCATCTGACCAACAATAGAAACAATCATCTTTTTTGGTAACACTGAACAGTTTGCCATTTGCTACCACAACGTTATTTTCGCCTGTAGGTAAGACTTTACTCGTTAAGTGGTCTAATACTTCATGGATAGCAGGTTCGAGCTTGTCATCGGTAACCATCGAGTAGCGTAGTAAAAATTTTGACGCGTCCAGGATACCGTTTGTTATTCCGTACATATTCACTGTGTAACCGCCAAAGTCGGCAGAGCATGCGTCAGCGGTTAAGTAGTAGCCCATTTCTCTGGCCGGTTTGATTAGCATTAAAAGTTTCATAAAATTCTTCATCTAAAAGCTCCTTATTTGCTTAACTTCTAAATCAATATTACACCCTAGTGAAACGGATGTCAAGCATAAGTTTACTTATTTTATACTTATTTATTATTTATTTTATATTTACATTGACGCACCTATATATATAATGTATTGTAGTCATGGAGGCACAAATGAAAAATATTAGTTTACAAATAACAGACAAACAATCACAGAAAGCGAAAGCAATTAAAAAGCTGACCAAGGTAGAATTGAATGCTATCTATTACTCTGCGTTTTCTGCCGGATTGGATACTGTTGCAAAAGAGGCCAAAGATGCAAAATGAAATAGCAACAATCGGTATTAACACAGAGCTTTTGTTCCAGACTGCCATAGAGAAAGGTTCAAGCATAGAGGCATTAGAACGGCTCATGGCTATGCGTAGAGAGTTAAAGGAAGAATATGCTAAGGAAAGTTTCTTTCGTTCCTTGAGCAAGTTCCAATCTGAATGCCCCGAAGTTGGGAAAGCTAAAAATGTTATGAATAAGCAAAATACTGCTGTCAGATATTCTTATGCTCCCCTGGATCTGATTGTTAAGACTGCAAAACCATTCATGAAAGACAACGGATTCAGTCATACTTTTGAAACATCCCAGGAAAAAGATTCAGTTACGGCTATATGTTCGTTACATCATATAGAAGGATATACACAAATAACCAGTTTTACTATTCCGATTGATCCTGACGCATACATGAACGAATCACAGAAGGTTGCATCTGCTTTGACGTATGCCAAAAGATATGCTTTTTGTAATGCTACGGGAATTTTGACAGGAGATCCTGATACTGACACCGAAGACTTGAACAAGGATATGACTCCCGAACAGGTTGTTGAACTTGAACAACTCGCTCAAGATATGACACAAGAAAGAAGTGATTATATCAACAATGCTATTCAAAAAGGAATGACACAGAAAACAGCACAATATCTGATTGAACGCGCAAAGGCTAAGAAATGATTATACACGAAATGGAACAGGGATCTCCTGAATGGTTTCAAACCAAGCTCGGAAAATTTGGGGCTACCGACTTTCAAACTATCGCCAACGGCAAGCCTAAAACTATTGAAACTTTAATCTATAAGAAAGCTGCGCAAATAATAACTGGACATCGTGAAGAAACGTATTCCAATTCCAACATGGAAAGAGGTCTTGAGCTTGAAGATGAAGCGCGTGAGGCGTTCATCTTTGAAAAAGGTCTAAGTGTAAGGCAAGTAGGATTTGTGCAGTCAGCAGAGCATGTAGGATGTTCTCCCGATGGATTGATAGGTGAGGACTCAGGGCTTGAAATAAAGTGCAAGGAAGATCATACCCACGCGAAATGTCTTATACATGGGGATAATTCTTACAAGTGGCAATTACAGGGATCTATGTTTGTCACGGGAAGAAAATCGTGGTGGTTTTGTTCGTATAATCCGAATTTCCCGATTGAGAAACAGTTATATATTAAAGAATGTTTTCCTGATCCGGTAGCATTTGAGAAGATTAAAACGGGTCTTAATTATGCGGTTAAGGAACTATTAAGAATATTGGAGGAACTGAAATGAAGCACCGCATAAACGCCAAAATTGACAGTCTTATGGATTTACTCACTTGTTACGAAGTTGATAAAATTATCAAGATAGCTAACGCAAAAAACTCCGGTTGGTTTGTCTGCACCATCGAGAACATGAAACGTCCAAGGTCAACTGGGGAGAAGTCCCAAGGAAACCATTTTAATGGACATGTCCAAGCAATCTGCAAGGAAACCGGAAACGATTTTGACGATGTGAAAAAATATGTCAAACATAAAGCCGTAAGTCGTGGTTATCCCATGCTTAAAAATCCCGATATGTTCGGTAATATTAGAGGGATCTCGGAAGCTGATGCAAGCGTGGAAGAATGCGGTTTATTGATCGAACAGGTTCATCAATTAGCAAGCGAATTGGGAATAATATTGGAGGAAGTATGAAAGCAACAGCACGCCAAAAATGTCTACAGGCGTTTCAAAAATTAAGGCGTCTACAAGAGGCTGACGAAAACGGATATGTCACGTGCATAAGTTCAGGGCGTAGATATAGATGGGACTGCGTTGATGGAGGGCATTTTATTTCTAGGTCTTCCCGAGCCACTGAGATGGAGATTGATAACGTTTGGCCTCAGTCAAAATATGACAATAGGCATCTCTCTGGAAATCATGCAGAATATCGGATGAGATTGATTGAAAAAATAGGCATTGAGAGAGTTGAGCGATTGGAAAATCTTCTAGCTGCGTCAAAAGGAAGTGATATTGCTTTCGAAAAATTAGCGCATTATGATAAGATAAAAGTTGTTCTATTAATGTCTAACAATGAATACGACTTGAGGGCTAAAACCCTCAGGAAAGAATGCAGGAGATTAGAAAAGGGTTTACCGATATAGGGGGAATTATGGAAAAGTCTACTAAATTGATGATTGCCGGAATAATTGTTTTCTTTCTAATAGTGTCTGCCATTGTTTGGCTTGCACCTATGCCAGCTATTTTAAGACCTCACTTATTACCCGAACAATACTACGAAATCACGGTTAAACAGAATCAGCAAATTATTGAAAAACTCGATATTATAATGGAGAAATTATGAACACGTTTGACATTATTTGTATAGTAGCTACCTCGCTTCTCGCAATCCGCGGAATGTACATAGGATTTTTGGAAGAATTTTCCCGCAAGGGAAGTATATTGTTTGGTGTAGTTTTTGCCATAATGTTTACCGGACCATTAACATCCTTACTTTCTGGTGTAATTGCGTATCTGCATCTTGGTATATGGGGTACGTTTGTCATCGGAATATTGATGCTCATTACTGGATATTTTATCATGCGGTTTTTTATTGGTATTATTGATAAAACAGTGGAAGCGTGGAATATGGATTTTGTGGACCATGTAGTCTTAGGATTTGCGCTCGGGGTAATTGAGGGAATAGTATTAATTCTTATTTTTTGGTATTTCTCGCGATTTCAGAAAATAATACCCATGTCGATTATGTTCGCTGATTCCTGGATAATAGAACAATTTAAACCAGTTTTGATCTGGATGTTAAAAATAGATTTTAAAGCGTATGTTTCAGATTTCAAATTATAAAGGAGAAAAAGAATGTATTACATTATTATTACAGGTGTCTATGTCGTGTTTGGTGTTTTTATCATACTAAACAACCGGCGGAAATTTACCGAACTTGAGAGAAAAGTCTTTGACGATGGAATGAGATATAAAAATATCTGTGAAGAACACAGCAGGTTTGAAAGCGCACTTATCTTAATCCGTATGGATGAATTGCTGAAACGGGAAATAATAGAGCTGGCGGAAAAGGCTTTGATTGATAATCGTCCAATGACAAATGGAAAACCTCATGACATCAACTAATTCTGTACACACGGTATACGTACTCAACAAACCTGTAATAGACAAGGAACAGTTGAGAAAGTTTTTATCTGACAAAATAGACAAGATGGAATTTCCCAGACCTGATTTATGCGGTAGGAAAGAATAAAGCCCCCCTGATTTCGGTAACCAGGAGGGCAAAAAGGAGGTTGCGGAGTGAGGAGACCCCGCTGAAAGAAAAATATACTAAAACCTTATCGCAAGTCCTGCGCGATAGGTAATTTGTGTTGCATCGAAAACCACCGGAGAAACAAGTTCATATTCGGCACCGAGCATCAGCATATAATTGCCAAAACCTAGGCCTAAACTGACTCCCATACCCCAATTTCCTGATGGATACTTGATTCCGTCTATACCAACTAACCCGTTAAATTTATCCGCTTTCGCGTTCACCGCTTCCTGATAATATTTATCAGACTCGGCAGACTTAAGATCGTAAGCATCTTTTAGAGGAAGGTAATCGTCCATTAAAGCCTCAAAACTTTCTTTAGATAATCCCGTCAGGGTTTCTAACTGGGAGAGGTTCTGTTTCAGGCTCTCTGTCTCCAGTATCGCCAAGTCCAGATTTGCGCTCGAAGTTGCTAATTGTGTCTGCAATTGTTTGACTAATGTCGAGAGCGTCTGATCTGAGCCCTCCGAGTCGGTCGATGCTGTAACCAAGTCCTCGAGCTGAGTTTGTAATTCGCTGTATGCGTTCCGCAAATTCAACATTTCTTCTTCTCGCGCCTTCAAGCTGACTTGTAAGTTCCTCAACTGTAACCGCAGATCCGTTATGAAGTTCTCCAACTCGCTGTTGATAGTCGTCCATTTTTTCGAGGTTTCCAGCAGTTCGTTCAATTGTATCTCTAATTCCGCTATGTACAGATTGAGCGATTCGATTAATACCTCTTTCTCCGCTATCGTATTTTGGAGTAGGAATATCCGTTCTCCGTCTGCGCTCCCTGTAAGCCACCCCGGCAATGCTGCCAGCGGCGACAGACCCAATACCAAGAATAATACAAACAATACGCTTATTTTTTTTAAAAAACTGTTTGATTTTTTCCACATTATTCGCCTCCCTCTATTTCCGGTTCTTGCAGTTCCATTTGACCCACAAGTAAGGATATATACCCACTTGTTGAGTTTTTTAATTCGCTTACCATTTCAGGATCTTCTCCCATTAAATCCTCGTAAGTCATTAATTTTTCCTTGAATGGGGCTAACGGAGAATCAAGATTAAGACTCCCAAAAGGATCATCAGAAACCAGATTATATCTGAGCGCCTGATTGAAAATTTTAACGGCTTTCGCCGGGGTTTTAACTTTAGCAAGTTTCTTTTTGGTTCTATCCCATCTTTCGTTGATTTTTGTTTCTGCTTCTTGTAAGGATTTACGATAGTAACCATAAAACCACCAAAACCCCACACCCCCAGAAAACACCGCAAGCCCAAGCCGTGAGAAGAAATCAAAATTTCCCTCAAACTTCACTGCCCATAGAAATACTGCAACCGCGATAAACACGATAACAAAACCGATAAAATATTGCCAAGTTAATTTATCCCTTTCAGTGTAGAACTTCCTTAGAAGATCTTCTGTTGCCAGAAATAAGATACCTGCTGCAATCAGAAACGCTGCACCGTATACCATATATTCTTGAGGTATTCCCACAAGATATGATACAACCATCACGAAAATCACTACAGCCAGAACTGTAAATAGATTCTTCTTGAATGTCATTCTTCCCCCCTTTTAATCTTTTTCACTTCACTTAGAACCCTTTTAGTTCCGTGAACTGAACCATACAAAAATACTGCCGACCCTGTAGTGGCGAATCCTTGACTTAGACCACCGATAATAAACATATCGAATATAAACGCCCAACCTGTTTGATCGCTTGCTATACCGCCCCAAATTGACGCTAGTACGAAAGCTACACAAAACAAGATAACAGGTATCAGTTTATTATGTAACGCCATTTTATACTTGAGCACTGATCCAGTACCGAGTAAAATAGCAACGATGAAAGCAAAATCAGGTCTTATGAGCTGACTCGGATCAATCATTGAAAAAGTTTCAACCATTGTACACTCCTTTAATTCACCGCCCAGAATACGGCATTCTTTAGATTACATTGAAAAATCGCAAAATGATGCTTGTTAGCCATAACATGAATGATACAAAAAACGTAGTAAGTTGCTTTTTTGTAAATCGGAAACTACCAATTTTCTTAACAGTATCCACAACATAGATTTTAACAAACATCCATATCTGTTTAATATCTCCATCATTCGAATTGATGCGCAGTTCATTTTTCTCAACGATATGCCGGAGATCATCCAATTCCTTACGTAACTCCTCAATTTCATTCATACTATCCCTTTATTTCGCGTCTATCGCTAAAGATCCTCTTGTGTCTACTTGATAATGCAATCCAACTGTCGCAACTATCGCATCCCCTGCATATTCATCAGCACTAGCCGCGATTCGTTCAAGGGTGAATAAAAACTGATCTTCTATTGCAAAAGCCGTTCCTGTTATCGCTGCAAAATCACTGTCGACAAAAGCATACTGTGTATCATAATCTGACTCTTTTACTATCACGGTAACAGCATCAAGGGTTGCCCCGTCAACTCCCTTCGTATAAGTTAATTGCCATTTTATTTTATCAACTCCTGAGGGTGCAGCCGAACCCTGAAAATGAACATGAAAATAAAGGTCTGTTCCCTCTTGGTAATCGTGTTGTATTTCAAAGTTACCGGAAACTTTTTCACCTACAGCGAAGCCATAGGTATAAATCCCTGTATCTGCTGCTGCTTCGTCAACAAATTGTACCACATCGGGTATAGTTGCTGCCGGTTGCGAAAAAGTAATTATTCCTACATTTATATCTTTCCACTGAATAGCTTCTAAAACTGCGATTCTATCCATTGAGGTTTTTATATCTCTATCGTTGAATTGTACCTGCTTCTGTAAGTTACTTATGCCTACAATATTACCGTTTATTTGAGATTTTATTGTGTAAGGAAAACTTGCCACCTGAGTGGGATAAGTCGAATAACTCGTATCATAATAAGCAACATAGTCATAAACTTCATCACTTCCACCGCCTGCAACATCGTAAGTCATTGCTCCTGCTACATGGGTAATATCAGCAGGGTCAACCAAACTAGCTGTAGCCCCTATGTATTCCCATACATCGCCCATTCGTGAAATAGGAATTGTTCCCATAGTTACTGTGCCACTTACAGAGATTGCGTTATCTCTCAGTGTTGGTATCCTACTCATCTGCCCGCCTAAATAAGCAACGAGTGTTTGAGGGGGATATTGTATCGTTTCTTTGGAGGCGTCTGCTAGTTCGTAGATTGCGGTTGTTCCATCGTCTCTGACTTCATCCTCATCAGTTGTTGATATCGGTGTTCCATTTGTGGTTGCTATTTCTTTTATTGACAGGTTGTCGAGTTCAAAAGATGAACCTGCACTTTCTCCATAAAATCTAAAACCTGATATTGTTGAGCTACATACAAAATAGTAAGAATAATGTCCACTAACTAACCCTGTTTTTGTATTTTTTGCAATACCATCAGCCCCAAATACGCCTGCTGAGTCACTCAATAATCTTAGAGTTGCACTTGTTGCGTTTGTTAGATCAAAATCTACTTTGTATAACTTACCCGATGTTATGGTTATATTCTGTTCTATATATCCATTTGTTGCACCATCAAAATATGCTTTACCGGCTACTGTTGAGTTTACATCAGCACCACCGCTCGCAGTCCAGCTTCCTGCTGTAGCCATATCTCCATCTGTAACCAATTCAGCACCCAAAGCACCTGTCTGAACATTAACCCCCAACACCCCCGTATCCACATCAAAAGTGTCACGAGCGGTAGGTACTTGGTGGGTTGTTACGGGTATGTGGGCGTGGTTCAAAGTAAACGGAACATAGGTTGCTGATGGTGCAGATAAGCCAAGTTGTGTGAGTCTAATATTATTCATATCGTCAAGGTCTAAATCTCCTGAATCTGACCGTCTTACTACGTGCCTAAGATAAATCACTCCATCTGCCAAAGTGTCAGAAGTTGCTTGTGCTATTGCTGGTTGTGATGAGCTGATGAAGTTAAAGTTACCGTCATAAGATACTAGCGTTCTCACATAATAACTTGCTGAAACAGTACGAGCATAAATTAACCCTGAGTTTACAGGCATAAACCCTGTACGCATATACGCATTGTTTCCAATATCGGTTCCATCACTATCAAGAATATTGCCAATTTCCAATTTTGCAGGGTCAAGCAGATTAACCCCCACACTCTCAACATCACACGGGAGACTGCTTTGGAGGCCGGAGATGTAGGTGTATTTATCAAGCATTGCTGTAAGACCTTCGGCATATTCTGCACTTGTCAACTCAACAATGGTAAACTGGTCAAAATTGGTATATCCGTTTCCTTTGTGAGTCATTTGCAAAAAGGGAGAGGTTGCGGTTAAATCAGAAGCCTGTAAAATAAGTCCAATTCTCTTTGTTTGGGTCGCGGTTACAGTGGTCGAAGCAACAATTGAAGCCCCACCTGTTCCATCTATAACGTCAAACTTTCCGCCCGTGGTATCGGTTACAGATTTTGCAAGCGTGGTAACAAGATAGTTTTTGGTGACATCTAAAATTGTGGATATATCCCGTTCACCGGTCGCGTCAGCACTGTGAGTCAATCGGTATTTTTCGGATACGATAGAATCATACGTGGATGTCCATCCGGTTAAAGCGGTTGCCCATGTGTCCTCACCTTGGTTATCGTATGATTTACCCTGAATCTCAACGCTTGCGCTGCCGTCCACGATTACTGCGGATATGTCTGTCGAGCCATCACCTGTTTTGTTTGTGGGTTCTTCGTTGGTTATGTCGGGTGAAATTGAGGTAGTGAGGTCTGCTTCGAGGGTGTCTATGTCACTAACGTTTGTTGCAATGTTTGCTGTTACTGCATTTAGTTCAGTAGCTGTAGCACTAAGTACAACATCTTCATTTAGTTTAGGAGATGTCAGTGTTTTATTGGCTAAGGTCTGTATTCTAACATTGGTTGTTATTTCTTCACCCTCTATACTTGCAACTCCGGCACTATCTCTTGCTATTGTGGTATCAGTGGCATGGCCTAGCTCTATAGTACTAATTACAGGCGCTGTCAATGATTTATTAGTCAAGGTCTGTGCTTTCGTGTTGTTGGTTATTTCAACCCCTTCAACAGATATAACCCCTGCGCTGTCGCGAGCTAAAGTTGTGTCAGAAGCGTGCCCTAGTTCTATCGCTCCGGCGGTGGTGACAGTTCCGGTAAATGATGGTGAGGCCAAGGGTGCTTTTAAATCAAGAGCTGTCTGTCCGGCGGTTGAAACGGGTTTTGCAGCATCCGCTGTGTTTGAAACATTTTCCAAAGCAAGCATAGTCTTCACAGCGGTATCGCCGAGTTCTTCAACTACCCCTGCGCCCGCGGTGTCTCTGCCTAATAACTTGTCAGTAGCGGTAACATTCTGCATCTTGGCGTAAGTAACGGCGTCATCGGCGATTGTGAAGTCTGAACCTGATTGAGTGATATCCCCTGCAACCGTGATTTCTTCGATTGTACCGCCTAACGCGGTTGAACGTCCGAGAAGTCTATCAGTTGCAGAGGTATCCTGCATTTTATCATACGTAACTTTATCGGCTCCAATCGTGAAAGTTGAACCGGATTGGGTAATGTCTCCGGCAACCGTGATTTCTTCGGATACTCCTGCCCCTGCGGTTGAACGACCAAGCAGTCTGTTTGTAGCAGTGATGTCTATCCCCGCAGGGTCTACTCCGGTTATGTTCGCACCGTCAAGAGTTGGGGAAGCGCCGGAAATTACTGATTGATCTACGAAGGTATGATCTGACCCGTCAGAAGTTCGGTGAGTATTATTAAGCACTACGTCAGAATGATCTTTGCCGTCACTAGCTCTATGGGTATCGTTTAATATTACGTGAGAATGATCTGTACCGTCTGAGGCTCGATGCGTATTGTTTAATACAACATCACTATGATCTTTGCCATCGCTTGCCCTGTGAGTGTTATTCAAAACTACGTCAGAATGATCTTTCCCGTCAGAGCTTTTATGGGTAGTGTTTGCAGTTATACCTGTGGTTGTCTTAAAATTTGTCTCTGTAATCTTTTTAAAACTATTATCAGTAATATCCTCGGTTAATATAAAGTCACCGGTATCAAGTTCTGTTAATTCGGCATATTCGGATATAAGTTTAATATCATCGGTCGTAACATTATCAGCCATCTAAAGCCTCCTAGGGATTAGTCTGTGCATCTCTCTGCCGTAAAGTAAGTCTGTATTCGTCTGTTTCAGGTATGGGACTTACGCCAATAACCTGGCATCTTTGTGATCCGTAATATGCCCTGGACCCGAAAGATTGCGTTGTCTGTATTATATCAAATACTCTCGGCGCGGTATAGGAATTATAGTCAATAATATTCGTAAATATAGGTCTGACTTCTGAGATATCTTCCATGATATTGAGAGCTTTTTCTGTCGCATCTGCTTCAAGAGTTAAAAGACTATATGACTCGAAAGTCTTCGCGACTCGATGCTCTCTAAGGACTGGAAAATAGTAGTCAGTATTCGAGACTTGAGAATATACATCTGTCCTATGATTCTTGTTATAGAATACCGTACAGTCTGTCGCGTATAAATCAAGGTTAGAGTCTGCCGGTAGGTTCTGATTTCTAATGTCAATAGCGGTGAGGGTAGTGGTTAAAGCCCTGTTTGAATCATCTACTCTTAGGGTTCTTTTTTCGATATCCTCATATCTGAAACCAAGGTTTGAAGAGGGTTGAAGCATCTCAATCCATTCGACTAATTTCTTAGTAGAGTCCATGTATAGCCCGACATCAGAGAGTTTTGCCTTTTCTGCTACCCATTCAGTTTCATTGTAATTACTCGCATTATAGACAATTCCTAAGACATTAAGATTGAGATCCGCTATAATATCCCCGGGATTCGTTTCTGGTCGCATTACACCGGTTACATAGATTCTTTTTAGTCCAAGTGTAGGGTCTGCACCGTCAGAAGCACACGCGCCATCTAGTAAGTTAAATGTTCCATTTGTTAAAAAGTCATAATCTGTAACACTGGTAATTATTCCGTCTTTTTCTGAATAAACTTGAGTGATCGAGGTTACTTCTGTTCCCCATCGAAACTGGACTGCACCAACTCCGTCAAGAACTGGATAAGCGGGAACCTGTGTTTTAAGTCCGTATCCATCGGGTATAAGTTTCCCATTGGTATCATCAGCTATTCCGGTGAGTCCTGAAAATACCTCTGTCGGGTAGCTTGCTTGTAAGAGCCTTCTTTTATCGCTCGCCTTTACTGTAAACGTGTCTAAAGTTGTAGAATAGTCAACAATTCTCCCTTCCCATACAGTCGTATTTTCTCTTTTCAATCTACAGATCGAACCCGCAAGTTTAGGGTCTGTGTCAAATTCTCCCACAAAATCATCTTCATCATTTTTTAGTGAAAAAGTTCCGTCTGAGTAAGCCATTATTTCATATTGCAAGGGGTCTGAGCTGTCCGAGATTGCCGGAACTGAGACAAGAAGAGGTTTGTAAACTACATCTGAAACATATTCAACTGATTCATCGGTAAAACCAAGAACGCTTCCATATTCAGTAGAAACAGCGAAAGGATTTGTATCGTGTTCATAATGGACATATAACATCTGGTTAGGATTATCCCAATAAAATGACTCTTCTTGCGCTTCGCAGTCTACTATTGAAGTTTGCTTTGCGTATCCTGTGGTATAATTAACAATAACCGAATTTATGACTCTTGAAACCTTATTAGTCAAATCTATCGATACGCCGAAAGTTGTTACCCAATAGGCATCTAGGGTAGTGGTAGTTATTAACGCCCTATAGGTAAAACTCCCATAGGGAACGAGCAAAGAGCTTTCTAGTGTAAATAATTTGTCAATCTCAAATCTGTAATTCATTCTACCTCGTTATAAACCACTGTATATTGGTGCAAGATTAAACCATCTATATATTCAGTATTATCATAAAAAACACCTTGCTCAATAATATCATTATTAGCAACCACTTCAACATTTGCTCTTCTTGGTAAGAACTCATAATAATTTCTTAAACTAGCAATTCCAGAATTTTGATAGCCTATCAGCAAGTTAAACCAGAATAAAAGTATTAATATCATATACACTCCATTAGTACTTACTTAAGTAAAGTGTAGCAGAACCTGAAGTACTCATGGTATACAAATTTAGTCTTGTGTTTGTACCATCAGACATGATTGAAAATTGAGACGACGTTCCAGTTGTGCCCGTAATATTAATACCACTATCTGATAAAGCAACCCATGCACCATTTATATAGGTTTGCACATTGGCAGCAACATTACCAAAAGCTACGACATAAATATTAGCTTGGTAAATACCCGACGGTACTACTAAGGTTGTCACGGATGAAACCGCAATATTTGATGCCGTTAGTGTTTTCGGATTATATCCCCCTGCGCAAAGCTTACCAAAACTTGTTTTTCCACCATCGTCGTCAGCATAAAACTCATATGCATTAGTAGATTCATTATATAAAATATGATCTTGATTTGCTTCATCACTATTAAAGTATAAATCACTAGCGTTTATATAGGGTATTCCATCGCTTCCTATAGCGAAAAAATTGTTCCCATCGGTAGCAGATAGGTTTAATATTTTCCTCTTTACATAACTTGACCCAGCATCGTATATAACGGTATAGGGCATAATTTGAGAAGTGCCATTATATAACCCTTGATAAGAAGTATTCCACGCATAATCGGTCAAATCATCTTCCCATGCAACGGTTAATGATGCGCCGGAAGTAGTAAGTTTTATATAATAATTATCGGCAGCCGATAAGTCCCCTGTCGCTATATCGAAATGAG
>Ga0307928_10000312_pt1 | contig 36415 bp, 25 predicted proteins | sample AceLakmetagen232_FD_201815 | JGI IMG/M metagenome (GOLD analysis project Ga0307928, IMG submission 201815) | Saline water microbial communities from Ace Lake, Antarctica - #232 | ecosystem: Environmental > Aquatic > Non-marine Saline and Alkaline > Saline | place: Antarctica: Ace Lake... | reverse complement strand
CAATATCTTCGAAGGCGAAAACCTTTTTCGCGTCTTCTACTCCTATAAAAAGATCAGACAGAAAGAAAGATTCGCTAGACCAATCATCATGTCCAATTGTAAAACAACGATGATAGGGCCATGTATATACTTTTTTTTCATCTTTATCACACTTCACTTCATAGGTCTCTAAAGCCACATAATCTATATTACCCATATCTAATGTCCGGAGATTTACTAAGGAAGGATTAACAAAATTAAGCAAAGAATAGGCGCCAATCGCTAAAAGTAAACCAATCAAAGAAGAACTAATACGCGATTTTGCTTGACCAATAGCAGAGGCATTGCCAGCAGCGGTCATCCATTGAAAACCAGCTATCATAATCATTATTATGGCAATAATCGCAATAGCCCTGACTGACCAGTTATAAATAGCTGACATATATTTAATGAAACTTCCTCCATCTATTTCAATCTTTTTGCCTGCCTCAAAATCACTGCCTGGGATTCCTATTTGCGGACTGAATTTAACTTTGCCCGAATCGTCCTCAGGTATTCCGTTAGTTGCAAAAGCAAAACAAAAATTAGCAAACAAAAAGAATAAACAGAATAAAAGTAGAAAAGTTTTATTTTTGCTAATCATATAGATAAATTAAAAAAATCTGCGATAAATTTTATAATTGGATTCTCCATCATTATAGCAACAATTGCAATTATTGGCAAAAGAGTAGAGAGAAAAGCCACAAAAATAACAAAATCTATAAACAAAATTATAAAAATTTCTATTTTAGATAATGCTGGAACTATTTTTGATTTCAACAAATTGCCCAAGATAAACTGGGCGTTCATAACCAAAAAAGTGATAATTAATCCCACTAAAGTTACGGCTGCTGTCCCATTTATTACCCGATAAATCGTTTTTAAACGTTTTGCTGTCCTTTTCGTTTCTTCTATTTTCTCTTTAGCTTCTTCTGCTTTGCTTCCCCCTTTTTGTTCTTTATTTCTCTTTAACTCTTCTAATTTTTGTTTTCTTAACCTATTAGTAATAGCGCTAAAACTCCTTCCTGTAATGCGTTCTTGCTCATTTTCTGTATCCTTTCTTTGTTGTCTGTCATCTTGATGATTAACCGACAAATCTTCTGGTAGGCGTTTTTGCATCCGTGCTTGTTGCTGCTGACGCCAAAGATTCCTTCTTGTTTCTTGCTCTTGTTTAGCTTTTTCAAAGTCAGTAGGCATAGGAACATTAAAACATTTATTATTTTATCTCAATATCATCCACCTTCCACTCTGCATTTTTATAAATGAATTCTAGAATCACTGTTTTGTAATGAATTTCTATTTCATCTTGATTTGTTTCCTGCTCTTGAATTTGTCCATTAAAAGTTACTTTTTCGTTATCAATAAAATCGGATAAATTCAAAAACAACACTTTAGTTTGAATGCCAAAAAAGATATCATTCTGGCCAATTTCTTTTGTTAGACGATATTCCATCTCTTTTGCCAATTTATTACTAACTTGAGGCAATAAACTGCGCAAATTTTCTTGATTATTGTCCGAAGAATAAGTGTTATAACGTTCTATGAAAAAACGAGCTCTATTTTCTAATTGTTTTCGGAGAACAACAAGAGAATCAACAACTTTTTCTTCTTTTTGCTCTTGATTTTCTTCTTGGGAAATGTCTGGAATAGAACTCTCTTCTGGTTCAATACTAACACCTCTCTTTTTTGAGAACATTAAAATAATCCCAGCCACAAAAAGAAGAATAACAATAATCGCAATAAAAATATTTTTTTTATTCATAATAATAAATAATTAGTAATCAATGATTAATGATTAATTGTGGCCCTGTTCTTTAGCAAATTCTCTCTTGGCTTCCTCAATCTCTAATAATTGTTTAGGGTCTGATGTTATTAACTGGTCCTCAGAATAGGAGGCAACTATCTTGATAGCCGCGTGCTTAGAGCCAGCAAAAAATATTCCATCTCCAATTCCGCATTCTAATAACAAATACTTTTCTCCTTCTGTGAGCATAAAAGTTTTAGCCACTCCATCAATAGCCGCTGGTGATTGTTTCAAAAGCAACTGTAGGGCCGAATTAGTCACGATTGCCCTGCCATAAGACGATTCTAAAAAATCATTAACATCCTGAGTAATAGTAGTAACCCCCAAGTAATACTTTCGGCAACGTTTAACTAAAGCAAAAATAAACTTAGCTGAATCTTCATGTTGCATTAACCACCAGGCCTCATCAATCAACAAAATTCTTTTCTTTAATTTTGCGCGAACTACATTCCAAATATAATTCACGATAGTATAAATAGCCATTGGCCTTAATTCATCTTCAATGTCGCGAACCGAAAAAGTAACTAATTGATTATCCATTTCTACATTAGTGGGGTGGTTAAGAAAACCCGCAAAAGTGCCTTCTGTATATTTTCTTAATCTTTCCGCTAAATCGTTTCCTCCTTCCATTCCCTCTAATATCTCTTGTAAATCGCTCATAGTAGGAATATTTGCTTGGCTTAAATCACATCCGGGGACAATATCTTTCTTGGCGTAAGTTTCAATCAACGCCCTATCCATTATAGAGTCCTCTTGGGCGGTAAAACCCTTAACTCCTTGCCTGCTTTCCTGTCCAATCATAATCCTTAAAAGCCCTTTAATAGTGATAACGCTGGTGCGAATCACATCAGCCGCGCTAATATTTTTATCCTCTGATTTTGGCAAATCAAATGGGTTAATCTTACTCTTAGAAGAAAGAGAAATACTAATATATGTCCCTCCCACAGCATCTGAAAGATGCTTATATTCTTGTTCTGGGTCAATAACGATTACATCTGTTCCCATCATCATAGACCGCAAAACTTCTAATTTGCAAAAATAGGATTTTCCCGCTCCAGAGGTAGCAAACACAACAAAATTAGCATTGGGCATAGAGAAACGGTCAAAAAGAATCAAACTGTTATTGTGTCTATTAACTCCATAAAGAACGCCATTATCTGAGGTCAGGTCGGCAGAGATAAAAGGAAAGCTGGAAGCGCAAGGAGAAGAATTAATATTATTTAAAATCATTAATTGGTCATTAGATAAAGGAAGGGTAGAGTTAAATCCTTGTTCTGATTGATAAAAAATTCTTCGACTATAAATTAACTTTGAGGCCAAAAGACTCTCTGTCTTTTCGGTTAACAAGTCCAATTCTTTTTCGTTTTTAGCGTAAATGGTTATATATAGTCCGAATTGAAAGAAATGCTCAACGCCAGTCGTTAAATCATCTCTTAATTGTTCAATATCATTAAGGGCAGTTTCTTTTAGGGGGTCGCGAGGCAAACCTTTCTCTTGGGCGACACTCATCTCGGCCTGAAGGTTGCCAACCCTATTCTGTAATTGTTTCAGGATAATGCTCGCCTTAACTGGATAAAAAAACATAGCTACATCTAGGTAAGCGTTAAAATTAATGACTGGGACAAACCAACCCACAGAAATATATCTCGGAAATCCCACTATAAAAATTGTCCGCAAATATCTATCTCCTAATTGGAGATATTGGGGAGTCATTCTTAAAGCCGAAGGAGCAATCAGGTCTTGAACAGTAAAACGACCACGTCGGTATTTTTCCTCGGTATTAATAAATTCCTGAGCTTTTTGGTCTGACAAAGAAAAAGCTTTTTCTCCTTTGTCTTTTTCTTTTTCTATTAAACTATCTGGAGTTATAGACATATTATTCTTCTATTCTTAACTTTTTTAAATCTATTAATTTTTGGTTTTTAGCTTCTGCGGGATTGTATATGTTATAAAATAATTCAATTAGGCTTTGAGTGTCTATAGGGCTAGCCTTAACCCCCATAGAAGAAAGCCCCGAAACAACATTATCAACTCTTTTGAAAAGCATTTCTCTATAGACCTCAAATTTTTCTCTCTTAATTTTTACTATAATAGCCGCGCTTAATATATCTGAAATCTTAGATAAAAATCCTCTTTTTTTATCACCAGCTGGACTATAACGAACAACAATATAAAAACGACGACTCATTATTTCTCCTAAATCTATTAATTCTTTGATAAAATCGCGATAATCTGTTGTTTGATTTCTAAGAAGTTCGTTGGTCTGATTCTGTCGCAAAATATTTAACTCATTGACATAAGGGTCAATATTAAAAGGCCGAGAATGAATAACAATCTGTAGAGGAAATTCTAAGGTATTCAAAAAACGAGAATAGGATTGAATAACGGCTTTCTGTTCTTCTTCAGATTTAAGGGCAAAATTAATAGAAGATGCGAGCAAGACTGCCCGCAAACTGCCATCTTTCAATACCACACAATCATTTTTTATCTCGGCGATATCTAAATATTTTTGAGTAGATGCTATATTCATAATAATTAAACAAATTTTCACAAATTATATAACGAATTTTTACGAATCACGAATTTCTTATTCGTGTTTCGTGTGCATTCGTCCATAGATTCGTATTGATTCGTTTTCTCTCACTCTTCCTCCTCATATCTTCCGCCAGTATCAACTAATAATGCTATCTGGGAAAGTTTAGAGCGAAGAAGTGGTTTACGACGAGTATCCGTTAATTCTGGCAATAATTTCTTCTTGATTTTTAATTCTTTTTCTGGGGCGCGAGAGGATTCCTTATTCCAGACCCTTAATTTCGGCTTTTTAAGGGTAGTAAAAACATTAAAAAGAAAAGAGTAAATAGGCTGATGATTAACTTTGGCAAAAGCCAGACCTCCTCCGACTATAAGTAAAGCAATCGCTTCAAAGACGAAAAGAGTAAAATCAGCCAACTTGTAACAAATAAAGCCCAAGCCAAAAGTAACAATTAAAATAATTAATTGGCGAGGCGTAATCGGACCTAAAATCTTGGGCTCAACATCAATAAATTGAGGAACTACAAATTGCATAAGAAATCATTAGAACATTAGAACATTTTAGAAGCGGAGCTTTTGGTTAAGTTCTATAACTGCGTTAAATTCCTCTTGAGTAAGGGTCTTTCTATCTTCTTTTTGGCGTTCATTAATTATTGTCTCTATTGATCTACCTTTATTAATTGACTCTTCTCCTATCTCCAAATAAAGCTTGTTGATTTCTGATTCTTTCCATGCTTTTATCCCTTCGGCTTTTTTTAGCAAAGAATCCTCAGCTAACAAATTCATCTTGCCTAAAATTTTAGCTACAGCCTCTTGAGAGGTGCCCCATCTCCTCCAATCAATCAAGCTAATGCTTCGCAATTCATCGCTTGGACCATAAATTTTAGGCTGGTCACTAACGCCCTCCACCATTGTCTTGGCTGTTTTAACCGAACTTCTGCTCAAGATAGGGTTATTTTTGGACAACCCTAAGTTAATTTTTTCCGGATTTTTGATTATTGGTAAAACTTTCTTTTGTTTTTTTTCTTTATCAACATTTTCATCTAACGCTTGTTTTTTCAATGATTGAATTGAAGACATAATAATCGGCGAAACAGGAACCTCCTTGGGTCGAAATTTCTTAACCGCTTCCTCTATATCTTTTGTTATTTTTTCCTTCTTTATGTTATCTTCCTTTTTATTTGTAAAAACTTTCTTATTTTGTTTAATATTTTTCGTTTCTTCAACGATAGTCTTAGGATTTATTAATTGTTGCACTTTTGTTTCTACTTCCAGCAATTCCTTAGACGGAGCTTTTATTAAGGCCTTAACTTTCTCGGTTCCAATAAATTTTTCCTTTTTCTTTATAAGAGTTTCTGGTTGTCCAATTTTTTCTCTCAAAATATTCATAATCTTATCTACTGTTTCCTGTTCCAGGCCCAAGCCACCAATTTTCTGAGACCTCTTTAAAACAATAGCTGTTTCTGTAGAACTGCGCACACCACAAACAGCAGAAAATATTATATTCTTAAAACGTTTTTTTAAAACCTCGTCTGAAGAGAATAAACTCAAGGATTCTAAAATATCCGATGTTGCTTGGCTAGGATTAATTGAATACGAAGGAAGCAAAGCCGAATCTTTCTTCGGCAAAACCTTAACCTCTTTGTTTAAACCCTTTCGTATAATCGTTGATTTGCTAATATTTTCTACTTTATCTCTCTTATGAAGTTCTATCCCAGTATCGCCAACCCAATATTCCTCTTCTTCTAAACCCTCTACTGTTAAAGCAGATATCTTTAATTCTTCATAAAGCTTAAACAATCTTTTGATTTTTTTGCTTTCTTTCTGGCTTAACCCCATAACATTCTTGTCCTTTGCCAAAAACGATGCCATATCAACATTTTTTACTTCGTTAGTGCCTAATTGTTGATTATAATATTTTAACCAATTAGCTACATTAGGGATAATTTTTTTGCCATTATTGACTATATATTCATGGCTTATTTCTTCTTGATTATTTAACAACTCGTCCCTTATTTTTGATTTATATTCGTCTCTAACAGAAAGAATCAGCACTTCCAAGAGGAATAAACTTAAATTTTTTTCCAAAGGATAAGTTTCGTCAGAAAGAACAAAATCAAGCCCCTCTCCAAAGAGAGCTATTGTTTCTGTGGTGGAAAGATAAATCCATGAAAACCATTTAGATTTATTTAATAAGTCGAGACAATCCTCATAAGTTTCTATATTTTCTTTTTTTAATTGAGGCTTTTCTTTTAAAAAATTTTCCAATTCAATTTTGACTCTTCGCCATTTTTTATACAGGTCTGGATGATAATAAAAACCCTCTGCAATTTCTTTTTGCAAATTTTTTCTTATTATTTCTTTAGAAAAATCTATTTTGGTTTGTTCTGCCATAATATTATCTTATATCCAATATTCGCTTTGGGCTTTCTCTAACTGTTTTATAATCTTTCTGGCAAGTCCAATTTCCTCAGGGTCAACAAGTCCTTGTTTCATTTGCTTTATGCGTTTTAAAACAGTTTCATGACTCAAATTTTTCATATGTTCAGGCTCTAATCGTCCTATATCCATTTGTTTAGAGATTGCGCCTAAACCAAGTCTAATTTTTTGCATAGTCTCATCGCTAACAATTGGCACTCGCTTGCCAGTAACTGGGTCTTCTTTCTTGCCAAATATTGCCATCCAGGAACCGGCACGCCACATTTTTTCTGGGTCAAGTTTAGAATATTCTGATAAGGTTATATCAACATGTTGTTTCTCTGTAGTTTGTTCCCACATACCTGTTTTCTTATTCCTGACAACTGGAGCCATAAATTCAAATGCATGCTGGCTCTTATTCTGAAGCCCCAAATCATTGGCAAAACTATACGCCTCTTGCTCAGAGAGTCTATCGCCAGCAAAAAAATCTCTCTTAGTCAATCTCTCTTTAATAAACTGCGCCTCACCTTTATAATTTTGTTCAATACCATAGTCACTCAAAATCTCATTTATATCGCCATTAGTGTTCAATTTCATTAAGACCGCTCTGGCTAAATCTATATTCCTGTCTTCCTCTGCTTTCCCATAAAGAGCGACTAACTCGTCTGAATCTTCTATCCCTTTTAATTTTTCATACTCACTCATTGTTCCTCTATAATTAGCTAATCTTTGTTCATGGGTCATAATTTGAGGATGAATTATTTCCGCCTTACTTCGCAAATCACGAACCTCCTTTTTAAGGTCTTTTGCTCTCTTTGTTTTCTCTCCCATTTCTTTTTCACTAACCTTGTCATCACGATTCAAGTCAGAATACATACTTTCTGCTCTCTCTAAAAGTTGATTAGCTTGAGGTTCATCTATTTTTCCTTCATCTTTTAATTGATTTATTTTTTTTCGTATTTGCCAAACCCGACTACCTATCTCTTCTCTCTTCTTTGGGTCCTTTAAATCATCAAAGGGAATGTCGATGTCTTTGAGTAATCCTTCAATCTGGTCTTTAAATTCTTTTTTAATATCATCATCAATCTGTAATTCTGTTATTTCTGCGGTTAGTCCTTCTATATTATTTTTTATATTATCATGTGTATCTTCGGTAAATTCAAATGTCTTCTTTTTTTCACTAAGCTCTTTCTGTTTTTCTATCAAAGATTTTTTATTCTCAACAAAAAAATTCGAACTTTCACTTTCATATAAATCTTGATTCTTTAGCCCTAAGCTTTCAGCGTTAATGCTAGATTCTCCTTCTGCCAATGCCTTTTCTTTAGATTGTTCAAGAGCGTCAATTAAATTTGTTAGCTCCTTTGCTTCAGCCTTATCTTCTCTATTTTTTGAGATTTTTAATTCATCTCTTTTGGAAGATAGATTTACTAATAATTTTTCAACCGTAGATAACGTCATTTCTCCGTTGTTGTCATAGAATTTCTCTTTGTTTGGATCATTCTCAGCTATCTCTTTATTCAGAGAATCAATGGATTTTTTTAATTTTTCCATTTCTTTTGCTAAAGTTTTTGTTTTTAATGCTTCTTCTATTTCTTCTTTCTCTTCTTCTTTTTCATTCGCCTCTTCTCTATTTTTTGTTGCAAGTCCCCGCATACCTTGAAACCAATGGCCAATTGCCTTAGGTCCACCCTTAAGCGATAACACTTCAGCCCACTCTTTTGCTCCTTTTGGCAAAAAAGCAAGAGCTCCTTTTTTCTTACCCTTAACAAACATCCTGTCCCTTCTTTGTTCTTGTTTTTGAGTCCACATTCTTCTAATTGTTTTCCATCTACTTTTAGTCAAAGGAATACCCGTTGCTGCTTCTGTTTCTCTAACCGCTTCTTTCAATCCAAATCCCGCCACCTTTTTGACTGCCCTAAATGGTTTGCCAACAACACCGCTAGCAAAGCCCTGTATCTTGCTCACTGCTTTGCCAGCTATTTTCCCTCCAGCTACTCCCAACTGCTGAGCAATTAACAAAGAACCCATTAACATAGCAATAGAAACCACAAATTTAGCAAAATTAGAAGGATTGGCGGCCTCTGAAACAGAATTATGAATTACAGACATAACATCTTCTGTTTCTGTTACCTCACCTTGATTGGAATAAACAGAATTTTGGGGGACAATAGAACTTTGATTGGCTACGGCAAAAGAAAGCCAAATAAAAAAAGCCATCACCGGTCCTACTATCAGTTGATTAGCAAATTTTTCCCACCACATATTACTGTAACTTTTCATTTTTCCTGGAAATACATTCAAAAGAAAAACTAAGGGGGACAAAACAACCAAAAGCCAAATCATCACAATCCTAAAAGCTAAAATAACCAACATAACGGAAATAACTATTAAAGAAATAATTACCAAAATCAAAGCGAAAATGGCCCCAGTAAGAGCGCTGGCACCTACTGCTGATTGCGCGCCACCAAAATTAAGCCATTTATCCATACCCAGCATTTGCAAAAAATTGCCAGCTGCCGCGTTTTTAAACGCATTAACAAAAGTTAACATCAGTATCTGAGTAATGTCAATAAAAAAGCCACAGATAAATTTAGAAAAATTAATCAGAACCGCAGCAATTAGAAGTCCTCCCAAAGTTCTTTTATAAGAATATTTTTCTACTTTTAAAACTGTGCCGAAAGCAATAAGCAAAAGAGCGGCAATAAAAAACATATTGCAGACATCTCTAATAATTATCCATCCTTTAGAAACAGCTGGGGCGGTAATAAAACCGTTATATTGCGCTACCTCGATTAACAGTCCTATAACCCAAGTTAAAACCTTCCCCAAAATACTAACCAATTGCATTATCAACCAGCCAAAAACAGAAGCCATAAAAGAGGGAACATCAGCTAAAGCAGGTTTAGCAACCAAAAACACCCCTATTATTACTAAAACTAAAAGAGGAAGAAAAATAAACTTCTTATTGCGCATTTTCATATTCATCTTTCTTAACCATTTTTTCATATTTGTCTTATTGAACCTGTGGACGTTGGACATCAACACTCTTTTTGCCTCTATAAAGCCAAACTAATTATTTGTGTTTACTTTAATTATTCCGTTATATGGAATGCCTGCCTCCCAATCTTTACAATTATAGGCGCTACCGGTATCTGGGTTCCAACCGACATATACGCCTGGAATTCCAGCACACCAACCCCAGTTATCTTTAATATATACCTTAGGTTGAAAACAACACATATTACTACAATTCGGATATTTCTCCCAATTCTCGCTATTCTCACCTTTACAAGTATAAGTATGATTAAAAGAGAAATATTTATCCACGCAAGCCTGAGGAGTTAATCCAAACTCATCGCAAAAAATTTCTGATTCACAACACTCTGGACGATGATTTTTGCTAATCACATTATAAAAAGTAGGATTCGGCGTTAGTAAATCATCCCAATCAATACTGATTTCCCTAATAGGCATATGATTGGTGTTAGCCCAGGCATAAAACTTAAGATTTGCGACATAAGGGGATGTTTCTGGACCTATTGACCCAAATTCATATTCTCCAACACTAACAGCATTTACGATTCCATTAACCGAAGTTATTGTCGGCGCATCATCTGGATCAGCGCTATTGGTTTCGTTCCAAGAGGATTCTGCAATATTATAAGACATCGCATTCGTATTAAAAGATTTTCTTTCATCAATCTTCATAAATAAATTTTGTAAACTATTTTCGCTATAAACAACATTGGCATAACCTTCTATACAATTACTTGTTATGTCACCGACAAAAGTTAATCTATTAGGGTCAGTAATATTAGCAGCGCCATAGTCCGTGCATTCTTGTAAACCACCATTGAGGTTATAATAAGAATCCTCCGGACCGCTTGACCATAATTTATTAGTATACCCAATAGCTAATCCAAAATTATCTTCTGGAACTGTGTTTACAAGATATTGACAACCATTTTTAAGATGAACTTCTAAATCTCCATTCCAATATTGTCTATCAGCTCCTGCACTTGTTCCACGTCGAGAAACTTTTATTGTTTTTAATGTGTTGTTTGGCCCATCGAAATAAACCATTATTCTTACACAAGAACCTCCATTATTTTTTCCACCATCAGAATCTTGAGTGCAACGACCTGCAATTAAGGGGTCTGTGGCGTTTACTATAGAACTTCGACTACAACTTCCCGTATAGCTATAATCATCTCCTGAACAAGCAAACCAATTTCCTAATTGACTCTTCGCCGCCAGGCAAGGAAAACATGTATTACCAAAAACACAAATACCATCATTAGTATTGTCACAATCATCTGTAGCACAACCTACACCCACTACATCTCCTGGCGTTTGAGTACAATCTTTACCATTATTTGTGCCACCAGAACAAGTGCCAGAAAGCAAACAAGAAGAAATAACAGGGTTATTAAAATCTCCAGAACATTCTGAACAACTACTCGAATAAAAGGCTGGACCACTATAAGTATTTTCTACAACACCACCACATTCATTGGTTCCAAAACCAACAGGTTGATTTATATTAGTGCAATCTGTTGAATAATAACTAACGTCCACATTCTCAGATTCAGCGAGAAATCTTGTTTTAAGACTATGGGTACAATCGTTGCCATCATCTGCTCCCAAAACTGTAGATATATAGCTTATCTCATTTTCTTTCATTAAATTTTGATAATCAATATCAACAAAAAATGTAGCAGTATTCCAACCATCACCAGTCGCCCAACAACAATAATCACTATGACCCTGAGAACCACAACTGTCGTCACCCGTAAAAATTTCTGGAATAGTAGCAGATGATTGTTCGTTACAATACCAGTTCCTGGCAGTCTTGGGAACATATCCTGCCGAATAATGTAAATTATAAACATCTACATCTCCTGCACTAGCGCCTGGCCACCAAGTAATACAAGCATTAGTATCTTCCGGCCTTGATTCATCTGGTTCTAAACAAAAACCACGCAAACCAATAACTTGAGTTATCTTGCTTGGCTCAACACATTTATCAGGTTCAGGTTCATCACCTGGATTGCAATCTTCATGATCATCACAACTTTTCCCACTATATTTACAAGCTTTTCTAGGACTAACGTCCCCTATATCAAAATTATAATATTTGGTTAACCCGCTATATTCATCACCATATTCCACTTTTTTATAAGAGCCCTGACAATCAGGATAAAGAGACCTAAAGACCACATTGCCATCTCCGTCAAGTTCTAAATTATCGGTAGTATAATCCTCAGTTCCTTCATCATCCACCCCACTATCACACAAACTAACCTTACTATAATATGTTCCCACACTTGCTTTAAAAGGAGAGTCTTGTTCGGGATAAATATGCGCGCTTTTGGGAATATTAAGGCCGATACCATTAACACCTACATTATTTGTGTCTACAAAATAAGTCAAATAATATAAGCCTGCATTTTCCGCATCCTCACTTGGGAATAATCTTTCTATAGGATACATATCTGGTATGGAATAACCCGAATAATCCATTCCAGACCAAGAAACATTTCTGCTTTTATATTCTTTCTCTGTTAAAGGAACAGGATTAGAATTAAAAACAACATGTCCGCATTGAGCCTGTTTGCCTGAGCCAATCAACTGGTCGCAACGCACCCAAGAATCGCATACTGAACGAAACTCATCAATAGAACTATCCCATACTGAACGATAACCCGAACATTGCAACCATTCGCCACAAACCCTGTCTCTTCTTACTTTGAAAACTGCATTACTGTCTCCTTCTCCTCCAGAAATTAAGCTAACACTGGAAGCCGGAACCGACACATCGCCTCGGTCTTGGCTTAAAACATAAGTAGAAGCCGAATCATAAAATAAATTTTCTGAAATTGAAGTGTCATTAAATAATACACAACCTTCTTTTAGTCCGACCATCGCATTACAGGAAGTTTTATCTATATTATTATCATTTAAATAATAATAACTGCCTTTAGGAGAATTCTGTTCTATTAGAGAAATATTATCTATCTTTATATCCATTAAATCATTAACCTCAGGAGCTAAAATTCTAGCGAACTCTGCGTCATATGGAGCCTTTAATACAACCGTGTGTTTTACCCATTTTCCGTCTGTGTGTCCTAATTGTTCAGAAAACTCAAAACCCACCTCATTACCATCAATATCATCATAAGCAAGAGAAATTTTGCTTGTACCAGTAGAAGTATCACTTGCTTTCATCCAAGCCGAAAGTTCATAAACCAAACCTGATTGTATCGCTATATGTTGTCTGCCAGCTGAAGTTGCATTACCAATATGACTTATTTGCCAACAACTTCCACTCAAACAATCATCAGACGCCAAAGAAAATGATGATTCCGGGTCGGCGTACCGAATCCAATCATCAGGAACACCATCTATATTTTCGTCTAATTCAAATCCGCTATTTAAAACTAAATTTTGTTCAACTGGGTTAATAAATTGAGTGCATCCACCCTGATTTTCAGGACAAATCCCAGCAATTCCTTCATATAAAGAATCTGTATTAGTGCGAATTCCGTAAACAGACCCATAAGGTTGATATGCAAAACCATCTTCTATATAACAAGGACGGCTGGTTCCTCTTTTAAACCAACCATTCTTATTCTCTCCGTTAATAAAAACATTTTTACGATACTCACAAATATTATCACCTGGTTCCTTGAAATAAATTTGTCCCTCATATTCTTGGCACCCTTCTCCATTTATATCGCATAAAATGGATTGCAACTCATATAAATCAGGATTATTCAACAAATAAATATCTGTAAATCCAATTGCTTCTTGATTAGAGTCAAGTTCGGGCAAGCCAAACTTTTGACACCCTTTCTTGTTTGCTGCGCAACTTTTATCCGTATCATAAACCCTGTAAATCAAGCTGTCAGCTGGAATAACAATTTCATCACCCTGAGGAGATCCGCTATTAAATTCTTCGCTAAAAGCAGATATTGAATTTTGGGTATTAATCATTGCTTCACATCCAACCGCCTCTTCTGGGCAAAGACGACTAAATGATTTAAGATAATGCGCGCTATTACTCCTATCCCAATATGCTTGGCATCCGAGCGCATAACCAGGAAGAATATTGCCCTCTAAATCAGTATCACAAATTTTTGGCGTATCCCACGAATTTTTAATTAAATAAACATTATCCTGAACTTCATTTAAAATAATATTATCAAGATAAAAATTATTTGGTCCTTGGATTATTAATTTCTCATCAATCTCAGGATTTCTGTTGAAATAAACAGAACCAAATTTTATCTCTTGCCACTCATTAGAAATAACTGAAATATTATGAGGTTCTTCGATAATAAAATATATATCACTGCCAAAAGAGGCAACATAACTACCACTTCCTTTAACCCACAATGAGAGAGAATAAACCTCGCCTTCCTGAATCAAACCATTCACTGGTCTTCGGGCAAGATTAGCATCTGCCTTTATAGATTGACCTAAACGATTAATTGATTCCTCGTTAATTTCAACATTCTCCCATGGGTCAGCACTGGAAATAAACCTATCCAAGAGTAAATTCCTCATATTTCCATAAGCAGCTCCTTTGTACTCCCGACAACCCACGTCTTGAACCCCACAAATCTCTCCTTCTGTTTTTATAGCCATATGAGTCGTGTCATCCACTTCTCTGCGATAAGGACTACAATCTTGTGAACAAGTTCTAGTATTTTTATAAAGACGATAATAAACATTGCCCATAGCGTCATAGAACTGACGACAATGAGGATTATATAAATAACTATCTTCATTACATAGACCCCACTCGGAATTTGGAACTAAACTAACTTGAACTGGTCCGCCTAAAGATGAATCAGATTCTAAATAATATTTCTTTAGCTGATAACCATTTGTCTCTTCCCCTACCCAGGTATAATAATACTCACAAGTATCTGCTGAAGCAGGAGCAATCTCATTTCCAGCAGAATCCACTATTGCCAGACCCTGAGCGTTGTTCTTAACACACTGACGCAAATAAGTATAATATTCTTTGCCCTCTCCTCCAGTAGAGACTGCATCTATGTTGGTAAACTGCTCACAACCTGGAGCAGAACATTTTTCAGCGGTCGAAGGTATTAAGTAAACCCATTGATTATTATTACTAACAAAATTTGTAGGCATCTCCTCAAAGGTTTGATAACCGATACAAGCAGAATTGCATGCATCTCTATCGCTAATTATAGCTGGAATTGGATAACCAGTACTCTCAATAGGAGAATAAAGTTCACATCCAATATTGGTTTGTTCACACTCTTGAATAAAATTATCACAAGTTCCATTATTATTATTCTCATCACCATCATAACAATTCATCCATTCAGGCGCGCTGTTTAAATAAACTATACCTCTTGAGCCGTAATCTCTATAAATTGAATTCCCAATTTCATTTCTAAGTTGTAGAGAATCAATATAAATATCACCCTTAAAATCAGAAGAATCAAAAGCAAAAATCTTAATATGATCAATAGATTTTTCTATGTCAGAGGACAAAGATACAGAAACATGCTCCCAGCCATTATCATCAAGTTCAATAATTTTTTCATCTTCATCCAAATCCGCGCAATTATTGTTATAACAAATTTGCAATTTCAAATTGTAACTACCAGATAAAGCGTTATTTCTCTTATAGTATCCTGAAACAATAAAATCTCCCTGTATGGGAACATTATTAACGACCTGACTTAATTCGCAAACACTTGTTACTCCAGCCTGAACCTGTGCAACATTACTGCTATGTTGCGCGTTAGATAAAGGCGCAATTTGCTGAATTGGACCGTTAGCCTGCCAACCAAAAGGAATACCGTCATCTTGAGATGGCAACTCAAAGCTTCCGTTGGGCAAAAAATTAACTCCTGCTCCTGATTTAACCCTAATATATTGAGAACAGCCCTCATCAACTTTTTTACATTCTTGAATGTGATTGCTAAAAAATGCTACATTTCTTAACTCCGGCCTATCTAAAAAACAAGACATTCCCGCTTCCACAACAGAACAAGTCCCTAAACCATCTGGACAACCATTATCGCCACTACAAACACAATCACATCCGCTGGGAGTGTCGCATAAATCTCCAAGATAACAAGTATATTGTCGCCAACCTGGAGACAGACAAGACCAATTACCATCTATTCCTGAATATCTTTGGTCCCATTTTGAACAATACCATTTGCAACCCACGTTACTGGAGCTACAATTATCAAAATCTAAAGTATTAGAAAGATAAGAAAAAATTTCTTTATTGTCTTCTTGAGTATAAGAAGCGCAAGTATTATACTGAGTATCGCATTCATCGCCTCCAAAACGCCAAACATTCTTTTCGCGAGTGCAATAAGACCAAGTATCACACTGGTTGCCCTCACCTTCATTAATGCATGTTTTTAAATCCAAGCATGTTTCTTGGCGGAAAGAACTATCGCGCAAAGGAATAGCTGAATAGCCCGTTATTTCACACAAATAACTTGGAGCTTTTAAGACCCAATTAGGGTCAATTAAATTACAAAATTCGCTTTCTCCTGGGTCAAGGTTACCGCAAATGCCGTCTGCGCCCCTTTGGTCAAATCCCTCTATCACGTCAGCTAAAATCATTCCATTGGCGTATTGCCCTCTCATGATTATTTCGGTAGCGATTTGCATGCCCAAGGGCATAACACCAATTAGTCGTAATTTTTGAATATGACTCTTTGACAACAAGCTACGCGTATCACCAACTATACCCAAGCGTTCCCCAGGATTAAGAAGACCGCTATCCATAGCTTCTTGAATGGTCATCCTTTCTTCCACAGCCCGAGCTAATTTATTATCTAACAAACAATTGAATTGCGAAATATATTTTTGGTCTGTGCCAGTAGGACAAACCGCGAATTCATCATAAATGGTCATCTCATTACTGGTTTGATTGATAGGGATTACTTTTATCTCACTTAAAATAGATGTTGTGTCTGGGTCTGGGGGATCCAGAGGGTCTTTAGGAACTTTGACTCTACTGCTATCAACGGCAGGGTTAAGTCCTTTCATAAGTTTTTTCATAAAATTCGTAAGGAAACTATTGGCAAAAACCCCAACAGCGTCAGCTAAAGCCACTCCCGTATAAGTAAGGGCGCTCGCATCACCCGCGTCTACTAATTTTCGCGTTTTTTCACTCACAATATTAGAAGGTAATTTAACTAAACCGGAAACTTTTGAGGTTATAGCGTTCATTGAGCCCTGGATATCTCGGAAAACTTTACTTTTTTCAATCGCTTTCATTTGCTTATCAAACAATTTACTCTCCAATTCCATCTGAATGCCCATAGCATTACTTTCTGGATTAAGCATATTCTCCGCGTCTTGCAAGGGGTCTAAATCAGGTAAACCTTGTTGGTCCTCCCAATTCTTGATTGTTTTGGCAATCATATCTTGTAAAGTCGTTGCCCATTCTACTAATTGTTTGGTGTATTTATTAGCTCTTTTAAGCACCGCTAAACAATCAGAACCATTACAATCGTCTTGCATTCCACTACCAAGATGACACATTCGCCAACAAGGTTTTGCACCTTCGGGATACCAACTGCATACCGTGTATGCGTTCTGTTTCAAACATTCGGCTGTATACTTTTCCCAATATTTCAATTTAGTAGAATCTGCTTCATTTCCCCAAACATTATTATCTATATATTTTAATAATTCTTTAAGGGCTATTGCAATTCCACTCTTTTCTGCTTCGTTTATTTCTTCTCCTAATTTTTTCACTTTTTCTAACTCCTGCTCAAAATCTTGTGTTGTTGTATGCAAATATGCCCCAACGCCCAAAACATCATTATCATAATAAGACATGCCAAGAGCGTATTCCCAACTGATATGATTATCTGGACAAACACCACCTGGACAAAAATAAATTTTACCATCTAAAAAATTTTTTATATCCCTCGTTAATATAGAATCACCTTGAATAAGGGTACTAATCGTAGCTTTTTGTTTAGCAACTTTCCCTTCTTTCACTTCTGTTGAAAATTCAAACAATTGTTTTTTGCTGGCATCCTCTAAATTTTTCTTAATTTGATTGAAAGAACACTGTGGTTCTTCTGCCCATTTCATTTTCTGGTATTCTGGGTCTAATCCCGCTAAAATATTAAATTTAATTGTAGGGTCCAAGGTTTCGCAAAGATTTAAACCCAAAAAATCATCTGCTGCCGCATTAATAAATTCTCCCAACATTTGATCGCCCACCTTATTAAAAAAATCAGGGTCAGTTAAAAATGTCGGTTTTTTGCCCGCATCTCCAGTTGCCAACCATTCGCCTGTTTGTTGAGCAGCTTGTTGCAAGAAAAAATTTAAAGCGTTACGATAGGCAACTGCTCCTCCTTTTTCCCATGCCCATTTTACCGCATCCCCAATGGCCTTAGGCACATCATGAGTTAAAAATTGAGCATTAGCTTTTTGGGGCATAAACAAAAAAGAGGAAATTACCAACATAAATATTGTTAATAAAATCGCTCCTTTAGTAAAAATACTATTTAATTTTCCAAATTTCATGAATAAATTATTTTAATTCCCTAAGTTTTCTAAAAACATAGACCTTAATGTTTCATCATCTATTTGCCCTAACATAGAAGCATCAACGCCTTCATCTATTAAAGATTGTCTCAACAAAGAAATATCAACCTCGGGAGAATATGACGATTCTAAATCCTGCGGGTCAATGCCTGTTTCTTCTTTGGTATCATTATATAACTTTTTCAACTCATTGTCATCAATATTGTCCACAATTTCTTTAGCTATTCCTGCTTGAATCAAAAAATTTCGAATATCTTCTAAAGAAAATTCTTCTTCAGAATATTCCGGCCGAAATTCTTCTACTGGACTATCCTTTTCGCCTTCTTGAAATTGATGATAGGGAGTTGAATTAGAGCTTAAGGGGTCGCTTCCGGCCTCTACTTCTTCTTGGTCAGAAAAAGCATCACTATCTGAATCTTCAATATATGGAGATGTATGATAAACATAAACCTCGTCATAATCAGAAAGACCATCTTCGTCTGCGTCTTCTTGTTTAGCTTGCTCTGATAAAATAGATAAAATTTCCTCTTGGGTTAATGCTAATTCTTTTTTTGTGTCAGTTTTTTTAAAACCGTCAAAAGGACCATAAATTGCTCCTCTAATTTGAATAAAACCTAAAACCAAAACAAATAGTCCTAGAGCTAAAAGACAAAATATCTGAAAAACTTTAGACCCCTTAGACATAGATTAATTGTTAATTGTTTCAGCCGAATACTAGTCCGCCTCTAGCGAAAATTATTGATTATCATGTCTTTCTTCCTTTTCGCGTTCTAACGCTCCAATGATATTTGCGAGCTGTGTCCATCGTTCAAGCGACAATTCTTGAGCCCTAATTTTTTCGTTCAACCCAACTTTTTTAAAAATCTTAATCAACATTTGTTTTTTCTCTTTTGAGTCATTATCATTTATAATGATAACATTTTTAAACAAATTGTTAAGTAGATATTTTCGTTTTGAAGAAAAACCAGCTTTGATAAGTTGAAAAAAATTATTTTCAACTTCTTTTTTAATTCGGAATTTATTTGGTATTATTTTTAATACTGTTGAATCCACTCTTGGTTGAGGCCAAAAATTGCTTTTATTAATATTAAAAACAGCGTCTACTTGGCTATAAAATTGAATTGCCAAGGATAAAATAGACATATTGGGAGGTTGGGCGACTATTCTCTGGGCTACTTCTTTTTGAACTACTACTATAATTAATTCCGGTTTATCTTTTTGTTCCAATAAGATTCTTAAAATCCTACCAGTAATATTAAACGGGAGATTGGAAATTACTTTATACTTTTTAACTCCTAAATTTAAATCTGAAATTCCGTCCAGAATGCTATCTTTAATTATTTCTATATTTTTATAATCTCCCAATTGTTCCTTTAAAATTTGAACTAATTTTTTGTCAATTTCAATAGCAATTACTTTTTCGCATTTATTAGCAATTGGTTTGGTTAGGGCGCCCAAACCTGGGCCTATTTCTAAAATAACATCCTCTTTGTTTATTTCAGCTATATCTATTATTCGTTTAATCACCTTGGGATTGATTAAAAAATTCTGCCCCCGACGGCGCAAAGGAACAATATGATGCTGTTTACAAATAGCTTTAATCTCTTTTATGTTCATCATATTTCTTTTATTTGTTGTCCTGTGGACGTTGGGCATCAAATAACAAAATTGATTAATTTATCTGGAACAAAAATTATTTTTTTAATTTTCTTGTCTTCTAAATATCCTTGAACTTTAGGCACAGAAGAAATAATTTTCTCAATTTGCTTCTGAGAAATTCCAATCTCTGTTTCAATTTTCCCTCTAATCTTACCATTAACCTGCACTACAAATTCAATCTTTTTATTTTGGGCTAATTGAGGATCAAATAAAGGCCATGACTCTAAAAAAATACTTTTTCTTGTTGGATTTATTTTTTGCCACTGCTCTTCACTGAAAACCGGAGCAAAGGGAGAAAGAAGGATAAGAAATTTCTCAAGATTTTCTTTATTTATCTTATTCTTTTCTGCTTTTGCCTTATTTAAAAACTCCATTAAACAAGCAATAGCTGTGTTAAACTTTAAACTCTTAATGTCTTGGGTTACTTTTTTTATTGTTTGATGCATTAAGGGTTTTATCTCATCTTTATGTATTGCTTTGAGATGCTCTTTTTCTAAAGACACCCAAGAGCCAACATAATCTTCCACCTTTTCTAAAAATCTCTTAATGCCCATTAAGGCCTGATCATTCCAAGCCATGGTTCCTTCAAAAGGTCCAATAAACATTAGATACATTCTTAAAATATCTGACCCATATTGATCAAACCTTTGAATTACTTCTTCTGGATCAATTACATTACCTCTGGACTTACTCATCCTTTGATTGTCTGGTCCGAGAATTACTCCATGAGATATTCTTTTTTGATACGGCTCTGGATGTTCTTTTGGTACGGCTTTGATGTCCCATAAAAATTGATAAATAAAACGAGAATACAAAAGATGAAGAGTGTTGTGTTCGTCACCGCCAATATAGATGTCAACTGGGAGCCATCTTTTCATTTTTTCTTTACTGGCTAAAGCTTTATTATTTTTAGGGTCAATGTATCTTAAAAAATACCAATCTGAACCAGCCCAATTCGGCATAGTATCTGTTTCTCTTTTAGCTGGCCCCTTACACTTAGGGCAAATAGTTTCAGTCCAATTTTCTATTTTAGCCAAAGGACTTTCCCCTGTATCAGTTGGTTCGTAATGTTTTACTTCTGGAAGTTTTATGGGCAAATCTTCTTCCTTAACGGCTTGCCACCCACATTTAGGACAATGAACCATAGGAATTGGTTCACCCCAATAATGCTGACGAGAAAAAATCCAATTTCTCAAATGATAATTTTTTGCTCTTTTTCCAATGCCTTTTTTCTCAAGCCACTTAATCATTTTTTCAAAAGCGTCATCTGGATTTAAACCATTGATTGGTTTAGAATTTATAATTTTCCCATTTGAAACATCAGTATAAGCGGACTTTTCAAAATCCCATTTTTCTTTAGGTTGAATCACTGGAATTATTTCTATATCAAATTTCTTAGCAAACTCCCAATCCCTGTCATCATGCGCTGGAACAGACATAATGGCTCCAGTGCCATACGAACTTAAAACAAAATCAGATATCCAAATCGGGGTTTCTTTATTATTTACCGGATTTATAGCTTGAAAACCAGAAAAAACTCCTGTTTTATTTTTGGCTAAATCTGTCCTTTCTAAATCAGGCTTGCTCTTGCTCTTGATTATATATTCTTTTATTTCTTTTTTACGAGCAGAATTAAGAGAATCACTATCTAAAAATTTATTAACCAAAGGATGCTCAGGTGCTAAAACCATAAAAGTAGCTCCCCATAGAGTATCTGGTCGAGTTGTGAATACTTCTAAATTTTCATCTTTTTTGTCTAATTTGATTTTAAAAATAACTTCTGCGCCATTACTTTCTCCAATCCAATTTTTTTGTGCTGTTTTAACCTTTTCAATAAAATCTGTTTTTTTAAGCCCTTTTATTAATCTCTCTGCATAATCTGTTATTTTCACAATCCATTGAGAAATATTTCTGCGCGAAACCTCAGCTCCGCATCTTTCGCATTTATTGTCTATTACTTCTTCGTTAGCCAACCCTATCTTACATTGAGGACACCAATTAATGGGCATTTCTTCTTTGTGGGTTAAACCATTCTTAAATAACTGAACAAAAATCCACTGAGTCCATTTATAATAATCAGGATCAGTGGTATTAATTTCTCTTTCCCAATCAAAGGAAAATTGTAATTTTCTCATCTGCTTTTTAAATTGAATTGTATTTTCTTTTGTTATTTGTTGAGGTTTAGCCTTAGTTTTAATAGCATAATTTTCAGTGGGCAAACCAAAAGCATCCCAACCCATAGGAAAAAGCACATCTTTCCCTTGCATCCTTTGAAAACGCGCATAAACATCAGCACCTGTAAAAGTAAAAGCATGCCCTATGTGCAAGCCAGATCCCGAGGGATATGGAAATTCAACTAAAATATATTCTTTTTGTTGTTTTGCTGGTTCTGAAGTGCGATAAATTCCCAGCTCATCCCAAATTTTAGACCATTTTTCGTTTAAATCCGGATGTTGATAACTCATACTTGATTTTTTTACAATTTTTAGATAGAATAATCATTATCATACAGAAAAAAATCTATTTATGCAAGATAAACTATTACGACAAATTGTCAGGTATAGTATTAAGGCTTTAAAGAAAGGCATTCTTCGTGCCATCTATTTTGGTCATTTTTTATCCAAAACTTATAAAAACTTACAGCCAAGAAAACAATTGCCCGTTATAATGGCTGTTTTATTTTTCATATTTTTTTCTTATGCGCAGATAATAAATCAAAGCAGTAATATTATTTTTTCTAAAAATACCAACAAAGAGCTTCGCTTAGATGCCATTTCGTCTGAGCAAAAAACGAAAATTGAAGAAAAAAACTATGATTTCCAAATTGCTACTCTTTTAAGAGAAAAAATTCCTTCTTCTGAAATAGCTCTGACCTTAAATAATACTGCTCTCGTTGCTACTAATAATGAAATTAATCAAAATATTATACCCACTCGGACTGAAATTGAAATTTACATAGTTAAACCTAATGATAATCCTTGGGATATTGCTGAGAAATTCGGGTTAAATGTTTGGACTGTGCTTTGGGCAAATAATTTAACCTATTGGCGAACTAATATTCAACCCGGAGACGAACTGACTATACTGCCACTAGATGGAATCCTGCATAAGATAAAAAAAGGCGAAAAACTTTCACAAATCGCGAAAAAATATAAAGTAGATAGTGAAGAGATAATTACATTTAATAATCTTATTAACCCTGATAGTTTGAGTGTGGGAGAAACATTAATTATCCCTGACGGATCCCCGTTGCCAGCGCCAAAACCAATCGTAAAATCAATAACTACCAACAAATCCTTATTCGTAGCTACTGAAAAAAGTAATTGTAGCTATACAGATTGGAGATATAGACGTTGCTCCGCAGGTTGCCATCGCTATTATTGGAAACCAGGACAATGCACAGATTGGGTGGCATACAAATGGGCAACTGAACTAGGCCAATGTGTAGGCCCAAGTAATTGGGGAAATGCTCGAACATGGTTTAATAATGCCAAAAGAGATGGTTATAAAAGAGGATATACATTAAACAAAGGAGACGAAGGGTCAATAGTTGTTCTAAAATGTAATAATTGGTATGGACATGTCGCATATATAGAAAGCTTTGATGATAATTATGTTTATTTTTCTGAAATGAATGGACCGTCAAACCCAAGCTGGACTCAAAAACCAATAACACGTAGATTAAAAAGAACTCTACAATGGCAAAATACATCTCAGGGCAGATGGCAAATTGTTGGATATATATATCCAAAGCATTAGAGCATTGGAACCCCGTAAAATGTACCATCACGGGGCAAGCCCCGTAAAGTCACTACCCCGCCTCATCGGCGGGCAAGGCTCCCACGGGGCAGGCATTTAAACACAAAAATACAGGTAAACCTGTATTTTTTTCTTTTGAGGAATCCGATTCCTCAAAAAACTTTTTTCACTTAAATGCCCAATTACCTGAGTGCCTGATTTGTCTGCGCGCAAGTAATAGCAATAGCTAAGGCATCAGCAGCGTCATCTGGACGAGGAATGTCCTTTAATTTTAAAACATTTTTTACCATTTGTTGAATTTGATTCTTCGTCGCTCTTCCATAACCAGTCAAAGCTTGTTTAACCTGTAAGGGAGTAAAACCAAATATATCAATTTTTTCAATAGCAGCCGCTAACATAATAACACCCCTAGCCTCACTAACCTTAATAGCTGTTTTAACATTTTTAGCAAAATAGATATTCTCTATAGCCATCTTATCTGGCCTGTATTTTTCAATTATTCCCTTAATTCCTTTATAAATAACCAACAATCGTTTAGAAAAAATATCTTTAGAGGAGGTTAAAATACAACCATAATCAATTAAAGATATTGATTTAGTTTGAGAATCAACATTGATAATAGCATAACCAGTAATTGCATATCCAGGGTCAATGCCTAAAATAATCATAAAATATATAAAATTTCTAATTTTTTTATGTTCTAATGTTCTAATGATTGACATTAGTATAATAATTTTGAACGTCTGGATTGTTTTCTAATTCTTCAATAATATCAAGAATTTTTTGTTTCTTAGCTTCATCAATACTAACCAATTTTTTGGGCACCCACTCTATCTCTGCGCTTTCTATTTCAATGCCTTCTTTTTCAATCGTCTCTTTAATTCTTTGTAAATTATCAAGACTAACATAAATAATCAGCTCTTGTTCTTCTTCTTTAAAATCATCCGCGCTTAACTCAATAATTTTTAACTGCCATTCTTCTTTGTTTTTTTTGATTAAGTCAGAATTTATGCAAATAACTCCTAAACGATTGAACATCCAAAGAACTGAATTTTTGCCAGCTAAATTTCCGCCATGTTTAGTAAAAATAATTCTAATATTGGTAGCAATCCTGTTTCTGTTGTCTGTTAATACCTCTATAATAAAAGCTGCGCCTCCCGGACCAAAAGCTTCATAGGTTATTTCTTCTATTTGTTTTCCTTTTATCTCCCCGGTGCCTCTTTTAATTGCTCTTTCAATATTCCCTTTGGGTAAATTTATTTTTTTTGCTCTATCTATGGCCATACGAAGCTTAAAATTAGCGTCTATGTCTCCACCACCTTCGCGAGCAGCAATAATGATAGCTTGCCCCAATTTAGTAAATAAAGCGCTTCTTTTGGCGTCTAAAGCACCCTTAGAATGTTTCACTTTTGACCACTTAGAATGTCCACTCATAAATAATATAATAACATTTAAAATAGACAAAGTAAAATGATAATGATAAAATGAAACTATGTTTAATTTTGTCCTCCAAATATATAATTTTATATCCAAAAAGCAATGGCTCACTTATCTCATAGTATTCGCCATTGCTTTTATTATCTTTCTTTATGTTTTAGCTCCCCCAACCTTGTTATGTCCAGACGGCTTTTACCATACTAAAATGGCATTACTTATCAAGGAAGGTGGAGTTGTTAAAAATTTTCCTTGGACCCAATTCACTACTTATAAAAATCTATTCGTTGACCATCATTTTGGATACCATTTTCTGCTTCTGCCGTTTTTGAGCATTCCAACGCCCAAAAATCTTGATACTCTCTCGTCTCAAATCGATCCTTTAATAAAAACGAAATTAGCTGCTGCGTTTTTCGCAGCTTTCGCTATTCTGGCGATTTATTGGTTTTTGCGCAAATTAAAAGTTAAACTGCCCCTTTTCTGGACATTAAGCGGTTTTTTGATAATGAACTTTTTGTTTCGGCTTTCTTTGAGCCGAAGCCCCGCGCTTTCTTTAATTATCTTAATTTTAGGGCTTTATTATATTGTCAAAAAAAAATATTTAGGTATTTTTCTGGTCTCCATTTTTTATGTTTGGACCTATGGTGGCTGGCCATTAATGCTAGTGGTGATTACTTTATACTGTTTAGCGAGCACAGTTAAAAGATTAATTAGCCAACAATCAACAATAAACAATCAACAATTTATTCTCTTTTTTAAATTCTTTTTCAGTAAAACAAACATCAAATTACTATACATTTGCGCCTTTGGACTGATAGCTGGTCTTATTATAAACCCATATTTCCCAAAAACATTTCCTTTTTATTGGTTTCAAACTATCAAAATAGCTATTTTAAACTATCAAAACTTAATTGGAGTAGGAGCAGAATGGTATCCTTCAAAAATGCCCAACTTCTTGTTGGATGCTTTGCCTATTTTAATACCATATATAATATCAATCGCTTGGTTCGCCTTTTCCGTCAAAAAACAAAAAACCAGAGAATGGTTTTTCCTGCTTCTTTCTTTATTCTTTTTAATCTATACACTAAAAGCGCGTCGGATTATTGAGTATTTAGTGCCAATAACTATAATTTTTAATGCTTTAATTTTTACTCAAATTATAAAAAGCATAAATTGGAATAATATAAAAAAACAAACCAAAGGATTATTTTCTTCAACTGAAAATAATTTTTATTTCATTACAACAATCATATTAAGTTCAGTTTGTATTTTTTTCATGGGATTCTATTCGATACGCGGAGTCCATAATTTAAGGCAATCTTATCAAGATAGTCCTCGCCCCCTCAACCATCTTCAAGGGGCTACTCAATGGATTAAAAACAACGTTCCTTCTCGAGAAATAATATTTCACAGCAATTGGGATATATTTCCTGAATTATTTTATTTTGATGACAGTCATTATTATATCAACGGCTTAGACCAAACATTTATGTATGAATACGACCAAGAACTTTATAATTATTGGCGTGATTTATTTATAGGGAAAACAAATCCTAATGAAATGGCAAAAATCATCAAAGAAAAATTCAAAGCTTCTCATGTCATTGTCTCTAAGTCCGAAAATGACAAAAAATTTTATCAAGCCATTAAAAGGTCAGCAAATTTAGAAAAAGTTTACGAAGATGGAGAAGTAATCATTTACAAAATAGAAATATGAAAACCAAGAAAAAAAATATCTTTATGCCAAAAAATCACATGGATGCCTTATATAATTCCGCAAATCCATTAGTAAAATTCGTGCACAACCAAAGATTAGATCAAATTGTCAAGATGATGCCAAACCAAAATAACAAAATACTTGATGCTGGTTGTGGGGAAGGGCATTTAATACAAAAATTATATTCAAAAAATAGAAAAAACTCATATTATGGAATAGATATTACAAAAATAGCGCTACAAGAGGCTAAAAAAAGATGTCCATACGCAAAATTATATAAAATGGATTTATCAAAAATTAATTTTAAAAATGAATTTTTTGATATAATTATCTGCACAGAAGTACTTGAACATATATATGAATATAAAGATGTCATAAAAGAATTAAAAAGAATTTTAAAAAAAGGTGGGTACCTTGTTGTCAGTTTTCCGAATGAAATTCTTTGGACCATTAGCAGATTTTTACTAAGAAGAAAACCCATTAAAGTTCCAGACCATGTTAATCAATTCGCGCCAAATAACATAAAATCTTTAATAAAACTACAACTAATATCAAAAATCGGATTGCCATTTAAATTACCATTCTGGGGATCACTTAATTATTTAATGAAATTTAAAAAATAATTTGATTTATATGAATATTTCTATTGCCGTGCCTACGTTTAATGAGGAAAAAATTATTGAACAAAGGATTAACCAACTATTTGACTTCTGCGAGAATAATCTTAAAAAATATAAATGGAGAATAATCGTCGCTGATAACGGTTCAACAGACAGAACAATAAAAATTATTAGAAAGCAAAAGCAAAAATATTCTAAATTAGAATATTTTCATCTGAAAAAATTAGGAAAAGGACTCGCTATTAAAAAAGCATGGCAGGACTACTTAGCTGATGTTAATATTTTTATGGATGCTGACTTAGCTACTGAATTAAAATTTACAATCCCCTTGATTAATGGAATAACTGAAGAAAAATATGATTTAACTATTGGTTCACGATATCATAAGCAAAGTAAATGCAAACGAAGCTTAATTCGTTCTATGTGTTCTAAATTTTATAACTTTATCCTTAAAATATTTTTCAATATTAAATTAACTGACACGCACTGCGGATTTAAAGCGCTTTCTAAATCAGCTGTTCAAAGAATTATTCCAAAAATTAAAAATAACGGCCTTTTCTTTGACACCGAGCTTTTGGTATTAGCTCGTTATTACAATCTCAAAATTAAAGAGATGCCAGTTAATTGGGAGGATAAAAATGAAAGAAAAACAAAAATTAAAATTATTAAAACAGGACTAAAATATTTAAAAGAAATAATTAAATTAAAATATCGTCTTCTTTGATGGCTTAATCATTAATTAATTTAAAACAAAAATATATCTGGATATCAGATATATTTTTGATATATAATAAACACAAGCAATCAATTGTCATTTATGCTCTCTGCATATAGATCTTCTCTTTCAACACCAACAACATTTTGTAATCTTGTAGTTACAAAACTAACCAAAGCATAGGAAACTAAAATAATAATTAATCCAATTATAGCATGAATTAATAGGCCTCTGGCCTTTTTTAGCTTTTCCGCGTTACCTTCTGAGGTCATCCATGTTATACCACCAATAACAAACAAAACCAACAAAATTAAACCCATTCCTCCTAATAATTTCTGGAAAATTAACCCCAAAGTATGACCTAAAGAACCTGTGGTTTGAATACCTGCTTGAGCAGCCGCGGCTTCTAGCGCATCTCGAGTTTTAAGCGCATCTTGAGGATTATTTCCAAAAGCTGGACTGCCACAAAAAACTAAAAATAAAACAACAATTAATAGAATGCCCGAAAATATTTTTTCTGGATAAGAAAAATTTCTATTCATAGAACTAAATAATTAATTGCGCTTCCCTAAAAATCAAGTTATAGACTAACACTACTCGTTACATCAGTTAATGCATTAACAATAAAGCGAGCAGCGGCATAGGCGATAATTATAATAACCAAACCAATAACTGCTGCGCCCATTAACTTTTGTGCACTTTCGATTTTTTCTTTGTTTCCGCCAGAAGTCATCCACTGGAAGCCAGCAATTATGAAAATAACCAAAGCCACTAACCCTAAAACGCTTAGAACTGCTCTAACCACTTGACCAATAACTTCAGCTAAACTGTTGCTTCCAATCCCAGCATTACCTTGAAACTGAGCCATAAAACCATTATCAAGATTCTGCGCTAAAGCGGGAGTAACCAATAAAGCTAGCATTAACACTATGCCAATTAAAGGTAAATATTTTTTCATCTTAAACCTCTTTTTATCCTCTTTTAAAATAAGAGAAAATTAATTTTTTAATCTAACTTTTTTTAGTAACAGTGGACAAAGCTTCTGTGATAAAATCCACTGCCGCGTAAGCACCTATTACGATAATCAAACCAATAATTGCCGCTCCCATTGATTTTTGCGCGCCAGCAATTTTTTCTTTATGACCCCCAGAATTCATCCATTGAATTCCAGCCATAACAAAAATAACCACACAGACCAAACCAAAAATACCCAAAGCGCCTTTAACCACTTTCCCAATAACTTCTCCTAAATTGGCTTTTCCTAATTGAGCTCCGGTTCTAAAACCTTCTAATTCTTCATTAAGGGTAATTGTACCAGCTGGAGCTGGAGTAACGCCAGCACTAACTATCAGTGGGGAGAAGAGCAGTAAAGATAAAGATATTACAACAAAGAAAGATAAAAAAAATTTATTGCGATTTTTCATTTCTCTATAATTAGAGAGGATAATTAATTATTCGACCTATTATTTAATAATATTAAAAACAACTGGAAAAAATGTCAAGGGCAATTGTCGCTTGATGTTTATCAAGATGATGGTTGTTGTAAAGCTCCAAGTATAAAATCCAAAAGCGCATAACTGAAAAAAATCAAAGCCAGGCCTAAGATTGCCCAAACGAGAGTATCTTTCCCTTTTTTTATTTTCTCCGTGGCTCCACCAGAAGTCATCCATGTTAATCCGCCATAAATAAACATAACTAAAGCCAGAATTCCAAGAATTCCTAAAACATATTGAATAATCTTACCAACTAAAATTGGAATATCGTCATGCCCCTCTAAAGGATTCGGGAGTGGAACCGTATCAGCAGCACAGGAAACATAACTTATAGCAAAAACAGTAATTAGAATTGTAATTAAAATAAAATATTTTTTCTTCATACAAAATTTATCTAAATTTACTAAGAAATTCTATACTCTCTATTACTTGATTCAGGCAAATAATCTGAGTCTACGCCCAACATATCTTTCATAATAATTCTGATAGCTGAATAAGCAACTATAACAATAATCATACCCACGATAGCTCCTTTAAGAATCGCTGTTCCCTTTTTAACCTTTTCTTTTGAGCCACCTGAAGTTATCCAAATTATACCACCCAGAACAAAAAGAAACAAGGCGATAACCCCTAAATACTTTAAAATCAATTCAGCCACACTAGCCCCAATATATAGTAAATCATTTAGAGTGCAATCTCCACAACAAGCACAAACTGCGGTGTGCCAATCTCTAAATAAACCGCCCGTGTGGCAATTTGTAATTTTATTGCCTGATAAAGCAGGATTTGCACTATCACCTTGACAAAAACATTGACATTCTACATCTTTATTTTTTGACAAATCAACATATGTGCATTGACAACAACTGCACAAATAACCTTCACCCTTAGCGCCTACTTTACGACAACTATCGTCATAGCCAGCTCCATCTTCTTTTAATTCTGGGCATTTTTCTGTGCAAAAATTCTTACAAGGATTAGACGCGCCCCCTGCTTTCGCCGTATTAACATTAAACACAAAAAACAATAAACCAAAAATCAATACTGCAAAAATAATTTTCTTTTTGTTTAACATAATCTTTAGTTTGTTAAATTAATTCTTTGCGCGCAATATTTAATTGCTTCTTGAATGGTTTTTTGTCCAGATAAAACACTTTCTATCATTTCTTGAAATGCCTCTTCTACTAAAGAATACTTTCTTCCCTTATACCAACTTTTAGCAGTTAAGACGCTAGAAGCAAAAGGAGATAAGTCAAAGTCTTCTAATTGAAATTGGATTAAGCTCCTGTGTGCCGTAGGTCTTTTTGCCCTTTCCAGAAAAGTTTTAGCATTCTGCGCTTCAGTAGCATACAAAACAAAGGCCCAGGCCTCATTTGGATGTTTTGTTTTTTTAGAAACTGTTTCTATCCAATAATTAGCATAATTCACTTCTTTCAATGAACTGCTAATTTGGGGCGCTTTGACAATGTCAAAATTCAATTTAGGAGCTTGCTCTTTTATTAAAGACAAATAATCTGAATAACCAAATAAAAAAGCGGTTAAACCTTGAGTAAACGCGCTTAATGAATCTGGCATTTGCTCATTCCAGCTATAAACTTCCTGGGAGGGATTAGCAAAACTGAGATAAAAGCGAAGAGCTTCTTGTCCCGGAAAATAGGTCTTATCATCTAAAAGAGACTGGTCAAAAATTGCTTCACCTTTCTCGTCAATAATAGAAGTACCATTCTGCAACATTAGCAAAGATAGAACATCTGTGTAATTCTCAATATTATTAGCCGTTCCTAAAGAAACTCCAGAACGAATAAAATTTCCATAAGCGTCCCAGAGATTTAATATTCTTACTTGGTCTATAAACTCCTGCCATGTTTGTGGTGGGCTAACAATGCCCGCTTCATTTAAAAGGTCGCGATTATAATAAAGGGCCAAAACATCCAAAGATAATGGCAAGCCATAAATCTTATTGTCAATCAAAACATCATTAGAAACCGTTTCTACAAAAAATTCCTTTAGTTCTCTTAAGTTTAACGCCTTTTTTTTCTCTTGCACAATTTTAGGTTCTTTTTTAATTGCCCCTGCCATAACCTGGCGGGCCATTGTTATTTCTTGAGAAAATCCTAAAGGCAAAATTTTAGACTGATATTTCCCTAACCAATTTTTAGGGATAGAAAAAATATCCGGACCCCTATCCTCAGCCCAAGCTTCTAAAAGGGCTTGTTCATATTCTTCGGTGCGAATTAAATTATAAGTAATAGAAACATGTGGATAAAGTTTTTGAAATCTCTGCGTTATTTCTGAGAAAGCGTCTTTGCCGTCTTGAGCTCGCCAATAAACTAAATTTATCGGTTCAATCTTTTCTTTCATTTTCTTAGATACACACTTACAACCGAAACCAGAACTAACCAAAGAAATAATTATTAGTGAGATAATAAAAAATTGTATCTTTTTATTTTTTACCATACTTCATATGATACCACCTTTCTAAAACTTGCCAATAGCTTAATTGTTATTTTATCTCATTATGCTAAAATAAGAACCTCGCCCATGGCGAGAACCTTGCTGTTCGCTTTGCTCACAGTAGAAAAACTAAAAAATCCTGATTACCTGCCTACCGGCAGGCAGGACTAAGCATCTAAATACTTAATTAACCAATACCTATGATAAAAAGAAAAAAAAATTGGAAAAAACGCCCGATATCAAAAATTTCCACAAAAAAAGTTTCCCTTAAAAAGAAAAAAAGAAAAACATGGAAAAAAAAATCATTAAGCCCAAAAAAAAATTCAAAATATTCCCGTAGATTAGGAAAAAAAATTTTAATTGTGGCTTTGTTCTTATTTTTGCTATTTAGCGCTCTAATAATGGTAACATTTGCTTGGGTTAACCATAATTTACCTCAACCTGATAAACTTTTTCAGAGAGAAATCGCTCAAAGCACTAAAATATATGACAGGACCGGCAAAACCCTTCTTTATGAAATATTTGCTAACAAAAAAAGAACTATAATTGACTTGTCAGAAATTCCTCAAAATTTAATTTATGCCACTATTGTCGTTGAGGATAAAGATTTTTTCCAACATCCAGGATTTGACATGGCAGCTATTATCCGCTCCATAATTATTGACGTATTACAAGGAGGAAAAATACAAGGAGGGTCAACCCTTACTCAACAATTTGTAAAAAATGCTTTCTTAACATCAGAAAAGACATATATCCGCAAAATAAAAGAATTACTATTAGCCTATCAAATTGAAAAAAGGTTTTCTAAAAAAGAAATTCTACAAATGTATTTTAACGAAATTCCTTATGGGTCAAATGCTTATGGAATTGAAGCAGCTAGTCAAATCTATTTCAATAAATCAGCACGTAATTTAACTCTTGATGAATCAGCCCTTTTAGCGGCAATTACTAAAGCCACCACCTACTATTCTCCCTATGGAAACAACAAAGAAAAATTAATTCAACGTAGAGACTTTGTCCTAAAAACAATGGCTCAAGAGGGATATATTAATGAAGAACTTTTAGAACAGGCTCTAAGCGTGGATACTTTGAAAAAAATAGTTCTTAGGCATGAAAATATTGTTGCTCCTCATTTCGTGATGTATGTCAAGAGACAATTGATTGAAAAATATGGACAAAGACAAGTGGAGCAAGGTGGATTAAAAGTTATTACTACTTTAGACGCAAATCAACAAGATATTGCTGAAAAAATAATTTCTCAGCATGCTGAAATAAACGAAAAAATTTTTAAAGCTTCAAATGCAGCTCTAGTCGGGATTAATGCACCAACAGGAGAAATTCTTTCTTGGGTAGGCTCCAAAAATTTCTTTGATGAAACAATTGACGGACAAGTAGATATTATCACCTCTAATCGCCAGCCCGGTTCTTCTTTCAAACCTATTGTCTATGCTGCTGCCTTTGAAAAGGGACTTACACCTGAGACAATTCTTTTTGACGTAGAAACTAACTTTGGACCAGCTGGGGGGAAAGATTATATTCCTAAAAATTATAATGAAAAATATCATGGTCCAGTAACTATCCATCAAGCATTAGCTGGTTCTTTAAATATTCCAGGAGTTAAAACACTCTATCTCACTGGAATTAAAAATTCCCTTAATCTAGCTCAAGAAATGGGATACACAACCCTTAATGATCCTGATCGTTATGGACTTTCTTTAGTTTTGGGTGGCGGAGAAGTTAAACTTTTGGAGCATACAGCCGCTTTTGGCGTCTTCGCACGAGAAGGAAAAAAAATACCTACTACCTGTATTTTAAAAGTAGAAGATAATAAAGGAAAAATATTAGAAGAAACCAACACTCAATTCGTAGAATCGCAACAAGTAATGTCTGTCCAAACGGCGCGTCAAATAAACAACATCTTGTCTGATAATCAAGCCCGTATTTATATTTTTGGTGAAAAAAATTTACTTACTCTGGCTAATCGCCCGGTAGCTGCCAAAACTGGAACAACTAATAATTCCAGAGACGCCTGGATTATTGGTTATACGCCTAATTTAGTTACTGGGGTTTGGGTGGGAAATAATGACAATCAAATGATGACAGGCAATGCTGATGGGGCTACTTTAGCCGCGCCCATTTGGAATGAATTTATGCAAAAAGTTTTAGTTAATACGCAGATTAAAAAATTTAATGCGCCAGAAACAACTCAAACTGAGAAACCTATCCTCAACGGAAAAATCCCTGAAGACATCATTACTATTAAAATTGATAAGGCATCCCAAAAATTAGCCACAGAATTAACGCCAGCCTCTTTTGTGGAAGAAAAAACTTTTCAAAATTATTATTCTGTCCTAAATTATATAGATAAAGACGACCCTCAAGGCCCAATACCACCTAATCCTTCTTTAGATCCCCAATACAAACGTTGGCAAGAGGGAATTGCTAAGTGGCTCAACAAAAATCCTAACCAAGGAGGAGCCCCACCTATAGAATATGACGATTTGCATATCCCTGCCAATGAGCCCTTTCTTACTATTCTATCACCGTCAAACGGACAAAAAATTAGTCAACAAATATTAGGAATTGAAATCAAGGCCTCATCAACGCGAGGAGTAAAAAAGATAAAATGTTCTTTAGATAATATAGTGTTGAATATTATTAAAATTGAAGAAGAAAATGCTGGACAAGAAGAAAGGAAAAGATGTGAAATCAATCTGTCAGGAGTAAATGCGGGAACGCATAAAATTAAAGTTTCTGTTTTTGATGACATTGATAATCAAAAATCCCGAGAAGTTTGGATAAATATCCCAACATCATTTGACAGAGAAATAAACTGGATAAATCCTCTGCAGGGGCAAATAATTGCTCAAAAAAAATTTCCTATTACTATTTCTTTGACAATTCCTGTTTTAAAAATTCAAAAAATTAAATTTTTTAATCAAGAAATAGGAAAAGAATCTAATTTAATAGGAACTGTTTTTTCGCCCGAAAGCGCTGGGTTAATAAATTTCTTTTGGTCTATGGCTAACGTTGGCGAGCATAAGATATGGGCAGAAATAACTAGCACAGAAGGAGAAATACTTACAAGCGATAAAATAGAAATAGAAGTAAAATGACCAACCCAACAGGTCAGTTTATATATCATAAAGGGGGACCCCAGGGGTCCCTATGTATATCATAAGGGACTCCTGGGGTCCCTATGTTTGTTTTAAAAAAAATTGACCTCGCGAGGTCAATTTTAATATGTTCCAATGCCTGCCCCGTGGGAGCCTTGCTCGCCGATGAGGCGAGGTAGCGACTTTACGAGGCCTGCCCCGTGATAGTACATTTTACGGGGTTCCAATGTTCTCATGTTTCTCTACCACTATCATTACTTTCCTGCCTTGTAATTCTACCTCTTCTGCTTTCTCGTCTTTAGAAAGAAATTTAAATTCTTCTAAAGAAAATGGCCAGTCGTGAATAGCGTTAAAAAATACATCATTAGAATAAGAAAAATTCTCACCTTTACGTGTGCCAGGGTCATTAGTAATAATCTCTTTTTTATTATACCCAACTACTACTAACATATGATAAGCAGGTCCCGGGTTACGATAATGAGGGTTTCCCAATAATCTACCAGCTGTCGGCACAATTACCAAATTGCCTTTACTTAACTCATTTTTTATATCATTCAAAGAACTCAAAGAAGTATAATATATTTTTTTAATCTCAAAATACTGATTAGCCATCTCTACTACATTTTGAGCATTAAGATCAAAATGCCCTCCCCAATTCTTTTCTTGCCATGCTATTGAGTCTAAAATTCTTTGATTTAAATTTTCTTTACTTAATATGTCCCCTTTAACCCAAGATTCTGCCATAATTAATGAAGCCTCTTCACATGCTTCATTGTGCAAATCATCCCACTTAGCAAAAGGAGATTGGGTATAGAAAAGAACATCTATTTTTGCTTCTCCTTCAAAAACAAAATCAATTTCTTCATCTTCTCTCCTTAACTCTTTAGAAACAACTGGTTCTGTTTGAATATCTTTTATTTTTTCCGATGTTGAATCATTTTTTTCTATATTATTGTCTGAAGAAAATTCTGAGGTCTTTGGATGAGACAACCAAAGATTAAACGTTCCCACTAAGGTCATTCCCAAAAGAACAACAATGCCGATAAGAGCAAACAATCTCTTCATAAATATAATTCAAAATTATTTATATTGTTTTTTATAA
>Ga0307928_10000311_pt1 | contig 36462 bp, 41 predicted proteins | sample AceLakmetagen232_FD_201815 | JGI IMG/M metagenome (GOLD analysis project Ga0307928, IMG submission 201815) | Saline water microbial communities from Ace Lake, Antarctica - #232 | ecosystem: Environmental > Aquatic > Non-marine Saline and Alkaline > Saline | place: Antarctica: Ace Lake... | reverse complement strand
GATTTATGTGAATTGTGTTTCCTGCTGTGACTAAACTTCCCGTTGTTACGAGATTATTCGCACTAAGACTTACATCTCCTGTAACAACTAAATCAGTATCAAGTACTAATTCCCCCGCAGTTGTTCCCTCATCATATAATACTAATCTCTTTGCTCCAAACCCTAAATTACCATCTTGGTCATACGTCAAAAAGTAATATTCAGTTTCAACAATATTAGACCAAGCTTGTATCGCCATGTGAGAAAGAGGATTTATGTGAATTATGTTTTCTGCTGTGACTAAACTTCCCGTTGTTACGAGATTATTCGCACCAAGGCTAATCTGGCCGTCGCTAAACGCCATCGTGGAGTTTGTGCCGTTGATGTTAAATGTCCATGTAAAGTCCGCACCACTTCCCCATGTGGCGGAGCCATAAAGAGCAGGACTAAACATAGGCTGAATTATCATGCTTCCTCTTTCTCATCATCGAGCATATCAAGCTCACCGTCATCGGGCCTGGGACTCAGTAACCCAGATACCTCGATTGTGCCATCCTTCTGGTTCCGGATGTCATAACTGGCCCTGAAGCCAAAATACAGGCCGAGCAGCATCACACCAACACCGGACACCACGCCGAGTAAGAAATAGATTATGGGGACGTACTGAGTCATAGTTTCAGATCCTCCAGCAGCTCGTCACAGTATGCGGAGGTCAACTCGTCGCTACGACCCGGCACCTCGGGCAATACTCCGGAGATAATCATCCCCTTGAAATGCTGCACCAACACGCCCAGCGACATGGCATGTTGGGCAGTGATGACCACAGAATCAACCTCACCGTAATCGTGGGCCTCGGGGTTGCCAGTAGTCTCAGGTTCCTTTGGCCGATACCTCAAACTCTCTAATTTCTTCGTATCCATTGTCTTGTCTCCTTCTTCTATTCAAACTCGTCCATATCAGAATACGTTAAGTCATCGTTGTCACCGTCCATCTCATCATCATCGTCACCGCTCTGGCCGGCAACGGCGAAGCTCGCTTTCTTGGCCGGCTTCTCATCCAGCAGGCTCAGATCGTCGTTGAATGGGCACCTCTGATGGAGCTGGATCAACCCAGCCAACATAATTACACAATCATCGTGCTGGCCCTTATTCGCCCCTGGCTTACCTTGTGAGTTCCAGATAAACGTCCTCATCTCCTCAATCACCCGGATATCATAGACCATGATCTCGTTGTCTTTGGCTACCTGCACCAGATCAGCGATCATCGGCTTGCGGGTTGCTATCGTCGTCTTCCACCCGAGCTTTTTGGAATCCTCCCGGACAACCTCATCCTCCCTCTTCTCCCGGCAATAGATGTACGGGTAGTCAGCACGTTTGAACGCATCAAGCACACTTTGACCGATACTGTTCATCTCCGGTGAGGCCCATGCCATGTTGTAATACTCACAAGCCAGAATGAACTGATCGGCGTACTCGATAGTGTCTGGCCGGCCATAATAGACTATCGGAACATCGTGTCGGTCCCTGTCCATCAACCCGGCCACAGATCTATCCGAAGCAGACTTCTCATTGCCCGGATCGGACAGCACTCCCTCCGCCACGTCACCAAAACCCACATAGCTGTGGTTCCCGTCCGGCCATCGCCACACACTCCAACAGTTATTGCGTCGGCTTGTCTCGCGGTACTTGACAACACCGCCGACAAGTTTGGCGTATCCATCAACCTTGGTAGCGACGCCACCGTCCCTGTAAAACTCTATGTTGGCAATAGGCGGCTTACAGTTTACCTCCATAGCATCGAGCCACTCGGCCCTGAACACCATACGCCCAGTAGCAAGCTCAGCCTCCCTGGCCGTTCGCGGATACTCTTGCTTGAACAGATCAATATCACCTCCACACTTGTTCTGGACCTTGAGCAATGCGAAGTATATCTGTTCCGGAGACAACGTAATGCCCATCCCCAAACCTTCTCGGACATAGTCACGCATCTGCTCATTCATGCCAGGCACATGATCGTTAGATCCCAGAGGCAGCTCTGTCTGGTACTCCGGGAAGTCCTGCCAACTCAGAAAGATAGGAAGGTCGCCCCGGAGCACGGTCGGGTCAATCACCTTGTTACCCTGTGCGTCACGTTTATACAGATCCCGCAACCGTGTCACCGCAGCCCAGTATCGCCGAGAGAATACATTCCCAGTGCCATTGGCTGTTGTTTCCAGGACCATCATCGTATCCGGGAGATCAGGTACCTCCTGGGATAGTGACAATAGCTGCCGTTCAGCATTGGCCCAGAAGCAGACCTCGGTGGCATGAACGCCCTTGGTTGTTCCACCCCGGCCAAGCACTTTCTTGCCGGCAGTCTGACAAAGCATCGAGGACCGGTGTGGAGCTTTGTACCGGATTTCTTTGGCGCTGGCCCGGTCGGTTGGTATCTTTACCGGTATCTCAGACTGGAATGTTTCACACATCCGGAATACCTTGGCCGTCGCGTCATCGTCAACCGACACCACACACGCATGATAATTCTCGTTACGGTTGATCTTTTCGAATAGACACGCTTCGATGTAAGTGCTTATCCCTTCCTGCCTGGCTTTATATATCAAGAGCTGAACAGGAAGGCCATGCTTGATCTGAAGCTTCATCGCCTGGTTGACCTTGAGCTGGGCGATGTTGTGAGCCAAAGGTACCAGCTCAGATTCTTTGTTGATAATCATTAGGTTCTCGGCTTGCCAGCCCAGGGAGCCTTCGGTGTAGATCTCGATCTCTTTAGCTGTGGCCGGCCTGGTCGTAGTGGTTGTCATGATCCCGAGCCCCCCTCGATCGAACGCATGTCTAATCCAGTGCCAGCCTCCTTCTCGGCTTCAAGCCGACGCTGTATCTCTTCGACAGTGAGAGGTGGTCCCTTCCGGGTTTCGACTGTCTGCAATATCTCAGACTTGTCGCTCCAACCGGCTCTATTCTTTAGCCAGATGAAAGCCGCTGCGGTATCCGGGGGATAATACTTCTTGATGTTCTTGGTTTTCCATGTTCCGGAGTCAGTGTCAAAATGTACCTTGGTCTCCGGAATACAGAGGCCCGTCGCCCGGTCATAAAGGCTTTGGGCTACCTTGGAATCAGCAATCTCCTTGCCGGCTTTTAAGGCCTCTAAGAACTCTGGGTGGTTGATCTTCCAGTTATTGACTGTGGCCTCACAAACTTCGAAGAATCGAGCAAGGTCCTTGTCTGTGGCTTTGAGGAGGCAAAACTTATACGCCATATCGACGTACTCTGGGCGATACTTGGTGGGTTGTCCCCCTGCATGGCGGGGATTATTGTTTTCATCTTCTTCTCCCATGCCCTTATTATCGGCGATTTTTGTGATTTAACCAACGATTCCATCCAATTCCGCGAGAACTAGGTCGGCGGTTCTTTTTTCGGCCTGGCTCAAAAAAACTAAAACTTTGTCGGCAAGGGGTGCATTTTGCCCGTTCTTTTTAAGAGCACTTGCAACCTGTCTAGTAAGCTTGAAGGTGAGCACAACCCCCATTACAGGTTGTTTCTCGTCGGTTTCGTTAATTATCTCCAGGAGGTTTTTGTTTGTTGTCTGCATCAGGTCCAAGGCTCGCTGGACCCCTGGACATTTTGCTTCGCTGGCGAGAAAACCCAGACGAAAAAAATCTCTATTTTCCGGGGAGATCACCCGATTTTTACGTTTTTTCTTCATTTTTAGTACTCCTGGTTAATCTCGACGACGTCGATCGCGGTTATACATTCCTTTGCCCACGTTATTGATATGCTGTTCTGGTCAGCATCATTGACCCTGCCCTTGACATGCACAAAGCTTCCAGTTATGTCTTTCCATTCCCCGATTGTTTGTAGGGCATCGGCCCGCGATGTGATCAGCCGCCATGCACCATTGGTGGCCGACCACACCGTGAGCTTTATCCTGTCCTTGCCCTGTGACATCAGATCTCTTCCCGTAGTGCTTCGGGCGTTGTGTCATCGTCATCGTCATCGTCGAGATCATCGTCCTCTTTTGCCAACCCGGGATATGTCTCGTCCTCTTCGGCTAGTTCTTCTTGGAGAGGTGTTTGGCCGATGGTACTTTTAACCATCCCCGCCATAAACTCCAGAGCCGCCAGTGTCACCACGTTCGACCGTGCCAGGGAACAGCCCAACAATACTTTTTCGAGTTCCTTGAGCTGCTTGGTTGTGATCTGCATAATCCCCTCCCTGGCTTCGGACAGAGGAAGTGCGTCCATCTCTGCAAGAAACTCTATGTGGCTCTTGATGGCGTCGGTGACATGAACCACATCGCCCGCCTTCAAGGCATGCTGAGCCTGAAGGTGTCGCATCATCACGAACGAGTCACGTCGCATCATCTCGTCCTCGCCGACCGCTTCTGTCTCGATCTCCAGTGGTGTTTTTTCCTGTTTTGCCGCCTCGTCGCGGAACGTGTTGGTCAATTCTCCATTGTTTTCCATACTCGACATCCTTTCTCTTTGTGCCGCCTGCATCTTTGGCAAGCAGCAGCGTTTCAGCTTGCGACCCGATCCACATAGACAGGGTTCGTTGCGTCCTACGTCAATCATTTTGCCATCGCTGGCTCTTGTTACTTTCATGTTCTCAGTCTCTTCACTTTATTCTTATCGGTTTGCTTATTGGTACTTTTAAGCAATTATCTATCGCGGAAGCCCACATCCACGGTGGCATACGATTAATTGCCATAAGCCCATCCCAAAGGTCGTGTTCCAACATTCTCTTAGCCTGTAGCTCAGTACAGTGCGGCTCCTTTGTAAACTTCGGAGTATAGCTAGGAAAGATTTTACGAACAAACCTGTGCAACCTCAACCCGCATAGGAATAATTCCAGTACCCCCGGTATGCCATTCTCGTAATCATCGCCTTTGTGCTCCATCCAAAAATTAAAATCTCTGTCTATAAAACCCGTTCCCCGGTGAAAGTCTAATTTCCGGACATAAACCTCGCCATCGTAATTAGGGAGCCAACTTGCCATTGGATTCATCTGGACGCCCTTCTTACCTGCCCACTTATTGATCGTCGTAGATTCCTGAACATGATCCCAGTCGCCCTCGACACGCTGATAGACCCCCGCGACATGGGTCAGCTTCCACTCTTCCCCACACTCTTCCCCTATTGTCGTCAATCGCTGAAACGTCTGGATCCGCCTGCTCATCTTTGAGTTGCCGGCACACAGCACAATGTCCATGCCCTGTAATCCCAAATCTCTCCAATCGTATATTCTGTCCATGCTAAAACCACCTTTCGAAGCTATAAAACTTCGTATCCAGGTTACCCAGCGCCTCTGCCCTGGTCACCCCTGGTATTTCCTGCAGGATCATCTGTCCGGTTGGCGTTCCGTGGGTGAGGATTTCGACCACTGCCAGCTTGGTTGGATTCTGGATATTATTTGCCAGCAACTCCCAGTCGATCTCGGGTCGTTTTCTGTAATTTCCCTGCGTTCCTTCAAGACCAAGGAAGTCTAGAACAATGCGTACAGATTGTCGGAAAGATTCGGAGCCAAGTCGCAGGTCCGCCCCTTTTTTAATCGGAGTTTTCTTGTCGGTTATTTTCACGTTTTTACCTGTGCTGGCCCTGGCCCACATCTATTTTAGTTGATACCCCTACTAATGTAATTTCTTTACATTCCCTTTATATATATATATATTTATTTTACTTGCTATCTTATTAGAATGTATATGGACCAGTGGGCCGGCACGTCATAACTCCTTTATTTCCGGATAGTTAACCCGGCCCAGATCCCTCGAAGTTACCCAGACCAGTTCTGGCCCTTTGGTCCTCAACCCGGGCCGCAATTAATTCTTCTTTTATGTCGATTCCACGCCAGCAGTGTGGCCGGCTGGAAACTTTGATCCAGTGGCCCACACTTCCATACCTCTGGCCCACACTTCCATACCTCTGGCCCACATAGTGTCTGTCCTCCAGCCACTCTATTTCGTTTGGCTGCAATCTCATTCTCACCCTTTTTATCCCTTCGATCGCCGAGAAGAACCTAACCTTGAAGGCATGTGCCGAAGGCACCTCGTGTTTGTACTTTTCGCACCAATCCTTGTAATATAACCAAACTATATCTGTCGGGATTATATTGTTATTGAACTCACAACAATCGTTCGCAAAAGCCGTATAAGGCGAAGTCATCTCGGCGTATTCCTGTGAGAGTGAGGCACTTTTAGGGTGCTCGATAATAGAGTCCGAAGCGGCCAGCACCAGGTTCAGGATACCAGGCAATTCATTGGCAATAATCGCCTTCTCAATACCTGGGTTCTCGTGTCCGAAAAATGACTGAGTTGTCTGGAGGAAGGTAAACCGTGAGGCCAGTGCTCCGGTAGAGTCCTTCAGGTCTGCTGGCTCGTTGGCGATCATCAAGAGATTGAGTCGCATCGCCGGCAGGTCTATCGTGTCACGCCCCTTGGGATTGACAGTGACATTGTCCTGGCCGGACAAGTTCTTGAGTGCCTCCACCGCCTTCGCTATGTCGCCTGTGTGCCCCGTAACCGACGCATCCCACATTATGCCGAGCTGCTTGTTCATAAGCCCATAGAGGCCGTGGTTGCCTGACAGAGTGGCTATTGTGACCGCCGAGACGTTTGCCTGGCCGATCAGAGCACAGGTAACACGCCCGATAGTACCCTTACCAGTGCGCTTCTTGCCTATTAGGGCACATATCTTGTGCGGGTTGACGATCCGGAGTAGCCACCGCTTCATCCATGAATGGATAACGTCCTGGGCGATCTCGTCCGGGACAGCGACGTCGTCCTCTGTGAAGTAGAAGGACAGGCACTTGTTCAGCCATAGCGATGCTTTCCTGGTTGGATCGTACTCGATAGGCAGGTAATTGAAGGTGTAGAAGTCGGGTGTGAACGGCCTTAATATGGGCTTTTTTGTGTTCGACAGGTCTAACAACCCATTCTTGACGGCTATTGTTGTTTCCGGGTCAATACCCGGACTGAAGGAATAAATCGCCTTATGGCTGGGTAGGATATGGACGTTCTTCTGGGCTGCAAGGGCATCCATGACATCCTTGACAAATGACCTTGTTTGCTTAAGCATTTCTATTTCGGTGCTCTTTTTTTTGTGTACCTGTACGCCGCAATTGCAAATAAACTTGCGGATATGCAATTCAATTTCCCTGTTGTCTCTTACCTGCTGATATTTATTGTCAGAATAAATGCTGTACCCGTCGATACTGTTATAATGGTGGGTAACTGGCGACAACTCTTCAAATTTTGCGGCTACCGTGCTTGGCCTTGAGTCTTTAACCATCACAATGTTCAGATCCGAAGGGTCATCGGTTTTTTCCGGAGGGATAAATTCCTCCGCATTGTCGATCAGCTTTTGAAACGCCAGCTTCCTTGCTTCTGTAATCATGTTATTATCCCATCAATCTCAATTGTCCGCCGCCTCCAGCGTGCTTGCTTACATTGCACCGTAGATGAGCAGCCTGTAGGTTAATCGCTGCATCTGCTACAGATAGTCAAGCAAAACTTTTATTTCCCGTTTGTAAAATAGCGTAATTCTTGCGATGCCCTTGTGATCGCCGTGTATCTCCATCGCTTTGCTTCCCATAATCTGGAGCATTGTTCATCGATCACGACAACTCGGTCCCACTCGCTACCTTGTGATTTGTGGCATGTAATGCAATATCCATAATCTGCAAGGACGATATCGTCTCTATTCCAATTACTTATCGGTTTGGTATTGAATTGTTGGTTAAAAAGGGACAGTTCGATGTTTTGGTCATCGTCGGTGACACAGATGGCCGTGGTCTTGATAGGTCCGGCGTTGACAATGTTCTTAATGGTGAGTATCTGCCCATTAAACACCCCTTTCCGGTTGTTATTGCGTAACACAATGACCTTCTCGCCCGGGTTGAGCAGGCCAGTGTACCCGTAAACCTCCCTGTATTTCCGGTTGACCCTGATCCTGGTCCGGTTAAACGCACAGATCATTATATCCGCCCACTTGAGATCTGCAACTGTTGGCTTGTCATGGTGTATTGCAACATCTGGGTAAACGTCACACTTGTCGTACCATCCCTTGCGTATGTCCGTCGCAAACTGGATGATCCCGTTACCCTCTGCCTGGCGGTGTATCTGTTCGAGCACGACATCGGCCTTGTGCATCAGCCGTGGGTCTTGCCCCACCGGCTCAAGCTGACCGGGATCTCCCAACAGTAGTACTGGCCGGCCAAAAGACATCAGGTCGCCCCACAATTTCCCGGAGATCATGGATCCTTCGTCGATTAAGAACCAGTCACCCTCTACGTCATCCTTCAGTTCCCACTGTAGCCGCTTCTTGGCGTCTTTGGTCGCGTACTCGTAGATAGTCCGGTGGATGGTGATCGCCCCCCCCATGCCTTTTTGACGGAGCCTGTAAGCCGCCTTGCCAGTGAACGCACAGGGGAGGCACCCCGGCAACTTCTCGGCGATATGCCTCGCCACCGTTGTTTTTCCCGTGCCAGCGTAGCCACCGATCTTGTAGATGGCCCCGTCGCCCTTGCCGATGGCCTCGATGGCTTTGTCAACCGCCGCTTGTTGTTCGTCTGTTAGTGTTGCAAGTTCAATCATTGTGTCAGTCCTTCTTCTTTCCCCATCTCACAAGTACATTATCTGTCTTTTGGCATTTCGGGCAGGGTAGCTTTTTGCCTTTCACCGTACCGTACCACTGCGTAGTACATATTGTGCAATAGAACGGGTAAAATGTTTTCGTCCATATTACTTTCAAAACAAACCTGGTTCTCTCGGCTTTTTATTGACCAGTAAAACCTCGACATTTTTCTTTGATTTACCTGGGGCGGGTGACTTCTTGCCCTTTGTCGCGTTTCGCAACGATTGTCTGGTCGTCGAAAAATACGGTCTATACCACCCGGGATACAGGACCTCTAATTTTGGATGATCGTAATAACTTACAATTATCTTGGTGTGTTTGAACCTGCCCAACAGCTCCGCCAGTCGTTCGTGGTCGGCGTCTTCGAAGTCATGGATATACTTTCCATTTTTATCAAAATACGGTGGATCGACATAGATCACTGCTGCAGGCTCGTCTCTGATATTCTCAAGTAACCAAAACGCATCCTTCTGTATTATCATCACATTTTGTAACCGCTTATGCCAGGCCGGCATTGAACTAACCACGTTTGCCCAGCGGGTAGCCCCTTGGCCTCCACCAACACACCATCTCAAAGCAAACTGATAATTACACCTCTGGGTCCCGGATACCCCGTTGATTCCCATCCATGAAGTAACAAAAAAGTCATAAGCTCTACCGATATCGGGTTCTGTATTGTCTTTACTATTAGATATCCATCGTTCCTTTGATTCCCTAAAAAATCTCTCTGAACACAACGTCCGGCTTAGCTTGTCGTACAGTCGAAATGCAAGATCTTTGTCTTGGATTACTCTGGCAAGATTGATTAGATCTCCGTTCAGATCATTGACCGTCTCTAGTTGACAGGGAGGCTTTTTCATAAGCACTGCCATTGATCCACAAAACGGCTCCCAGTATGCTTTATGCGAACCGATCAGATCCACGATCACCGGCGCCAGATTCCGCTTTGCCCCAAACCACGGTACCAACGTTTTTATTTTCATATTTGCCAGTAAATCCATTTACTCACTTCTCATTCAAAAAGTCCCACAGATCCTTGCCCCCGGTCGGCGTCATCTTATACGGCAGCGTCACTATTCTTACCTCCTTCGCTACCCTGCTGATCGCGACAGCCCGCTTCTGTGCACACTCCATACCTGGCTTGTCTGCGTCTGGCACAATATAGACGATCTTACCTTTGAAGAGAGGAAGCCACTCATCTTTCCAGCCGGTCCCCCCGGTGTTAGCTATTGCAACGAAACCAGCCTCGATCGCCGCCAGTGCATCTCTCCAGCCTTCTGCGAACACTATAGAATCAGAGGCCTCCGCAACGGCTAATCCCATAAGCCCCCAGTTACCCAGCATCGGGTATTTCTGAGGTCCTTGCTTCGTCTTGATCAGCTCACCGTCCAGATGTACTCTCAGGAAGCCCACAGCCCTCGCCTGTCCCGGCTTTCGTCCGGGGAGGAACATTATAGGATCTTTGACGTGGACGTAAGGACTGAAGCTCAGGAGAGCCTCCGCGGCTATCCCCTTCGCCTTGCATACCCGGGCGATCTCGCTGGCGGCTGGCTTCCTCAGCTTGTCACGGAGCCACGACAGATCCTTGGGCTTTGCCGGTGGTCTCTCTGTCCTGGTCCCGTCAGCCAGGCCGAACTCGCTTAGAAGGGTCATTATCTCTTTGGGAGTCGCGTCTGGCCTGTAGTGCTTGACAAGCTGGTACGGGTTACCGGACGCTCCACAAACAAAACACTTCCATATCCCGACCTCTTTATCCACACCGCAATGCAGCTCCTTGCTACACGCTGGACAAGTGACAAGGTAATCTTTACCCTCTGGCTTTGGGGACAAGTTCAAGTTGTTTAGCAGGCTTTCTACTGACATACTTATATTCCTAATACAACTTTATGTTTTCTGTAATTCGTTCTGTTATACTCACTGTGACACTCCCTGCAGTGCCTTACTTTTTCGTAAGCTGACGGTCACTTGTAACAGATTAAGCAGATTGCACGCATAATAAATATGTCTCAAATTCCTCAAAGTTTGTTATTACGGCGGCTGCACCACCAGCTTTTCTTATGAGATTTAGTTGCTCTACCTGGATCGCTGACAGGCAATCTTTTCCCTCTTTGATTTCAATGGCACAGAAACGCCCACCGACGCAGCACAGTATGTCCGGGCAGCCACGTTCGTTGGCGACCTCTACCTTGATCACCCAGACACCAGGCATTTTACGCAGGCGGTTCAGTACTTTGGACTGTAGGGACATTCAGAGTCTCCTTCAGGGCTTCTAAATAATCTATTGGCTTGTGTAGGGACTTTGCATATTCTATTTCTTTTCGGGTACTTTTGCCGATGTACCCGTCCACATTCAAAACAAAAACTTCGTCTGCAAGGTCTATTTTCCGCAAGTGGAGTTCGTCCAGCTTGTTGGCGACATCCTTCCCCAGAGCCTCCCCGCCGTGGTCTTTTGCGTGCTTGCAGACTCCAATTGAAAGGACTATGTATCCCTTGAGTGTGAATCGCCACCCGGCGTCAAAAAAGGCTTCCATAAACCTCGTTGATCCGCAAAGACATACGATATGAGGTGTGCTTGCTGGAACGGACCTTGTTTTGTAATACTCAAGGTCGGCGATGAGTTGCTTTGTTGCCTTGCCTTGTTCTTCGGCATCACACTTAAGGCATCCACTAAAAACATTCAGAGGATAGTTGTGTTTTTTGCAATAATCGCTCATCCTTCACCGCCTTTCAATTCCATTTTTTACCCCTCAAATAACGAATCTACTTCAGGGTAATCTTTTCTTACAATGTCCGCACACCTGGCCAACGTTTTTTGTCGAGCAGCAGCAGCAGTAGCAGCAGCATAAGCAGCAGCAGCAGCATAAGCAGCAGCAGCAGCATCAGCATCAGCAGCAGCAGCAGCAGCAGCATCATAAGCAGCAGCAGCAGCATAAGCAGCAGCAGCAGCATCAGCATAAGCAGCAGCAGCAGCATCAGCAGCATCAGCAGCATCAGCAGCATCAGCAGCATCAGCAGCAGCAGCAGCAGCAGCCTTGACCTGTTTTAGTGTTGCCCCTTCGTCCCTTGCCCAATTCTCGGCGGTCTCTATTGCTTCAAGGGGACGTTTTTCGTCCTTTGGGACATATTTTAGTGCGAGTCTGGCACACTTACATGCCGTTAAAACCATCTTTTTTCGTTTCTCACTACCAGGTCCGCCGCTTAATTTGCCTATGAGCCATAACATCCAGTCGCCTCGATTGCAATCGCCCCAGAGTTCTTGAGATGTTTTGTACTCAAGTGTTGCCCTTACCGCCGCACCACAAGCCCTTAATTCTTTGATTTTTTTGATGTAGGTGTTTATTTTCATGATCTCCTTTACGCCTTTCTTAAATTCTGTCTGGGTCGCCCTTTGCTAATCTTCCACACAAATCAGCATCATTTTCTTTTTTCCCGGGATACTCTGCCACCCCATGTTCGTCCCATACAGCCCTGCCACGCAGAACGTCTATAACTTCAACAATGAAACCGTCGGCCACATCATATATCTGCCCAAGGGCAATGTTGGCAGCGGCAAGTTTGGTTTTGAGTTTGTCACGTTGTATCGCAGTTTCACCGATAACTAGAAGATACTTTCTGTTCTCGGCTTGGAGTTCTTCAATTTTTGTCCAAAGATATTTGGTCGCTTTTTCTAAGCATTGGTCCCGACAATCAGGGCATAAATCTCTTGGCACACATCCTGTTCTGAAAATTTTGTTCTCGGCCTGGAGTTGGTCTATCTCAACTAATGCTTTTTCTGCATTGCTGTGAACTACATCGCTGGCCGATATGTTATATTTTAGTATGTCTTCAAGTATTTTCTTTGTTTCTAACATTACACACCACCTTTCAAATACCCCAGCACTTCTCTTGACAGATCGCCCTTCTTGGAAACGGCGTTATAGATCATCTTGTCAACCGTGTTGCGAGCGATTAAGAAATAGTAAGTACACTTTTTGCCCTGGCCGATACGATGGATCCTGTCCTCTGATTGCTTCTGAAGTTCGTAGCTGTAGTTCATTGAGAAATATATCGCATAAGAGCAGTTGGTGAATGTTAAGCCGTGAGCCGCACTCTGGGGGTTGGCGACAAGCACTTGCGAGAAGCCTCTCTGGAAAGTCTTAATAACGATGTCACGTTCTTGGGTTTCGCTCCATAGTCCCTGAGCAATATAGCCCTCTGACGCCAACATATCTAATATCGTCCGTATCTCATGCTTGAAGTTGGCCCACACAATAACCTGCTGGTTCCCGATCTCTTCGAGCAGCTCCTTCAGCTCCTTCAACTTGGATGTCCCGATAGTGTGCGTCGAAGTCTCGCCGTAACAGAAACCACTGGAAAGCTGTCGAAGCTTCATCACTTCGACCAGGGCCGACGATGCAAGTATCGTCTCGTCCTTTAACTTGAGCACCAGGTCATCCTTTAGCTCGTCATAGGCTTTACGTTCCGGAACCGACAGCTCAACGCTCCGTATCTCGCGTACCTGCTCTGGAAGGTCAACCGCATCGGCTTTAGCCACCACGTCCGTCACTGGCAGCATCTTCGCTACAAACTCATTGTGTGTCGCTCTCCGGAAGTTCCACTTCTTCTGGCCGGTCCGTCCTATCGGAATCGAGTAGAAGTATCGGGACCTGAACGCATAGAAGTTATCATTGTAACACTCATTGCCCCGCCCGGTGATGAACTTGATCTGTGCCCAGTACTCACCCTTGTTATTCGGTGCAGGGGTTCCTGACATGACGTAACGATAGGGTACGGTATATGTGACCGGGTACCGTACCCTACTCTTCGCCCGGGTGGTGATACCAGCCATCGCCAACAAGCCCCGGGTGATCTGGCTGGTTGGGTTCTTCATCTTCGACGACTCATCCACGATCAAGACGCCGAACCGCTTGGCCTGTATGTCCAGCCACAAGCTCTTGAACGTCTCGTAGTTAGCCACATAGATGTCGTGGTCCTCTTTCAGCCGCTTACGTCGTTCCAGTGGCTTACTGGACCACAGTGACACGATAGACAGGTCCGGGGTGAACTTCTTACAGTCCTGTATCCATGCAGCGTCCAAGATGCTCAAAGGTGCAACGACTAAAGCTGGACCTATACCTTGTGATTTGTAATACTGAATCACCTTGAGCATCGCCAACGTTTTTCCAACTCCACATTCCCAGAAAAAAGCAAGGCTTCCTTGCTTCCCAATTTCTATTCCTTTTTCTTGATGTTTATATAACTTATACATGTTTCCAAGCCCTTCGTGCAACAATGTTGCTTACATGTCCTTTAGTGACCTTGAACATTGTAGCAATTGTCAAGAATTATCTTACTCGTTGTCACCCGCTTTGTCCTTGACCTGGACCAGCTCATCTCTCGGCATGACGGAGACAGTGATCCCACCGAACTCGAACTTGATTTGACCAGTTGCCAGCGGTTGCAGGTTTTCCTCTTTCACCAGCTTGAGGATAACCTTTTTTTGTTCGATTTCCTTGTCCAAGGCCTCGATGCGAGCTTGTTGATATTTCTTGTAAAGCCTCACCGCCTCCACGATAGCTTTACCCTGTTTTGGGCGAACGTCGAACATTTCGAGTTGCTCGCCAGCCTCAGTTGACCTGCTCGTCCTGTCCTTCTTCTTTGCTTTTGCTTCCTTCTTTTTCGTCCTGTCCTTCTTCTTTGCTTTTGCTTCCTTCTTTTTTGTCATGATCATCTTCTTTGCTTTTGCTTCCTTCTTTTTTGTCATGATCATCTCCTTTGCTTTTTTCCATTCTCGCTTTAACCTTCTCCTAGTACGCCACGGTGCTGGGTTGTCATTTCCAAACCTCCACTGTCAAATACTGCCGTCCCCACTCCAGAGCTTCCTGGTGTGTAGGGAAGAACACGTCAAGTTTATTGCCGGTGATGGCCCCGCCCCTGTCCAACACTGGTGCTGCACCATATCCCGGAATGTCAATAACCGTCCCGAATGGATAGTTACTGGGTGCTGCCATGAACTTGTCACCGGAATGAATCACATGACCAGAGGCGGTTACTCCGTTTGCCCACCTACCACAACACTTCTCACACGGACAATACGCACTGACATTAGCGTCCAGCAATAATGGGGCATCCACTGCCCCGGTGTCCTCCGTGACAGGTGACTCCGTCACCTCTTTTCTGGTACCGAAGATGATTGCGATTGTAGTCAAGAAAATCAACAGGTAAGATAACAATCGTATGGTTTCTTTGTCAGTCATACTGAGTATCCTTTTTTCTGGTTATCAAAATATATGCGTGGCAGTTAGCCTACCCGTTTTGATGCGTCATTGGCAGGGTATATTTATTGGCAATTAAAAGCCTGATCAGGACTTAGCGTTTCACACACGCCACTACCACGCATTAACTTATAAAAGTTTTTCCTGTGATAACCCGCACAGGAAAACGGGCATAGTTGTTTGGTCGCAGCACAATAAATTAGCGGAGGAGGGACTCGAACCCCCAACCTCATGGTTATGAGCCATGCAAGCTGCCAATTGCTCTACCCCGCTATAAGGTGGGGCCTGTTTCTCAACGGTCCCCAAGATAAGCTATTGACTTACCGTATCATAGAACACCTCCTATCTGTTCGTCCTGATTTAGCAGGATTCGTTCCTTGAAGTCCCCGGTGCTATTAAGGTGGGTCACCCCTTGGGCAAAAGTGCCTTATAACCACGTTCTTTTATCATAAAAAGTTTGTTCGGTCTGATTGTTATAGGTATATGGCAGAAAAACTTCCAAAAATTCGACCTGTGCAAGTTCTATCATCGCCATTTGTGCCTCTACCCAGTCCAGTAAGATCTTCCATGCCGTCCGTTCGGCTTGCTGTGTAACTTTCTTTCTTGTCTCCGACGTGGCTCTCGGCCTCAGATTAGCTCGTAATACTTTTTCACATTCAGCAACCCTTGCCGGCAACTTGAAGGATATATCGTTTCCGTTCAGCGGAATAATGAAAAAGATAGATGTTACACGCTGAGTATCATCGTACAACTTGAGAATTTGCTTAGCCCCGTTCTGAGTCAGCTTCGTCTCGATATATGCTATCGAACGTGATACCGGAAAAGTAGATGTATAGTTTTTGAGTGGCATAATTTTGTCCTTTTTCTTTTCACAATATAAAGCCAGGCCGACCTCAGCCACCTGCGGCCGACCTGACTTCGGAGGAGGGCGCTGGACTATATTGGTATATTGTCACCGACGTTGTCGTCAGCATCAGCATCAGCCGTCTCGTCGCTGTACTCTGGTTCCGGTTCCGGCTCGGTCTGCTCGGACTCGATGTAACTGAGTTGCTCAGCCTTGTACATCTCGGAGGTGTCCTTCATCATCGTGTGCAGTAACCTGAGCATAGTCGGATCGGACTTGGGCGTCACGATGTCCAGGGTCTTGACGACAAGGATACTCGCCATCAAGTCGCCGGCGAAATCTTTCTTCTCAAGACTCAGTTCGACGTGAGCGGTCCAATACTCAACGATGGGACCACCCTTCTTGTTCTTCATGCCGATAGCGTCAAACGCTGTTGACACATCGTTCGGCACACTGTTCAGCCAGTGTGTCAGCGGACTCTTCTTACCGAGTGATGTCGGCGGAGCGGACAACACAACCGGGATCACTGCACCGTCCTGTAGGAAGAGGAATCGCATCGTGTTGCGACACGCCTTACCTTTGCCGCCCTTGGGATCACTGCCCCATTTGTCCTGCGGGCAACTGGAACACGTCCCTTCGGACTGTGGCTTTTCGCCTCCACACGGTGAGAAGCCGTCGATGCTGTAGCATACCGGCCTTGGGTCATCGTCCGGCCCACGCTCATCGAACGACTTATCCCAGAACTGAGCAGCTCGGTGCTTGAACAGGATGTGTCCTTTGATTGTCTTGGCATATACCTCGTTACCAAGATCGAACTGGCCCGTCTCACGGATGATCTTGACGACATTGAACGACAGGCCCGTTGTCATGTCCAGCGACGATTCGCCGAACATCTCGTCCAGCTCCTCGGCTGGGATTGCCAGTGCCGTCTCGGCTTCTGGCCTTACTTCGATTGATTTGTTTCCTTCTTCTGTCATCTTTCTTTTCTCCTACAAAATGGTTTACTGTTCTTGTTTTAGTAGTTGATGGAAACGTGAGAGATTTCACCTTTTGACATGGCGTTCAAGATATTAGTCGCTGTGTCATACTCTTTAGTTAATTGATGTAACTGACTAAGTATCACGACTTCAACCTCTTCTTGGTGTGCCGTATCCTCCACCCGCTTCTTCTCAGCCGCCGCCGCCTTCTCAGCCTCGACCCGCTTTGCTTTGGCGAGTTGCTCTTCTTCTTTGACGATCGCCGCCGCTGCGTCAGCCGCCGCTTGCTTCTCTGCTGCCACAGTTTCGATCTTATCCCTCTCAGCCTGAGCCAGAGCCTCTTTCTTGTCCAGTTCGGCCTTTGCTATAGCCTCTTGCTCACGCCGTCTGGCGTCGGCCTCAGCCGCCTTCTCGGCCTCGAACGCTTCACGCTCACGTCGGAGCTGGTCGGCCTCGGCCTGAGCCTTCTTTGCCAGAGCTTCCTGCTCGGCTTTGACTTTGTCTTGCCGTTCCTTCTCAGCCCGACGAATCTCTGCTTCGTCGAAGTCCCTCCTGGCAATCCTTGCTTCCTCCTCAGCCATGACTCTGTCTTGAAGTTCCTTTTCAGCCCTCATAGCCACTTCCTGCTGGGCTTTCAGTTCGGCCTGTTTCTTGGTAACCTCAGCCTCCCTGCGCTCGATCTCAGCCAATCGTTCCTGCTCGGCTTTGACGTTGGCAGCACGAGCAGCCTCAATCTTTGCCAGTTCTGCCTGCTTGGCTCTCTCGGCCTTGGCATTGATAGGATCCATGTGGACCTTGATCATCTCCTCCACCTCACCCAGGCACCAGTTCTTCTCACCGTCAACAGCCTGACAATGGGCAAGCGCCTTGGCCTTAGCCTCTTTGTGGACGGTTTTGATCTTGCTCTTAGTCTGGCGTAACTTGAAGACGTGGGACCTGGCTTCGATTTCACCTTTTGGTGTCTCATAGCTGAACACCAGCCCTGCGTTCTTTTCCTTCCACTTGGCAATCTCAGCCTTCAGTGGCTCGAACACAGCAAGACTGTTGGCGAACGGGTCCACTACTACCGAGGTATTTTGGTTAGTCTCCATTCTCATCTATCCCCTTTCTCGCCTTTGACCATATGTTTCTCGATAACATCAATACTGATTGTGACGAAATCCCAAGTAACCTCCAAGAAACGACATATCGGGTAAAGATACCAGATTGCAACAAATATCAAACATGCTTTTGTTCTTGTTTTCACTATGCACCTGCCCTTTCCGCGAGGAATTTGCTTTTGCCATTCATCGTAATCGTCGGCACCAGTGTCAACGACAGTACGCTAGCCGGAATCTCACCACCGCCGTCACGAAACGCTTTGACGGTACTGTTCATGGTTCCCCAATGAACGTAAGGGATGATGATGTCGCCAATCCCTGCTTTTCGCAGCCAATCGTGAAGGATCTCATCCGATACCTCCGATGCCTTGAAGAACTTCTCTTTGATAACCGCCCGGGGCGTCAACCCGTTATCCAGCTTGCAGCTCTCCATACCAGCCTCCTGCAAGGTGACACAGAGCCGTTCCTTCGCCGAATCTAACTCAACCTTACGCCGAGCATGTTCTTTGTGGAGTTTCTCCACAGCGTCCATCTCGATCGTGATAGCCTCGGCCATCATCTTGATCAGGTCGGTGGTACCGAGATCATCATCACCGAACATTGCTTCTGTCGCGTCTTCACTCATTTTCGTTCTCCTTCTTCTATTTGCTTATTCTTGCTTTCAACTCGACTTCGGTTCCATCGGGGTGAAGGAACGTCATTACCCTGTTTTCGAGAAGTTCTTCCATGCACTCGGAATCCAGCCAGAACCCGTTCCCACTCATCATGCTTATGATTTCAGATCGTAAAGTTTCTTCGTTCATCGTCATCCTCACAAATCTGATATTCTAATTCGCAATCCTGACAAAGCTGATCCCCGGTACAAATTTGATTATCACACTGCGGACAAAATTCAGGGAACCCGCCGCCGTTTCGTTCTGCGTCCTGAATGTATCCCGAGTCCGACATTCCTAGTTCGCCACTCTTTTCAGATGCCGCAACATTATCATCTTGACATACTTAGCTGGTGTAATCGTCTTTTTTTGCTTCAGTGATTCCTCGGCAGCCTTGATTACCAAAGCCTCCCATAAGGTCCCGTCAACCTGCATCATATGTCTCATGTTTCACTCCTTGTCATTCGTTGTTATCCACCTCCCACGTTTAACAGTTTACATTATATCGTCGGCAAGTCAAACTCTTTTCTTGAATTTTTAACAAGATTTATTTTGTCAGAATGTAAACAATTGAAAATACAAGGGGTTATGTAAACAAAAAAAAGCTCATCCCGACGCCAGTATCGGAATGAGCCAATCCAAAAAGAAAGGAAACGATGGCTATGGTGGAATAGGTATCTTGTTCAGTATGGACTCTACCACCTGTGACGTCTCGGACCCGAATCTCTCCAATGTGATCTCGCCAGTGTCCGGGTTAAAGGTGAATTCCTTAACCTGCTTGTCCTGGAAAAAGTAATCCATACTTATAACGGCATCCCTTTGCTGAGTAATCCTTCCCTCACTATCTAACTCCGTAGTCGTGATGCTGGCCTGGTAGCCGGTACACCCGGCCAGTCCCAATAACAAGATCAGTAAATATCTCATGTCAGTCCTCCACGGATAAAAGTTACAACTGCGAGCACAACGCCTGTGAGGCAGCTTATGGTAGCAACGATTATGGCTATATGGGCCAAACCAAGACGCTTGCCTTCGGCGGTCATCGCTTTTCTGGCCGGGCAGTCCGCTTGCCGTTGAATGGTCAGAGACAGATCCTCCTTTACCCCGGGACTGCCGTTACCGTATAAAGTGTTATGGTGCTCCTCAACCATAGGGACTATTTTGGTAACGATCAAGAGTATCTCGCCAACCTTGTCATCTGTTGTGCTCATCTGCTATACTCCTTAATAGCTTTGTCAATTCCCTCTACGATACGTTCATTACCCTTTGTTGGTTTACCCCGCACTTGGCCGAGTCGCCTGTTAGTATTCACATATACATATTGCCCTCGTAACTCTTTTAGCTGCTCCAGTGACAGTCCATCTATTATGTTCTCAGCCGGATCCCACGTCGAGCTGATGTGTGTGCCCGTGCTCTTAATGATTACGTCAAATCCGTCCATCTGGCCTTTCAGGTAGCTGATCGCGTTCTGTACCTGGATTGGTGTGTTTGTCTGAAACTCATACAACAGGAAGCTCGGTATCTGGGTTATGCCCAAGTGCTTCGTCATGCCACCCAGCGAGAACTTAGTCAACTCACCTTTTAACTTGCCACCTTTAGGATCTCCCTTCTTGTAACCGTATTTCTTGGAAGATCGCTGATAGACACCTTTGTCATCCAGGCCCATCAACTCGGACATAGTCGTAAACTCTCTGCCTGCCCAGTCCTTGCCGGTCCATGCGTCGGCGATGATTCTGGAAATAATGCTTCCCTTGTACTTCGCCGACTTTGCCAGGCTTTTCAGTGGGGCAGGAACCCCCTTGAGTGGCCCTTCCTTAACTGTTTCCCTCGCAACAAACTTAATCGGGTCCTTGAAGTGACCAATGATTGAGAAATACTTTTGCTTGTTAGCCTTGCCGCCAACAGCCCGATACAGCGGAGTAATGTCAACGTCCATCCATCGCGTTTTCCCATTCTTCCATGCCCGCTTATAATTGCGGATAAAGCGTTCATTGACTCCGGACGTGTCCTCATCGTCTTCGTCGAACATCGCCATCAGATAGTTGAAGACCACTAATGAGGTCAACCCCTTCAATGCTATCCTTGCCCAAAATGCTCTATAAACCTCTCCGCCAAGTCCACCCCTAAACGCCTTCACCGCGGATCGTACATTCGATTCGGTCCAGTCCGGGGCTAAAGCCAATAGCCGGAAGATATGCTGGAGTGTTGGGTTCCTGCCTATTCGTTGAAGATGCAGACCACCGAAGTCATTGTTTGCCAAACCTGCTGCTTCCTTGGCAACGTCGTCTATATCCATCCTGCCGGCGAGAATAGCTTTCTTGTGTTTCTTGATAAGACCCCGGTACTCCAGCAGGTATGCCTGGGCCTTGAGAAATGGCCCCAGCTTGGCGAACAAGAGATGTTCGTTCCAATCCCGAAGCTTATTGATCTGATCTATAGCGACACCTGCCGGCTTGACCTTACGAGCCATCTTACCCCAGATAGTCTTCTTGCCCCGGAGTATCTTCTCGTCGTAATCCTGTATCCTGCCCAGGGTCAACCCTTGTCGTACACCAAGAATCAAGTCTGGTTCGAAGTTCTCGATTGCCGTCCTTCCAGCAACAAACGCCCTGCGTGGTCCGAGGTTCTTGAATCCAGTTCGACCACCTAGATCGTATGACCTGATATATGCCTGGTGATGGAAGAGGCTGGTAAATAGTACCCACCGCTTGAGCATAGCATTGTACTCTGTAAGGGTCCGGACGCCGGGAATCGAGTAGAGAACTGATGTTCCGAAAGCACTGTTCAAGTGCTTTGCCAACTTCGGCTCAGCGTACATCGTTACTCGTTTCATCAGATTTCCGTCTTTGGTAACGAAGAAGTTCTTACCGTAAGTCTTGGCTCCTTCTGCCTTGCCTGCCCATTTCCAGTCCGTGAAGTTTGGGTGTTCGATCTGTTTCCAGTCGTCAAGTCTTTGGTTACCCAGTAATCCCCACTGCTTACCTGTCTTAATGAGTTGCCGGTCAACCTTGGTATTCGCCACCTGGCTCGACATTACCATGTGAGCGTTCGTGGCCCCCTTGATCTGGAGCTCCTTGCCCAGTGACCAACCATGCAGGATACCTTTCAGCGTCCGATGTTTCGCCCTGGCAGTCTTTGTACCGAATTTGCGATACATCTTTCTGGCACTTTTCGGAGTTTCCCATAACCGCATCGAGTAGTTGTCCATGACATTGTTGATGATACCGGCATCCAGAGCCTCTAGTCCGATTTTCTTGTTGGCCGCTATGATCTGGTCAACCAATGTTTTTACTTTAGCTGGTAGGTTCTGAGCGAGGTCAGTAATTCGCTTTTGCCTGGGATTCACCTTGTCGTAATACTTCTCGATCTGGTCGGGGTTGTTCTTCAGGTCGATATGGACCTGCATTGCCATATCCATCTCGATATGTTCAGCTTTGAAGCCACTGTGTCGGTCATTCCCCATCGCCTCCTTCAGATCGTTCTGGAGATTGAACGTCCTGGCAAACGACCGGAACTCCTGCTCGTCACGCTCGGCAAAGAAAGCATCCATCAGTGTCGCAGCGTCCCGGGTTGCCTTGGTGACCGTCAATGGGGCAAGCCTTTTTGTCTTGGACAAGAACTCCTGTACTTCCGGTGGAGTCTGTTCCGTTATTGATCGCATACCAGAAGTGACATTGTCCGTGACATCCTGGTTTACCTGTGCCCACACATCTTGCAAATAAGGTGATACTGTTTCACCCAAATCATTTATCATTTTCTTGGACCATTCGGAGAACTTCTTCACCCCGGATTCGAGGTGGTAAGCGCCAATGGTCAGAAAATCAGCCATGTCTTGAGGGCTAATACCGGACTTCAGCCTGTTTGGATCATGCAACCTCTTTCTGGCTGCATCGTAAGCCTCTGTTGATATGACACGTTTTTCCGGTTTATCTCCTGGCTTAACCTTTTTTTCTGCTACCTTCTTTGCTTTTGCTTTTTTCTTTACTTTCTTGGCAACTGGTTTTTTGGTTTCCAACGCCTCCTCTATGGCACTATCTATAAAATCCATTGGCGTAGCACTGTCTTTTAGAGCTGCTTGGATCGTGCTTTTTATTTCCTCAATGTCTCGACCGGCTATTCGTCCTTCTCTAGCAGCCCCTTTTATATCATCAGCATCAACATGGGCTCCATCTGGAACATCTTTGAGTTCCCTAAGCCTTTGTCTAAACTTTGATTGTTTTATCTCGACATCCCTGATTTTCTTTTGTTGTGCTTCGGTCTTTTCCTTAACTATTACCTTTGTAGTTTTGCCCTTTATGGGCCTTACACCCTTGCCAAGAAATGCCTCTGCCGTTTTCAAGGCCTTCTTTTTTGCTGGTTTGATTTCAAATGATTCCAAATCGAATCTTATGGTTTGACCGTCTTTCAGATTTTTATCACTTAAACCAAAATGCTGTGGAGTAAATCTGTATTTATACTTATCCTTGAACACCAACATTGAAGATTCTTTATCAAAGGCAAAGGTTGGATTGAGAGTGAACTCAGGGACAATCCGTGCAAAATTGTTCAGTCGGCCCTGAATGATCCCCACTGCCTTCGCGGGCCAACGATCTATCTTTCCAAGTGCCTCCTGGTCAAATGCTTGGTAATAATCCACAGGTGCCAATTCTTTACCCCTGCCGGTGAGAAAATCAACAATAGCATCTTTGTTTCTCTCGACATTGTTGTCTTTCAGAAACGCTTCCCATTGTTTAGCAACCTCCTCGTCACCTTGCTTGAGGTCTATGCCTGATTCTTTTATCACAGTAGCAGCTTTTCTTGCTGACACTGTACTTGGTAACTCCATGAGTTGTTTCTGGGTGTGTATGTTAAATAGTTTTTTGCCCTTAATCCCGATACCACCTCCGAGATCTCCATAAGTGAATAGTTCGCCTTTGGTTTCCAGCGATGGAGCAGTTTTCTTTTTTGCTTTTGCCGGAATTATCTTCCGGAGTGGAACCGACCGCGGCACTACAACGGTTGTGTCGGCTTCCTGTTTGCCTTCTTCCTCTATCGTTTTGAGTGTTTTGGCCGGTCCTGGCTTGACATCGACCTCGCCGCCTGGAATCTTAGCTTCGACCTTTGCGGCTTCCTGTTGTGGTTTTGTTATCTCTACTTTCCCCTCTGCCACCGCGACTGGTTTTTCCTCTGCTGGTATGGTTTTTATTGCCTCTGCAAACATCTTTCCGGAAATCTTACGAGCACCAAGTCTATCTACAATTCTTCCTGTGGAGGTTTTGAATAATCCACTATCGACCTCGGCATCAGGTTCGCCAACCTTTTTTAATGTTCCTTTGTCGGTAAATTCAGCAACACCAGCATCAATGGCTTTCTGAACAGCTTGGCCGTGGCTTGGTCCCTCGAAAGTCTGATCTCCTATCTTGACAACAGCCAACATAACTTCTTCACCCCTTGTGCCAAATTGCAGTTCCCGCTTAAACGCTTTTGTCGATTGCCTGGCCGATTCTATAATCTCTCCAATCCGGCTTTCGGATATGATCGATTTCTTACCCCTGCCAATTCCCACTTCAAGTTCTTTTACACCTTTGACCGCTGCGGTTGGTCTGGTCCCGCTCTCGATAAATCTCTGTGCGGCCTTTACTGGTGATTCAAATTGTTCCTGTCCAGTTTTGTAAAGCTTCCCCGCCTTGATCCCTGTAAGTGTCGATTCAACTTCTGATACGATTCCGTCTATGGCTTTCAGGTCAACTTTCTTTAGAGACGCCAACCCCTTTACTGTCGAAACTCTCCGCGGGCCCGGCTGCATTGTTGATTCAATCTGACTGAGCTTCTGTGCGTATTTCTGGTTATTAGCTTTTATCATCTCCATTCGGAGTTTTCTTACATATACCTGCGTATCAATCTTCGACGCGACGTTAAAAACACTTGCAATCGACCCCATGATCACCGCATCCCTGAGCACTAAGGGCTTTGCTTCTTCCCATGAAAGTCCGTTGTTGTATGCGGTTATCCCGGTATAAACAGTTCCAACTGTGGCACCTTTGGCAAATGCCGCTGCGGTTGTAGAGATTGCGTTTGCTGTTCGCGGCAATACTTCTCCGAGTTTTGTAAGTCCGGTAGCCTTCTTGAGTGCCGCGGCTGCTTTGGCCGCATAAGGTATTTTTCCGGTCAACCCGACTGCCTTGAAAAGTGCGGGGAATATAAACTTCCATTTTACAAAAAGGTCAACTCCCTCTGCTGCTGCCTCGCCAACCGCCTCGCCATATATCCCCGGAATTGCCTGGAGCTCCTTGCTCAATGCTTGCTGTATCCCAGGATTTAATTTTTCGCCCCATCCAAATGGCTTACTGATTCCCTTTAACAGTGTAACACCGATTTGTGTCGGCAACGCCCTGAACGGGTGAAGTGCATTCTCCGCCCTTTCAAGTGCTATTTTCTCATCTTCGGCAAATTGGTCTGGGTTTTTGGCTATAATCTCTCTGGCGTTTGCCAGTTCATCGCCTGTCCACAACCGACCTGTGAAGCCGTTAAAATCCTTATCGCTCGACAATTCACCTTCATCTTTCCTTTCCCGCATACCAAATTGCGGGAAAGGCCCACCTCGAATCGCTCGCCGTACTTCGTCTATACTTTCTGGCCCTCGTCTCGGCAGGTCCGGTCCCACAGGCTTACCCAGGTCAAGACCTGCCTCAATATCGGTGGGGTCGGCTATCCCGGGAGAATCGAAGAAAATGTCCCCACCGGGCGGCATCCCCGTTTCTTGCTGCTCCCCTGCCTCCGCAAACGGGCTTTTCCCTTGGCTTATCCGTGTTCTTGCAAACTCAATGGCCTTTTGCATTATCGAATCTGGTACTTGTTTCCCGTTCGGGATAATGTCGTTTGTCATCAGATCGAGTTCATCTTTGGTCAAAGTTGGAACCAATGACGGAATCTGTGTTTCTACGCCTTCGAAGTCAACCCCTATCGAGTATTCGGTGGCAACTCCATCCGTATCCTGTAATGGACCTCCAAGACGTAATTTGCCGAAAAATCCAAGACCTTTCGGCGTCCCATCGGCTCTTTGACCGAATCCCGGCTGGGTTTCTGTCTGTAATGGCGGAATCTGGCCGGTGGGTCGCTGGATTGTAGCCAAATCTAGACGATCTCCTGCTGGGAGTGCGGTTGGCGGGGTCGGGAGTTGCGACGACTGTGGGGCATCCTGAAGCGTCTCAGGAGGTTTGCCCAGCAACTCGTCCAGATAGCTGTTTCTGTTGATAACTTGGGTAGTCTGGGGGAGTTGGACCGGCTGAATAGGCTGAATCGCCGGTTTCGGTTTCTCCAGAAGCTCGTCCAGGAAACTGTTAGGCACTTTCCACTACCTCCCCATGCTCTTGAGTGCTTCAAGCCATTCGGCTTTCGTCATCTTCCGTTTGCCACCCTTGCCATCCGGGATACCGTTCCTCATGGCACTAAACAACTGATTGAAACTCTCGGGGTTTTCCTGATAGCTCTGGGCCAGATTGTAGTTTTGAAGTTCACCGGATTTCCGGGACGACTCAACAAAGCTCTGTACCTTCGCATAGTCGGCATGGTGCTGCTTGGTTGCCCCTTCTCTTAAAACTTCCTTCCGTGTCTTCTTCGTGTTGTCCTCCGGGGATGTTTCAGTTGCAGTTTGGAGGAACTCGCTGGCAGCCTTAAACTCGTCGCCAGTAGTAGGTTGCTGGGGCTGAGTAATAGCCTTTCCCTGCTGACCGGGACTTGGTGGTTCTTCTTGACCCTTGAACTCATTGACGCCATCAGAGAACAAACCCCTAACGTCCACCCTGCCCTCGGGGAGATACTTGCGGTCCCCCTCCTTGTTCTGTCTTGCGTTGTACTCGTCCTGGGTAGCAGCCACGGCATCTTCCTGCTTCCATCCGTGCGTACCCACCAGCTCGTTTACTGTCTTTCGTGCAGCGTCGTTAGCGGCCTCTGGGCTTATTGTGTCGTCACCTAACCAGGTAAAAGGGTTGAGGGTTCTTTCGCCAGTGCGTTCCGTCTTTTGCGGAGCACCTTTAAGATTCCCGAACAACACCTCCTTGGGAGATATGTCAGGATTAAATGCCGGCTTGCTCGGGTCAATACCAAGAGCCTCCATTGCCTTCTGACTTGCAGCGACCCGTATGGCATCATCGGGTGACACGTTCGCTGTTTGAGAGTACCTGTAAGCCAGGTCGGCTCTTTTCTGCTCTTCAGAATCCTGTGACCCGTAACGAGTTGGACGAAGAACAGACTGCTGTACTTCCGGACTCTTCGGATCTGCCCCTGTAAAAACCTTGTCCCTCAGGACTTGCTCCGGACCCCTGGTCTCCCCTGGTGTTTTGCCGCTGGTATCGAACGATGCCATACGTTCCCGTAACCCTTTGAATCGAGAACTCTGCAATATCGCTTCACGCATCCTTGCTTTCTCATCCGGATCATCAGACAACTCGAAGGCTTTAAGCTCCTCCATGAGCTTCTGGTTGCTCACATTCTGCTGGCTGGCACGAACTTGCTGCTGGTTCTTACCCAACGCAGTAGCGTTCCAGATGTCATCGAAAAAGTTAGCCATAATATATTACCTCATAATAATTATCATCCAGCACTTACGTTAAACGAGCTGCTGCTGCCCTTGCTGCTACCTGACGAGAAGTTAAGTCCAAGCAGACCCATCAGGACGGCCAGGTTCTCCGGATCAGTAATCGCGTTCTCCTCGGCAAACCTCATTATCTCAGCTTCAAGCTCTGCCTGCTGCTGTGTCTGTTGAGCCGAGCCAATACCGAACAGTTCATTCAGTCCACCAATCTGCTGAGCTGCTATCTGGAGATTGTTCTGTACCTCCTGTGCCGGCACCTGACCAAACTGCATCGCCTGTGGAACCGCAGCGAGCGTCCTACCGGCCTTCGCTTCGTCGATCGCCTGGTTCTGACCGAACACATCCCACTGGAGCTGTGCACTCTGCTGAGCCAGTAAGTCCCGTGTGTCAGTGGTTGCCTCTTGCCTGGCATGACTCCTTCCGGAAGCGAAGAAGCCAGGTCCGGCAAACGACTCGTCAATGCCCGGCAACACATCTTCCCGTAGCGATGTCATTGTCGGATCATACATCGTGGCTTTGAAGTAGTCTTGAACGTCCTGAGTGCCCATCTTCTGTGCGCCAGTGGTTCCGGCTAGCGTGCCTTTGAGGGCCGTCCCCGTCTCCTGGAACAGTGGAGTACCAACCTGTGTCGGCTGGCTGAAGATATCGGCGAAGTTTCCAGCACCAGAGACCGCAGTGCTCTGGAGATTAGAGAACGGCGTCACCCGTTGCCCCTGCCACACGTTCTCATTTATACCGGCTTGAGGACCATAAAGAGCCAGCATGTTCGCAAGTTCCGCTTTTTGTTCCGGAGTCTTTGCCTCGGTCTGTGACTTTGAACTTCCTTTACTTGCCCCTAAGCTCATATCTATATCTCCAGGTAAACTTCCCTTTTATTGTCTTGTGATTCCTGAAAGCCCCATCGCCGCTTCGAAACTCTTCTTGCTCGGTTTGGACCAGCAGAGAGGCGATTGTAACCCTTGCTTTTCGCCCAACATTTCATCCCGCCCAAGACGCGATCCACGGCATCAGATGACATTCCATTATCTGACCTCGTCTGCCAGATATACACATCCTTATCCCGGCAGTAAGCAATCGCCACCCCTTTTATTAGGTCATCTTCGATCACCACACAGACAAACGTCTCGTCCGGGGTGTTCGTCAATCGGTCAATCAACTCCAGGTATATGTCCTCCCTGGTCTGGTTCTCCGGGACAAACCAAGGCACCAGCATCAAAGCAACCTTCGGATTTTTGGCTAACCAGAATCTCATAAGGCCATGTTATCCCTTTGCTTCTTCGTAAATTGGTCATTGTCAGTGCACTGAGCGAATAGCGTCGCAATGTCTTTATAGTGATCGGTAAGCACCTTCTGTAGTACCTTTGCAGCCTCTTTCGGATCCTCCGGAATCTTCTTGACCGGCCTGCTTATCATTGTTCCAGTTGTCAGATCTTCTTCGGACATCACACCGCCTCCATCAGTATCGGGTCCATCAAGCCATAGTTGCTGATCTGGAAGTCATCACCGTCAGCGTTGGTGAACCTGAATTGTATCCGCTTGCTTGTGTCATTGATCGGGACCGTATAGTCCAGATACTCGCTGGTCAACGCAAGCTCAGAAAACGCCGTCCAGCCGGTAGTAGTTGTCTGGAAGTTGCCGATCCGGTACGAGATTATCAGACCAGAACCTTTGGCTGTCACGAAGAAGCCGGGCCATATCTTGTTGAATCGAGGCTTTGTCAGATCGTATATCTCAGTAATGTGCCTGGCTGGAATGTCAACGGTATCATCCTCGGTCAAGTCGCTGTCGTACTGAAAAACATACCCGGAAGAGTCGCCGAGTACCAGACGCTCTTTGGTCAAAGTAACCTCAAGCAGAGAAGCGTAAGTCTCATTCCCTGCCCGTGCAGCTCGTTCGGCATAAGACTCGCCAACTACAAGAGCCTCGGCATAGGTCTCGCCGGCAACGTAGAAGCTCGAACCAATCAGGCCAACGCAACTGACTCCACCGGTAGCCCACTTGTGAGTATAGTCACGCTTCATCCATTTGCCGGTGAGCATGTCGATGGCATAGGCTTGGGTAACGTAAGTCTTGCCGTTCGGAACGATGAATATCCAAAGCCGTGAGTCCTCAGCTCCCATCTGTATCCAACTCCGCTTAGCATACGCCGGATCAAGGTCTCTGCGAAGATAGGCATCAATGTTCTTGGATATTCGCTGGATGTTCGATCCGCCAGAATATGCGTAAACATTGTAATCGTTGCCAACAAAGTAATGGACATTGTTCTTGGAATAAAGAAGGTGGGGGGTTAATAGACCCAGGTCAGGCATTTCAGTATCGGGCTCGAATACTCTTGTCCCGCCAACATGGGTAAGGGACCATATAGAATTATTCTGGTATTGAATCCACTGCGTTCCGAGCAAAGCCCCCCATACGTTATGTCCTCCGGTATCCAGCAGGTCAATATAACCAGACCCCGTCCCTTTCCATATCTCAAGTTTGCCAGCTTGCGGCCATCGGATACGCTGATTGTTGTTGACCATATTGTCAGAGGCGTCAGACTCCTTGGGATTTATTAAGAGCAGTCGATTGAAGAACGCACCAACTTGTAAGGCGTGATGCGTTGTATAACTGCTGCCGACTGTGTGGTAATCATCCGCGCCCACCAGATCAGCGAAATCAACCTCGTACTTGCCGGCCCACCTCTGGGCCGGCAAGTCATTACCCGGACAGATAACGACGTGATGGTACCACGCGTCACCACTTCCATTCAATAACAGCCCATCTGTATGCAGGACAGAGGCGATACTCACCGGGGAATCAATACTACCACCGAAATCGACAGCCGTGGTTGCGTAGCTCTGTGTTTTTTCGTCCCATGCGGCCCCATTCTGATTATAGTCGTAAAGCTTGTTCTTGGTAACGGCGAGGAAGTGCTGTGTCTTATCAAGCTCAGAGAAGAAGCCCAACTTCAAAACATCATTACCGCTGTCAAGCTGAGTACCAACCTTGCCGAAACCAAAGGGCGTCTTGATTGTTCCGCGAGAGTATAACACGTTCTGGCTGCCATCGGCGGCTGAACCTCTCGGCAGTTCGGCAGCGTCCTTTATTGAAGCATCGAAGCCCTGATCCACTTGTCTTATTAGAATGTCAGGCATTATTTTATTGTGCTCCAAACGCTACGATATTAAAAGCAGTAACATCGGCAGCAGCATTGTCAGTACTTTCAAATAAAATTGTAACTGTTCCGGCATCCTGCGCTGTTATCATGGGTGTTCTGTGTGTTGCTCCTGTTGGTGTAACAAGGACTGCGTAATTTACACTTCCGAAATCAGTAGCCCAAGTTACTGTATATATTCCAGTACCGTCATTTGATACGCTTGTTATATTTGACCCCGCCGTTATCGTTGTAGGGTGCGTAATAAATCCCCAACCTTTAGCAACAAAAGCACTGGCTGGTATTGAAGCATCTACATAAGCCTTAATGCTCTCTGCGCTAGCGACAACAGTTGCGGTTGCAGTTGCTCCCATAGCGTTATCATCGATAAAACCGCCATTTGTAGTTTCGTAAGAAGTAGGATCGATATTACCGGCTACGTCAAGTGTCCCCGCAACCACCGTATTCCCCGTTGCACCTGCCACAGTGAACTTGTCAGTGTTTATCAATATATCTGAAGTAGCAGATCCCACCAGATCGTCACCTGCACCAAGCGTAATATCATCGTTGGAAAGTATGCCTGCCGTGAATGTTGCAAGTCCTGTGACGCCCAGGGTACCAGCAAACTGTCGATTCGCGGCAAGCAACACCGCTATGATCTCTGTGGATATAGGCGTCCATGTTCCCGTACTTACATGGTTCGTCAAAACATTAAATTGATTGTCAATAGTAGCGTTTGAGTCAAACCAGAAACTTCCCAAGTCGCCAGTGTCCCATGCAGTACCATCAATCTGGGTAGTCGGCGCTGCGTCTTGGAAGAACGCCCTGGCCGACCCCTGCAGGTGGACACCACCGGCAGACGTAGTTGCAAGAGTCTCATGTTCCTTGTTTATGCGAAGTGCCACACCCTTACGAAGATCATATATCTCCTTGTAAGTGTTGCCGACCAACGCCTCATCGTTCGGGGACGTGACAACCCAAACGGTACCATCCCAAGGATCATGGGTTGTGGCAGCACCTAAACAGAAAACTACGGCAACAAACAGTATTAGCATTTTTATTGACTTTTTAATTTTCACCGTAAAGCTCCTTAAATGACATATCTTTTACGTCAGAATAAGAAGCGTCTGGCCTTCTCATCCACGCCTTAAGCATTAGCAACCGGCTCTTAGTCACAGAGCTAGTGTCTTTCAAAAGAAACAAATCCCCGTGCCTGTCATTCCACCTTTCAGGAATTTGGTTTCTTTCCAGTTCTCTCCAATCTTCTCCGAGCGACCATGTCCTGCATTTGTCTATTCTTGAATCCGGAGGAGGATCACAGTAATAGGATATTGCCAAAGCAATAAGCAAAACAAAAATTACCAGATAAGCCCATTTGGTTTTCATGATCATTCTCCATACAATTCTTCAATTAACATTTCCTGGTAATCCGCATACTCACCCAGCCATTGATTGAACAACGCCCGGGTCTTGAGGGCCTTGCTCTCGAACCTCGGTACCGACAATGCAATCTCATCGTATATCTCAGCCAGAGCGAAGAGGATCAGCCCCTTGTCAGAATTAGGAAGCACAGACGCAACGGTATCATTAAGCAAGGCAGTCGCCCAAGCGGTATAGTCGATCCTGTACCTCAGCCCTTGGTAATCCCTGCTCACCGGGGAACTGAGAAGAATGTCACTGCCCTGCCTTGTGTACTCCAGTGGTTCAGCTGGTGGCATCTCGGCAACTGGTATGTATCGTCTCCGGAAGTCGGAAAGCTCCCGGTACTTCAACCCCCGCTGGTTTGTCGAAGATTCGTTCAGTATCCAGACCCCACCAATATGGGCCGGGTCCAGTGTACTGATGTCGATCTTCGCCTTCGCTGCCGACTTGGCAATCGTTCCGAATGTCGCACCGATACCATCATCCGCATCGAGATTCGAGAAGTAGGTAACATCGTTAGTGGCAACGGACAATATCTCGAAAGTACCATTGAAGCTGGTATCGTTATTGACATCGACAACAGAGGCGATGTCACCCACCTCAAGGCCATGTCCTGCTGCCGTAAGCGTCACAATACCCGTCGAGGCCCTAACAGCCACAGTGACGGCAATCGCGGTGGTGACCCACCTGTCAATCCGGTAGGTGGTAGCATCACTGCTGTCGAGACCGACGATCCTCGGTGACTTCCGGACAATGTGTATCTGAGCCTCGTTCAGTGCGGCAAGCACGAAGGCTTCGGTAATCAGGACAGTGTCGTTCTGCCTCGCACACCTGAGCCTGATCGTGGTGATCAGAGCAGCTCCGGTAGAATTAACCATTCTTCAACTCTTTCAAAACTATATGGTGAACCATTTTCATATTAGCATGTCCCTGCAGGCCCATGCACGTCGAACAAGGATATTGAGTTTCTGGTATCAAGACGCCCTGATACATTTCAAAAATCCTTCCAGGCTTATCGTCCATCTTGCCAAGCAATAATTCTTTATGCGGAGGGTAATCGCTTCGCATGTTGCAACATGGAACTGCCCATCCGTTGTAATTGATGCCGAACATCGTCAGTGTTTCGTAACAAGTAGCCGTTCTTACTACTGGTTTCCTGACATTTACATCACAACGGTTCTTACCAACTTTGTGAAAATCCTTGGAATAAGCGATAACTACCATGTTGCCAACCAAAGCAAACCAGATCCCCTCAGCCCTTTCGTTAAACTCGATCCCAGGCAACTTCGCCTTTAGGAACATCATCTTTTGCAAAATAGCATCTTTTGTATATTCCTCATCCTTGCCAAAGTATAGCTGGCACTTGAGATGGTCAAGCCCGGCGTCTGCCGCTTCCTTAACTATCTCTGTTGTCAAATAATCAGTATTGGTATTGCTAAACAACATTGCATTCGGCAACTTGTCTCTGGCATCACGAAACATGCGAATCGTTGCAGTCGCTTCACTGAAAGGCTCACACCATCCAGCAAAGCCGATACATTCTGAATAATCAATGCTCCGGAGATCTTCCAAGACTTGTGCGTATATCTTTTCGTCAAAGAACTTGACCGGTCCTGTTCGGTCTATAAAGTTGTTCGGACAGAACCAACACTTCCGGTTACAGTAGGAATGTGGTTCAAACTCAAACATCCTTATATTGGCTTTGAATCGTTCCTTGTTTGTCATAATCCTTCTTCCTTCCTACTTCAAAGCGCTCTCGGTAACCATTCTTTTTCGTGACGGTGCTTTGTCACCGGGTTTTACAGTCGTCCTGTCTATTTTCATATTGCAATAAGGACAATTGTAAGTAGCTTCCTGCTCGCCCCAGAAGATATTTCTGCAACACGGACACGACCACCGGAAATCACCTTCCTGCTTCTCAAGATGGATGTTGCCACCTTTGAAATACTTAGCTTCTTTCGGCCAGGTCATAGGTGAAGTGTTCTCAATCTCTTTACCCGCAAGGTGTTCGTGGACAAAACCAGCAGCTCGCTCGCAAGCCTTACCGTCGATCGGACCGTATAGATGGTCCTGCAACTGATTAAAAGCGTCTTCGTTGATATTAGATCGCCCAAGAGTGACCCTGTTGAGATTAAACTCCAACTCTGGATAAGTGCTAAGCATCGGACTTACCTTGGAGAGCAACGGATCCGGATTGACATTGCAGAAGTTAAACGACGGCACACCAAGCAGGTGAGCCTCGATAGCCAGTGTTGATCCGCTATGCACAAGAATGTCAATGCTTCTCAATACTTCAGAGGATGAAGCATCGTCCTTGTGTATCTTGACACATGAAGGAACTTTGTCAGCATATACCGAAGCAGACTCACCGGGACGGACCTTCAGCTCAAAATCATACTCGTCTGAATAATCCGCGACAAGGTTGGCAATAGCGTCCAACCACGCCACCCTTGCATCACTGTGTATCTTCTGGAGCTCTGTATGGTAACTTGAACCTTCAGGCAAACCAGTCTCGCAATAACCAGGCCGGCAATCAGCGGTCGAGAAGCCCGTGGCGAAGAGAATTGTTTTCTTCCGATCAAGATAGACGTTTGTGTCCTCCTGGAAGTACGGATCAAAAGCAAACGCACCACAAGCCTTAACCCTATGTGCCATCATGTGTCCATGTCCTGCAATTATCTGCCCAAACTCTCGACCCCACACCAACTCAAGGTCAACGTAGGGACCATAATCCCAGTTACCGAGATGAAGTTTTTTGCGGTTGTCGTCAAGGTCTTTGAATTGTTCCCATCCCATACCAGCTTCACCGCGCCGGACAATAACCTCGATCCCCCACTCCTTGCACTTCTTAATAGTGTCCATCTTGTACTCGCCGCCGACCATTGGAACAATCACTGCGTCCGGCTTCTCGTAACAGATAGACTCTCTTGCTGCATGGATGTAACTACGGATCACAACATCGTGTCCGTATTTCCTCAACTCCACTGCCAGCATGTTATCAATGCACTTGTCCCTTTGTTCCGTCAGTGTGCAGATTGCGATCTTCATTTTGTAGCTCCTTCTTCTAAAAGTCTTGGATTGACCTTTCCGCGGGTTCTCCAGTCTTTAGAACCATCAAGCGGACTGCTTCCGTCATAGAAGAAGGTTCCAGGAAACGGCTGAAACTTATAGTTACCAGAAACACACAACACCTGATTATTCTTTTTCTTGAACAACCCTGTGAGCTGCCTATCCGTTACGGTCTCACCCGGCAAATACTGGATAAAAGAAGCACATACATTCAGGCCAACCTCTACACATATATCTATACACCTCTGATGATCCGCTACTGTTTCCTGCTTATTGATCATCTTGAGCATCCTGTCACTACCAGACTCAGCTCCGAACCGAACAGACCTGAATCCCATAGCCTTCATCTTCCTGGCTATGTCAATAGTCATACTCCTTGACCTAACAAAACCTTTCAGCTCGAATCTCTTGTTCAGACCGTTCATCATCCATTCTTCGTATATCTTGTTGAACCGTTGCAGGTTGACAATGAACAGATCGTCCATGATGTATAGGACGTGAGAATCAGGGTATCTCCTACTGACAAAGTCAACCTCGTTCAGAAAATACTCAGCCGAGTGCCACCTGGTCTTGCCCCAGTAGTTCTGAGACGAACAGAAGTGACAGTTGAACGGACAACCCCTACTTGTCAATATCGGGACCTCTTCACCGCACCTCCCCCTTTCCGGAAAACAGAGAGTGTCGAGATTCTTGATATTCTCAAATTGTACAAGACGTTGTGTATTACCGTCCATTATGGACTGCAATGCCTTTTCGCCTTCGCCATTGATTATGTGCTTGAACGGATAATCCGCCAGGCCATCCCACATAGTCCCCTGTCCGCCGATAGCGACGGGAATATCGGTAGAGGTGACAATGTCAACCGCTTCTTTAAGACCGCCCACAGTGGAACTCAGGCCGATTAAATCGCAATCCTTGAGATCCTTCCTGTTGTTGACGATTGTAATGTCACCCGAACAGTTCGACTTCAGGTAACCCAGGCCAAGCGGATACTCGCTTATCGGCTCCTCACCACCAGTCATATAGAGCTTAACCTTCATCAGCGATCGCTCCTCTCTTGCCAAAAAAAAGAGGAGCAAAGGTCTGCACATAACCATCGGGGAGGGGACGGACATCCGAGAACGTCTTTTGTGATCTCATCATAGGACCATCCTCCTTTGCGATTCGCTCGAAGTTCCGGAGCAGTTGCCATGAATAGTCGGGGCAATTCTCTGTGAGCTGCTCCAGCCACCAACCAGGAGTCTTGACCGTGAGATGAAGTGGCGGTTCCCCGGAACACGACACCTTGATAATAATACCATCGTTGCTTATTCGTGCCATCTCTTGTAAAGCAGGGGCAACGTGTTCTTCCTTCAAGTGCTCCAGCACATCGAAACATAGACAGTAGTCGAACTTCTTGTCATCAAAGGGATAAGGAACTTCTGCTAAATCATGTTTTGCGAAGCAATACCACGACCTATCGTAAACCACTTTGTTGTCAAATATGTCCATTCCAGCAACTTGGAAGCCCAGACTCCGTAAAAAGTCACAGAGCTTTCCATTGCCACAGCCCACCTCGATTATGGTCATAGGCTTATCCGTCCACGGATCATGGACCACACCCCTCTTGTCTCGTAACAAATGAAGCCAGTCACAAACAACTGCTAACCCCTGGTTCTTGTGCCTATACCCTATATGCGAGACGTGCATTGTGTTATACAAAGTTTGGGCCGTGTACGGCTGCCCCCTTTTTTGGATTTCCTTCATAATATCCATCTTCATAATTCATAACTCCTTCTTCTTTTGTGAAAAATCTCCACAGAGCCGACCCACGAGGCCGGACTCCGTGAAGAAGGA
>Ga0307928_10000310_pt1 | contig 36484 bp, 38 predicted proteins | sample AceLakmetagen232_FD_201815 | JGI IMG/M metagenome (GOLD analysis project Ga0307928, IMG submission 201815) | Saline water microbial communities from Ace Lake, Antarctica - #232 | ecosystem: Environmental > Aquatic > Non-marine Saline and Alkaline > Saline | place: Antarctica: Ace Lake... | reverse complement strand
GGGAGCACTATTCCTTGTTGGAGTCTTGTGGGTTCTTTTCGGATACTCGATGACATTTGGAACCAGCATGGGTGGGTTGTTAGGTGATCCAACCGAGTTCTTTGGCCTAGAGTCTTTAATGGCTGACGACCCGGAAGCGACTCTTCCCATTATGGCTTTTGTCGCGTTTCAAGGGATGTTTGCCTGCCTCACGGTGGGTCTGATTGCGGGAGCAATACCCGAGAGAACCAAATTCAACGGATGGCTTGTTTTTGGTGGGATTTGGGCCATTTTGGTGTACTTCCCGGTTGCGCACTGGGTCTGGGCCAGCGGCGGGTGGATTTTCGAGATGGGTGTAATCGACTTTGCCGGTGGAACTGCAGTTCACATCAACGCTGGTGCAGCCGCACTTGCCCTTGCGATCGTGATTGGGAAACGAACCGGTTGGCCCAAAACTCCTATGCGTCCTCACAACTTGACGTTGGTCATGATCGGAGCTGGCTTGCTGTGGTTTGGCTGGTTCGGGTTTAACGCGGGCTCTGCCTTGGCGGCCGATAATACTTCCGCCGTAGTTTTCCTCAACACCTTCGCCGCCACTTGTGCAGCTGCAATTGGTTGGTTGGTAGTCGAGAAGCTACGTGATGGTCACATAACGACGCTGGGGGCTGCCTCTGGAATTGTCGCTGGACTCGTTGCAATTACTCCCGCATGTTCAGCCGTGAGCCCTATCGGGGCATTGATCGTAGGCATACTCGCGGGCGTCATTTGTGCGCTCGCCGTTGGACTGAAGTACCGATTCGGGTACGACGACTCACTTGACGTGGTCGGAGTGCACCTTGTCGGCGGACTGTTGGGCACCCTGTTAATCGGATTCCTTGCTACGGACTTGGCACCGGCCGGTGTCAATGGTTTGCTGTACGGGGGTGGCGGTGAACAACTGGGGAAACAGGCAATCGGAGCCTTCAGTGTCATGGGCTACTCGTTCGTGGTCGCGCTGATTATCGGCTTGATTCTCAGGGCTGCCGGTATTATGAGAGTCTCTCGTGACGAGGAACTCTCAGGAATTGACCTAGCCGAACATGCGGAGTCAGCCTACGAGTTCGGGGAGACAGGCGGAGGCGGACACTTTGCTGGAATTGGCGCAGGCGCAGCACGACGTGATCGAGAGGAAATCTGATGAAACTGGTAACCGCAATTATTAAACCTTTTAAGCTCGAAGACGTCAAAACAGCCCTTGAGGCAATTGGTGTCAAGGGAATGACAGTCTCGGAGAGCTCAGGCTTCGGGCGACAAGGTGGCCACACGGAGGTATACCGTGGCGCCGAGTACACCGTCGATCTTGTTCCCAAGGTGCGACTCGAAGTGCTGATTGACTCCGATCGATTGGAGGAGGTACTCGACACGATTACGGCGGCTGCTCACACAGGTAAAATCGGTGATGGAAAAGTGTGGGTTACCCCAATTGAAGAAGTAATCAGGGTCCGAACTGGCGAGCGCGGCGTTGATGCGCTCTAGATATGACGCTCTCTAGATAAGGAAAAACATTACGCAAGACGAGGATCTCGACAGATGGCGCTCTGGGCATTTGGGCTCAGAGCGCCGTCTCGCCTTGAGTCATTCCCGAGATACGTGGCTTGATGGACTATTTGCCCAAGCAATTTCTGGGAGTGGTTCTGATCCCAAGAATTTTGCATTAATTGCGGTGGGTAGCTATGGCAGGGAGGAACCCAGTCTTCAGAGCGACCTTGACCTTGTTGTGATTCACAAGGAAGGGGTTCTTCCAGACTCAGTCGCAGAGAAACTGTGGTATCCGATCTGGGATGCCTCGGTCCATCTTGATCACAGCGTTCGAACAGTTAAATCCGCACGTGAGGTGGCTAGTACCGATATCAAAGCTTTTACCGGTCTGCTGGACGCGCGGTATATAGCGGGGAATGAAGAACTATTCCAGGAGGTCCGAAATTCTATTCATCGCGATTGGAGGTCTCAGGCTAAAAATGCCCTCCCGCAACTCTTCGAGATTGTTGCTGACCGTAGGAAGAACCACGGTGAGCTATTTCAATTGTTGGAACCCAACATTAAAGAGTCGTACGGTGGGTTGCGTGATGCCGCTGTTTTGAGTCACTTGGGAGCTACGTGGCTGGTCGACATTCCACACACGGATTGGCAAAGCGCTAAATCATTTCTCCTTGACGTGCGAGACGCAATGTCAGACTCAGGACCCGGTGATCGACTTCGCATGCAGTCGCAGTCTGCGGTGGCGACGGCTTTGGGTGTGGAAAGCCCCGAAGCGCTTCTCAGGGAGGTCTATTTGGCTGGGCGGAAAATCGCGTATGCCAATGAAGTGACTTGGTACCGGATCAACCAATTGCGCAATTCCCAAGAAAAAAGTCGAGCACCTTTGGCGCAAGGTGTAATTGATCTGGGTAACGAAGTCACTTTTGCTCGAAATGCCGATCCCAAAAAGGATCCAGGATTGCTTATTCGACTAGCCAGCATTTCGGCAATGGCACAGAAGCCCATGGCACCGGCTCTTCTAGAATCAGCCACGCCGATTCCAACACCGTGGAGTCGGGAAGTTCGCGAGTCATTTGTTTCTTTACTTGGTTCTGATTCGGGTTTACTCGCAACGTGGGAGTCGCTTGAACAATACGGAATCATTGAAGCGTGGTTTCCTGAATGGACGCGAGTGCGCTCAGCCCCACAGTTCAATGCCCTTCATGAATTTACGGTGGATCGTCACCTACTCGAGTGTGTGATTCAGGCGAAGGGATTGGTTCGCTCAGTCGACCGACCAGACCTGCTGCTCGTCGCCGCGCTCCTTCACGACATCGGAAAATGTCAGGGTGGGGATCACAGCGATATCGGTGCGCGCATGACAGAGGTAATCGCGCCGCGCATGGGTTTTGACTCCAAGGAAACGAAGTTGTTATCTCGATTGGTCTTGCTGCATCTCTTCCTCCCTGAAATCGCAACTAAGCGAGATTTAGATGACCCAGAGGTGATCGCAGCGGTAGCGCTGACAGTGAAGGACGCCTACACACTTGACTTGCTCCTGGCTTTGAGTTTGGCCGACGGGCGGGCAACCGGTCCTTCACTTCGCTCCAAGTGGCGCGAGGGCCTCATGACCGATTTAGCTCATAGGGTGCGACGGTATTTTGAAGGAACGGTGCATCCCATCTTGCCCTCCTCCTTGACACCTGCTCAAGTGCTGGCGTCAGAGGCGCCAGGTTTGTTCCTTGACGTCAGCCGTGAAAATGTTGGCTACCGTGTCACCGTCGGAGCGCCCGACCAAATTGGACTTATGGCAAAAGTCGCAGGTGTCCTTGCATTGAATCGACTTGAGGTTCGCGCGGCGAAGATAACTACGGTGGGGGATCGAGCTGTCCAGCAATGGTTGATTCGACCACTTTTCGGAGAACCACCAGCCCAAGCGGCTTTGCTCACTGACCTGTCTCGCACGCTTGCGGGTTACTTTGACTTGGCTGGCGCGCTGGATAAACGAAGTGCGAATAATGCGAAGAAGCATGCTGGAATGAACCCGACTCGCCCCTACATTGGGATTGATCGAGTGTCAGATTCGCAAGTCGTGTTAGAAGTCCGAGCTTCTGATTCCCCCGCTTTGTTATATCGAATTGCTACGTGCATTTCCCGAGTTGGAGTTCAAGTGACCGGGGCGAAGATTTCAACCCTGGGGGTGGACACGGTTGATGTGTTCTTTATTAGAGAAGGAAATGGGAAGGAACTAACCAAGGCCAGTGCAAAATCCCTGATTTACGCGATCGAGAGTGAACTTACGCCAACACCAGCGCACTCGCCCGTTACCCTAGAGTAATTATTGATCCTTAATGGATTGCGCCAGAGTTGAAGGAGCCAGTTTTGTTTGCAACGTTGTCAGATCGGCTAGGGGCCACTTTTAAGGGCCTCAAGGGCAAAGGTCGACTCAGTGAATCCGATATTGATGCAACGGTGAAAGAGATTAGAACGGCACTGCTCGAGGCCGATGTCGCCCTCCCGGTGGTTCAGGCATTTTGTGCCGACGTGAAAACCCGAGCGCTTTCTGCTGAAGTCACGGGAGCGCTCAACCCAGCCCAACAGGTAATCAAGATTGTCAACGAAGAATTGATTGCGATTCTCGGTGGGGAAACTCGGCCACTCGTCCTTGCCAAAACAGGTCCGACCGTCATCCTGCTTACTGGTCTTCAAGGTGCAGGTAAGACCACTCTGGCCGGCAAGCTTGCAAAGCATTTGACAAGTCAAGGCCACACACCGGTTTTGGTTGCTGCAGATTTGCAGCGACCCAATGCAGTTGACCAACTTAAGGTCGTAGGAGAGCGGGCAGGTGTCCCCACGTTCGCCCCAGAACCAGGCAACGGCGTTGGGGATCCAGTAGCAGTCGCTCGAGCCGGCAAGCAGTTCGCCATTGACAAATTGCACGACGTAGTGATTGTGGACACCGCTGGCCGGCTAGCAATAGACAGCAACCTCATGACCGAACTGGCAGGTGTTCGTGAAGCGGTTCAACCTGAAAACGTCCTGTTTGTGGTCGACGCAATGATTGGTCAAGACGCGGTGAATACGGCGCTTGAATTTGAGCGCCAAGTTGGTTTCGACGCCGTTGTTCTTACGAAACTTGATGGTGATGCACGCGGTGGCGCGGCTTTATCGATCGTCTCAGTTGTCGGGCGCCCGATCATGTTCGGATCAACGGGCGAAAAGATTCAAGACTTTGAAGTTTTCCATCCAGACCGCATGGCTTCTCGAATCCTTGACATGGGCGACCTCATGTCACTGATTGAACAGGCGGAGCGAGCATTTGATGCCGAAAGTGCCGAGCGTTTCTCAGCAAAAGTTGCCCAAGGCGAAGACTTCACCCTCGACGACTTTCTGGAACAGATGCAGGCAGTTAAGAAAATGGGTTCGATCGGCAAACTCATGGGCATGCTTCCAGGCATGGGGGACATGAAGGCCCAACTCGACCAAGTAGACGAACGTGAACTTGACCGGGTTGCCGCGATCATTCAATCAATGACCCCCACCGAGCGCAATGACCCGAAAATTTTGAATGGATCACGGCGGTCCCGTATAGCTGCAGGTTCAGGTACCAAGGTCGCGGACGTGAACAACCTCATTGAGCGGTTCGCCCAAGCCCAGAAAATGATGAAACAGATGGGCAAGGGCGGCATGCCGGGAATGCCGGGAATGGCTGGTATGCCCGGGATGGGTGGGGGAAAGAAGTCGAAAGGGAAGCAGCCCAAAAGCCAGAAGGCAGCAAAGGGTGCAAAGGGAAGAAGTGGGAATCCGGCAAAACGTGCTGGTGTAGGCGCGGTTGATCAAGATCCACTGTCACCGCCAGATTTGGGCTCACTCCCGCCTGAACTCAAAAAACTACTGCAATAGACCGGGTCGGAGCCGCAAGCAATTGAGTGTCGGGTAGCATTATGACGCTATTACGCACGGTTGGTCCCTCTCAACCAACTTTGAGTAAATCCGCAGGAACCGACTGAGTTACATGTCCCCACGTGTGGCACTTTCGGATCACCCATTCATTTAGAGGAGAAAAGCCCACCGTGGCCGTAAAAATCAAGCTTAAAAGAGTCGGAAAGATTCACGCCCCCCAGTACCGGATTGTGGTTGCAGATTCACGCACCGCTCGTAACGGTCGGGCAATAGAAGAAATCGGCATTTATCAGCCGGTCTCAAACCCCAGCATCATGCAGGTCAAGTCTGACCGCGCCCAGTATTGGCTGAGCGTTGGCGCTCAGCCGACTTCCGCCGTTGAAGCGATTCTTAAGGTGACCGGTGACTGGCAGAAGTTCAAGGGTCTTCCAGGCGCTGAAGGAACACTCCAGGTTGCACCACCCAAGGTAAGCAAAGTTTTGGCCTACGAAGCCGCAGTGACTGAGGCAGCAAATGCGCCCAAGACAACTAAGCCCAAGAAGCTTGAAGTCAAAGAAGAAGGCGTAGTCAAGGAAGCTGTAGACGCGGTTGTTGACGTTGTTGAAACCGTAGCCGAGAAAGTTGAAGAGGCCGTTGAAGCTGTTGCACATGCCGCAGAGCACGTTGCTGAGGCAATCGAGGAAAAGGTTGAAGAGCTCATTCACCAGGATTCCAAGAGCGAAGAGGCACCCAAGGAAGAAACTTCCTAATGCTTGAAGACGCTTTGGCCCACCTCGTTCGTGGAATTGTGGACAATCCCGACGACGTCAGCGTGACATCTCGCGCTGACCGTCGAGGAAAGTCAGGCAAGTCACTTGACGTGCGAGTGAATCCAGCTGACATGGGTCGCGTGATCGGTCGATCGGGCCGCACTGCAACTGCGCTGCGCACGGTAGTAACGGCAATCAACGAAGGTCGCGGAGTTCGAATCGACTTCCTCGACGCTGCCGAGCGCTAACCACGTGCAGGTAACGGTTGGCCGAATTGGCAAACCACACGGGATTCGCGGCGAGGTCACCATTGAGGTTCGCACCGATGAACCCGAGCTTCGGTTCGCACCCGGAACAACGCTACGTCGAGAAAATGGCTCGGATCTAATTGTTTCGAGTTTCCACTGGCATAGCGGTCGGTTGCTACTAAAGTTTTTGGGAATTGACACGCGCAATGACGCTGAAGAATTACGAAATAGCAGTTTGATCGTTGATCGCCCCGATGCTGAAGTTCCCACGCAGAGCGGCGAGTACTACGACTCGAATCTAAAGGGCTGTGAGGTCCAAACTCTTTCTGGTGAAGAGGTTGGAATTGTGACGGAGGTGTTGCACCTTCCAAGTCAAGAGATGCTTGTTGTTGTTAAGGACTCAGCAGAGTTCTTGATCCCATTTGTCGAGTCAATTGTGCCCACGATTGATATCGACAAAAAATTGATTGTGATTGACCCACCGGAGGGCCTACTCGCACAGGACGCACCAAGTGAATATTGATGTTGTTTCACTCTTTCCAACATATTTAGACCCACTCAAACTCTCGTTATTGGGCAAGGCTCAGGATGTTGGAATCCTTGAGGTCAGCGTTCACAACCTGCGTGATTGGGCGACCGATCAGCACAAGAGTGTTGACGACACCCCTTATGGCGGCGGGCCCGGCATGGTCATGTCCCCGGTCGTGTGGGGGAGCGCCCTTGACTCAATCCGTGAAAAGTCGAATCACAATCCAGTGCTTGTAATTCCCACCCCCTCGGGTCAGCCATTCGACCAGATTCTCGCTCAAAGTTTTTCCCGCGAGTCACACTTGGTTTTCGCGTGCGGTCGCTATGAGGGGATTGATTCCCGAGTCGCACGGCACTATGGCGATAGTGATCAGTGGCGGGAAGTAATAGAAGTCAGCATTGGTGACTACGTACTAGCCGGCGGCGAAGTCGCAGCCTTGGTAATTATCGAGGCAATCGCCCGCTTGATTCCCGGGGTATTGGGAAACCCACAAAGTGTTGTTGACGACTCTTTCTCGCGTGTCGACTCTTTGATTGAGGGCCCGGTCTTCACCAAGCCGCTGCTTTGGCGCGGACTCGAAGTCCCAGAAGTGCTTCGAAGTGGTAACCACGGACTCATTGATGCATGGAGACGTGAGCAGTCACGGGCGCGTACCCAGGAATTTCGACCCGATTTACTCCCGAGTGAGGCAGACTCCAAGCCCTAGGGCTACGGGGTTGGCGCCCCGAGCGCGACGTATGGCAGACTCTGACGGCTAGGCGCACCGGAAATCTGCCATAGGGGATCCGGGTAAGCCAGCAATCATTAGAAAAATAACACCGCACATGACCTATGGCGTGGGCAGGAAGAAGCAGACATGAAGACGCTTGACGCAGTAGATGCAAGTTCATTCCGCGACGACATCCCGGCATTTCGTGCTGGTGACAATCTCAAGGTGTTCGTGAAGGTCGTTGAGGGAAATAAGACCCGAGTCCAGATGTTCCAAGGCGTTGTCATTGGCCGTCACGGATCAGGCCTGGGTGAGACATTCACCGTTCGTAAAGTTTCCTACGGCGTTGGAGTTGAGCGCAAATTTCCCGTGCACACTCCGATTATTGAAAAAATTGAAGTAGCTAGTCGCGGCGACGTGCGCCGAGCCAAGCTTTATTACCTCCGTGGGCTCAAGGGTAAGAAGGCAAAGATTCGTGAGTTGCGTGAAACTCCGAAAGAGGCTCCAAAAGCCACCAGCTAAGTGTGAACTACCGGTGATTTAGCATCGATGAAGTATTTTCTGGGCGCCATAGCAGGACTTATCCTGCTATGGCTTTTCAGTGTGTTCATCGTTCAACCATTTGCGATTCCCAGCAACTCAATGGAGCCTGCACTATCAACGGGAGATCGAATCCTGGTGAACAAAACGGCTTACCGGTCGCGACCGATCTCTCGCGGTGATGTCGTTGTTTTTGACGGCGTCGACAGTTTCAGTCGGCAATCAGGTGAATTCGTGAAACGTGTCATTGGAATTGCAGGAGACCGAGTGGTGTGCTGCACCGACTCTGGGAATCTCAGCGTCAACGGTAGTGAAATCCAAGAGGATTCGTATCTCTTCCCCGGGGATTCGCCTAGCGAAATTGAATTTGATGCCCTCGTCCCGGCTGGAAAAATATGGGTTCTCGGTGATCATCGATCAGAGTCGGCAGACTCGCGCTCCCACCTTGGGGATCCGGGAGGTGGCTTTGTATTAGAGTCTAAGGTTGTAGGACAAGCACAGTTTGTAATCTGGCCACCATCTCGGTGGCAGCGGCTTGACTCGCACACATTCAAGGAGTTGAACTAGTGGCAGTTTCCGCGCATGACGATTCACCGACGAGCGCTTCTGGGGATCGAGCGGCCACCGTCAAGTCGAAAAAGAAAAGTTCATTCCTTCGTAGTGCGATCGAATTCGTGATCGTGGTTGCGGTTGCACTCGCTTTGGCCGCAGGGATTCGCACTTTCATTGTTCAACCTTTCTACGTTCCCAGCGGCTCAATGGAACAAACACTTCAAATCGACGACCGCGTTATCGCGTCCAAGATCACAACGTCAATCTCAGGGGTACAACGTGGTGAAATCATGGTGTTTAAAGATCCAGGGAATTGGTTGCCAGTCGTTGAAAGAAATATTGAAGGGTGGCGCGGCCTTGTCGCATCAGCTGCCACTTTTGTTGGGCTCCTGCCCAGTGACTCCGGTGACGACTTAGTGAAAAGGGTGATCGGGATCGAGGGTGACCGGGTCGCATGTTGCAATGAAGGTGGCCAGATAGTTCTCAATGGTGTGGCGCTGGACGAAACCGCGTATATCGATGGACCAACGGATCAAATCCTGTTTGACGTTACAGTGCCTAAGAATGGTTTTTTTGTCATGGGGGATAACCGCGGAAACTCGGCGGACTCGCGCTTTCATCTTGAACAGAACGACGGTGCGGTACCCGTTGAAAATGCAGTGGGGCGGGTATTCACTGTTGTGTGGCCGTTGTCCCGACTCACCATTGAAACTATCCCGGAGCTATTTGGCAATCCTGCGATTGCCGCGGGCAATGAATTCGGTAAGTGAGCGTACGTCCGTCACTCAGGCTTGAAAGATCCCTGCTGCGCGCAGGTCACAATTATGTGGGTGGAATTGACGAAGTAGGCCGCGGGCCGTTGGCAGGACCAATTGTGGTGGGACTCGTTGTTGTCAGTGCCGAAACTCCCGCAGCGCCGCAGGGAGTACGTGACTCCAAAGCCACGAAGAGGGTAGAGCGTCCAAACTTGGTAACTCTGATCAATGAATGGGCCTGGTCCACCACAGCCAGTGTTGACGCGCAATTCATTGATACTTTCGGGTTAACCGCGGCGCTGCGTGAATGCGTCACTATTGCGATTCGCAGTGCAGTGGCAGCAGGAATGGAGCCGAGTGCATTAATTCTCGATGGAAATTTCAACTACTGTGATCCGACACTGGACGCGGATGTGGTGTTGCGCAAGAAAGCGGATCAGTATTCTTCCAGTGTTGCGGCGGCGAGTGTTGTGGCTAAATTTGAGCGGGATGAATTCATGTGTGAGCGGGCAATTAAATTTCCGGGGTACGGCTGGGAGCGAAATAGTGGGTATGGAACCCAGGAACACCTCTATGCGATCAGGTCATTGGGTCTCACCCCGCTACACAGGCGAAGTTTTTGCCACTGAGTATTTGTCCACAGGTTAAGTTTTGGGTATTCCATTGAACCCTTGATTGGGCGAGGCTCTGAGTATGAAACCAAAAGATGCACTTGGTAAATATGGTGAAGAATTAGCAACACGCTATTTGTCAAAAAATGGCATGGTGATCCTTGAACGGAATTGGCGCTGCGACATCGGTGAACTTGACGTTATTGCCAGAGACAAGGACGACCTGGTGATCTGCGAAGTAAAGACCAGGCGGTCAACAGTGTTTGGTGAACCTATCGAGGCCGTTACACCGAGGAAAGTTCGCCGCATGCGCGGATTGGCTTTGCGTTGGCTGGAGACCAAGTCCGTGAGTCCACGGGGAATCAGATTCGATGTAGTCGGAGTTTTGGCACCTGTTGTCGGGCCACCAACAATCACTCACATTCGTGGAGTCTGACGTGAGTCTTGCGCGTTCATGGGGAGCTGTTGTTTCTGGAGTGTCGGGTCAGCTGGTGGAAGTTGAGGTCGACCACTCACAGGGACTTCCCACCGTTGGGCTGGTTGGCTTACCTGACACGTCCGTTGTGGAGTCAAAGCACAGGGCCAAAACTGCGATTGTGAATTCGGGTTTGAGGTGGCCCAAAGGTCGCGTCACAATCAGCCTTTCTCCGGCCGAACTACGCAAACATGGCGCCGGACTTGACCTAGCAATCGCTATGGGAGTTCTGGGAGCAACGGGACAGATCTCCACCGAGGAACTGGGAAACACAGTTTTCATTGGGGAATTGGGACTTGACGGAAGCCTGCGAAGCGTTCCGGGAGCTCTACCTTGTGTAATTGTCGCCGCGCAGTCTGGAATCAAATCCGTTGTTGTTCCCCAAGGAAACCTTGCTCAGTGTCAGATAGTTCCCAGGGCTCGCGTTGTGGCATGTGAGGACCTCAATCATGTAATTGCGTTTCTTCGGGGTGAGCGCGAGTCACTTGGTAACGCGAGCGTCGAGGCGGTGAATCTTCAGGAGCCTGCAGACCTTTCCGACATTTTAGGACAGGAAGAGGCACGTTGGGCTTTAGAAGTTGCAGCCGTGGGTGGTCACAACATGTCCATGGTCGGCTCGCCGGGGGTTGGCAAAACTATGTTGGCGCAACGGATCACTGGGATCCTGCCTCCACTCACCCAGGATCAGGTCCTTGAAGTGACTGCGATCCATGCAATCGCTGGAACTCTCCGGGACAACCAGCCAATTGGGAACCCGCCATTTGAAGCACCACACCACTGCGCGACCATGGCCGCACTCGTCGGTAGCGTCCACGGCCACAGGGTCACGCCGGGAGCGTTAACAAGAGCACACCATGGTGTCCTGTTTCTCGACGAAGCACCAGAGTTTTCCCGCAATGCTCTTGACGCGTTGCGGCAGCCACTTGAGTCAGGTCACATTTCACTTAGTCGTGCTTCTTGGAGCGGTCTCCTGCCTGCGAGGTTTCAACTGATCCTTGCAGCTAACCCCTGTCCTTGTGGAAATGCGCTGACCGACACGGTCAAAGTCTGCGATTGCACTTCGGCATCAATGCGTCGATACACAACACAGGTATCTGGCCCTTTGCGCGACCGAATTGACGTGAACGTATTGATCCCCAGTGTTCGCTCGTTACACGCGGGTGAATCCAGTCACGCCGTCCGCGAGCGTGTCATTGCGGCGCGCAATGTCGCTCGAGAAAGATTCACTCAGTTTCCATGGGAGAGAAATTCAGAAATTCCACCCGGTGCATTGCGGATACAATTCTTGCCCGAACCAGCAGGAAATGCGTTACTCAACAATTTCGTTGGTAGTTCGGGTGGATTCAGGGGAAGTCACCGCGTGCTAAGGGTCGCATGGAGTATCGCAGATCTTCAATGTCATTCCAGGCCCACAAAGTCAGATGTTGCGCTTGCAATTCATTTACGTACCTCTGAAACTGCAGTGGCAGCCTAATGGAGATTACGTCGGATGCGGATGCATTTCTGGCCTTGGCACATTTATGCGAGCCCGGAGATGAAACCATAAACAGGAGACTGGCAGCGGGAGCTTCACCCGGTGAGATTCTAGAAATGCTACTAACAAAAGGATTTCCTCAGCGAAATAATGTTGCCTTTTCTAAGAAGTATGCTCAATGTGACCTTGAAGCTGAGCGTGAGTTTGCGGAGAAGATTGGTGCGAGGATTCTGACGCGGGGGCAAGAAGGTTGGCCTACTCAACTTCATTCATTGGGTGGAGCGCAGCCGTGGGCGCTGTGGTCGATTGGTTCAATTGACTTTCGTGTAATTGCTTTGACTTCGGTAACAATCGTGGGAACCCGCGCGTGCACTCCCTACGGTGCAGGAATCGGTGCGCAATGGGCAGCGGACCTTGGAAACTGGGGGACCAGTGTCTTTTCCGGAGGTGCGATCGGTATTGATTCGAGCGCGCACAAAGGTGCCCTGAGCGTGGACGCACCAACCGTTGCTGTTTTGGCAAGCGGAGTTCACACACGTTACCCCATGAGCAATTATTTCTCAGGATCATGGAAAACGGGGCGGTCGTTAGCGAGTCACCGCCACGTGAACCAGCGCATAAAAGACGATTCATTTACCGAAACCGAATTCTTGCGGCACTGACGCGGGCAACTTGCGTGATTGAGGCGACAGATCGCAGCGGCACCAGTTCAACCGTGCGTGCTGCCAGAGAGATGAATCGAATCGTTGCAGGGGTTCCGGGATCAATTCACTCGCCAACTTCACTTGGCGTAAACAAGCTCCTCAAAGAACAGGACGTTCATGTTGTCACTAGCAGTGCAGACCTTCAGGAGTTGATCACTGGTTTCAACCCGAATGACCTGCCGTCGCGATCAGACATTGACGTAGAGGACCTTGGCCAACCACGGGCGCGTTGGAAGTCTCTCAGTGAAGGGGACTACGAAATCTGGGAGTTGCTACCTAAACGGGGTGGAATCGGATTGGACGTGCTCTGCCAGAAAACAGGACGAGCGCGACTCGAGATTTTGGCCCGGCTCAGCGAACTGAATCTCATGGGTTTTGCCCAAAATGCGGAAGGTTCTTGGAAGAAAGTCTGAGGGAAGCCTCGAAAACTAGAGATTTTCCCGATTAGTCCGCGAGCCGTGAACCAAATTGGCCATGAATTGTTCATCATGGAGGGGTGGAACAGGGTGAGCGCGCATGCAACGCTGAAATCGAAGCGTTCCTCGAGTACCTCGGTGGAGCACGTGGCCGAAGTGTCAACACCGTGCGTGCCTATCGCAATGACCTCACCCACCTGTTTGATTCGATGCCAGATCTCGACTCAGTAACCCAAATGTCCTTGCCTGATCTGCGGGCTTGGCTGGCTGACTTAAACCGGGCGGGTTGTGCGAGAGCCACAATCGCGCGCAAAGCCGCTTCCGCTCGTGCATTTACTGCGTGGGCCCTTCAACGGGGGATCATCGAAGTCGATCCAGCCGTGCGGTTGGCCAGCCCCACCGTCCCAAAATCACTCCCCGTAATTTTGACGCACAATCAAACTTCGCAGTTGCTTGACCGGCGGATTGACATGAACGACCCGATTGAAGTTCGAAACCAAACGATCTTGGAATTGCTATATGCAACGGGAATTCGAGTGGCCGAATTGTGCAGTACCAACTGTGAAGACGTGGACGTTAGCCGCAAAGTTGTCCGTGTCCTGGGTAAGGGCAATAAGGAACGCATGGTTCCCTTTGGTGGTCCAGCCCACCAAGCGATCACACGCTGGCTTGCTTTGCGCGGAAGCGTCGCTGTTAAGACGACCGCACTGTTCGTCGGTGCACGCGGTGCCCGGATCGACCAGCGGGTTGTCCGGACGATTGTCAACGAATCAACGACCGCTCTCACTGGTCACGCACTCTCGCCCCACGCCCTACGTCATACGGCTGCAACCCATGTTCTTGAAGGGGGTGCGGATATGCGCGTAGTTCAAGAATTACTTGGGCATGCCTCCATGGCAACAACGCAGCGTTATACGCATGTCAGCGTCGAACGGTTAAGGAAGACTTTTGAGATTGCCCATCCGAGATCTGGCTCGGATGCCGATAAAAGTTCGTAGGCCAGGTGCTGGGCAGAAGCTGGGCCGTGGTTTTCCACAAGGTCCGTGGACTCAAATATTGGTTCAATGACTTAGTAGAAGTTTTTAGCCCGAAGTGCAGACAACTGTTGTAACAGTGACCGCTATTGGTTCGCGTGAAACTGATCTGACCAATTGGTTCGCCAGCTGACACGATGTCACCCGTTTTCACCGTGGCAACCACCGGTTCGTAGGTCGCCCGAACTAATTCCCCAAAAGTGTGGAATGAATCGGACAGTTCAATGGAGACAACAGGTTTACCGGCGATAGTTCCGGCAAAAAGGACAATTCCATCACCGACAGAAACCACTTTGTCACCATGTGAGGCGGGGAAGTCAACACCACGGTGTCCGGCGCCATATTGGGACTTAGGCGGGGTGAATTCGGACATAATTGAACTTGGCGGTACGCCCTTGAGTGGGAGTTGCCAAGCACCTACTCCCGCCTCGGCACCGTTTACAGGTGCAGCCAAGAAAGGGAAAGAGCAGACAACCGTGAGCAAGGCAGGAACAGTGGGGAATTTCATAGCAGCAGTCTGGGCGTGAGCGACTCTGATTCACCAGAGTCAGCATGTAATTGTGACTTGTGGGGCACCGCATTGAGCTCCTGTGGATACCCGTAGACTCTGCCCGCACCGCAAATAATTTATTTGTGAGGCAAATACGCGTGGCTTAATCCGGTAGTCCGGCCGTGCCTTGAACGGTCCACAGTTAGCTGTGGGTGCAAGGGCGAAGTCACCAGGGAAGTTGCACAAGCAGCTTCGAATAACCGTAAGCGGCGAAAGTCGCACTATAGGCGCAGTGCGCCCGCAAGGAGTACCACCATGGCAACAGTGACTATGCGCCAACTGCTTGATAGCGGCGTTCACTTCGGGCACCAGACCCGACGTTGGAACCCGAAAATGAAGCGCTTTATTTTCACCGAGCGCAACGGCATCTACATCATTGACCTTCAGCAGTCACTTTCCTATATTGACCGCGCCTACGAGTACGTCAAGCAAACAGTTGCCCATGGAGGCAGCGTTATGTTTATCGGAACCAAAAAGCAGGCGCAGGAAGCGATTGCAGACCAGGCAACCCGAGTGGGAATGCCATACGTAAACCACCGCTGGCTTGGTGGAATGCTCACAAACTTCCAAACTGTTCACATGCGCCTTCAGCGCCTCAAAGAACTTGAAGTTATTGATTTCGACGACGTTGCTGGATCGAATCTGACCAAAAAGGAACTGTTGGTCCTTCGTCGCGAGAAAATCAAGTTGGAGCACGTTCTCGGTGGTATCCGTGACATGGTGAAAACCCCAAGCGCAGTCTGGATCGTCGACACCAACAAGGAACACATCGCTGTAGGTGAAGCTCACAAGCTCAACATTCCCGTCATTGCAATGCTAGATACCAACTGTGATCCTGACGTTGTTGACTACCCGATACCAGGTAATGACGACGCCATCCGAGCTGTTGCACTGTTAACTAGAGTGATCGCTGACGCAGTCGCAGAAGGGCTCATGATTCGTGCTGGAGGAGCCAACGCCGAAGTTGTTGAACCCTTAGCTGAGTGGGAACGAGAACTCCTTGCAGGTGCCGAAGCAGCACCCGTTGAAGAAGTAGTCGCTGTCGAAGAATCCGCAGTTGTCGAGACTGTAGTTGTTGAGACTGTGGCTGGTGACGCTGAAGCGGTCACACCTCCAATCGAAAACTAAATTGCCATAGGGCGAATTTTTGCCCACACGTACTTCAAGAAAAGGACACACGAAAACATGTCAAGTATTAGCGCAGCAGACGTTAAGCGTCTACGCGAAGCAACTTCCGCAGGCATGATGGAATGCAAGAAGGCATTGGAAGAGACCGGCGGCGATTTCGACAAGGCGGTCGAGGCTCTGCGGATCTCGGGTGCAGCAAAGGCCGCGAAACGTGGTGCCGAGCGAACTACATCCAATGGAATCGTCTCTTCACATGGAAACGCACTCATTGAGTTGCTGTGCGAAACCGACTTCGTGGCTAAAAGCGAAGACTTCTTGACACTAGCCAACCAACTTTCCGCAGCGGCAGATGCTAATCAAGTTGCAGATCCACAAGCACTACTTGCCTGTGAATTGTCTAGCGGGGAAACCGCAGAGAGCGCCATTAGTCATATCGCGGGCGTTATCGGTGAAAAGGTGGAACTTGGACGGGTGAGCGTACTTGAAGCACCTGTAGCTCTGTACCTGCACAAGCGTGCTTCAGATTTGCCACCACAGGTAGGTGTGCTCGTTGCCTATCAAGGTGACGAAGCCGCGGCACGTGGGATTGCTATGCAAATTGCCGCAATGCGGCCGCTGTTCTTGTCTCGTGCAGATGTTCCAGAAGAGACCGTGGAAAACGAACGTCGAATTGCCGCCGAAACGGCCAAAGAAGAGGGCAAGCCAGAAGCGGCGATGCCGAAAATCGTTGAGGGTCGCGTCAATGGTTACTACAAAGACGTTGTGCTTCTTGAACAGCCAAGTGTGACCGATAATAAGAAGTCGGTTTCACAGGTTTTGGCAGACGCTGGGACAACAATTACCGGTTTCGCTAGATTCGAGCCAGGCCAGTAGCACACAGTTGGGCCACCCCATTGGCGAAGTAGCGGGATTGAGGAGACTGAACATGGCAGATCATTCGGCATCGGTTCAGTCCACCTTTGAAGGCACAATTGATTTGTGGCCCACTGCACCTGCTGGTGGCTGGAGGCGGGTGCTGTTGAAACTTAGCGGAGAAGCCTTTGCTGGCGAGGGCAGCCTAGGCGTTGACCCCGACGTTGTTTCTTCGATTGCCCGTCAAATTCAGGGCGTTGTGGCCACAGGGATTGAAGTCGCAGTCGTGATCGGTGGGGGGAACTACTTTCGAGGCGCGGAGCTTTCAGAGCGCGGAATGGAGCGCGCGCGGGCCGACTACATGGGCATGCTTGGAACAGTTATGAATTGCCTAGCTTTGCAAGACTTTTGCGAAAAAGCCGGTATTGATACCAGAGTCCAAACAGCGATCACCATGGGTCAAGTGGCGGAGCCGTATATCCCACGAAAGGCAATGCGTCACCTTGAGAAGGGTCGCGTCGTAATTTTTGGTGCTGGGCTTGGGCAGCCATATTTCTCAACGGATACCACCGCAGCGCAACGCGCGTTGGAAATTGGCGCCGAGGTTGTGCTTATGGCTAAAGGTGTCGACGGGGTCTTCGACAGTGATCCACGAACTAATCCAGATGCGATCAAGTTCGACCAACTCACACCTGCCCAAGTTTTGGCTCAGGGACTAAAAGTGGCTGATGCAACGGCAATCAGCCTGTGCCAAGACAACAATCTTCCCATCGTGGTTTTCAATCTTTTACACGAAGGAAATATTGCCCGTGCCGTCCGTGGCGAAGCAATTGGAACACTGATCAGTAACTGAGTATCGTCACACTGAGTATCGTCACTCTGAAGGGAAACGAAATGAGCGAGGACATAGACGTAGTGCTTCTTGAGGCAACAGAAAAGATGGACAAGGCAATTTCTGTCGCCCGTGAAGACTTCAGCACGATTCGAACAGGTCGGGCGACCCCCGCCATGTTCAATAAAATCAATGTTGACTACTACGGCACGTACACCCCGCTCAACCAATTAGCTTCCTTTCTCACCCCTGAAGCCCGCATGATCCTGATTACTCCCTACGACAAAGGCGCCGCGGCCGCGATTGAGAAAGCATTGCGGGATAGCGATCTTGGCATCAATCCAACGACCGACGGCAACGTAATTCGAGTTGTCCTTCCGCAATTGACGGAAGAACGGCGCAAGGAATACATCAAGTCAGCCCGCACAAAGGGTGAGGACGCAAAGATTTCAATCCGGAATATCCGTCGCGGAGCAAAAGAAACATTGGAAGCAATGCAAAAAGACGGCGCAGCCGGTGAAGACGATGTTCGCAGAGCGGAAAAAAGTCTCGATGACGCGACGCACAAGCACACCGAACACATTGACGAAATTTTGAAGAACAAAGAAGCAGAACTGCTCGAGGTTTGATCCATGAGTGAAGCCCCGAATATCAAGGCGGGTAGGAATCTGCCTGCTGCGATTGCGTCTGGGGTTGTCCTTGTAGTTCTTGTTATCGTTTCGCTCGCTACGGTGAAATGGCTATTTGGCGTCCTTGCGATCATTGCGCTCCTAGTTGCTGTTCATGAATTCGTATCAGTGCTTCGTTCACAAGGTATTCATGTAGCGCGAACCCCGGTATATGTGGCAACGGCCGTAATTCCAAGTGTCGCCTACATTTGGGGGTTCGAGGCGCAACTTGCCGCCACCGGGATCTCAATTCTGGTGGTAATGATCTGGCGGCTGCGAAAAGGATCCGAAGGATTCGTCGCTGATGTAAGTGTGTCGGTCCTATTGGTAGCCTATCTGCCGTTTATGGCGGCGTTCCTCATGTTGACCCTCTCCGCTGACAACGGACCTTGGCGGGTTTTTGTTTTTGTTCTGTTGACCGTGTCAAATGACATTGGCGGTTATGCCGTTGGCGTTTTATTCGGTAAGCACCCAATCGCACCTGCAATAAGCCCCAAGAAATCATGGGAGGGTCTCGCGGGTTCACTAGTTCTGCAGTCCGCCGTAGGAATACTGGCATTTTATTTTATTTTCGATGCCCCTTGGTGGCAGGGTTTAATCGCCGGGCTAGTCATGACCGTTGGGGCTACCGGTGGTGATTTCATCGAGAGTGCGATCAAGCGAGATCTGGGAGTGAAGGATATGGGAACGATAGTTCCCGGTCACGGCGGAATTATGGACAGACTCGATTCGCTCATTCCCAACGCGTTTGTTTCATGGGTACTATTCAGCATGTTTCTTGGGTCAGGAATCTAATGCCAGCTCCAGGCGAATTGATTTTTGAATCTCCTAAAAAAGGTAAACCACCTGTTCATTTCCTTGACCTCGGAGTTCCCGAACGCAAGGAAGCAGTCACTGCGCTGGGCCTTCCCGGATTCCGTGCCGACCAAATTTCACGCCATGTATTCGAACACCTCAATACCGACGTAGAGAGTTGGAGCGACATCCCGGCTACAGCAAAGCCGCAAATCCAGAGTGACCTGTTTCCCAATCTCCTTGATCCAGTGCGGTCAATCGAATGTGATAATGGTGAGACGGTCAAAACTCTCTGGCGCTTACATGACGGCTCGCTCGTGGAGAGCGTCCTGATGCGTTACCCCTCGAGGGTGACTATCTGTATTTCCTCACAAGCTGGCTGCGGCATGAATTGTCCTTTTTGCGCAACAGGGCAAGCGGGTTTGACGCGTAACCTCTCAACAGCTGAGATCTTTGGGCAAGTGCTTTCCGGCGCCCAGGCGTTGGCACGCAATGAAATAGCTGGGGGACCAGGTCGTGTATCTAACATTGTGTTCATGGGCATGGGTGAGCCGATGGCCAATTACAAAGCAGTTATGGGTGCGGTCCACAGAATCGTAGATCCTGGCCCTGCCGGATTGGGCATGAGTGCGAGAGGCGTGACGGTGTCAACCGTGGGGCTCGTCCCGCGGATTAAACAACTTGCCACCGAAGGCCTGCCACTCACACTCGCTGTGTCATTGCACGCACCGGACAACGAACTACGCGATACCTTGGTCCCGATTAATACTCGTTGGTCGGTGGAAGAAGTACTCGATGCAGCTTGGGAATATGCGGACGTGACGAAACGTCGGGTGAGTATTGAGTATGCGCTGATCAAGGACATCAACGACCAAGCTCAGCGCGCAAAGCTCCTTGCCAAACGACTTCAAGGTCAGCTCGTCCACGTGAACCTTATTCCGCTTAACCCGACACCTGGATCGAAGTGGACCGCCTCGCGCCCCGAAGATGAGCGTGCCTTTGTTCGAATTCTCAAAGACGCAGGTGTGCAAGTCACCGTTCGGGACACTCGTGGAAGTGAGATCGACGGTGCGTGCGGTCAGCTTGCGGCATTGGATTAGCAGATAGGAAGAGAGCAGATGTCCGAAAACTTCAAGGGCGCACGTGACGAATTGCGAAAACACCCAGGAATCGTCCGTGAACTCCTTCTTGTCGTTCTACGAACGGCGCTTCTGATTCTCCTTGTGGCGTTAATGCTTGGCCGACTACCTAAAGAGCAAAATTTCCAAACTCTTGGTGTCATTTCCGGAATGGTTGTATTGTCCGCTTTTTATATATTCCTTTTTTTCCGTCAATTGCGTGCAGTCGGGAAGTCCAGATTCCCTAACATTAGGGCAGCCGAGGCTGTTTTTTCTAGTGCGATTCTGCTTCTTGCATTTTTTTCGAGTATTTATGTTGCAATTTCTCTATCAGACCCAAGGTCCTTCACTGAAACGTTGACCCCCTTTAGTGCCATGTATTTCTCTACTACAGTTCTTGCGACGGTGGGGTTCGGTGATATTGCACCCAATACGGTCCCGGCTCGTTGGGTAACCATGATCCAAATGTTTATTAACCTGGTCTTTATCGGCGTAGTCGTGAGAGTGTTTGCTTCAGCGGCTAAGAGGGGGTTAGTACATAAGAAAAATACGCAATCGGACCAAGGCTAAATATCCAATCCGAATTCTGAAATAATTTCGGCGGTTGAAGCTCCAAGGTCGGGGGGTGCCATCCGATACTCAACGGGCGTGCGACTGAAACTCACCGGATTTGCCACCATGCCCTCACGCACGGGTTCCAGCCCAAGTTGCTCGGCGAGTTCAAAGGCTTGCGGAATTGAATTAATCGGACCGCAGGGGACCCCCGCCTTATTGAGTCGCTCAAACCAATGGTCAGCCGTCTTAGCGACCAGAGCCTTGTCAAGCTCACCACGCAAAGCATCGCGGTTTCCTACCCTCTTGCTGTTTTCAGTAAAACGTGTGTCTGCTGACAATTCCGGAACCCCCAATGCTTCACAGAGATTCACAAATTGTGAATCATTTCCGACTGCAATAACGATGGACCGGTCTGAGCACTCAAATATCTCATATGGTGAAATGCTTGGGTGAGCGTTACCCAGTCGCTGAGGGGTGACACCACCAAGAACGAAGGCGCTGCTTTGATTCACCATGGAGGAAAGTAAAACGGAAAGTAGATTCACTTCAAGGCGTTGACCAATTCCCGACTTTTCTCGCTCAATTAGCGCAGCCATGACTGCATTACTTGCGTGGAGTCCAGCGAGTACATCGACAAGAGCCACCCCGACTTTGGTGGGTTGATCGGTGCCCGTGACGCTCATTAAGCCGCCCATGGCTTGAATGAGGAGGTCGTATCCGGGAAGTTCCTTTCCCTCCTTGCTCCCGAAACCGCTAATCGAGCAGTAGACAACCTGAGGATTTGTTTTCGTGACGCTGTGATAATCAAGTTTGAATTTGTCGAGTCCTCCAACTTTAAAGTTCTCAATCACGACATCTGCCTTGCGTGCAAGATTCTGGGCGCGATACAAATCCTTCGAGTCGCGTAGATCCAGTCCAATAGATTGCTTATTGCGATTCACTGACTCGAAATACGTTGCTTTACCCTGGGACGTGAATGGCGGACCCCATTGTCTTGTGTCGTCCCCGCGATCTGGATCCTCAACTTTGATAACAGTTGCACCGAAGTCTGCCAGAAGCATGCTTGCATAGGGTCCGGCCAGCACCCGAGAAAAGTCTGCTATGACAACACCGTCCAGTGGGCCAGGAACCTTGTTGGGTGAACTCATTTACTTAAAAGCTGCAATGCCAGTGAGGGCGTTACCAATCACCAGGGTGTGCATTTCATTTGTGCCCTCGTAGGTGAACACAGATTCGAGGTTGTTCATGTGTCGAATTATTGGGTACTCCAAAGTGATTCCGTTTCCACCCAAAATACTTCGGCATTCTCGCGCAATTTTTAGGGCTTCACGGGCATTGTTGAGTTTGCCCAATGACACCTGCTCGGGTGTAATCCCGACGGTGTCCTTGAGGTGACCGAGATGCAATGCGAGCAGCATTCCCTTACCAAGTTCCAAGGTCATGTCCGCAAGTTTCTTTTGTGTGAGTTGGTATCCGGCAATCGGTCGGTCAAATTGCACACGATTTACTGAGTAATCAATGGCAGTTTCCAGACAGTCTCGAGCTGCACCTATTGCGCCGAAGGCAATTCCAAACCGCGCTTCGTTGAGGCAACTTAACGGGCCACGTAGCCCTTTGACTCCTGGCAGCATTGCATCTGCTGGCAACCGGATGTCGGTGAACACGAGTTCGCTTGTGACCGAGGCGCGGAGGGACATCTTTTTGTGAATCGTGTTTGCAGTGAAACCGGGTGATTCTGTGGGAACGATGAACCCGCGGACGCCATCATCTGTTTGTGCCCAGACCACGGCGACGTCAGCAACGCTGCCGTTTGTAATCCACATTTTGGATCCGTTGAGAATCCAATCTTCCCCGTCACGTTTCGCGTTGGTCAACATTCCGCTCGGGTTTGAACCAAAGTCAGCTTCGGTGAGTCCGAAACAACCGACGATTTCACCCTTAGCCATGCCGGGGAGCCAGGCTTGCTTGTGTTCTTCGGTTCCGAATTCGTGAATCGCAAACATGGCAAGGGATCCTTGAACACTCACAAGTGAGCGGATACCTGAGTCGCCTGCTTCAAGCTCTAGCGCTGCAAGCCCATAAGCCGTAGAGCTAGTTCCGGCGCAGCCATAGCCGTCGAGGTGCATGCCCAAGACACCAAGGGAACCGAAGTCCCGTGCGAGCTCGCGAGCAGGGATGTCGCCTTTTTCAAACCAATCGGCAACATGGGGCTTGATGTTGGTGTCCACATAGTCTTTAACAACGGCGGCGATCGCTCGGTCTTCCTCGGTGGAGTGGTTGTCAAGAGCGAAAAGGTCAAGTGGCGCTATGGTCATGACTGCACGCTAGCACAGGAAGCCAAGATTGGATCCAAAATCCAGGATTGTATCCAATATTTGGACGGTGTGATGACTATGCTGCACAGGTGTCTGAATCGGGTGCACTGCGACTTGGCCAGTGGACAATGCTGCTACTTGCATTCTTGGGTTTTGCTGCCTTTTACTTCTCCGGTGCTGCTGCACTATCTGTTGACTCGGCGTATTCACTCATTAACTTTGCCAGTGCAATTGTTGCCCGCAAAGTCATGATCGCCTCACGCTCCAAACCTGACGCGACTCACCCTTACGGCAAAGGCGCGCTAGAGAATACCTATGTATTGATTCGATCCTCGATTATTGTCGGAGTGATCGGGCTCGCCTTCGTCGGAGCGGTCGTGTCACTTATTGACTATTTTGTTTATGGGGACACAACCGAAATTCATTTAGGAATAGCGGGGGGCTATGGGGTCATTGCCGCGGTGATTCTGCTGCTGCTTTCGTTAAATTACGCTCGAACGGAACGGATAGCGCCTTCTGGTGTACTCACCGCTGAAAGAAAAGCGACTCACTTGGATGCGATCATGAGCGCGGCAACAGGAATTACATTTATTGTGATCGCATTCATCCCTAACGGGACAGTAATCACCAGCGAATCATTCGATATCAGAGAGATCGCTGATTCTATTTTGGTGATCGTTTTAGTACTGCTCTTAATCTCTGAGCCGTGGCGAACAATTAAGGCTGAATTCGGTCGAATCACGGGTGAACGTCAAGATCGAGCTATTGAGGCACGGATTCGTGACCTACTGAGCGACCAAGTTGAATCGGTCACCGATATCTACGCGGTAAATAGAGGATCTTTGATTGAAATAGACCTTCGACTCTCGTACTCGGGAGCTAAATCGGTTTCAGAGCTTGATGCGATCCGTATGAGCATCGTGACATTGCTAGCCCAAGAGTTGGGGAAAATCCGAGTGCACGTGGTCTTCACCAATAGGGAAATCTCAAATATGAATTAGATTTCAAGCATTGTCGCGGGCCAACATCACATCACTTGTGTTGGCTGTAATGAAAAACGGTGAGTCACGTTTAGCCCATTGATGGAAACGCTCAGCGTTTCCAAGTTCTCATGTAGTCGGGGATTGGAGTTCCGTTCGGTACGAACTGGTCAGGAATGGGAACACCGAGTTGTTCAAAGATTGGGATGTGACCCGCCCAGATTGCTTTTCCCGCGTCACTTTCTAAGTCCTCGTCAAGGTCCTCGGGTGGGCCTTCACTGATTTTGACCGAGGATTCTTCGAGAGAGAGTGAGAGTGTCATGGTTGCCTTGAGCTCTTTGGCCGTGGGTTGACGGGCGTCATCCCAGCGACCAGGCACTAAGTGTTCGGTGACAACTTTTAGTGCGTCGACTTCGGCTTGGCCTTTGAGACGTGTGGCGGTTCCGAACACCATGACGCACCGATAATTGATGCTGGACTCGAACAGACTTCGCGCAAGGACGAGTCCGTCGAGCAGGGTTACCGTGACACAGGCGGGTGCACCAGAATCCAGAAGTTTGAACAACCGTGAAGCTGACGAACCGTGGATCAATAGTGTGTTGTGATCACGGGCATAACCCACTGGAATAACAATGGGCTGCCCGTGATCAACGACACCTACGTGAGCAACGATCCCGGCGTCCAACACTGCGTGAAGTGTCTTGACGTCGGTCCTGGCCTTCTCAGGTAGTCGCTTGATTTTGGTGGTCGAACTACTAGCAATTTCACTCACGTAATGCTCGCTACAGAACTTCGAGTGCTTGTGTTAGCACTGTGCGCAATGTGCTTTCAATTTCGTCAAATTCCTTTTGACCGATGGTCAGCGGGGGAGCGAGTTGAATGACGGGGTCTCCACGGTCGTCAGCCCTGCAATACAAACCATTCTCGAATAGCGCCTTGGAAAGGAATCCGCGAAGCAGTCGTTCAGACTCTTCTTCGTTGAAGGTTTCGCGAGTTTTCTTGTCCTTAACGAGTTCAATTCCATAGAAGTAACCAGCGCCACGGACATCACCGACAATGGGAATGTCCGTCAACTTTTCAAGGGTGCGACGGAATGCACCCTCGTTGTCGATCACGTTTTGATTGATACCCTCGCGCTCGAAAATATCAAGGTTTTCCATTGCGACAGCAGCAGAAACTGGGTGACCGCCCCATGTGTAGCCGTGCAGGAAAGTATTGGTCCCGCTTTTGAAGGGCTCAAAGAGCCGATCACTTGCAATCATTGCGCCAAGTGGTGAATAGCCCGATGTCATGCCCTTTGCGCACGTAATGATATCTGGTGTGACACCGAACCGGTTCATCGCAAAATAGTCACCAATGCGACCAAATGCTGTAATTGTTTCGTCAGCAACCATGAGTACGTCGTATTCGTCGCAGATCTCGCGAACGCGCTCAAGGTAACCGGGGGGAGGTGGGAAACAACCGCCTGAGTTTTGAACGGGTTCAACGAAAACTGCTGCGACGCTATCTGCGCCTTCAAACTCAATGGCTTCAGCGATTCTGTTAGCTGCCCAGAGACCAAATGCTTTCTCGTCCCCACGGTACTCCTCGGGAGCGCGGTAGAAATTCGTATTGGGAACTTTGATGCCTCCGGGAACAAGTGGTTCAAACGGAATTTTTGCATCGGGAATACCGGTAATGCTCAAGGCTCCCTGAGGGGTGCCGTGGTAGGCAACCGCGCGGCTGATCACCTTGGTCTTGGTGGGTTTTCCGGTGAGTTTGAAGTATTGCTTGGCAAGTTTCCATGCGCTTTCAACAGCTTCACCGCCACCGGATGTGAAAAACACACGGTTTAGATCACCGGGGGCCAAGTTAGCAAGTCGTTCTGCGAGCAGAATCGCACTGGGGTGGGCGTAGGACCAGAGCGGGAAGAATGCGAGCTCTTCAGCTTGCTTTGCTGCAGCCTGAGCTAGTTCCTTGCGGCCGTGACCTGCTTGAACCACGAACAGGCCAGAGAGTCCGTCAAAATACTTATTGCCTTGGTCGTCCCAGATATAGGCGCCTTCGCCTTTAGTGATGATCGGGACATGATGACCTTCATAGTAGGTCGAGTGGCGGGTGAAGTGCATCCAGAGATGATCGCGCGCTTTGTCGGCGAGTGCGTCCGGTCCAGATTCAGTTACGTACTGCGGTGTTGTTGTCATTTTGTGCCCCAATTGTAGGTTTGTTTGCGAAGTCCGAGATACACGAAAGTTTCTGTTGATACAACTCCAGGGATGTTTCTGATCTGGGTATTCGTCACGTGGAGTAAGTGGTCGTCGTCCTGCGCCACGCATTCAGCAAGGAGGTCGTACTTTCCCGTGACGAGAACCAGATAAGAAATCTCTGGAAGCTGCTCGATGTGCTTGGATACCGCCTCCACGTCACCATGTACGTTTATTGCGATCATTGCTGAGCGAGCGAATCCCACTTGTGCGGGATCTGTGACCGCAACAATCTGCATGACACCTTGGTCGTGCATTTTTTGAACCCGTTGTCTGACAGCCGCTTCCGAGAGGCCGACCGCTTTTCCGATCGTTGCGTACGGGCGGCGCCCATCTTGTTGTAATTGCTCGATAATCGCACGTGAAGCGTCATCGATCGGAGCAGACTTGCGAGGCATGTGCTTACCATGCCCGTATTTTTGCCAATAATCAAGTCTTTCCGCAATAAATGACTAAGCAAACAACGAAAAACGTACTTTTGTTCATGAAAAACAAGTGGAATCAGGTGCCGTGCGCTACGGTTGGCCAATCCCTATTTTGGAGGAAAAATGACCAGAGAATTGAAAAACTTCGTGGGTGGCGCTTTCGTCGACACCCAAGGCGGAGCAGTTAGTGAACTCGTAAACCCTTCAACCGGTGAAGTATTCGCAACGGCACCAGTTTCAAGTGCCGCTGACATTGATCGAGCCTACGGAGTTGCCGCCACGGCTTTCGAGTCCTGGAAAAACTCAACTCCATCTGAGCGTCAGCAGGCTTTATTGACAATTGCTAATACCTTTGAGGCACACGCTGAAGAACTCGTTGCTATCGAAAGTGAAAACACTGGCAAGCCGATCCCGGTCACCATGGAGGAAGAGATTCCCCCCATGATCGATCAAATCAGATTCTTTGCGGGTGCCGCTCGAGTCCTTGAAGGGAAAGCAGCCGGTGAATACATGTCCGGATTCACCTCAATGGTTCGCAGGGAACCAATTGGTGTGATCGGACAGGTCACGCCGTGGAACTACCCCATGATGATGGCTGTTTGGAAGTTCTTCCCCGCAATCGCCGCTGGAAACACCGTTGTGCTCAAGCCAAGTGATACGACTCCGGCTTCCACTCTCAAGATGGCTGAACTAATCGCGCAATCTGGTGCACTGCCCGATGGCGTATTCAACGTTGTGTGCGGTGATCGAGACACGGGAAAGGAACTCGTCGAGCATAAGACCCCTCAAATGGTTTCCATAACGGGTTCTGTTCGCGCCGGAATGCAGGTTGCATCATCTGCCGCCAAGGATGTCAAGCGCGTCCACTTAGAGCTTGGTGGAAAAGCGCCTGTGGTGGTTTTTGACGATGCAGACATTGAAGCTGCTGCAGAGTGGCTAGCTGTCGCAGGATTCTTCAACGCAGGACAGGATTGCACCGCAGCGACACGCATGCTGGTCGCCCCAAGAATCTACGACGACTTTGTTGCAGCAATGGCGGAGCAAGCAGTGGGTACTTCGACAACATTTGAAGATGGGCCAATGGGTGAAGGCCTCGTTCCGCCGGTGAACAATGCCGGACAAATGGAACGTGTGCTTGGCTTCATCGAGCGGGCGCCCAAACATGCCAAGGTGGTCGCCGGCGGAGCCCGGCAAGGAAATCGTGGCTTTTATGTCGCCCCGACGGTCGTTGCTGGACTTCGCCAAGATGACGAAATGATCCAGCAGGAGATTTTCGGTCCTGTGGTAACAATTCAGAAGTTCGATGACGAAGCCCAAGCACTCGCCTACGCGAATGGGGTGGATTACGGACTCGCATCCTCTGTGTGGACGAAGGACTTTGGCCGTGCAATGCGCATGGCTAAGGGGCTTGATTTTGGTTGTGTCTGGATCAACACACATATTCCACTCGTTGCAGAGATGCCTCATGGTGGTTTCAAGCATTCCGGCTACGGCAAGGACCTGTCAATGTACGGCTTTGAGGATTACACCCGCATCAAGCATGTAATGGCGAACTTAGAAAGTTAAGGAATAAAAAGGTCCGGGCGAGAGTGGATACTCTCGCCCGGACCTTCTTGCTGTTTCCTAAGGGTTAGTTGCCACCCTCGTTGAGAGTCACCTCAATGGGAGCGAAACTATCTCCGGTGGTGTCGATACCCTCAGCATTAAGGGCCGCGTTGGCAGCCTCTGCGTACTGATTTGTGTAGGCCTCCGCAGGTGGCGCAGTCGTAATAATCGTTGCACCTTCCAGGTTATTGGTGTTGAGTGCTACATCGACCGTTTGTGACCATAATTCAGGCTCGATTACACCGATACCCATGGGTGAAGGCCAAATCAACTTATTGACCTCGTTCATCATCCAGAGTTGGTGGCTCGATCCAAGCTTTGAACCATTTGCAGTGATGATGTCAGCACACTCTTGAGCGTTGTCACGGCAATATGTCCAGCCCTTGAGGGATGCTGTAACGAAGCGCTGGGTGGTGTCTTGGTACGCAGCGTCCGCTAAACGTTCCTCTGACGCCCAGATTGCATCCTGGTACATCGCTGTACCTTCGTCATTCCAGTTGATGACATTAAAGTCATCAGGTTGGTACAACTCGCCAGTGTCGGGATTGACTGTCTCGAGTACCTGGGCATATTCGTTGTATGTCATGGCTTGAGCAGCGTCAATTTCGCGATTGAGCAGGGCTTGCATGTCAAATTGCTGCTGGATTAGCTCAACACCGCCGGCTGGATCAATTCCAGCCTTGGTCATACCAGCGAAGAGCTCGTATTCGTTTCCAAAGCCCCAGTTGCCAACCTTCTTGCCAGCTAGGTCTGCGGCCGTTGTGATGTTTGAGTCGGCCCATGACACCTGCAAGGTTCCTGAAGTCCGGTAAACCTGAGCTACGTCAACGATTCCAGCACCCTGCTCGCGCGAAGACAGGGCCTTGGGGACCCATGAAATTGCGAAATCTGCTCCACCTTGGGCGAGAACTGTCTGCGGAACAATGTCAAGGCCACCTTCGAGGATCGTAACGTCGAGGCACTCATCTTCATAGTAGCCCAGATCCTTGGCAGCGTAATAGCCACCAAATTGGGCTTGCACGAACCACTGGAGCTGGAGTGAAACCGGGGTGAGTTCAGTGCAGGCACCTTCGTCGGTTGCGGCTTCTTCAGTTGTTTCCGTTTCCGCTGATTCGGTCGCCGTTTCGGCTGCCGAATCAGTCGCTGTGTCGTCGCTACTGCTACACGCAGATAGCAACAAGAGTCCCGATGCAGCGAGTGCTACAACGCGGGTTGCGCTTTTTCCTCTATTCACTATTCCTCCTTGTTGATTTCATTGATAAAGATTTACGACTTAGACGACAGCATGGCAGAGCGCGGGGTAACGAGTCGTTCAAGTAACAGAATCGTTAGATAAAAAATTAAACCTGTAACAATTGCCGCCAACACATATGCCCATGCTCGACCATAGGCGGTGTTTGCAGCCGCACTAGCTATTCGGCTTCCAAGCCCCTGTTGCGGCCCGCCGAAGTATTCTGCGACGAGTGCTGCAATCACCGATAATGGCGCCGCGATTTTTAGGCCGGTGAAAAAGAATGGAATTGCGTTGGGGATCCGCAAGACCCTTAGGGTGGTTCGAGGAGCGGCATTCAGCGAACGCATAAGTTCAAGCTGTACCGGATTTACTTGTACTAGGCCACGAATCACATTGACAAATATAGGAAATAAGACAATGATCGCTGTGACTAGGACCCGTGGCGTTCGGCTGGTGATATTGAACATGTTATTCAAAATTGGCGTTAACGCAATGATCGGCACGGTGGCCAGACCCGCTGCGAGCGGTGTGACCAGATTGTTAACGGTAATGAATCTCTGAGCGAGAAGTGCGATAAACAGACCCGCAAGCGTGCCAAAGAGTAGTCCAAGAAAAGCGGTAGTGCCGGTGTAAACTGCCGCACTCCACATTAGGGTGGCGCCATCGGTAAATTCAGAGGCGATCAGGCTAGGTGCGGGTAGTAGAAATGGTTTTAGTTCTTGAACGACAACGAGCAGTTGCCAGCCACCGAGAAATAATGCGGCAACCAAAATGGGCGGCCACACATAACTCAAGCGAGAGTGCATCAGATTTCACCCCGGTGAGAAGTCGAACTGACCGCAGACGAGTCATGTAGGCGTAAAGCTTCTCGAACGGCGGTGACATTGTGGAAGAAATGGTCAGACTCTCGAGTCAACTCAGTGCGTTCACCAAGGTCTACGTTTATTTCAGCCGTGATCCGTCCAGGGCGTGGGGACATGACAACGACTCGGTCTGAAAGATATACAGCTTCGGGGATCGAGTGGGTGACAAAAATAATTGTTTTACCCGTATCGAGGCGAATTCGAAGGAGTTCATTTTGCATCCGCTCACGGGTCATTTCGTCTAATGCGCCAAACGGTTCATCCATGAGAAGTAGTGGGGGGTCGACGGCTAGCGAGCGTGCAATTGCGACACGCTGTTGCATACCTCCTGAAAGCTCCCATGGGCGGTGATTACCAAACTCGGAGAGTTGCACCATGTCCAAAAGTTCAGCGGATCTGGCTTCTCGCCTCGATTTATCCCAACCTGCGAGCTCCAGTGGTAATTCGATATTTTTGCTAACGCTTCGCCAATCGAACAAGGCAGCTTGCTGAAATGCAATTCCATAGAGTCGTTCCTTGCGGGCTTGCGCAGGTGACCTACCTGAAACTTGAATACCACCGGAATCGAATTCGGTGAGATCACCAAGAACCCGCAAAAGAGTACTTTTCCCGCAGCCAGAGGGCCCAATGAGTGAAATGAACTCACCGGTGTCGACGTCAAGATTCACGTCTGACAGTGCTGTCACTTCATTTGTATTGCCTTTGTTAAAAACCTTTGACACACCAGAGATGGCTAATGCGGTTCCAGCCGTCTCCACGATATTGGGGGAGGTCATGCGAGTCCTTTCTTTGGGAGGTTCTTGGTGAGCAATACGTCAATTGCGGCAATGATTGCGGCTACTACTAACCCAAGTGCGATCGCGCCAAACACAGCGACATAGACCTTGGCTGGTTGGGAAGTCGTTTCCCGGGCGTACTCGATCATGAGGCGCCCGATTCCACCCCGCACACCGGTTGAAATCTCGGCCACGACTGTACCCACGACTGCGGCTGCAGCAGAGACTTTAAGGGCAGGTACGAGGTAGGGAATGCTGGCCGGGAATCGCAGTTTCCACAGAATTGAATTGTTAGTAGCCGCGTAGGAACGCATGAGTTCGAGTGAGGTTGGATCCGGTGCCTGTAGTCCACGCAATGCGCCTATTGATAGTGGGAAAAATGCGAGATAGGCCGCGATAAACATGACCGAGTAGGTGGTGGACCACTGAATGGGTCCAAAACTAATTTGGTTTCCAATACCGACGATCAGGGGTGCAAGCGCGATCAGCGGCACGGTTTGTGAGGCAATGACAAATGGCAGGAGCCCACGCTCGAAAAAGAGAAAACGCTGCATAACAATTGCGAGAATCAAACCAACGACAACGCCAATAAAGAACCCACCCATTGCGAGAAGTAACGAATACGAAGCGGCTGCGAGAACTGCTTGAAACACCGAGGTGTCTGAGCCCCTTACTTCAGGGAGGGTAAACGCTGAAAACATTGACCAAATATTTGGCATTGCTTGGTCAGAAGTATTGAACGGTAACTCAATGAGTGTCCCCAGGATTTTTGTGAGCTCCCACATGATTGCGATAAGTACGATACCCGCGAGCGCCCATAAAAGAGAGATGCCTCCTCTGGAAATTCGCTCACGGGTATTAGACATGATTAGTCTTTTGCCCGAAGTTTCTCGCTGACTGCAGGGATAACTTTTTCACCGTACTCTGCCAAGGTGTGATCCTTGTCGTCGTGTTGGAGGTAAAGGGCAAACTGATCGACGCCGAGGTCCTTAAGTTCCTGCAGCCTTCGGATTTGTTCATCCGGCGGACCAATAATGCAAAAACGGTCAATGATTTCGTCTGGAACAAAGTCAGTATGGGAGTTACCAGCTTGACCGTGCTCGTTGTAGTCGTAGCCCTTACGATTTTTGATGTAATCTGTGAGCGCTTGGGGGACCCCGCCCCCACTTTCGCCGTAGCGATCCACAATGTCGGCAACGTGATTGCCCACCATGCCTCCGAACCATCGGAGTTGATCGCGTGCATGAGCTACGTCTTCGGTGACGTAGGCAGGCGCCGCAACGCATATCTTGACGTCCTCCGGATTTCTCCCTGCGGCCCTAGCAGCGTCTTTAACCGCTTTGATCGTCCACTCAGTAATCGCCGGATCTGCCAATTGCAAGATGAATCCGTCGCCAATTTCGCCTGTCAGTGCAAGCATTTTCGGACCATAAGCTGCGACCCAGACGGGCGAGCGACTTTCTGCGGCCCAGGGAAGACGAATGTCATTGCCGTTGTAGTTAACAGATTCTCCATTGACCAAACCCTTGAGGTCAATAACTGACTGCCGAAGTTCGGCGACGGTGACGGGCTTGCCGTTAGCAACGCGAACAGCTGAGTCGCCACGACCAATGCCGATCACTGTTCGGTTTCCGTACATCTCATTAAGGGTTGCAAATACAGAGGCGGTCACGGTGATATCTCGTGTTGCGGGATTCGTGACCATCGGCCCAATCGTGATGTTGCGAGTTTCGTTGAGAATCTTGCTGTAAATCACGTAGGGCTCTTCCCACAAAATATGTGAGTCGAAGGTCCAGACGTACTTGAAACCGTATGTTTCGGCTTTGCGTGCTAGGTCAACAACGCGGGCAGCGGGGGGAGTGCATTGAAGTACGACACCAATATCCATTAGTAAAACCTTTCTTTGTTAAATTATTTGCTAACGGGTCTGTGGGAAACCAAGGTCGACCGAGCTTGTTGCGGGGTCTGGCCATCGTGAAGTAATCGTCTTTGTGTGGGTGTAGAACTCGATACCTGCGGGTCCATACATATTTGCATCGCCAAATATGGAGGACTTCCATCCACCAAAACTGTAGTAGGCCACCGGGACTGGGATAGGAACGTTGATTCCGACCATGCCGACCTGGATGTCAAATTGAAATTGGCGGGCCGCTCCACCGTCACGGGTGAAGATTGCAGTTCCATTTCCGTACTGGTGGTTATTAATTAATTCGACCGCTTCTTCATAGGTGTCAACTCGGATAACGCTCAAAACGGGTCCGAAAATCTCCTCGTCGTAGACCTTCATGCCAGGGCGAACGTTGTCGATCAGTGATGGATTGAGGAAAAATCCCTTCTCGGGAAGAGTCCCTTCACGACCGTCTACCACGAGGGTCGCCCCTTCGGATTCTGCTCCTGCAATATAAGAGGCGACTTTGTCTCGATGTTCTCCCGTGATCAGAGGGCCCATTTCGTTAGTGGGATCAGTGCCCGGTCCCACCTTCAGCGCTGGAAGCCGAGCCGTTATTGCCTCAATGAGAGGGTCAGCGACGTCCCCAACAGCCACTACAACGGAGATCGCCATACAACGTTCTCCAGCAGAACCGAATCCAGCACTCACTGAAGCATCAGCCGCCATATTGATATCGGCATCGGGTAGGACAACCATGTGGTTCTTGGCCCCACCGAGTGCTTGAACGCGCTTGCCATTGGCGGTTCCGGTTGAATAAATGTACTGGGCAATCGGAGTCGAACCCACAAAACTTACGGCTGCAATATCCTGATGATGCAAGATCGTGTCCACGGAGAGTTTGTCTCCATGCACAATGTTGAAGACCCCGTCTGGTAGTCCGGCCTCCTTAAGTAAGCGTGCCATGAGAAGTGTGACGGACGGGTCTTTTTCACTGGGCTTGAGAATAAAAGTATTTCCCACGGCAATAGCGTTCGTGAACATCCAGAGGGGAACCATGGCTGGGAAGTTAAAGGGCGTAATTCCTGCAACAACTCCCAGCGGCTGCTTGATCGAGTACACGTCGACCCCGCCGGAAACCTGTTCGCTGAATCCACCTTTCATGTGCGAGGGGATACCACAGGCAAACTCGATGTTTTCAATTCCACGGGCTAATTCACCTGCAGCGTCGCTGGGCACCTTGCCGTGCTCAATGGAGACCAACTCTGCGATTTCGTCACGGTGAGCGACGACGAGTTCGCGGAAGCGAAACATGATTTCTGCCTTTTTAGACAGTGAAGTGGCACGCCATGAGGGAAATGCCGCCTTGGCATTGGCGATCGCCGCATTCATTTCGGCCGCGCTCGCTAGCCCAACCTGCGCTTGCTGTTCCCCAGTGGCTGGATTGAAAACTGGACCAAAATTTCCTGATGTTGGTTCAACCTCTTGACCATTTATCCAATGGGGGATTGTCCGCATGCACTGCTCCTTTTAAATAGGGTAACTAAAATTTGTTTTCTACGAATAAAACTCTAGCCGGTTAACACAAGATGCTAAATCAAGTACTGGCTCAGTCCTCGTTTGATAAACTTCCCATGTCCCATATGGCCTAGGTATTCGTTGTTGTCGACCACGATCTTGCCTCGAGAAATCACCGTGTCCACATGGCCTTCAATATTGAATCCTTCCCAAGCGGAGTGATCCATGTTCATGTGGTGGGTCTTGTGGAAGCCGATTTCGGTCCGACCCGCCGGGTCATAGATAACAATGTCAGCGTCGGACCCGGGTGCAATGACACCCTTCTGTGGGTAAAGACCGAACATGCGAGCCGGCGTGGTTGAGCAAATTTCGACCCACCGGTGCAGTGATATTTTTCCATCAACGACACCTTGGTAGAGAAGATCCAAGCGATGCTCAACCGAACCAATTCCATTGGGGATCGCCGAGAAATTGCCAAGCCCGAGTTCCTTTTGTTCTTTGAAGCAGAATGGGCAATGGTCGGTACTGACGATCGATAGGTCATTGGTCCTTAAATATTTCCAAAGTTCGTCTTGATGTCCCTCTGCTTTCGACCGCAAGGGCGTTGAACACACCCACTTTGCGCCTTCAAATCCAGGTTGTGAGAGTTGCTCTTCCAAGGATAAATAGAGGTACTGCGGACATGTTTCACCGAACACATTGAGCGCTTCATTTTTGGCCGCCTGCACAACTTGAACAGCCTGTTTTGCGGACATGTGAACGATGTAGAGAGGAGCGCCAGTCATTCGAGCCAACATTATGGCTCGATTGGTAGCTTCGGCTTCGGTCTCCCACGGACGGGTCAGTGAGTGATACTTCGGATCCGTATTGCCTGCAGCCAAGGCTTGTGAAACCAAAACGTCAATAGCCAAACCGTTCTCAGCGTGCATCATGATCATGCTGCCGTTATTGGCAGCTGTTTGCATTGCACGAACGATTTGCCCATCATCGCTGTAGAAGACCCCGGGATATGCCATAAATAGTTTGAAACTGGTTACGCCTTCATTGACAAGTTCATCCATGGCCTTGAGGGAGTCGTCGTCGACACCACCAATGATTTGATGGAACGAGTAATCAATGTGCGTGTTACCTCCAGCTTTTTCGTGCCACGCAGCTAAAGAATCCTGAACCCGCTCCCCATACTTTTGGACGGCGAAGTCGATAATCGTCGTGGTCCCACCCCATGCGGCAGCGCGAGTCCCTGTGTCAAAGGTGTCAGAAGCAAAGGTGCCACCAAATGGCAATTCCATGTGCGTATGCGCATCGACTCCACCTGGGATTACATACTTGCCAGCGGCGTCAATGACACGATCAGCCCCCGCCGACAAGTCCGTACCGAGTGAGGTGTCCCCGGGTGTTAAGACCGCAACGATTTTTTCGCCGTCGATCAAGACATCGGAGGGGATCGCCCCTTGGGGCGAAATGACTAAGCCATTCTTGATCAATGTTGTCATGTGAACTCCTATCGTCTACGGGCGTGTGAGGTCTTGGTAGGCATCGGGTCGGCGGTCTCGGTAAAACTGCCAACGGGTACGCACGGTAGTGATCAAATCCAGATCTAGGTCTCGAACAATCAGCTCGGACTTGTAAGCGTCACCCTTTTCACCGACATAGCTACCTTCGGGGTCGATGAAATAGGACTGACCGTAAAAGTCGTCGTCGCCAAGATCTTCAATGCCTACGCGGTTGATCGCACCCACGTAGTATTCATTGGCCACAGCGGCGGCTGGTTGTTCGATGCTCCATAAGTATTGTGATAGCCCGCGCGATGTCGCCGAAGGGTTGAAGACAATTTGAGCGCCATTGAGACCAAGTGCCCGCCAGCCTTCTGGGAAGTGGCGGTCGTAGCAGATGTAGACGCCCACTTTTCCGACCGCAGTGTCAAAAACGGGGTAGCCACCATTTCCTGGGCGGAAGTAGAACTT